>Ga0116230_10001475_pt1 | contig 22442 bp, 20 predicted proteins | sample S1TSphfallax_3_FD_88678 | JGI IMG/M metagenome (GOLD analysis project Ga0116230, IMG submission 88678) | Host-associated microbial communities from peat moss isolated from Minnesota, USA - S1T2_Fd - Sphagnum fallax MG | ecosystem: Host-associated > Plants > Peat moss > Unclassified | place... | reverse complement strand
TTTAGTTATGTCTAGATCCAAATCAACCAAAATGTCACACCTAGTGAAAAAAAGTCAATTGTGTCAACAACACAATTTAGTGAAACTACTAATAGGTATATCCTTGCCTAGCAACCTTGAATTGGAAATCAATGACCAACCAATATAACGTCCTTAGGAGCAATTTTAATTTTCCAACATCATCGAAGAGAGGTTGGTTAAATTGAATAAGCCTCATCCTCCTCCTTTTCCTCAGTCTTCTTTTTCATCATATTATATAAAGACTTGATATGGTGTTGTTTGTCTTCTAGTTTACATGTCCAAAATGCTATAGTCCTAGTGACACTTGTTGGGCATATGATACTCATGATGATGGAAAATTTCTTGCAATGCTAAGTGTTGGAGATGACCTAGAATGGTGTACACAAAGAAGATAAGATGTGTAAGGTGATGCTACAATTGCCATCACCCTCAATTGAACTAGGTCTTTGAAAACAAGAAAGCCACCATAAAAAACACAACCTGATTCACAAAAGTTGTTCTACTGTGTGAACTCTTCAGTAGTTGGGCCACTAGACTATCGAATACAAGAGCTTGTCCATAATCTGCCTATGGAAATCTTGGTGAGAACTAGTAAGAAGTGATTGGACTACTGCATAGTGTGAAGAAGGTGCATGTGATGATTGCAATTTCCATTTGCTGGATCTAGATTTGAGATCATCACAAGTCCATAGACATCAAGCCAATGACAACACCAAGAACAAATATACATTAAAATTCATGACTTTTAAGGCTGAATTTGAGCTTTGAATAATGCAACTACAGAAATTCATAATGATGAATCCAAGCTGAAGGGGAATGTTGTTTCTAAAGAACATAAATACAACAACAACAAACTATAGAGAACTTGAGCTTTCAATAACAAGTTCTTGCTTCTTTACACAATATTCACATATTGAAACAAGAGAGAATGGAAACAAAAAGAAGAACCATCAGCTTCAAGATTGAAATAGAGAGGGAAGGGGAAAAAATCCAAAAACAATTTACTGAAAGAGAAACAAAAACTCCAAAGTTCAGACACTACAACATGATGATTTTTTCTGATTCCTTGAAAAGGAAAATTTCCACTAATTCCTTGAACATGCAAGGTTTGGCAACATGGCAAGATTTTGAACAAGGCTATCCATGACACATCACATCAATTTAGATGCAGATGCACCCTACTGTCAGGTCAGCATAAGGATTTGTAAGAAATAGTATAATATGTGACTTGCCTCCTCATCCTCCTCTTCCACATGTAGGGATCTGATACTGTATTATGCCAATTCCATAGTTTCAAGAATCACTCTTGCATTTGCATTTTATCCAATCCCATTAAAGTGATTATCTACTTTGCCAATACTACCGAGCTGAAGAGTAAATCCTAAATTCACCTGCTCATCTTGATTGGATTTTCTGCATTATTGTTCTAAGCAAGGAAAGATGTATAAACAGATTAGGCAGACTGCCTATGTCTTGTCCTCTAAGATCAAATATTCTCCCTTGGTAGTCACATTAGCCTATTTTGAGTTTGAAGGAGTCCCAGGTTCAGAAGGAGATCACCACACAAAGTGCACATATCACGCCATTTAAGAAGTTCACAAGTATTGCATGTAGACTGCTGACATCTTTCATCAAAGAGTTCTTAGTGTTGCTATAAATACACAAAGAAAAGGTGTTCTCTGCCTGAGTTTGCATTGAGGGCTCCTCAAGCCTTGAAGCCCTTCATGCTAGGCATTAAGTTTGTATCCTTCCAAATAGTACCATCTTGGAAAGGGAAGAATGTGAAAAAGCCCAAGGTTATTTTTTCTTTGCTAGTTTTAAGTTTTGTATGAGACTTTTTAAGAATGCTTTTACTTCAGACCCAATTAAGATTGAATCTGCATTTTATGTCCTCCTAATTCCTTCCACGGCAACAATTCCTTGCTTAGTATTATTTACAGTTTTGACATGTCAAATTGCTGACTGTGTTGGTTCCTCACACAGCAGGCTACAGGAACCCCTGAATTCCAAACATGACATGCAAATGAAGCTCCCAGCACTCCTGAGATTCATGTGGATAATTTCAGCCAGCACACAATTAAAATATGTCTACATCAAAAGAATGATAGAGCAACTGCAACTTGGCATCCCAAAATTGTTATGAAACTGTTTGCCCGCCATGTTAACTTTGTTTGACCCACCAACCTCCTTCCATATGATGTTGATGCCCAAGAACCAGAATTGATGCCCAAGAATATTTTTGTTCTTGGGCATCAACATATTGAACCAAAATATGCATGTCCTTGATAAGAAATCCTTCTATACTATGGTTCAATTCATGTCTTGCTAAGATCTCCCATGATTTAAGGACCCATTGTGGCACAACGACTACAACTCAAGCATGGTAAACACTAAACATCTTGCGCAAAATCTATTGATTCATCACACAAAAAAAAAACACAACTTTTGAGTGCCCATTTAAATTTTGTTCCTCCTTCAATCTACCTCACTCAATTCTTATTATCCTGCATGAACGCCCTTACTAGTAACGAGACTTAGACAGAATTGGCCCTGCATTACAAGTGATCGTAGCTGTTGTCCAGACAAATTTGTGGCATGTAATAAATAGTGTATGTATTTTGATGGCAGTTCCTTATAAATGTAACTAATTTGGAAATTTCCACTAAGGTGCATTTGGTACTCCAAGAAGAACAAATAGAGGGATTACAAAAATCGTCTAACAACAAACAACCATGACTCAAAAGGTCATCTAAGGAGTCTTGCACATTGATCAAACCTACATTGAATCCAAGACATGAAAATCATATGCTCAAGATGGAGTACTATTGTATAAACACAAGTTATATTTTCTGGTCACTAATAATATGCACAAGTGTTGTTTGCACCACTCTTGGTACTAATTGTGTTCAGTATGACTCACACTCCAGAACAGTAGAACATGGTGCCATTTTCTGTACCTGGGAACATTGTGATGAAAACACCATACTTACCAGAAGCTGAATCTGATTTCCAACAGTGATGTAGGCATTGGTTGCACAGCATCATCGGCAATGAGAAACTTGGCATCAGGTACATGTAAATCATCCTGAGTGAGCACAGAAGGAGAGCACACAAATCTGGATCTGGAATCCTTCAGCCTGCAATGATCATTGAGGAAGAAGAATCAAGTTACATATGAAGTTTGTCAGTCACTCTAGGAGGCACATAATAATACATGTTGTGATGGTCATCAGACAAACCATACGTACTATCAGAGAATTGTGGCAATTGTGGTCAGTCTTCATGAAACAAGGCAACGTGGTCCCTAGTCAAGCTGGTGAGTAGAAGACCATACATTCGAAGCTTCAATGTGCTTATTCTGTTCATAACAGTAATAGTGATAGGAGCTTCGATTTACAAAACAACGGAAATCTCAACTTTGAAGAAATTATTAACAAGAAATCTTGTTCATTCCGACATGGATTTTCAACAAGAAATCCTAGCATGATCAATCTTGTCCATATTGACCCTCTGTTTAGATTTTGAATTCTTGATTAAAAAAAATCCAAACATCATTAGGTTGAGATTTTGCTAGAGACTGTAGGAGCGACAAAAAAGTGGTGTGCGAGTGAGTGCAGACCACAGACGAGGGATTTTCGCGGCCACTCATCTTATCTATCCATCTGTCCGCGTCGAAATTCGCGAACCTAGATGTCACAGCGAGCAGGAAATCAGAAAGTTTTGATCGCTTTTGTGCATCGGGGTGCTCTGGTCACCGTGATCCTCAACCCCTAACAGAGTCACAGAGCAGCTCTTCAATCCTTGCAAACAGACACTATTTTGTTTGTTGCAGAAGGAAAAAAATAATCTGTTTTGTTGCAGACAGACAGACATTTTCTTTGTGGGAGAACTTTTAAATTTTTTTTGATGAGTTGGTGGCGGTTCAAGATCTGCAGCGCATGACAGAGGGCACTTTGGCAGGAATTTGGGTGTTGACAAGACGAATGCAAAACAGGTACCAATGTGCACTCCAACCCGCTTCTCTCTTTGTCTTCTTATGTTCTCACTTCTGTTTGTGAAGAAGGGTATGTTTTATCTTGGAATACAGAGATGCAAGAATGAGCTGGAGGAATGAGGTTGGGGGTGTCAAAATTGTGGCAGTCCTGATGGAGATCAGAAGGTTTTTGTAGCCAAGGATCAAAAGGTCATGGCATTGGCAGACATGGTTGCTTAGTGAACTGGATAGAAGAGGAGGCAGAGCATTCCCCACAACAGATCAAAACACAAGCCACTTTTGATGTTTGTATGTTCCTTTTCTCCTGACCCTATTTGTTTTGTGTTACAATCTTGAAAAGAAACAGACAATGCCATTCTCTTGAAACACTTGAAAGGCCCTGTTGGAAGCTCAGACCAGAAGGATCTGGTCTGACAGTACTGTAGTAGTTGGGCTCAAAGCCCAGCATTCAGTAAGTAGGGGGGTGTTGCTGTGAATTGCAGTCATTTCTTGACATTTTTGGGTTTAATTTCAGTAAAAGCATCAAGTGTTTTTCTCAGATTGATGTAATAGCGGATTAGAATCTGTAACTGCATATTTGCTGCTGCCACTGAGATGATTTTGTCAAGTTGCATAGGACCAGACTCCACTATATAGCCCCTTTTCTAAGTAACCCTCCCTATACAGCAATCCAACAGGCTGCCTCCTCCCATGAACATGTGGCCCCAAGTGGCTTGCTTTTTTCCTTTTTTTTCTCCCTGTTTCATTGCAGAGACAGACATTTTTGGTTTTGTTGCACAAAGAATTTTTGATTGCAAGGGAAAGAGTTAAGGTGGTTCTGGAATTTGTAATTTTTTTGGAAGTGGTGAGGTTTTTCATATTCTTCTGGAGTTGGGGGAAGTAGTTTTCCAGAAGGTGATCATGAAAGGGATTCATCTTTTGTTTTGCAGATTTGGTATTTTGAGGTAGAAATCGTTGTTGCTGCATCAGAGTTGCAGAAGAAAAAGTAGCAGTTGCAAAGAAGATTGCAGTTGCAGAAAAGAATGGAAGTGGCAGAAAAGAATTGAGAAGAAGAGGAGAGGAGAGGGGTTTTATTGGTTTCAGACAACAGATTTGTGGTGGCAGAGTTTGCAAAACTTTCTTGCAGAAATTGGGAAAACTTGGAGCAGGTAGTTGGAATGGCCACACTGGCTGTTCCTGCTGCCGCTCCACTTGTGGCGTCCTTGAGGAGGAGCAATGTAGTGCAGCAGCAGGATGGTGGAAGGGTGACCTCTGTGGTGGTGGTGCTCCCAGTTGCCACCAGCAACTCCAATTTGTCTCTTGCTTCTCTCCACTATGGAATAGGCATTCACCAGCACAGATGGCCTGTTGTTGTTCACATCTCTCCTCTGATGACACTGAGGTTCTGCATCATTTCCTTGATGATTCTTTGTTGTCAGTCTTCTGTTTATTTCTATTTGGTCCTCATAGTCAAAGACAGTCTTCTTCATCTTGTGCTATGATCTGTTGTTCTAGATGGTTGCAAGCAAGAGGATACCAACTGTGTGAAAAGCTACAAAACGGAAGAGATTCAGAAGCACATGAGATACAATGTCAGTCATCAAGGGCTCAACATCCACATTGTTTGACATACCGATCAAGATTGCAGCAAAGAGTTTCTTCAAGCAGCAGCTGGTTGGGAAGATCAGTTATGCCATCGTCACCACTCAGAGGATTCAACTCCACAAGAATATATCTATTGAAGAGACCAATCTTTGTAAGTTTCTTTTGCAGATTTACAGATTCCACACAGGAACATTATCTCTGAAGTTCATATCACTGCCTAAGTTTTCATATGGATTTAGACAATTGCAGCAATTGTACATACAAAATACCTTCTCTCACTCTGGTGAGTTGTTCTGCTTGCCATTCCTTTCCCATTGCAGATAGACCCTTCTTTGTGCATTTATAGAAGGCCCTTTCACAAAGAAAGTAAATTTTGAAACTTTGGGATTGGTGTATGGAATACCATATCAGGTCCCTGCAGGTGAAAAAAGAGGGGGAAGAGGTTTAGTCCAATCTGAGCCAGCTCCATCAACTGAAATGTTGCAAACTGTTCCTCCAGAAGCTGTAATGGTTGGCCTAACAATTTCTTGCTCATTGTTGGGGGCAATGATATGTGCATCGGGAGCTTCAGCAATGGGTGTTGTTGACACAACTTACTTTTCTTCATCAGGCATGACTTTCTTGGCTGATTTGGATCCAGACACAGCTAAGCTTGCAATTGGAATATTGGGTCCTTTGTTGGCTTCATTCAATCTTCTCTTCATAGTCCGAATTGTGATGTCATGGTACCCACAGCTGCCAGTGGGCAAATTCCCATTTGTGATAGCTTATGCACCAACTGAGCCAGTGTTAGGACCAACTCGGAGACTCATTCCTCCTGTAGGAGGAGTGGATGTGTCCCCTGTCATTTGGCTTGCTATTTTGAGCTTCATGAGTGAGATTCTTCTTGGCCAACAAGGCCTTCTTGTTCTTCTCTCTCAGCAGCAACCCTAAATAACAAGATCATTGTCTCACTTTTTTCTTCATTGCAAGATTGTTCCCTGTCAGAATTGGGTTTCAGCACTCTTTGTTTCCTGGAGGAATCAAGAGACTGTACTTACACCCTGTGAGTGGCTTTCTCTTTTGCCTTCCCTTCTATTTACAACCCTGCACAATTTTAGGACTCCTTGAGCAAGCATGAGTAGTAAGTAATTGGCAAATGGGCAGTACTTAACATTCAGACACTCCAATTCTTCACAACTTCATCAGACCATGGCGCAAAACCCTAAGACTTGATGCAGACACATCTTCTTCAGTCCATCTCTCAGCCACCATGCATAGATATATGTTTTTTGCCTTGTTCACCACATTTCTTTAGTCTGCAAAGAGTGCCATATCTGAAGGAGGGTTTATATTTTGCAGCCGTCAATATACATCATATAGTTTATGCCTGATTTTATTAGCATCTTTGTTGTCTTTTGTTGTGGGATTTTTGTGCACAATCACAAAAAATTGGTTTCCAGAGCAGCAGTGTAGATGACAAATGGAGTAATGGGGCTTGTGTATGATGCTCAAATGTTCACACCTGAACAAGAGTAACAGTGAGCATGCAGAGCAGCCAGTACACATCACCTCCATCTACCAGTTCTTGAAGTCTTCGGGCATTATCAGCAGGTTTCTTCTTGCTCATTTTCATGGCACAAAACAGCATACATTACTGACATACGTGATGATTATATTTATTGCTGCCAGATTTTTACTAAAGGCTTGGCAAAGTTGTGCAAGCTTCTACAATGCAAGTGTTGTTGAGATTGTTTTGGAACCTATTTAGCTTCCGGGCAGGCTCTGAGGAGCTCAATAACTTGCCCTTTCTACAAATTCTGACTCAGTTCTTTTACAGTATAGTAGCTTTATATTGTTTTCAAACTCCTCCCCAGTGTGCTTCTCAGACAGCTATCAATTTGGGTTGTGATCATGGGGTGGAAGTACTGTGAAGTACTAATAGGCAGACCACCTGATATGAAAAATGTGTAGATTTTATTGAGGATTCTCAACTGTGGGTATTGCATGTTTGTAAGTTCTGGAAAAATTTGTGGCAGCCAACATGGTCCAAAGATTTCATGATAGGATTTAGCAGTCTCCAGCTTGCAGTGAGTTTTGCACATGATTTAGAAAAAAATTGTGCATATCATTGAGACTTGTTTGTGACAATTTTGCTCAGATTCAGCTTGCATACTGCTTTTTCTCAGCATTTTGGTGCATATGTCCTCTTGTTTGCCCTTTAGAATGTTTTTTAATTTAACACTGTGTTGTTGCTGCGCTATGGGTGCACACTCTTTGCCCTCATCTGGAGTGATCCCCAGGTCTTATATTTATCTGTTCATAGGTATTATGCCTTCATAAATACCTTGCACACTTGTGCATATCTTATTTGAGGTTTAGGGTGGACTGACAAATGTCACTTATCTTAAAGTGAAACCCTGATCAGGCACAAGTATTCGCATTTATGTGCTAATATTTTCACCTGCAATTGATCCCTCATCTGGTGTGGCTTTTGAGAATATGTTCAACAATGGTTCCTTTTACCCAGCAGGAGATGAGAGCAATTATGACCGTGTTAGAGTAGGCAAAGGAGCAGGTTACAATGTCAACATTCCATGGCCACACGGCCAATTTGGAGATTCTGATTACTTGGCAGTGTAGGAGAATATGCTCATGCCTGTTGCCCATGAATACAACCCTAACATGGTCTTGATCTCTGTGGGTTTTGATTCTGGTGAGTGTAGGAGTCTTCATACATGGAATACACCTACTTCTTGGTCAATCTCCACCACAGAAAGGACATTTCTGTTTAAATTACTCATTAAATTCTTGAGAAATGAACATGGCAATATTGCCAAAGTACTTCAGTTGCTGGCAAAGGTGCGAACTAATTGCTACATATGAGTTATAATTTCAGGTGTTGTGTGCAGTGGAAGGAGATCCACTGCTGTCGTAATTTCTTTGGAGTGAAGAAACAATCTAACATCCATCTCCAACTCCTGTCATGTATGCATGCACTGTTGGGTGATGTGTTTTTGGATAACCCGAGTCACTTGAGCAATCTTTTGGCACCAACCTTGCCCCTGATAGAAAAAGTATGCTTGCAGGTCCATACTTAAAACCACATTTGCAGAGCTTGTTCTTCTGATTTAGAGGAAAAAGTGATGCATTGTGGATTTTCAATCAAGGTTTGAGCATTGGTTGTCTAAACTATAGAGTACCAACTAAGTCCAGAGAATGCCATTCCTGAACCTTTCTGAATATCGAAGTGTCATCTGAGATCAGAATTGTCTTTGATTCTCTGTTGGCATGGCCCAATCTTTCCACATCATCAAATTATTGTGGTTGCATTGTAGCTCATCGACCCATGCTGAAGGTCTTCAACACTTATTATCATACACACTTGCCATTTTGAATACTCTTGTACAGTTTTCTGAAGATTAGGACATTAGCAGCTGACTGCCTGAAAGCTAGTACATGATGACCAAGGTGAAAAACATGATTGATCCATTGCAGGTACATAAAGAGCTTCAGAAATACTAGCTTGTTCTCAGCAAAATCAGAAAGGTATCGTGTCCAAGACCTATTGCAGGACATTGAGTTCTTTCTTGCTTTTTCAAAAAATGAAAATTAGTTTTTCAATTTGGGAAAGGGAGTTGTTGGGTGAAAAGGAAGAGAATGAGCTCAAAACAAGGATCAAATATTAATTTTTAGGAGATACCCACGACTTGCCAAGTTATCAACAGATGGCTATGTGACACCTGATGGGGCCAAGGCCTTATTGGATTCTTGTATCCAACCAAATGGTCCACAGGGAGCACAACCTGAAAACTTGGATGTAGCAACATCATCAATGGCAGATCTTCCTCATGGGAAAGACTGATATTGCTGCTAAAAAATAACCCTGCTGGTCCTTTGAACAAGCCCTATTCATTCAACACAAATTCATGAGGTCACTGTACAAACATGGCCAATCTTACATATGACTAACAAGTGTTGTTCTCTCTCCCTTTGTATTAATGATAAAACAGTGTGTATATATGAGCTCAACTCAGCATGAGATGTAACATTCTCCCCTTGGGAAATTAAGCTGTGCTTGAATATTCAAATCATTCATAAAACTAAAATCTTTTGAGTATTCCTGTGGACACTGAAAGTTGTTGTTCCTTTTTCCCATTGCTAACCACACGATATCATGTATAGTTGGCAAGGCACTAACTGCAACCAAGGATGGAATTAGAAAGGGTATGAGGTTCCTATCCATTTGTCTTTGGATTCCTTCTTGTAAGAACTGGAAACGATAATTTAAGGAATTACATGACTGGAGTATTTCCATGGAGAATAATTATCAATTGGTTCGTTTGCAATAATTACCCATGAAGTAGTCAACTTGGAAGAAGTAACTAAGTGGCAGGGAGGATGTACGAAGTTCCAGTGTTGGAGCTAAAAGAAGAACTGGGTGCATACAAGCAAAAAAATGAGTATGAATTTCATAACCATTGCCATCACTTTTCCTTGCAGCTAGAGAAGGATGAGATTACTAAGATAAATCTTACTTTAAAGGTTAGGCCAGTACCCCCTTTTAGTTCATTCTAGGGAAGTCATGCAATAGAGAAATTTGCTTGCACCTAAACTTACATGATATGAAGCCTTTATCTATTCCACCAGTAGGAATGAAATATAAATGTATTTGTTGTGCAAGTTAGAATGTCAAATTTAGAATGTTAAAATCGTAATATGTTGGAAGGTTGCAAATCTTATACAACACCAGTGGGTCAGAAAACCGGGAATGTATTACATCCTCCAAATTGAAAAGGAGAGAGCAAAGGAAGACCTCAAAACATCTACATATGCAAATGCTAATGCATTGGTAGCAAGAATGGTTGAAACCTTAAATGCAGCCATGGGTATTTCCATGGTACAATGTACACACTTGATGTTGAAATTGGAAATACATATAATATCAAAAGTACTCACACACAAAATTTCACTCATTTTGAATTCTTTTTAAAATCATATATAATTAATTTGAGCCTTAACAATAACATAAGTTATATAAATATTGAACATGCAATTGATCATATGTTTGTTTTTATATAATTATACACCAATAATTTTAAATAAAAAAATAAAAACACCTTGTTTAAGAGCAATTTGCTATTTTTCATTCATTTTATTTTGTAAATGATAAAAGCAATATTTAACCCAATTTACATTTTTAATGCGAGAACATTTTACAACTTAAAAAGATTATAATCATTAACATTATCATAACATAATATATTATCAAACATTTATTTATCATTTAATATGACCATCATGTCTTTAAAACAAATTGAAATTGACATGGAAAAGATTGCTCATTATGGTTGTCTTTTTCTATGTGAAAAATTTCATTAAATTAGATTTTTTAATCCTTTTGTTATGTTATAGTCTTTGGACAAACTTTTGCAAATTAAAAATATACTCCAATCAACCATTGCATTGTTCACATGGGCATTAATTTCACAACATAATGAGAGTTCAGGATGTTATCCACCTTTAATTGCATAATTCTATCAAAAAAATTTCTTCAAATATGTAAAAAAGCACATAAAAATTGTGTTACAATGAGAATTGTCAAACTATGACTCTTTTTTGTGTTCACCATATCATGTGAACACCCCATACAAAATTGAAGGTTTGCTAAAGAGCATCTAAAATAATTAATAAAAATGCCATAGAAACATCATGGAAGTTTAAAGGATTCTAAAAGGGAATAGAGAGAAAATTTAAAACTAGAAACACAGAAGATGTATTCATTTGTGCGAAAAGACAAGTCACACATTACCAGTCAAATCTAAGATTTTATTGTTGACGCAAAACTGTAAACAAAAACTTTTTGTTTGTTTGCTTGCAACCTACTTTCATTTTGGAGAAAGTGTGCCATCCTTGCAACCAATCATACTATTTAACCCAGGGGGTTTTGAGATGTTGGACTCTTGAGACCCATACATCATTTTCTCCAACCTCAACCAAATATTATTGCATTGAGAAAAAAATTTCTGATTAATGAAATGGTATGCAAGTCACTGAGATTTTCCATGCCCCCATTGTTAGAGACAAATGATGATCAAACTATTTCTTGAAAAGTTTAAAGCCAGCATAAAGCCAACATGTCAAATAAATGTGCTACAAATGCAACTATGCCTGCATAGCTTTTCTGGCTGAAATATACATGCTCACATAGCTTTTTTGGCTAAACTATACGCTATTTTTTCTTAAGGTTGAGAAATGACTTGTGGTGGGTGGGGGGACAAATTTAGTCTTATTGTTGGTGTTCTTAAGGAATAGAAAAGAATGACAAAGATGTGTGTGAACTTTTGTTCATGCAACTTACTTACCAACTAACAACCCACTGGCCAGCTTACACCTACACCAATTCAATCCAAGGGAGAGTTGTGGGAAAGGGGAAGACTATACAAAGTGGAAGAGCAAATCCAAGCGTAAATTATATGGTGGTTAACTCTCATCAATTGTAGATGACTCAAGCTGTGTACCCAGACTCTCCATTCTCCCCCTTCTCCCCATGGAGATGTGTTTGCATTATTAGTCGCATGATCTAATCATGAGCGTTTTGAAATTGGCCGGTTGCACTTCCCTGTAAATTTGTGCAAATCTTGCTCCAGTAGAACACTTGCAGTCATGACTTTACAAATTACAACCCACTTGAATCATAGTTTTATGTGCACTGACAACTGGAATGGATGTGGGGCAGGAGGGGAAGGTTCAAGGAGGGACTCAAGGAGAGGAGATTGGCTGGCTAGCAGCTACTCATGGAAGGAGTCAAAAAATGTGTGCTTGTACTTGACCTCAATTATTTGTATAGGGGAACACTGACATTGAACCCTACATATAAATTTGACTCTCAACAAGAAGATACGTCTCATAAACTTTGTTGGCAAATTTGCCTGTATTTTTAGAATATTTTTAAATTTTAATAAATTTTTAGAAAAGAAATCCACATTAATTATATTTTATAGTTCAATTTTAAACACCCTATTTACATTTAAATGAATCATAAAATTTTCTTTTTTCATTAAATTACATCCTATCATTTGAAAAACAAAAACTGAAAATAACTTTCCCTAACAATTCCTAAGAATGTAAGTGTATTAGTTATGCTGATTAAGTCCTAATGTAGGGATTTTGTAATGGAAATTGTGCCTAGATTTTTGTTGTATAAAATTAGTATTCTCTACTCGGATTTTCACTCATGGGTGGTGGGATTTGAACCTCTGATCTGAGTGGCAAACTTGTACTATACATCAAGTCATGAGGTCCATTTTCTAGTGTGGATTCTTCAAATCTTAGCACACCAGGTGAGCTGAGATTTCAAAAAATTTAGCTACTCAAGTTATACTCCCAAGTCCAAAGCTGCAATCAAATTCTAGGCAAGCAATAATTCATGGTCAAGGTTGTTTTTCCTCAAGATCGTTCATCCAAGGCTGCACAGTGCAGTTACTACAAAAGGATTTAAAACTAGAATTTTCTTAATGAAGGACAAGCTGGAGAATTTTAGTGTAAGATGTCGAAACAACATCCTGGCTGGAGTATTTAAGTTTCAAGTGACTGCCTGCAATTTTATGATTGCAATCAACATTTTTTTGGTGGCTAAATTTCACCACTTGACTACAAATTCACAAGGAGCCTAAGCAGGGTTTCTTTTATTGGTGAATTTTTGCCAAATTTTGACCTGAAAAATATGGGGAGCTCCCTCATGGCCGATAATAATATTCATTGCCTATTAGATTCTAGTTTCAATTACACTAATCAGGGAATACATAGAATTTTAGTGATTAATGGCAGAGTCCTTTCCCATTGACATTTACAATGGGGTAGTGTGACAAAAAAATAAGGTCAGCACTAGAAAGCAGACAATTTAGGGTTAGGCTTTTTTTTGTCTCCTTTGGTTTGGGACTTAACTTGTTGGAGCTTTCGACTTTTGTGATGATGAGCAATAACATAAGCAACCATTGGATTAGGAGTGGCATGCATCGAACGCTGTAGGGTTTCATTGCTCTGTAAATTTTGGTGGTTGGTGATGCTTCTTCAAGATGATGCTGGGATACACTAAAACTACTGTGATTTCGGGAGGATTTTGGTGAATGAAGAAGGATGGCACAAAAAATCAATGGTGTGTGTGGAGGATGCTTCAACAAGAAAGTTTTCTTTTCTTGGCTAGAATGGGAAGCCTTGTGAATCACATTGCCAAGAATGCTATTATGGAGACTAGCATATCCAAGAAGGAGGTGGAATGCAAAAATATATATTAAACAACAAAAGGATGGGAGGGGTCATGACAACTACATAGTTAAATAATTGTGTGTGTTTTTTTGTTATGTTGCAAGAGTGTGAGGTGTGTTGCTGTTCTACTAAACAAATGATCCAAAAACTTTCATTACACAATGATCTGCAGTTTAGTAAAGTAGAGTAGAAGTGAAACTAAGTTTCTATTTTATGTATGCTTTCTTAAATATAAGAAGGATGATTAGACATGATGACAAAGTCTAAGCTCCAAGGTCTGCTAGGTCCTGCATTATGCCAATGGAAACTTAGAGAGAGTGTCAAATGTTTAGGTTGAAAAAGGAAAGGTTTCACAATAATAAGGAGTTGAGTCTCCTAGGATTAGGATCTATTTAGAGCAATTGTGCTCAAAGAGTAAAATAGTTCATGAAAGGAAATGAAGTTTGGAGTATTGGGGTGAGAGTTCTTAGTCAAAGAGTGTGAAGCAATGTCCAATTGAACTATAAAAGTCTAGAGAAACAATAAAAGGATAAAAGGGTGCATATGCTTTTACATAAAGGTTTTCTTATAATTTCATGTTTAGAGAGAGATTTAAATCTAGAGAAAGAAAGTTGTAAGGTGGGATTGGCAGTTTCAAAAATGATAGAAGAAAGTATTGACAAAATGCAGGGTGATATCTTCGATGAAAAGACCGAAGAGGGGAACATTGAACATCTGATCCAATCTATATTTTCAGATGGCATTTGTTGATTTGTATTCCTTTTGGTTCCCGTCGTCATCTCTACTGAAGAGAAAAGGAAGAGGCAGCAGACTGATGTATCACTTCTGATATTCTGTATTAGTAATAAAGATACGAGTGTCTCTTGGGTTCGTATGTAACAAATTCATAATAAGAATGCAGTAGGGATTAAATTCTTGTTATTCCTCCTTTTTTTGGTGACAGTAAAACATTTATCAACTAACTTCATATGTCATTTGCCTAATCATTTCCTTTCATTGTCTCATAGATTCAGCTCTTGTCAGCTCTTGTCGAACATGTTTTCCTTGTCAAGTCATCTCAGTTTCAACTTTCGTGGTTTCCCCATTCCAGTAAATTTGATACATGGTGCACAGTGCACACTTTTCCACTTAAAGTCATGTGGACTTCCTCGTAGGCCCACTGGTGAAACGGATTAAGCTTTTGTGGGCTGCAGACTCCGTTGATTATCCAGGGCCAGATTTACACATATGAATCTTGTTTCTGAGACTCCCAGTCAGGATAAAATATCTACTGTGCATTGTAGCGACCTGGAGCTAATCCCGCACAATGTGTCCAGTGTGAGATCTTGTGCAGCAGTTGTCGAGTCGCCACAAATCTTTTGACACAACGTCGTGTCTGGATCAGATCAGCCATATTTTTCTGTGAGAAATTTCACACACTGCAAAAGAAAGAATAAAAAACACTTGTAAAGGAACATTCTGTCACATATTCCCTGACCTTCTGGAGGAACAATCAGCAAATTTTTTAATTTCTCTTGCCATGTAAATGACTATCTTTTTATTTCTCTGTGTGCTTTGATGGATCCCCCTGGAGAGAAGAAAACACAGCATCATGCCAGGGGGAGATCCTCATATTCTTATATGCTAGTGGTTTTCACCTTTTTTTTCTTTTATAAATTTCTACACCCAGGCAGGGTATCATTCAATTTTAAAACTAAACTTATTCTCACAATGCCTGTTCTTATAAATTTGAGAACAGCCGATTATCATTTGACGATTCTTACAAACCGGTTATTACTTCTTTTTTTCAAATAAAAAAATCATAACCAAAAGTTGTGGAGTCCGCTAGAGACACATTTCCCAGGCATAACGGAAGGATCCACTGGAGCTTCAACATGCTAACCACCACGTGTTTCCAATTTAGCATGGGCCGAGCCTCTTGTTGAAATTTTTAGCCGGCAAGGAGTACTAGCTGGTGACTAGCATGAGCTATTTGATCTGAAGTACCTGATCTAGTGTGAAAATCTTGGAAAACTAGCTCTGTCTCGGCAGATGGACTAGAGCGAAGTAGTCAAAACTCTAATGTGGCATGCAGGCTGGAAGACTGACCTCTCAACATGGAAATGATACAGAAATTTGGGACATAATTTGAGTATCTAAGGCCTGTCAATGAAGTCTTATGACATCTTTCCATTTGGCTGCTGTGATCACCTTTCGAGCAATTGCAAGAGCTGTGAGTCAAATTGTGACTCGCCATACAGTGACATCTGTCTTTCTTTTCATGAGAACATGTGTTTGCAGAATTTCTAACATGCCTAAGTACAAATTTTCAATGCATTTGCAGATCTTCAATGGAATGTAACTGTGCCTACAGCAAGAAATAAGGCCCTATGTCAGTGGCTTTCCATCAGGCTGCTCTGATACTAGTGGACAGAGACCTTTAGAAATTTCGACACAACTTGTTAGTAAAAGTCTCGATAAATAAAATTAGCTCATGTGAGATGGCTTTACAAGCAGTGGCTGCAGTTCAAGTAGCCATCATGGCGGTGCGAGAACGTCAACTAATTATTAACCATGCGCTAGATTACAGAAAAAACAAAGACCGGAAGGGACGTCTACAAAAAAACGCAGTTTTTGTTTCTCTCCTGAACTAGGTCAGATGTCAGAGACGCAGCGACGATCATCTGCAGTGTTGTTGGATATTGTATGGTCTCCATAGTCCACCACCGATCTCGAGACATGAGCTTCTTCTATGACATGATCATGAAGTTTCTCCGCAAGTAGTAGACCCAACTAAGTCTAGTGCACGACTCTCGAGACAGTTGCTAGTTCTTCTATGACATCATGAATCTCCTGATCTGTAACTAGCTAGTACCCTAGTATGAGGACCTGGAACCCTCCCAAATCTTCACTTCGTTTTGTTGACTTTGAGTTCTTTTCTTTTTCTTTTCCAATTTGTAATGTTGCATGATCACGCTTAGGAGAATTTAGCCAAATTTGGCTCAAAACTTGATATATGAAAGTAAAAACCAGTGTTGGTATGTTTTATAGGCCTTTCTGGCCAGTATCAACACTGGTAGTAAGCTTCTACGATTATGTTAGACAAAAATGGTTCTAGAACGGTGTCGGCTTGGCAGCTTGCTTGATTGTCTCAAAAACACATAAATATTTTGAGTATTTGGTATGTTTTTAGAATGTCAAAACACGCTTTAATTTCAAATCGTAATTTGAGTTAGGTGGAAGATTCTTAGATGCAATCAATGCAAGCATCTATGAATATCTATTATGATACATTTTCAAATCAGATGACACATGGGCCTTCTTCTTCTTCTTCATGTGCCCATTATGGGTTTCAACTTTTAAATGTGCTAGCCTTCCAACTTGGTATTTGGTGAAAACGTCACCATGAACATTCCATTTGGGATCCATTCATAAACTTGAATTAGATATAACTAACTTCCAACTTAAAAGTAAATCGAGTACTAAAGTATATATCATATTAAATATGTCAAGAGAGGTGATCACCTTGAGTTTGGTAAGGTGGACCAAAAATTGGCAAAAGAAACCATGGACGAAAGTTCATTTCGTATTTTATTTTATATTTTGTCTGAGTGTGATACTATGCATATAGGGATACCAAAGTTACAAATCTTGATTTTGAAATGACATTGTAATCAAAGAAGCCTTCCAGCTGTGGTAGAAATCTATAACGACTTGAATGTTGTTCTTGAGCTCTTTTTCCTTCCAGAAATGCATAAAAACGAATTTGCCATTCCCCTGCAAAAAGAAGCTATTACTGGAGTACATGATCGGTTTTGGTGATAATTAAATTATATTTTAAATTATCAATTTCTTGAAAAACTCACTACCCAAAGTGCCGAGTTTTCCAAATTTGCAGTCTAGTCTTGAAAGTTTTGGAAACCTAAGGATTAACCCTAATCGCTAGCATGTTCTTCATCTTTTCTTTTTCATCATAGTTATATATGCTTCACTTGGTTGATATGATATGACATCAGACTTTGGTGGAGAATTGAATACTACGAATGCAAAAGTTTGGTGAATATCATTGTGTTATTATCAAAATCTGACACAAGGTTGCTTTGAAATCCTCCCAGCATTCTACCGCAACCCATTGCCTTCTAACGTCAGTAGAAGTGAACTAAAGAGGGCCAAAGAAGAATCAAGGGTTCTAAAGGCAAACGCAAGCAAGAATCAATAAATATAACAGATGGTTGTTATGTATGAAAATAGAAAAAAAAGTTATTGATATCCTCATTCATGAAGACCAAAAACCTTGGAAAATGTTATATTACATGTTGAAATGTATTTTAGTAAACAACTTAATTATTCAGCGCCCCACTGCCAAATCTGATTATGTACGATTGTATGTTTGGCATCCTGTCACAAATAGGGTCCCAAATTGCTCCTTGAAATGACGAGCTCTTTTGAAATTGACCCCTTGTTTTGGTAGAGAAGGAGATTGTGCCCCCCTAGATTTCAAATTGAACTCATAGGCTCTAGTGAGCAGCATTAAAACAGCCAGGATAAGAAGTATAAGCTCAAAGCAAAAAGATATGGAATAGCACAAAGGCCATTACCACTTGCTTGCACCACCTAATAATGTATGGAATGTTCCCATAGCTGGGGTCCTTGGTTATGAGAATATTCTTATGGCAGGGGCCAAGTAGTCTAGGGTTTTGGGTCCTCCACCACTGATTATGAGATATATTCTTGATACCCGCCACTAGTTGCAAGAAATATTATTTTCAAAATCTAGGATTACTTGAACCTCCCATACTAATGGAATATTTTCATTACCATGGGTAAGGGACTTAAGGAGCTTAAGAATTCTATACTAGTGTTGTGCTTGTAAATGTCAATAGTCATATATATGACATGTAATGTATGTCTAAGTGCCCAAACTTTTTACACTTCAATTTACATGGTGTCATGTAAATGTTTTAAGGTGTGTAAGTGAATACATTATATATCTATAATAACTGTACCTACCGACTTGCAATCCACATTAATTAGATGTGGGTACATTCTACTGTGGGTGTGTCCCAAAGCTTCATGTTTATTTTGCAATGGGCCACTTTGATTGGCCTATCACCAATCATAATCTCAAATCCCCCCTCCCAAAAAGAAATGGCATGTTTTGACACTATTTTATATGGACATGGGTAAAATCATATAAATAAATGAAATTGTTATACACTTATATTGTTTTATGTTTTATATTTCATATTAAATACATTTACACAATTTAACACATACACCAACATAAATAAACCTTATACTCATACTCAGAGTGTTACCCCTATAAATTTGATTATGGCATTTACCCCTATAGGAAGTGTAAGTCCTAAACCATATACACACACAACACTATTCTCTCTACCGGAAGTAATCGCCATTTTGCTATTGTAGTGAAGCACCTGTGAAGAGTGCTGTCAACGAGAACCAGACTACCGTACTTCTGGGCTCTTCTGTTTTGTGTTGGGAAAGTCAAGTTTTCCGATCTGCAATACCTAGAAGATCATATATCTGGATTTTTTGTGCTAAAAATGTCAAGTTGTCCAATCTGATCTGCTTTGAACTTTGAAGGAGGTCAGTGCTGGAAGTCTAATATAAGCAACCAAATGTCAACCCTTGTAAGCCATGGAATTTGCAATTAATTGTAAATAGAAAATCTGCCAGACAGCGAAAAATCAGTGAGAGCATCAGGATTCAGAAGACACCCAGATGGTTAACAAGCATTTCGTCAATTTTGTGATGTAGCGAAAGTGGGGATCGTTCATAGAAAGATTTAGCCAATTTTTGGCTAGAAACAAAGATATGGAAGCAAGAATATTTAAACGTCCTCCAATATTTTTGGCTACCTATTTCAAAGCCAAATATCAAAATCTTCCGAGTTTTATTTTATTAATTATGGCCCCAAAACAACACCTCATTATCACATTTCTACTTTTTAATTTCTCCTATTGGCGAAATTTTGCCAAGTAAAAGAAAATGGCTGTTGACAAGCCATACTTAGGGACCCTACTTCATTCATTACTCGTCCTCTCTCGCCCATCCCCCTTGTTATCCAGCCAACCTGGCAGTTGACATTGCAACACTCCCGAGTTGTCAGAGCCCCTATTTGAAGTAAAACTGACTTCTCAAGAAAAACAGGCAACTGAAGAACTTCTAGGCACCGCCATCCTGAACTTAGCATACCAATGTGATCACCATCATCATCACAGTGTTCAATTGAGCAACACTCATTTATCTTGGGAAGAGATTTTGACTTTAGAAACCCAGTTTTGGAAACACTCTGTCACCTCATGTGGGCCCTTATTCTGGTAATGTCTTCTTTACATTGACTCTAGTTTATGACTCGTTCTTTCTTGTACGAGGCTGCAAACCCTCCAACATTTCAAAATTATTTGACCTGGGGACCACCCATGTGGTTACGAGTTGGCCTGGAGCTAATTAGCAACAACGTTGAGAGTTACATCCTATTTGTGGTGGATGAAGGTTCTCATCTCATTCAATCCCTCAAGAGCCTTTTTCCTTCATCACGTTCCCAATGGCTGTTCGTTGCTGATCCATCCTCCAAGAACCTTTTTGGATCATTTTGTTGTCAATGGCCATTGCCCATCGCCATTGGAAATTAATATGAACCAACAGGGTTCTAATTAATGATTTGTATGTTGTTGTATTTTATGATATTGACGTCTACAACTATCGCTATCCACACCACATAAATCAAATAACATAAAATAACTTAAATGACACATCATTTTCAAATTCCCCCCTATTTAAAACAAAGGTCCTCCCCTAAAGCCGGATAACATAAGAAATTCATTTCACAAATCCATCAATAATGAATATTTCATTATAAAGTGAAAAGACTAACAAGTCAAGTGCAAATGTGAGCCCCATCATTAATCATCTAGCTCATTAATCAACTAATTATAATCCCCCCAAATCATGAATCAAATGTGAATCATCATGAGAAAAAACTTTAAATATTCTTAATATTTTACTCCAAGAAAAAGTATTTAGGTATACTTAATGCATTGAAAGCAATACCATTTTGTAATTGGTACTCATTCCATTGGTGATGTCAAATATCCCATATACCAACCTATGGAACACCAATTATAAATCAACATAGTGGATACCTTTAAAAATTGCTTGCACAACATACATAATAGGCAAATGAGGACAATAACTAAAGGTGGATGAATTTGGTCATCCACAATAGGAAGATGACATAGTGCACAATTATGCATGTGGTCCTTCCATGTGTGACCATTTTGACCCTCCAACAATAACATTTCAAAAGGTAACACCTTGCGCACACACAAAATAACATGTCCTTCAATCACATCTGATGTTGTTTACTACATGTACACATAATCTCTCAACTCAAATTTATAAACTCAAAGCCAATATTCACCTCCTCAAATAGTGGCATATGTATCTTAGTGTTGAAAGGTGAATGAATCGCTGAGTGGTTCACTTTTGGTGATACAATGGTCATTGTGTTTAAATGTTTGTGGTGAATAACATAATTTTGAATTTGTCAATTACAATTAATAGTACATTAACACAATGATTATAAACACATTTGTAAAATTATTTTTTGAAAATAATTCATTCATGGACTTTTGAAGTTAAAAAATATGCACTAGTAAATTGACTAAATTGGTGATAAATTGAAGAATTCATATCAAACTTTAAACCAAATTGTTTGTAATGACTAAGTATGCCTTGAAAAATGAAATAATAAAATCATTTCTGAAAATCTTTTTTTAAAACTTTAAACAAATAGTAATTACAAATTTTTGAAGGGTCAAAATTGGACTATGTTTCCAAAACTCCTTTTGAAATGGTTTTTTTTTTTTTTTTTCAATTTTTTTTGTGCTTGATGAACATGTTTTTAAAACCTTCAATTTAGCCTTCATTCATATGGATTTTACGGTGCAATCTTGTAAATACATACCAAAGCAATTGAAACCATTTTTTAATTTTGTGTCTCTAACATTTTAGAGAAAAAATACAAATGGTGTTTTTTTTATACAATTTTACTTTCAATCTATCAATATATCTTGAAATTTTGAAGATCAATTTAATGAATAAAAATACCCAAAAGGGTTTTTAAAACAATTGTAACCACTATTTTTACAATGTAAAAGGACTCATGACTACCTAGCTATTTTTGGCAAATTCTTCATATAAAATCTAACATAATCATATAAATAAAACTTTAAATGTTTTAAAGAAGATTTTTTTTTGCCAAAAATAATCTTGAAAAAAATCTAGGGCTTAAAGGTGTGGGTGTAGCTCATGATTGAGTGCTTACACTTTCTATGAGTTTTTTTTTTTTTTTTTTTTCCAATGGCATCCACCTTAACAAATGAAATCATCAACTTTTGATATATAAGCTTTGACCTAAATGTAGAAGGTTTCATAGGTGGTTGAACATTTGATAGTCAAATATTAAAATATTGAAATTTTAGAAATTAACAACCATGTCCATGTGATCATTCTTTAAAAACTTGATATGGACTTGTATGTAATGTTTATCTTCCAAAAATGAGGCATTCAACTATGCATTCACCTTGAA
>Ga0116230_10001474_pt1 | contig 22446 bp, 17 predicted proteins | sample S1TSphfallax_3_FD_88678 | JGI IMG/M metagenome (GOLD analysis project Ga0116230, IMG submission 88678) | Host-associated microbial communities from peat moss isolated from Minnesota, USA - S1T2_Fd - Sphagnum fallax MG | ecosystem: Host-associated > Plants > Peat moss > Unclassified | place... | reverse complement strand
TCATTCCAAAAGCCCAAAAAAATGCTTCCTTTTCACTCTCCAATGTTTTAGTCCTTTTTATTGCTTTAATATATTCCTAACCCATTTTTTTTTGCCTTCCCCCAACCTTGGTCACAAGGTGAAACCTATGGTCACAATATCTATAATCTATTAAGTTGATAAAAATAGCAACCAAATTCAATGTAAAATTGTTATAGATTCAATGTTTTTACTTGAATGATTAAAAAAATTCTTTAGTATTGTGTATTGTAAGTGTAAATTGAAACCAAATTTTTTAAGTGCAAGTTGTAACTTTTGAATTCTATTTCTTGGAATGTAACATTTGTTTCAAATATATATCAAGTATGTTCTAACATGGAGAAAATTAAAACATTCAATTCCTTGTTTGAATATACAATGGTTTTTATACTCTTAACTTAATACATATTTATTTCATTGAATTTTCATTGAGTTAAAAAATATGGTACATTTTATTCAATTATTAATTCAATTATAATATAGGGTATAGAATAATATGAATTAATGGATTATAAAATTAAGGTGGCTTTAATATGTATATATTAAAAAATAAGATAATAATAGGATGATAAAAAATAAGTTGGACAATTATCTAATACCCCCCGCATAAAAATGACATTTGACACACGTAAATCCCAACTTCACTATGTGTCCCCCCCGGGGAACAAGCATCACACAAAAAATCCCTAACAACGACCTAGTGAAGAACATCACAAAACCAATCACCTCTCCTACAAAAAAAAGAAAATCACCAAAAAACTGATTCACAATTTGCCCTTCGATATATTTCTATAATATTTACACATTGCAACAAGTGGTCCCATCCAACACAATATGCAATAGTTAGTTGTTTTTTACAATAAATGTGTAACATTGGCAAATGCAAGCGAAAACCCTACCTCCATTCCTAGAAACAAAAACCCATTGAAATGATGATCAATGGCAGAACTAGTACTTGTTGAAAAAGGAAAATTGTAATTGTTTTTAACAGGGTTTATGTCAACATATGTAAATATGGTTGAATTTTGGACCAAGGATTTGCAGCTAAAGAGATGTACACAACTATTTCAAATTAAAATTGCTATTCCAAAGAATTCCTAACCAAAAGAAAGAAGAAACATTGGTGATGCAAAAAATCCGAAAGGTGTTCACATTTGATTGGAACCCTTCTCTGTCTGCCTCTCAGTTTGTCCCTTGAGAACACATATGGGATAAGGCCAAATGTGAAACGGGATATTGCTACTGAGGTTCCGTTGTGCCCCTGGATCTGGCCTCTGAGTACAGGCCAAAAGGATGTAACTAACCGTGTTCCCTTGTGCCCCTAGATCTGGCCGCTGGCCAGAGGCCAAAACGAGGTAACCAACCTTGGCCCCGTGTGCCCTGGATCTGGCCCCTCTGCAGAGGCCAAAACGAGGTAACCAACCGGGGTCCCGTGTGCCCTGGATCCTTACCCTGGACAGAGGCCAAAGCGAGGTGACCAACCTTGGTCCCCGTTGTGCCTCTGGATCTGGCCCCTCGAGAGATGCCAAAACGAGGTATCCAACCGTTTCGGGATGTGGGAAGGGAGAGAGACGCGGAGATGGTGAGATGAGAGGAAGGAAGGGCGACGACGATGCGAAGCTCACGAGCGGAGCTCATCGCCGGCGATGGCCAAACGACAGGATTCCTGGCGCAAGAAGGCAGCGGAGGAGGCTGAGAGCTTCTTGTCGGGAGCCAGAGGTGCAGAAAGAGTTTTTACGCGAGTCAAATCCGAGAAGCAGGGACCCAAAGACACGGAATCGCGAGGAGGAGTGGACGTGGTGCAGTACCAGAGCTTGCACAACCAGCAGCAGCAGCAGCAGTGGCGGGGGGATCCGTCGCCCAGGGACAGGACGGAACTCGCCACGGGGCCGATGAACGAGTCTCTTCTGATGAAGTCGGAATCCGGTGGAGTTATGATGATGGCGCAACCGCAGCAGCAGCAGCAAACCAGGGCCAGTTTCTGGCAGGCTTTTGCGAGGACGACTAGCGAGAATCAACTGGGACTTTTGCAGTCGCGGGCTCAAGCGGTTGTATGCACGGACCTCCGTGGCAACATCACATCTTGGTAAGATTATGAACAAACCCCGAGAGCGGCCGGTCGTAGGGCTCAGGATGTTCTTGCAACTGCTTATACCCTGCTGATTGTATCTGGATGCTATTCACTGTTATCTGACCAGATGTAAGGGAGTATCCCCGAGTGAAGGATGATGGCAATTGTCTTCGTACCCTGGCGTTTGTCTGTGTTATAGTTAGAGGGGGAGAGAGAAAGAATTCGGCCTCCTGTTGTAGTCCTACCACAAGCGTTGAGCTCTGACAGGGAGGCAGTGGTAGCTTGCAGCTGAAGATGCACACACTCCTTGGATACAGAGTTATTCTGCTTCCCTTGAGTCCAGTTGGAGGAAGTGCATAATCCTAATGCAACTAATGCCTTCGTTGCTATGCTGCAGGAACCAGGGTGCAGAGTCATTGTACCAATGGAAGGCTGAGGAGGTCCTAGGGTTGAACATCGTTGAAATCCTCATTCCACCAAATTTGAGGAAGGCTGCATGGGAAGTTCTTTCACGTGTTAGAAATGGGGAGTCATGGTCGGGCCTTCTCTTATGCAAGCGCAAAGATGATGGTTTATTGGAAAGAGTGTTTACCAAAACACCTATCATCAATGATGAGCACCACATCATTGGTGTCATTGCAATTGATGTTAGTACCCTGCCTCCAGCAAAAAGCAGTAGTACTTTGAAGCAAAGCTCTCTGGGCAAGGAGGAGGGAGCTGTGGAGGGAGGCACCTCAGGGGCATCCTTGTTAAAAGCTGCAGGCTCTGAATCACCACCAATTCAGACTAGTGATGAGTCTCCTGGAAGCAGCCTTCTGGTAAGTGAAACCTTTCAGATTTCTCACTATCCCTAGCTTGCTTTCTTCCAAGCTTTGCTTCTCTGGCAATCCAATTGTGAGAATGAATGTCATTTTTGTGTACTTGGACTTGATTGTGACTGTTTTTGTCAAATTCTACTTAGGGCTTTTGGAAAAAAGGATTTTCAGTGGTATCCTCCAAAGTCGTAGAGCCAAGTCCCAAGAGGGAGCAGTACCCGGAAAAAGAGTCAGGCACTCTCTGAGGTCTTGTGCTCTGTGTGTACCCTTCGGGAAGAGACTCTTAGTCATACAAGCTTTAACTATCATCTTATGCTACATTCCCTGGAGTCTGCCAAGAATTTCTGTCCATTGAGGTTTTGTGACCTGGAGTGTTGATCTGGTACATGCCCTGTCAGTAGCTGCCACTTGTTGCTTGGTCCATAGGGGTTTACTGACCTCCTCTGTGGTGATCTATGCTGAATTCCCTGGATGTTCATGCAAACCTTTTCTTTGGGACTATTAGATTTTGTTACTGTTACAGATAGATGCTTCACAAGGTCTACTTCAGTTGCAGATTCCATGTGTATAATATGGTAGTTTGAATTGTGGGAATGGTTGAATTGAAATAGAAACTGGAGCAGAGCTCGGTTCAGCAGATTCTTCAGAAGCTCCAGGTTGGAAGGGCAAGCAGGTGGGAGACTGATGACGTGCCCAAGAGGCAAAACTCCTGGGACTCTGAACATGAACTGATGTCCCCAGATCATCTTCCAGAACACCAGCAGACACCAAATGGTTCATCTCATAACTCAATGCAGAAGAATGAGCTGCAGTCAGGGAGTGATGCCAAAAGTGTTGGTGGGGTGTCACCTCCTCTTATTGCAGCTGTCCATGGATCTGGGCCTTACACAATGGGGCAAGAACTTAGGACTGAAGTGTCTATGACACCAAGAGAAAGTGCAGTAGCCTTGGCATCACAGGAAGTCTTTACTGAGAGGAACAGATGGACAGGTGCTGTGGGAGCAATGAACTTCCAGCAAGCTGAGGAAGACTACCAACTCCAGTTGGCAATTGCACTACGGGTTGCAGCAGAAGCAGCAGCAGTGGATGACCCAGGTTTGTCAGCTGCTTCTAGAGGTCTACATGGAAACACGAGAAAGATGCCAGGTGTCCACACTGTAGAGGCAACTGCTTACCGATTTTGGGTGAGTGCTTTGTCCCTGTATTCTGTGTCATAAGGTTTCACTGTTTTCATGATACTATTCTTTGCTGGAGACTTACCATTCATGGTGGCATTGTGATTTGGATGTGATGGTATGGCAGGTGAGCAACTGCCTGGGCTATGATGATCGTATTGAGGATGGCTTCTATGAAGTTTGGGGCATGAGCCCTTATGTGTGGTCTATGTGCACTGATAATAATGAGCTTGGTCGGATACCTCCATTGGCAGCACTGCAGAGTGTCAACACATCAGAATCATTTGAGGTTGTGTTGGTAGATAGAAATGATGACCCAGATCTTCGGGACTTGGAGGACAAGGCTGTGGGTCTTGCGTATGATTGCCAGGAAGTTTTAGACTTGGCCACTAGGTTGGCTCAGATGGTTGCAGATTTCATGGGGGGTGCTGCAGCCTCAGACGATGAGTTGCTGGAGGCATGGCATGCCAACACAACCAAGATGACACAGCGTATAGGCAGCATTGTCCTTCCTATTGGAGTATTGAGGCCTGGCCTGGGTAGACATAGGGCTTTGCTCTTCAAGGTAGTGGGTGTCTAATCTTTTGCTTTCTACTTGCATGCACTATATAAATGATGGTTCTTCTGTCAGGTTGTGTATTCTTTGGGCAATTTTGGAAAGGAGGTCCTGATGTCCTAACACTTGTATTTTAGTTTTCAGGTAATGGCTGATAGTGTTGGGTTGCCATGTCGCCTTGTGCGGGGAAGATCCTTCAGTGGCAAGGAAGAGGGTGCACTGGTGGTTGTCAAGGTTGGGGATGACAGGTACTAGTATTGCAAAATTCTTCCTTTGTTTGACTGCTAATCAATGTAGATGTATTAGGCCTAGGCATATTCCCTTGGTCTTTGGATCTACTTTTTGTCTACACTGGATGGTGTGAGTGTTGTTTTCTTGTAGCAAGCAGTCTGTGAGTCCATTTTTTCCTAATTAAAGAGTTGGTCTTGCCTTCTTTTTCAGGGAGTGGATGGTTGATCTCTTAGCAAATCCAGGGAAGATAATGGCCCCTGATGCTCGGTTAGCTTCACCACCCACTGTTATTGCATCCCCTTTGCAATTTGAGCGACCTAGCTCATTTGCAACTAGTAGCATACTGAACTGGCGAGATGAGTTTGGGTTACGGGACCTTTCAAATAGTGGGGGAGAGGCAGGTAGACCCAATTCTGAGCTTGCTGCAAGTAGTTCTGTTCCAGTTGCCAAAGCTGCAGCAGCTGATTCAGGCAAGGTTGGACATGGACACTCTCCACATAGTACCACACAACAGGCAAATGATGTATCCCCAGGAGGAGGAGGAGGCATGCAAGGTGGGAATCATTACAATGAAGACTATCATCCAAGGCCATCTGGCTTAAACCAGGAGAATGCAAAAGGAAGGGTATTAGGTGATGCGTCAATGGCTGGGCAATCAGAGAATGCTAATATTGGCAGAATAAATGACAAAGGAGTCTCAAGTAGCCCAGAAGAGGATTCAAGTAGGTATTCAAGACAGAAATTGATGGAGCGTGCAGTGGCATTTGCAAAGGAGTATGAGATTCCTTGGGAGGATTTGATCATGGGGGAGCCAATAGGACAAGGTGTGTATGCTCTGATTCTGTTCTTCAGCGTTTTGTTTACCTTTATGGGAACTTCAGAAGGGGACAACCTGTGCAGGTCAGATTGACTAGCCTACATTTGTTTCATAGACCTTGCTGAGTGGCTGAAGTTGGTGTTGATATGAAGCTTGTGAATGAGGGTTGTGGACTCTGATTCCAGGTTCACAGTGTAGCTTGTGTCACAGTGACATGTGACTTGTGGATTATGATGCAGGCTCCTATGGAAAGGTTTACCGTGCCGACTGGCAAGGCTCGGTGAGTTAGAGAAATGATTTTGTTCCTCAAAGTTTTGAAGTGGCCTGCTTGCCTTGTGGCTCTCTTGTTTATTGTCTTGGCTCTAATTGAGTTGGGGTTGGTAGTCTATCAAGGTGATGGCAGGCAAAGAATAAGCAGTGCAATTTCTCTCATGTTAGGAGATGCTTAATTTTACATGTATACATATGCTTATCTGCTTTTTTGGTGGCAGGATGTGGCTGTGAAAGTGTTTCTAGATCAACATGTGAAAGCCGAAGCGATTGAGGAGTTCAAGGCTGAGGTGTGTTTGTCTTATCCTCCATGTCAACTTCACCTTCACATGTGTGGTCATGTGCAAATTGTTGCTCTGTGATCTTTGCATTCTATCAGAAATGTGTCCATGAGATATGTGCTGATTTGCATCCTGCATCTTGACTGTAGGTGGCCATTATGCAGCGATTACGACACCCCAATGTTGTTCTCTTTATGGGAGCTGTTACAAATCCTCCCAACCTATCCATTATCACTGAATTCTGCCCAAGGTGATTTTCTTGCCATGTATGGGTCACACATGTTCTTCACTACCACAGGGAAGGCATGTTCCAAAGCTTCATGAAACCCAGATTGGCTTCAATGGGTTACAGTATTACAATTGCAGCAGCTGAGTGGATCAATAATACACAATATCTGCATGGTTTCCAACTTTGCTTTCATCAATTGAAGCAACTATGTGCCTTGTGATTGGTTTGCAGAGGGAGTCTGTATAGGTTGCTGCATAGGCCAAATCGGGAGTTAGATGAGAAAAGACGGCTCCGCATGGCATTGGATGTGGTGAGTTCCTGTTAGATGTACATACAGGGGTTGGAGGAGGCAATGCCTATTCAGAGACCTGGTTTTCTGGCACAAGAATCTTGTTTAGTGCTATCCTTGAGACTGTTGACAGCGTCCTGAATGGATACTGAGCATGTTGGTCATTGGGTTACAGTGATTTTTGTGTGTTGGAATCATAGGTTTGAGGTTTTATTTGCTGTTTGCAGGCAAAGGGAATGAATTACTTGCATCGCAGCTCACCACCTGTGGTACACAGGGATCTGAAGTCCCCAAATTTGCTAGTTGACAAGAACTGGACTGTTAAGGTCAGTGCTTTCAGCAAGCTAAGGTGCAGCTTTGACTTCAGCAATTGAAACATTAGTGCTGGGGAGCAGTTTCTTAACAAGGCACCACTTGTCCTTGTAGACTTCATCCTTTGTGAGTCTGTGAAGAGGGAAGGCAAAGAATGTTGGTAAGCAGCTGACTGTGAGGATTTTGTGCAGGTCGGTGACTTTGGACTGTCTCGGCTCAAACACAATGCGTTCTTGTCTTCGAAGTCAAGTGCAGGAACAGTAATATTTTGATACCTCTACTTCTCTGTCGCTCCATTTGTATGCCTTCTCAGTATCCCACTGAGCTTGTGTGAATAACAAATGTCCATGGCCATTGTGATATGTAGGGAAAGATGTGAATACCACCTTCTAGTTGTCTGTCATTGTTTGTCCACTGATGACTGAGTATTAGGGTAGGAATGTCATCAAGCCTGGATGGCAATTGTGTAAGGCAGGGACTAGTGAGTAGCAACCAGAGTTTTGACACTGGTGTTTTATCATGCAGCCTGAGTGGATGGCACCTGAAGTCCTTCGAAATGAGCTCTCTGATGAGAAGTGGGTGACACTGTTTCTTGTTCAAACTTAAAGCACTTGCAATTTGCATGTCTGACATGGAACAACTCCTTAAATATCCAGCACTGAGCATAATGTTCAGTTGATGCTTTGTGGCTCTGGAGCTGAATGGAGGTGGAAACTGTTGACAATAGATGTCTTTGACATGGCAGTTACACATAGCTCATTGGACTTTGCAGCCATATACTCTGTAGACTGGTTGACCAGAAAAATGTTGGTCGGCATGATTGTTAAGTATAGCTTCCCGAATCACCTGTGTGGATGCAGGTCAGATGTGTATAGTTTTGGAGTAATTTTGTGGGAGCTTTCAACTCTTCAACAACCATGGGCTGGCATGAATCCTATTCAGGTATAAGCCCTTCCTTGTCTGTTTGGGTATCCTGTGGGTTTTGTGAGAGTGGTTCAAATGAGTTTTTTGCAATGGCCTTGTGTGTCTGTCTATTGATTTCACAGAGTTGCTATCCTTGCACATGGGTTTCAGGTTGTAGGTGTTGTTGGCTTCCAGCACCGAAGGCTTCCCATTCCTGAGGATGTTGATCCAGCAATTGCCAATATCATACAAGCATGTTGGCGCATGTATGTCTTATGCTTTTCCTGTGTCTGCGATGCTTATTATGCTTGTACTTATGAATATTGTAGCTAATAAGACCATGCACTCCAGTCATCCTCCAATAGCACTTTTATGGCCACACACAGCCTTGGTAGTCCCAGGTGTGGGTGCAGTTCTACAGTAGTATGTGAAGTGAATGTCGTGTTGGTGGTGGTGGGTTATCAGGGACCCAAGACAGAGACCAACATTCTCTGAAATTATGAATGAGCTGAAAGTTATGACCAGGCCAGTGACATCACCACTTACTCAGAACTCAGGATGAAAGGTTAAAGAAGCCCTCCCCATAATATGGGGACTAGACAGACAAGATTGGCACTTGTCAGCACAACCTTATTTTACACAGGTGAGCTTTGCTTTGTCTGTTCCGATTTTGTCCTCCAATGATTAATCTACTCTACCCTTTGTTGGAGGATAGGCACAGCAAGATGGTAAGAGGATGACAAAACATTTTAGGTTTTGGCAAAGAAGCTTCTATCACTTGTATTTCAGATTCATTCAAATTGAACCTTGGGTTTCTACTTCTGGGATGCATGGCTCTTAAAAATCTATAGGTTCAGGGTTTATGGTCACAGCAGGGTAACAAAACCCAATGCCTTGGTGCTGCAGAGTCAGTGGTGGATCATTTTGAGGTACCTTCTTGTTCTTATGTTGGTGATCTATTGTGTATGGTCCAATGAATTACCTTGGCTTGTTTGCACTGTAAGAAGCTAAGTTATCCATAACCTGTTCCATGCTGCCATGACTTGTCTAAAAGAATGGTATGTCAAGGAATGTTTCATCAACATGGATTTTGCTTATTTGATTGGTTCCCTTAAATGTCCTTAAAGACTAGAGACACCACGAATAGTCGTAGGAGACACAGTCATCAGCACAAGGAAAGTTTGCATGCAGTCAATAGTCTCAGGCAGTCTGCCAACATCTCTCCTTCTATAACTACCTTACTGTTCTATGAATGGATGATACACATTATTGTATTGTGATGGATAGTTTTTGGATTTAGTAAAGTTTCTTTTGCTGTTGAGCTAGCCTTGTATACATACACCTTATGCTTGAAACATTGTTCAATGTTGTGATTGTTGAGGGATATGATACAGAATTATGTGCTTGAGGATTACCTTTCAATTTGACTAAAGCACCAATCAGACTTCTTGTTAAATGCAATTTAAGGTGGTGTGAAGAAATACAAGGTTAGTCACCAATTCACACTAACAATGCTAAATAACATTAAAACCTAGGTGTCATTGGATGTTAGTTGTTATCTTGGCGTTAATGCAGTGGTAAGCCAGATGTAAGCTACCACCAAATCTTAAAGAATCCAAAATATTTTGGATTAAGGAATTTAATTACTTTAAGCTTGATTGAATCTAGGTTGTGATATAAATATAGGTTGAGGTTGGGATGTCCCTGCGGTGATATAAAGAGGGGAAGCCCAATTCTAAAATTTTAACAACTTTTGAGAAATTGATTTTTTCACAGACCAATTAGATCCCCAAACGTATACTTAAAAAAAAATTAAAATTCTTTGAATGAGCCTAGTACGATAGGAATCAAGTTTTTTTCTCTGTTCTACTTAAATACATAAATGATGTGAAAAGAAATTACTTTTGAATTGACATGTTGCTTTGCCCTAAAAGCAAGTGTGAAAAGCATATCTATCAACAAGGTACCAAGGACCATAAATAAATATCCCGTGTTTTTAAATCCAAGTTGTATTGGGTAATATCACTCTATTATGATTGAACATTCGAGAGTTTCTTGATTAACACATGATTGCATATGTGAATAGTGGATTATGATAACTAAAGGTGAATATTTTTTAGCCTTTTAGTTAAGAAATGATAACATTATGCCATTGTGTAAATGCACCTTGGCACTACTTAGTAGTAGGGTGATTATTACATAAATGTCACATGACATTTTGTTAATGGTTAATTAAGCATTAAGACTCCTATCACTAGAGGTCCTAACACTAAGTGTGAAGGCACTTTATACATCAACCTTTCTAGTAATATATCTTGGGCCAATGGTACAATTAACCAATGTTGATATCAAAAACAATAATGTTTGTGCAATGAAATATGCATTGTTTCAATCCTATGATTGTAACATTTAGTATCATTGATGGGAATCATTTGTTGATCATGATGATTGACTTTCAAATGAGGTTTTTGAAAGGTTATATTGAAATTGGTAGGTTGAACAATTGATAGTAAGGTCTATATGTGAATTTGTATAATTGTAATAATCTTTTTCTTTATGATCCACTTTTAGTAATTTGACAAGGATTGGAATTGTCTTTTTTTTTTGTTCATCTTTGTATTGTAACAACATTGATGAGTATCCCTAGATAGACCCAAATAGATTTTTTCATTAAATGGCAACACTTTTGTACATGACCATTAATCTTGTTGCTAGTATATAGACTTGTGATGCCATTTGCCCCCACAACTAGGGCAAAGTTTGGTGAAATCTTTTCGAATAAAAAGGAATTTTTGCTAATTTCAAGCAATGTCACCACTTGGTGATTTTTCCCCCAAAAAAATGATTAATTGGAATCCATTTATTCAGGTATTTTGTAAGTTTTGCTCATAAAGAAAAGATTAAACATTGATGTAAAATTTGAACATAAAATTTTGCTTCAAACTTGACCCAATACGTGAGTGAGATTTGCAATGAAATGAAGTACTTGTTTGTTGGATCTACCCCTTTATGGTGTAAAGACTATGTGTCTAGATTTGAAATAAACATTCATTCAAAATCAATAAAAGGTTTTGAAGAGATAAACATGTTTTTTGTGATACGAATTTGTTTATTACTTATGTGTTCAACATATCAACACTTGAAATTAGTGTCCAACCCAAATTCCATAATGTTTATATTATACTAGAATTTCACAAACAATCACATGAAATTGGGCTAAAGCCACCATTGCAACAATAATGGTAACAATTAGAGGAAAATGTAACAAGGCATATCAATTATGAATTGTTAATGGATTCATATAATGTGATTAGGACATTGTTTAACTTGAAGTTTATAATCATAGAGAATATGAACAACTTGTTAGGTCTTTCAATGTAAGGCATTTTGTAGATAGTGTTGCTAAAAAATATTGTGACAACAAGCTTTGGAGATCATTTCTTGAAATGTGATTCTCACCCCATTTTATCAATTGTGGTTGATGAAGATTAAAGTTAACATTACAAAATGTTCATTCTAAAATAAATTGATTTATTCCACCGACTAGAAAGGTATAATGTTCTTCCAAAATAACTACTTTGATTTTTACATTTAATGCCAATTTTTATGAGTATTATCATGATTGTATTTTGAAGAATATGTTTGATTATGCCATTTTTTGGTATTTTTGTTTGTTATTAGTCCATTAACAATTCCATTTAAATAGATTTGTGTTGCATGCAATTTGGGAGACATTCTTGCAATACTTTTAAAAAGTACTCTTACAATGTTTGTCGTTTAAATCACAAGATAAAAAAGTTGGTTCAATTTGTAGAAAAATCATTATTGTAACATTATAAATTATTCTAGTGTTTTTTTCTTAAAGGGCAATGGCCAAAGGCTTTTGTGTGTATGGAGAAAAGGCTATTTCTTAAGAGTTAAAGAAGGCAACAAATCAAACATTTATTTTTCTTCAAATTGAAAGTACATTTTTGTTGAGACCAATTTCATTTATCAAAAGGTTTCAACAAAATTCAAATGTTATGATGATTGATCTTCTTCCATACCCATTGGCTTTGGATGTTCCCAATTCAAATCAATCATAGATGTCTTTAATTCATGTATAGTCAAATGTTGCATTAGATTTAAATTGGAGGATAATCAAGAAATGGAGAAAATGAAAGTGATGCAGAATGAAAGTTCATAAATATAAGAAAATGTAAAATTCTTTGCATCTATTAGTAGATTTTTATATAAATTCTATATAAACTTGTTGGAGTTTTGTAAAGATATATATAATGTTAAATAAAAAAGGTGTTCACTTACAATCCAAATGACAAGTTGTAAAATATGTTGTTTTATTGTAATTTTCACAAATAGTATTCACATTAAAAAATTGCATTGTTCTTAGATAATTATTGGTAGTAAAATTGCCATATTTTTCTTATCCAACTATCACATGGAATATCAAATAACTTTTGTAAGATATAATTGTCATATTCATAACATATGAAATTGCACCTATAGTTGTCATAATTTTCACATACAATTAATATATATGTTTTGTATAATCTCTATACATAAGACTTTTACATAATTTGTCACATACAACTAGTCCAATCATTGTCCCACATGGTTGGTACATAATGTTTTGACTTTTAAAAGTTATAAATGAAATTTTCATTCAACTTCAATGTTTACCATACATAAATTTTAGGTTTTATGGATCCATCATGCTCGTCACATTATTATTTTCATTGGAATGATAAATTAAATACTTACATATGACATCTTTTCCTTACCAATCAAATGGTCTAATGAATGAAATTGCTATTAAATTTTTGACACAACCCAATTTATTAACTTTATCAATATCACAAATGATATATCATACCAACATTCAATACTCGAACAACATGAAAACATAAGGATTCATGAAAGAAAACATAACAACTCATTTTTGTGGATGGATTATAATGATGAAATTGAATATATGTTGAAAACATGTTGTTTTATATTTTATTTTTAAATATTTTTAAATCAACAAGCTAAATTTTAAAAAATCAGTAGATCAAATTATTAAACATATGAAATATATTTTTTCATAATGTTCATGATGTTTGTATTGATTTTAATAACAATTAATTTGGTGAAAAAAATGATGTTTTTACATCACATGATCAAAACCATGTTTAAAACAATCCAAATGCAACATGTATGTCATACAATTATTGTAATCAAAATGTAAATATTTTGATACAAAAGAATCCATGTATCAAATTTGAAACGCGTTAAAAAGAATATGATCATAAAGTAAAATAATAAAAGATGTTCCTATTTGTCCTTGTATCTTGGGTTGGTTCTAAATTTGTTTTTAAAAGAAAATAAATTTGGCTTCGAAACTGAACTTGGACTTGGAAACTACTAGTCAGTTAGAATTAAATGTGGTCTCCAAACCTATTTTATGCAAGTTTTGGTTGGTAGATTTTAATTAACTAATTTTATTATTTCCATGTGGGAATGAACTTGTTAGTTTTTGAAAAAAAAAAAGTAAACAAGTAAAACAAAGATGATTAGTTTTTTTTGAATAATAAATTGGGTAGAGGGGAAGGGGGGTGGAATTAAACATATAGGTGGAATTTTTGGAACATATATCAAATATGCAAAATTATTTATTTATTTGGTTTTTTTGTCCTTGGATGAGATTTAGCATGTAGTTGATATAAGTGGCCATCTTTAATTGGTTGTGTAATGTTAGTTACAATTTTAAAATATTCAATTTTGGGCTACGAATAGGTAGGTAGAGCTAGACTTGCTTTTGATTTTTTTGGAAAATTGAGCATTTGGTTTAAGACCAAACTTGAAGGTCTATCAAACTTTTTAAAATTCTATCAGTTAAAAAATGTTAGAACCAAAACCATAGGTTCTCTTTTTAAATTAGATACTAGCAAATGTAGTTGTAATTAATTGTTTTTAGACTTGAACTGTCCTAGTTGTAATTGAAATTTAAATGTGTCAAGATTGAACATTTTGTTTCAAGGTGATTAATATTAATTGGTGGATGATATCTACATTTTCAAGATTTAGTTTTATTTTGGTTAAAAAGTTGTCATTGAAAAAAAATTTATTGAAACTAAATTGATTGAAAGATGGAATGTATTGTGATTATTTTTATATTTGCAAATTTTAATGGCTATTGAATTTTTTTTGCCAATTGATTGCATACCTAACACAGTCGCACAACATTAACATATTCTAGTAATGCTTATGATTTCTAATGATTTATTATTGAATTCGTATTTAAGAATTAGAAAATATTAAAGTCAACACATATGTGCTTTGATACCCATGAGTTACAATTTAATGCATTTTACCACATGTAATTCATTGCAATCAAACAAATCAAGAATAAAATTGGCTTACAAAATCTACAAGAACAATTTGTCACTTGCCACACCAAGGTCACACATGTTTTGCAATTGTAATTATAATGAATGCAAGTTTGTGTCCTTTTACTCTTGAATAATTTGAATCCAAGAAAAATACAACAACATTACCACCAAAAGCACAATTCCAAAGATTTTGTGATTTGTTTTTTATTTTGTTGTGATGATCAATGGTACATGCTATGTTGACCAAAATGCAATCTAGTATTGTGTGGAGCAGTGTTTGTTTTTTCAAAAAAATTTGGCATAACTAGCTATTTTTAGGTAGTTCAAGTATGTCAATTTGGCAACTTGCAATTTTTTGGGGTTAATCAAGTGGCTATGCTTATTCATGCAAGCTTGAAAACTGGCTACATAGTCAAATCCAAAGTAGTAAAATCAGAGGCAACCACATTAAATTTGAGGTATGCAAAACAACAACCAAGTAGAATCCAAGGGAAAAAATGGCTACCAAATGGAACTCTATGTAAACAAATTGGCAAACAACTACAATTCAATGGGGAAAAATGGCAACAAGATGTAAAAATTAGTATACATCAACTACTTATAAGTTAATGATTATAGATGTAAAATCTCTTAAGGTGATGAACCTTGGTCTTGAAGACCCTACCCATTGTAGTGGGAGATTACCTGTAAAAAAAACAAAACAAAACAACAAAACAAACATAATACCTTAATGCTTGTTCTAGTTACCAAAAATTGAAATTGCATATTATTCATTTTAACTAACATAGCACATTTGATTGAAAAGAATCAAATAATATAAACATCATAGCAGAAAACACGTGAACATATTGTACAAAAGGTTAGGGTTTAAAGATCTACAAATGAACCATGCCTTTATAGTAGTGTGGTGGGATTTGGTAGCATTCCAAACATTCATTGTTATAGCAAATGGGAAAGTGTTGAAGGTAAAGAACTTTTGCGTGAACATTTTGAAAACCAAATCAAAATGGGTTGTTAATCTATTCTTAAGTTTACTTTTTATAAACCCTAGATTTGAAAAACATCTTTCATCCTCTACACTGCTCATAACCATGGCCATAGACAATTCAATTATTTTTAACTATTAAACAACCGATGGGAAAAAAATTGGTTGTTGGATAAGGCGGTCCAAATTTTTGTGCATGGATTGTAGTCCATAGGAGGCTTCATGGCTGCATGGCAGTTGAAAAACATAGTAATTTCGAAAAAAAATGACTTGTGCATTAACAATGCCTCATCCAACAAAGGCAGGATATAAAATTATTTTGGGCCAATATGCTTCCCAAAACAATAGTGTGCTTTCAAAATTGAAAGGCGAGCCAAAATTTTGTGCTCAACATTAGGTTATTAGGGGTAGATCACCCCAATGGCATTCATGATGTCTTGAGTTGGGAAACGTCGTTCAAGTTTTTGAATGAGACTAGTAGTAGTAACATTACATTGTTATTTCACTGGTTCTACTACATTCAAACAATCCAATTTGGAAAAATAACCCAAAAAACTTGTTAGGGGGTCCTTCTTATGAACCATGTATGTGTAAAAAAAAAAAAAAAAAAACCTTGCATACTCCACACTAGAAATAAATTTAGTAATCCAAACCATGTGTAAAGGATCATATGTGTGATTTGCAACAACAAGGAAAGTTTTAAATATCCCATCTCCATAGCCATGACTTATAATTAGATCAACATACAACCTATATAGATCCCTTTCACAAGCCTTGATTATATCAATGAAATCACAAATGAAAACATTTCGAGCTTGAATGAACTTTGAAACAAATTGCATGCATTCAAGCAAGGGTAGGATACAAATTAAACCTAAAGAAATCTTGACATTGTAAAAAAGGTCCAAATTTGCTTTTGCCAAGGTGTTGGTTATTTGTTCATCAAACATAGGCATAATTAGGGACTTGTACTTTCCCAAGATTCGTTTGGTAGGGGACAACATTGAAATCCAATACGTTTTCATGTTGTGTAAAATCTTGAGCGCTTTCTACTCCAAGAATTCACCCACCTTAAATCTCTCCAAAGACTTCTGAGGGCTTTGTGAATAATAGTTGTAAATAGATTGTAGTAGCAACTTGATTTTTGCAACTAAGGAATCGAAATAGCTTTTGCACAACCTTGATTGGTCTAATGTGCAACATAATGCACACCTAACATAAAACCTATGTGTGTGTTTTTTTTTCAATTGCATAATAACACTAGTTTTTGAACCTTGGAAGGATATCACCCCATTAGTTGCAAAACACACCAATTTGAAAACCAAATCAAATTTTGAAAGACCATCATAAGTGAGTAGAGAGTCCACAATTACCTTTAGTAAATTGTTGACATTGGAACCTTCCAAAACTTGTTGAATGTCAAAAAAGTTGATAGACGTCTCCATCCTTCCACAACATTAACATGAGTCAAAATCCCTGATTAATTGTTTATATTGGTCATTTCATCACAAGAAATAGAGATGAAATGGGTCTTTTGCACTACCAAACAAATAGATTGAAACACAAAATCATGCATGGTTTTAGCCATGCTCCAATTAATAGTGTGAATCTAATGTTTCCAATGGTTGTTTAACACTTTGAGGAAATTATATAATTCCTTACAACCCTTGAAATCTATCATAGGACGCCTTTGTTTCAACAAATGGAAAATTGTGATGAACTGCACAAATTTTCTTTTGCTTTTTACAAGATCCCCATTTGCAATTCGTTGAGCCACATAAGCTTGCCCATGAAAAGTAGCATATTGTCAATCATTTTTAACATGTTGGTTAGATGAGCTCATGTACTATTCATCGACAATCACCCTCGATCGTGTAGATGTTGCTTTGTGGCAACCTACATGTTTCTACAACCCATCAAACTTAAGAACTAGTTTTTTTTTTTTTTAACTTGGCTACAAATTGTACATCTTACCTTAATCATTTTACCATTAGGACCATTACTTCTACCCATGGAAACTTAATAGCCCAAACATCTTGGAACATTTGATTAAACTCCCATTCTTTCTTTCAAGTTTTTTTGGGAGGAAGGTTTTGAATGAGATCAACAATAAGAATTGATTCATCCTTAATAGTTCTAGAAGTCAAAGTTCTTGCAATTCCTTTCAAAAAATGAAAAGTGCACTTACCTTTACGTATGATGTTGGACATGTTTTCACTTAAAGACATGTTGAAAAGCGCGAAGATGAACCATGTTAGTCAGGGAATAAAGAAAATTTGAAGGAATAAAGGAAGAGAAAAACTTTCGGTATTCGAAATTCAATGGGGGCTTAAGCAATGACATTGTGTATGCAGTGTGTAGCAACCAACGCACGCACTGACTAAAGCCGATTCACTATGCCTCGAACCCTAGATCACATGATGACAAAATTGTGACTAATCACAAGCACACAAAAAACTTGTAAGCAAAACAAATTATAATGGATTTGCACACAATTGATACAATTTCTTCACAACAAGAATGCATACATCAAATTGCAAAACAAAAGCCTTAAGAATGCATAGAGTAGAATGCACAAATGCACACCATGAAACACAAGTTTTGTATGCAATGTGGGATTAGGTCTTTGGGGTTCTCTCACCTCTTGAAATTGAAACTACTACAACTTGTAACAAGTTTGAAAGTTATTGCAACTTTTTTACACAAGTGCTTGTTGGTTGAAGGTTTGAAGCTAGAGATTCAAGCAAGTTGCAAAACAATTTCAAGTTGGCTTATTGCTTGAAGATCAAGGCTTGAACTAACAACAACAATAAAATCATTAAACAAAACCAGTGACAACATACATTCACACAAAAGCAATAATGACGAATGAAGGCCTTCGAATGTTGTAACATAAAGGAACAATGACCACAATTATGGAAGACAATTGATGTGAAATGATTATCACCATGATCAGATTGTAGCATCTGACGACCATATTATTTCACAAAACTAGTTATAATTAGTCATCATGGTTTCAACAAAACGGTTCTTGTCATATCAAAAGCTATTGATTGCCGACGATTTCAGCCCAATCTAATGGCCCAAAACCTTAAGGGGTCGAAGGCCCCCTTTTTTAATAAACAAAATGCTAAATTTCACCTAAATAAAAAACATTGGTGTGGAGTCAATAATGAATGAAAGTAATATAACAAAAGTTCAATTATATGTGGAGATGAATTTGGCTTGGCATTTGAAATTTTTACATTTTTGATTAGTGCAAATTTTCTACTTTTCATATTTTTATGGCAAGTAGATCAAATGTTTTATTTCAATGGACTTGATGATGAATGTTGTAGTTTTATCACACATCTTATGATTCAAGAGACCAACTAACATGGATATATCTAAAGTCCACCTTTATCAATTGACCCATTATAATCATTTGTAGTTTAAAATGAAGGTACAAAATCTACTTAAGCTACTTTGTAAATAATAGTGAAATAAATTTTGGATTTGATTGGCTTTTGTGGCATTTATGAGTGTTTATGTTAACAACACATTTGAATATTTAGTTTAATCTAAGTAAAAAAATCATCATGACATTTAGCAGTTTTTTGGAGGTAGACTTTGGATTATCCATGATTTTAATAGAGTTAGCATAAGATGGAGGAAAAGGGCTAGAAAATAAGGGCTTTCCGTGATAATAATAGTTAAGAGTTCTCAATTTGAATATTCAAGGCTTCATTATTGTTTAGTTGAAGTTCCCATTCAAGGTGCAACTTGAAGTTCTATTACTAGTTTATTAGGAGGTCTTATGTTGTAAATGTCCTTTTAGGCTTGGCAAGATTATTGGACATATACAACAATTTAGCATTACTTTTAGTAAAACAATTGGACATAGTGCATCTACTAATTCAGTACATGTCATTTGATGAAAATGTGTGACTGAATGCATGAATTTTTGAAGGATCTAAAGAGGACATGGCAAAACATAGTTAATTTGTGCATCCAAAGATTCATTTGTTCATCGTACTTTGGATGTCAAACTTGATTAAGTTACACCATCTTCACAATTTGTTTGAATCCCAAGATTGTAAGAGCTTGCAAAACTTTTCATCAAATTTACTTTGGGTAGATGCTTATGCTAATCATCTTTGTTTGACCTGAATTTGGGTGCAATTTATGCATCCAAGTTGCATTCAATTTGTTATTGTATGAAAATATCATCCATCCATCCATACGAATATTTCATTTGAAAGTTGGATCATCCAAAGTTGCGTTTGAAAATGTGATAATTATTCATATTCACTTTCATTTCATTTGTGCATCCAAAGTCAAATGGAAGTATTTTCCCAAGACATGAAAATTTGATTATGCATCCATAGTTTAATCTAATCAAATTGTTTAATGAAATGATAATTTGCTAATAATCTTCACATGTTCATTTCATTTGTGTGCATTCAAAATCAAATTGAATTACCTATTTGTTCATGAGGGGTGATGAGTCATGAAATGAAAAAAGTTGATGAAAAAATCCCCATCAAAATGAGAGAAAAAAAAATTAAAATTGTTTCAAAACTCAAACAAAAGAAACAAAAAAAGAGTTTGAAAAAACCACTTTCAAAAGGTTAGTAAGTTTAGGGGAAAAACAGAAAATCTTGGGGTACTTACAAATCGAAGAAGAGAGAAGAGAGAAGAGAGAGAGAGGGGGGGAGGGCGGGGCGAGGGCCGCGCGCGCGCGCGCGATTTGTGGGGTGATTGGCGGAAGATTTGCGCGACCAAGTTGTGTGTGTCGACTTATGAGCTTTGCTTCTACGGTTTCGCGTTTCTAGAACTTGGCAGAAGTATTGGATTGTTGTTGTTTTGTGGATTTTGGTTTTGGTGTTTGCGTTTTGTTTCGTAGCAGGGATGTTGAGCTCATCAAATTTGTGACGGGCTTTTTCGAGGGTTTCGGAGCTTTTGTGGGGTTCGACTCGGGATTTTGAGCACTATTTTGTATGGAGATTTTTATTTTTCTAGCGAGTGGATTTTGATTTGGGGTTTCATCTGACTGGTGAAGAAGAAGAAGAAGAAGGAGCAGTAGCAGCAGCAGCGGAAGAAGAAGAAGAAAGAAAGAAATTGAGGAGATTTCTCCTTAAAGAGCTTAAAGAATCCTGTATCATGTCTCTGGCACCTCCTGTGTCATCGCTGCCTTCGCAGCAGGATCGATATAGTAGTAGTGGTAGCTTCCGGGACGGAGGAGATTCCATGCAGTTTCCTTCTTCTACTCCCATCTCCTTAGCTCCATCCTTCGCATCTGTGCAATCCTCACCTCGTCCGCATACTCCTCAACCTGTTTCTTCTAATATTAATGATCGCCTGCCGCTTTCGGTGGGATTCAACCAAGATCATGGATGTTTCTCATGCGGTACACAGTCTGGATTCCGCATCTACAACAGCGATCCTTTCACTGAGACTATCAGGCGGGATTTCGATGGTGCAGGGATTGCTATTGTGGAGATGCTGTTTAGGTCGTCCATTTTCTCGCTGGTTGGAGGTGGCAGGACTCCACGTTACTCTCCCAATAAGGTTATGATCTGGGATGATCACCAGGGCCGTTGTATTGGAGAGCTTTCCTTCCGGAGTCAGGTTCGGGCAGTGAAACTGAGGCGTGATCGAATTGTGGTCGTTCTGGAGGACAAAATCTATGTGTATAACTTGGCAGACCTGAAACTTCTTCATCAGATCGAGACCTTCAGTAACATTAAAGGAATATGTGCACTTTCTCCTGCATCGGCTTCCTGCGTCCTTGCTTGCCCTGGGCAGCGGAAAGGCGAGATTCGGATTGAGCTTTACAGTGTGAAGAAAACTAGGTTTTTGCAGGGGCATGATTCATCCCTTGCTTGTATGGCTCTTTGTCTCAATGGTGCACTCCTTGCCACTGCCAGCACTAAGGGGACGCTCATTCGCATTTTCAGTACTGTAGATGGTGTCAAATTGCAAGAGGTACTTCCACATACCATTCTCGATCTTCATCCTAGAGCAAATCTTCTTTTATGGTCACATCAATGCAGACAATTGTTGAGAATGTCCATGTGCTGCAAAATTTCTTCAAGAAAGTTGTCTTCAGGTTGCTGTACACTATCACAGCAAAACTTCATTCAAAATGCAAGGTCAAAGTTTTTTGTTTGGGTACTTGTTTTCTGCATGTGCTCTTGGTCTGCTTTGACAGGTTTTTCTCTCTTTGTTGTTCCAAAGCTCTAGGGTTTATTCTAAGATGTGAATGACTGCAGTCTCTGGTGCACTACAAGCAATCATGTTTGCAAAGTAGTGGAGAGATGTAATTTAGAGTCAATGTTTCAGTCTTAGAAGTAGCTCCAGGTGTGAGTGCATCTGCACTTTAGATAGCTGGAGCTCCAGATCTGAGCCACCGCATATGAGAAGTTGAGAAATGTGATAATACAAGTTCTTGTCCTGTTGGTAACAGCTACGGCGAGGTGCAGACCGAGCAGCCATATACAGCATATCATTCTCTCCAAGTACACAGTGGCTTGTCCTCTCCAGTGACAAGGGAACAGTCCATGTGTTTGGTCTCAAGCCTCTGTTGGAAGAAGCACGAGCTGATGTGGCGGGCATGAGCACATCACCCACTGGTACTGGCACTGCACTTCCATCAGCTGGCAGCAGTGGTACCTCTTTGATTTCAGCAGGCGCCAATGCTGGCTCATCTTTATCATTCATGAGAGGTTGGTTCTATGTGGCTTTGCAGTTTTGATTTTCTGGTTATTACATGCACAGTTGGTGCAAGTTTGTCTGGACTTTGATGTGTGAAGAGTCCATGAATTACCATGTTAAAACCTTCTTCATGTTGATGTTGTTTACTTGAAATAGATGCTGCTACGTTTAGTTCAACCAACAAATGGACATGTCAGCTGACTGAGGCCTTAAGCAGAGATAGCTCAAACATTTGACTGTACAAGTATCACCTGTGCTGTGTACTGAGAGGAATGGTGCTGTTACCATGGCAGGTGTCTTACCTAAGTACTTTAGCTCTGAGTGGTCGTTTGCACAGTTCCATGTGCCTGAAGAGACAAAAGCCATTGTTGCCTTTGGGCCTCAAAAGAACACAGTCATCATTGTGTGCGCAAATGGAAGGTGTGCT
>Ga0116230_10001472_pt1 | contig 22460 bp, 22 predicted proteins | sample S1TSphfallax_3_FD_88678 | JGI IMG/M metagenome (GOLD analysis project Ga0116230, IMG submission 88678) | Host-associated microbial communities from peat moss isolated from Minnesota, USA - S1T2_Fd - Sphagnum fallax MG | ecosystem: Host-associated > Plants > Peat moss > Unclassified | place... | reverse complement strand
CGCGCTGGCAAGTTGATTGCCAGCGTTCAAGCAGGTCTGCCCGTCGCTTCTGTCGCTGAAAGTTTTGGAAAGGTTTCGGCAGCGGATCCTTTTGTCAGCGTCTACACAGCCATGGTCGAGGAGCATAGCCGCTCCGCCGATCTCGTCCACTCAGAGGCTCAACGCGATGCGCTTCAAGAGCGCGTGCACCGTGTTGGCCAGCTCGCGAGTGTCGATGCGCTCGAGCATCTTCAAAGCCGGCTGCCGGGCCTGGCGACAATTGGTGCTGTCGGCCCCTTCGTTGGCTTGTTTGGTACGGTCTGGGGCATCATGACTTCGTTCCAAGGTATCGCGGCGTCGAATAACACGAGTCTCGCCGTTGTCGCGCCGGGTATCGCTGAAGCCTTGTTTGCAACGGCGCTTGGTCTCGTCGCAGCTATTCCAGCGGTTGTCTTTTACAATCGCATCGGTAACGAGATCGGCCGCTATGGTAAGCGTCTGCAGGCTTTCATAGGCGTGTTCGAAGTGGAACTATCACGTCAGCTTTCCAAGAAGGGAGATCGCAATGGCCTTCGCGCTGCGTAAGAACGATGGCGATTTTGGTGCGGCGCCGATGAGTGACATGAACGTCACTCCGCTTGTCGATGTGATGCTGGTGCTCTTGATCGTCTTCATGGTAGCTGCGCCGCTCATGGCAACCGGTGTTCCGATCGATCTGCCGAAAGCGCAGACAAAGCCCTTGGTTGATCAGAAGCAGCCGATCGCAGTCAGCATCGACGGTGATGGTAATTATTTTGTCGATCAGCGCGCCGTGGCATCCGATGATCTTATTTCTGTGCTTGCGGAAAGCGCCGATAGCAAAGAGCGCCGCATCCATGTACGCGGTGACAAGAATATTCCCTATGGCAAGGTCATAGAGCTCATGGGACTCATCAATTCGGCGGGTTACACCAAGGTGGCTCTTGTGTCGGAATCTCCTGGCACCACGTCCAACAAAGCACCGGCTCAAGCCGCGGCACCGCAAGCCGCTACGCCATAACTGTCATTCGCAATCATCCGCCGCCAGTCTCTCTGGCGTCGGCAATCTATAAATTATCGGGGGACATCATAGGTATGCGTGAAACATCAATGCGTGCACGCTGCACTCAGATTCTTGGAGCTGCGTTGCTTCTATCCGCAGGCGTGGTTCTCTCGGCAAATTCCCAGACGCCGCCTGCGGGCGGATTGAACGCGGCACGGCAGGCAATCGACGAGCGTAAAGCAATCTACAAGTTGATTGGCGCCAATTTCCGGCCAATCGGCAATGTTTTAAAGGGCAGCACACCTTATGACGCCGCCGCCGTCCAAAAGAGCATCGATCGCGTTGCCTTCTTGTCCGGATTTTTAGATGAGGCGTTCCCGGAAAACTCGAATCTCGGCGAACCTGAGACAAAAGCCAAAGCGGATATTTGGACCAATCACGCTGACTTCGAAAAGAAGGAAAAGCAGTTTCAGGCCGACGTCCTTGCTTTGCAGAAAGTGAACGCGACCGGAAATGGAGCTATGGAGGTTTTCAAAACCGCGGCTGCTGCGGTTGGTCAAGATTGCAAAGCCTGCCATGATGACTACAGGGCCAAATAGGGGCCAGTCTTGACGATCAGCGATCATTTCGACGAAGCCAGTGCGTTTGAAAAGCGGCGGGCTGAAGAGTATGCGGACAGGCAGAGTAAAGTATGGGATCTGCCTATCCGCCTCTTCCATTGGTCGCTCGTTGTGGCCTTCGCCGGGGCCTTCGTAACGAACAGATTGGGTGTCAGTTATTTTAAATATCATGTCTGGTGCGGCTACGCCGTCATCGTGCTGGTGTCGTTTCGCATCCTTTGGGGATTTACCGGCACCCATCATGCGCTGTTTAAAAACTTTCTTCGCGGGCCGGGTGCGGCCGCGGCCTACGCGTTGAACCTCTTTCGCGGCCGCGCCTCCGGCTACCTTGGCCATAATCCCCTCGGCGGCTGGATGGTGATCTTTCTTTTGATTGTGCTCGCCGTGCAAGCTGTGAGCGGGCTTTTCGGAAATGATGAAATTTTCAATGCCGGCCCATTAGTGGGCTTGGTGAGTAAAGATACGAGTCTGAGCCTTACATCTCTGCATCGGCACTTGTTCTATTGGATTGCCGCGGCTATCGCTCTGCACATCTCCGCTGTCATCGTTCATCGCATTTTCGATCGATCCGATCTTGTGCGCGCCATGATCACTGGCCGGAAGAAGCACAGAAGCACAGAGAAGGTGGAAGATATCTCTTCTTCGCGTATCTGGCTTGCTCTCGCGCTTATCATTGCTATCGCCGGAGCTCTGGCCTTTATCATGAGTCATGCACCAGTCCCGCTCGATGACACGTTTTGATCAAACTTGAGGTGACGGGAAGCATGACACTTCTGACATGGGAATAATGCGGCCGTTCTTTTGGTGGCCGATGCGCTAGTTGTTAGGAGCCTGTCGGGTTTTTAAAACGTGGCGCATCCTTTCTATAAGCTCCAATCGGCTCTAGACGTGATGGTTCTTTTGCGATTGAATGCGATGCAGTGCTGCAACGAGCGCATCAATATCTTCGCAGGTATTGTAGAGCGCGAGCGACGGGCGCACGGTGGCTTCGAGACCGAAACGGCGCAAGATGGGTTGCGCGCAATGATGGCCCGCGCGCACTGCGATGCCTTCGCGGTCGAGCGCTTTGCCGACATCCTCGACGCGGCAGCCATCGAGCACGAAGGATATGACGCCAGCCTTTTCCTTCGCTCTGCCGATGATGCAGAGGCCAGGAACACGGCATAGGCCTTCCGTCGCATAAGCCAGCAGCGCGTGCTCATGGGCGGAAATATTCGCCATGCCGATCCGCTCGACATAATCGATCGCTGCGCCGAGTCCGACCGCGTCGGCGATATTGCCCGTGCCTGCTTCGAAACGTCCTGGCGGCGGCTGGTAGATGGTTTTCTCGAAGGTGACATCGGCAATCATATTGCCGCCGCCTTGCCAGGGCGGCATCGCGGCGAAGACTTCCGGCTTGCCATAAAGCACGCCGATGCCAGTCGGCGCGAAAACCTTATGGCCGGAAAAGACGAAGAAATCGCAATCGAGAGATTGCACATCGACTGGCATATGCGAGACGGATTGCGCGCCATCGACAAGCACGCAAGCGCCATGGCGATGCGCGATCGCCACCATCTCCTGCGCGGGTGTCACGGTGCCAAGCGCATTCGAGACCTGCGGCAGGGACACCATGCGTGTGCGCGGATTCATCAGCTTCGTATATTCGTCAAGCAGGATCTGGCCGCTGTCATCGACAGGCGCGACACGCAAAATAGCCCCTTTTTCCGCGCAGAGCATTTGCCAAGGCACGATATTGGCGTGATGCTCAAGCCATGTGATGACGATCTCGTCGCCTTCGTGGATGTTACGGCGTCCCCATGCCTGCGCCACGAGATTGATCGCCTCGGTCGCGCCGCGCGTGAACACAATGTCATTTGTCGAACTGGCATTGAGGAAGTGCCGCGTTTTCTCGCGTGCTGCCTCATAGGCATCGGTTGAGCGGGCGGCCAGCGCATGCGCGCCGCGATGAATGTTTGAATTCTCGCTTTCATAGAAGCGCGTGATACGATCGATTACAGCCTGCGGCTTTTGCGTCGTCGCGGCATTATCGAGCCAGATAAGCGGTTTGCCATGAACCCTTTGATGCAGAATCGGGAAATCCTGCTTGATCGCATGGGGATCGAAAGGCCGCGTGCCTGAGACGAGGTTCTGCGAAAATAAGGATGGGCTTTTGACGCTTGAGACAGGCGACTGAAGACCAGAGTCAGATGGCCGCAAATGCTCGGCATCCGTAAATTGCTTCTGGTCGATGGCAGACGTAGCAGGAGACGGCTGCGTTGACGAGGATGAATTCGCCTCGTTCAAAAAATAGTTGAGCTCGCCAGCGCTCGCAGGTTCGGCGGCATGGTTATAGCCGTTGGGAAAGGTCGGCGGCGGCAGGCCGTGCAGAGTGGAGAGATCTTGAGGCCGGAGCTGCGCTTCGTCTGGAAAATTATGGCCATAAGTCGGGGTCTGATCGAACTGCGGGCCTGGCTCGCCTGACTTCACTTTTGACCTGTCAAAGGGATAGGCCTGTTCGGGATTGCTGGGAAGGCTCGCTTGCGGCACGGCTGGCAAAGCACCCGCTGGCGCTGCGAAGGGCGGCGCCGTGACATCTTTTATATGCGAGGCGCTGTCCGGCATCTCAAGAAAATACAAAGCGTCGCCCGGAAGCGCCTTGCTCGGAATGGCGGCCGCAAAATCGGGAGATGCGTCGGGCCGCACCAGCGAGAGCGCCGGAGTGTCCAGCGTCTGCGGGATCATGCTGAAATCCGGGGCGTGCAAAGATGGATTTGCTGGCGGCACGGGTGCGCCCGATGGGACTTCAGCAAGCCGGGGGACTTGCTCCGTTTTCGGCGAAGGCAATGGATGCGCGCGAACCTGCTCTAGAGGCGCGTGCGGCAGTTCCGTTGTAAATGGTGCCGCCTGCACAGCGCCGGGAACACTTGTCCCTGGCACAGCCGCGGCCGCGCCAATCGCGCCCGGCACCGAAGATGGCGGTTGCGGCGGGCGCTCTTGCATCGCTGCGAAATTCGCCAAAGCTTGCGGGCCGGGGGTTTGGCCCGGCGCCGCATTGAAAAAGGCGTTGGCAAGATGCGCGATCATCGCAGGATCGATGACCGAAGGCGCTTGGCCGCCCCATTGCGGCGCTTGCGGGCTCGCCGTGGGCAGAGTCGCGGCGGCGTGGCGCGGATCAGGCGTATTCATGATAGTGGCCGATCTCTACGTTCTCGAGCACGCCGACAGCATCGTCGGTTAGAATGGCTGAGGAGCAATAGAGGGAGACCAGATATGAGGCGATGGCCTTGCGGTTGATGCCCATAAAGCGCACCGAAAGGCTCGGTGTGACTTCGCCTGGCACACCCGGCTGGAATAGCCCGACGACGCCTTGCTTCTTCTCACCCGTGCGCATCAACAATATGCTCGTCTTTCCTTTGCCATTATCAGCATCGGTGATCTTGAGCTTGTCACTTGGAACAAGCGGCAGGCCGCGCCAAGTCAAGAAAGGCGTACCAAAGAGATTGATGGTTGGCGGCGGCACACCGCGGCGCGTGCATTCGCGGCCGAAAGCTGCGATCGCGCGCGGATGCGCGAGGAAGAAAGCAGGCTCTTTCCAGACGCGGGAGATCAGCTCGTCCATATCGTCTGGTGTTGGCGGTCCGCGCCGTGTTGTAATCCGCATATTCTGATGCGTGTTGGTCAAAATGCCGTAATTGGCATTGTAGATCAGTTCGCTCTCTTGACGTTCCTTGACCTTCTCGATCAACAGCCGCAGCTGCTCTTGAATCTGATCGTAAGGCTGATTGTAGAGATCGGAGACGCGGGTTTGAACGTCGAGAACGGTCGTTACCGCATTGAGGAAATATTCACGCGGCTCGGTCTCGTAATCGACGAATGTTTCGGGAAGATCGGCGTCGCGTTCCCAGCTTGGGCTGCATTCGACATCGCCTACATCGTCGCGATCTTTAACCTTGTTCAGACGGTAGATGCCTGCCTCAACCGGAACCCAAGGCAGAAAGGTTGTGAGCCAGCGCGGCGTGATGCCGACCATCTGGGCTCTTGTCTTCGTGGCATTGGCCAACTGGCGGGCAGCTGGCTCACTCAACGTCATGCGTACAACTTCATCATCAGCCATTCGCCGGTCCTCAAATGTTGACTCTCAATAGAGAGCGTAGCGCGTTAAGCCCCTGTAGCATCGACGCCGGAGAATGTTTTTCTTTTTTGATGGCAATAATCGGTTTTTGTTATTCTATTTGTTTTCTAGATTTGTAGATTTGGGTTCTTTAAAAAACGGCAGGATGACGCTGTGGCTTTGTCCGATGCCGATGGCGGTATAGGCAAATGAGCGAGGTCTGCGCTACCAGCTCGCTTCAAGTCCAAGCAGGCCCAGTATGTCGCGCCGTAAAGCGACCAAAGCAGGATCGTCTCTGTGGCGGGGATAAGGCCGCTCAATGCGTCTGTCGGCCTTGATACGTGCCGGCCGGTCGCTGAAGACGATAACGCGTGTCGCCATCAGCAATGCTTCCTCGATATCATGAGTCACCAGCAGCGTGGTGAAACCGGCCTGCTGCCAGAGCCGGACAATCTCGCCCTGCATTGAAATGCGCGTGAGAGAATCGAGCTTGCCGAGCGGTTCGTCGAGGATCAAGAGATCGGGGTCGTTCACCAGCGCGCGTGCGAGCGCGACGCGTTGGGCCATGCCGCCGGAGAGCTGATGAGGGAAGGCTTTGGCAAAGCCGGAGAGCCCGACAAGCCGCAGGGCCTCATCGACGCGGCTGCGCTCTGCTTTAAGCCTGCCCTGGGCTTCGAGCCCCAATGCGACATTCTTCCAGACCGTCCGCCAGGGATAAAGCGTCGGATCTTGAAAGACCACCACACGTGATGGATGCGGCGCTGTGATCTTCTCGCCTTGGCTTTCTATAGTGCCGGTCAAGGGCGCATCGAGACCGGCTATCAAGCGCAGAAGCGTTGACTTTCCGCATCCGCTCGGTCCGAGCAAAGCCACGAACTCGCCGGGTTCGACCGTGAAGGAAACCCGGTCGAGCACGGGCAGCAAGGCGCCATGCAGCGCGAAAGCATGACTCACATCTGCGACGTTGAGATTAGCGCCCTTATCTTCGCGCAGAGCCGCTTCGGAATGATGCGTTTCTATGGCTTCTACCATTTCAGCGCGCCCTTTTGATAAGCGAGCATATGGTCGCGCAATTTGAAGAGCGCTGTGATGAGCCCCGAGCACATGAGCGACATGACGATCAGGGCTGCATACATATTGGCATAGGCCGCCCAGCCTTGCGCCCATTGCAAATAAAAGCCGAGGCCGGCCTTCACGCCCATCATTTCCGCCGTCACAAGCACAGCGAAGGATGCGCCGAGCCCCATGAAAGCGCCGACGAAGACTTGCGGCAAAGCGGCCGGGAGCGCGACTTTCAGGATCAGAAAGCGCGAATTGGCGCCAAGCGTGCGCGCGACATCATAATAAGCCGGATTGACATTGGCGACGCCGGACCATGTGAGGACAGCCATCGGAAACCCGACAGCAAGGGCGATCAAAAAGATGCTCGCGCTCCAGCTCGAAGGAAAAACAAAAAACGCAATCGGCAGCCATGCGATCGATGGCAGCGGCCCAATAAACCGCATGATGGGATGAACCCAATAGCCGATGGCACGCGACCAGCCGATCGAGACGCCCGTGATGAAGCCAACAAAGCCGCCGATGGCCACGCCGATGGACAGTAGCCGTAGCGACGCGACAACACTCTCCAGAAGCTTGCCCCAGTCATCAGTGAAAACTTCGAGGATCGCATGCGGCGGCGGAAAGAAAGGCATGGGCAGGATTGCGGATTTCGCCGTCAAGCTCTGCCAGACCGCGAAGAAGATGCCTGAAACAATGCCCCAAGGCGCGAAGTCATAGAGTTTGCCGGCGAAGCGCTGGAAAGGCGGCGGCACGAGGGATGCGAGCGCGAAGAGGATTGCAAGTCCTCCCGCGCCGAGTGCGAATTCATAGCCTCTTCCCCAGTCGCCGAGGTCCGGCCACGCAAGCGTAATGCCTGCGACAGCGAACCAGGCGGTTGCTGCCGCGAGGGCTGTGAAGCGTCGCTTCCAGCTAACAGCCGCCAGCTTGCGCTGAAGCCTTGTGTCTTCGGCGTCCGTGCGGACTTCAGCGGGAGAGGATAAGAGTGACATGATATGCGGCCTCAGCCCACGACATCGGCGTAAATGCGCTCCGCGAATTTGGCCGTATCGGTCGAAGGTTTGATGACCGAGACAAGCTTCAATTCATCGGCATAAAGCGCGAGCTGCTTTTTGAGATCGGCGCCGAGAGGATGCTGATGATGAGTATGGTAACGTGCAAGCTCAGCAAGTTCGGCGACAGTGACATTCTTGGCGTATGGAGCAAGCGTCGCCGCTGCTTCCTCTGGATGGTGAACGGTAAATTCCGCCGCCTCTATATAGGCGCGGGCGATCGCCGCCGCCGCTTGCTTATCTTCGCGTAAGAGACTGCCTCTCACGCCGACAATGCAGCAGGAGCGGTTGGCATATTCGCCAGCGAGATTGGACGCGACCTCGGTGAAGCTTCCGTCCTTCAGCCAGAGATAGGTGTTAGGATCGGATGCTGCGAGCGCATGGGCTTCTCCCTTCTCGACCGCGATGCGCAGCAACGGGCCCGGGAAGATCTTGAAGTCCACATCCTTGTCGGGATCGAGACCTTCTTTCTTCAGAAGAATCGAGAAGAAATGTTTTTCGGGCGCATTCATGTCAGAGACGGCGATCGTCTTGCCTTTGAGGCCTTTGAGATTTCCGATGCTCGCCGATGCCGGCGCGAGAAGCCGCAAGCAACCGCCATGGCCGCCAGCGACGATCTTCACGTCGAAGCCTTGTTCGAGCGGCTTCAGCCAGCGCAGTGCCATGCCGATCGCGGCATCGGCCTTGCCGGTCGCCAGCGTTTCCAGCAATTGGTCGGTCGAGCCGGAATAATTGATCAGTTCGACATCGAGACCATTTTTCTCGAAGAAGCCTTTCTCCTTTGCAACCGTGACGCCGACGAGGCAGGCCGCGGTCGCATTCCAGGCGAAGGTGATTTTTTTGAGCGGGCCGCTCACCGCGGCGGCGCTTGTTTCCGCGCCGGTGCGGCAGATCGGAAAATTATCGAGCCCGGCTGGCACAAGATCTGCGGGTAATGGCGCGCCGGGTGTCGCAAAGACGCGGCTGGCGCCAACGCTCAAAGGCAGCGCTATGCCGAGCACACTGGCACCCGTCAGCAAGGTGCGGCGCGAAGGGATATGTACGCTATCGCGCACTTGATCGTTTGGTTCGCTCTCATGATTGGTGGTCATCGGTTCAGTCCTTGGTATTTCAAATGAAATCAAGAGTTGAGGCCTAGAGCCTCGCGTCCCGCGCCTGTCAGAATGCTGTCTGGTTGCGGAGAATGGACGCGTGCGCAGAGCACATCGCGGTAATGGCGCTGCAAGGGATTGTCGCGCGACAATCCGGGGTTGCCGGTAACTTCGATGGCCTTTGCAACAGCCTCGATCGCATTGGCATTCACCGTCAGTTTCATGAGATAGGCCTCATTGACCGGCGGTGTCGCGCCGCGATCGGTCCGCGAGGTGATGTCTCCCAGCAGCACGCGGTTGGTGTAGAGCAGGGCCTCGATCGTACCCACGGCTTCCTGCATGCGCGGCAATGTCGCCAAAGGGGCGCCGAGATTGGATGGTGCGCGCGTCTTCAAGAATTGAATGAGCCAATCGCGCGCGGATCTGGCGACGCCGTCATAGATCGTCGTGAACAGCGTCACCAGCCATGTGATGCCAAAGGGATCTGGAACGCGCCATTCTTCTGGCCTGCGCAGATCGGCGGCGTGATCGTCCGGCACGAAGACATGATCGAGGATAACATCATGGCTGCCGCTCGCGCGCATGCCAAGATGGTTCCAGGTTTCTTCGATACGCACGCCTTCGGCATCATGCGGAACGATGAAGCTGCCGGCTTGCGACTCATCTTCGGTACGGGCCCAGACGGCTAGCCAGCGCAAGGCAGGTGCGCCGGTCGAATAGATCTTACGGCCAGAGATGCGCCAGCCGCCATCGGCGCGGCGCGCCACAGTTGCTGGAAGACCGCCGCGAAAGGGCGTCCCCAGATCGGGCTCGACGCGCAACAGATTGCCAAGCCCGCCATCTTTAATGGCTGAGTCTATGATCTTGTCGCGCAAGGTCTTGGCGCAGGTTGGGCTCGCTAAAACATGCTGAAGAAAAAGATATTGCTGCGCCATGATGAGCGCGGTCGAAGGATCGCCCTGTGCGATACGATTGACCGCGCGCTCGGTCTCCGTCAGTCCGGCGCCACGGCCGCCGAGAGATTTTGGAATGGAAAGCGCCAGAAGACCGGCTTGCCGCAGAGCCTCAATATTCTCGAACGGAAACGAAGCCTTCTCATCATGCTCGGCGGCGCGAAGCGCGAAGCTCCGGGCCAGCACCGATATCACCTGATCCGTATCGTTCTCGACAGGCATGAACATCAGATCATTCCCAATCTGTCACTCTGCGGCGGCGCGGTGTTGTGAACGCTCAGCGGCGAGGGCCTTCACGCGGGGGATCAGGTCGCGGCCATAGGCGATCGTATCTTCCAGCGGGTCGAACCCCCGGATGAGAAAGGTCGTGACGCCAAGGCCGTAATAATCGAGCATGGCATCGGCGACTTGATCGGGCGTGCCGACAAGCGAGGTTGAATTGCCCTGCGCGCCCGTCAGCGCTGCGAGCTCGGTCCAAAGCCTTTTATCGAGCCTTGCACCTTTTTCCGCGGCTTCAAGCAGGCGCTGCGACCCGCGATTCTCGGGCGCTGCTTTCGCGCGGGCGAATCTGGTTCCAGGCAGAGCCGCTTTGGCACGCTCCAAGATCGAATCGGCTTTGGCCCAGGCAGCCTCTTCGGTTGCGGCGATGATGGGCCGGAGCGAGAGGCTGAATCGGATCTGGCGGCCATGGTGCGCGGCCGCTGCCCGGACGCGGGCGATCATGTCGCGGACCTGCTCGAGCGTCTCGCCCCAGAGCGCATAGACATCGGCATGTTCGCCAGCGACGGCGAGGGCGGCGTCGGAGGCGCCGCCGAAATAGATCGTGGGATAGGGCTTTTGCAGCGGCTTTACCTGCGAGAAAGCTTTTTCAAAACGATAGTAGGCCCCCTCATGATCGAAAGGCTTCTCTTCGGTCCAAACGCGGCGCATCACCGAGAGATATTCGCTGGTGCGGGCATAGCGTTCGTCTTTCGTGATGAAACTCCCATCTTGGCGGAGTTCTTCATCATCACCGCCGCTGATCGCGTGAAGCGCGACGCGTCCGCCGGTTAATTGATCAAGCGTCGCGAACTGGCGCGCCGCGACCGTCGGGGCGGTGAAGCCCGAGCGGTGCGCGATCATCAAAGAGAGGCGTTTGGTGACGAAAGCCGCATAGGCGGCGACAATCAGGCTGTCGGGGCTCGTCGCATAAAACGGGAGCAAGGCGCGGTCGAAACCCGCATCCTCATGTGCTTTAGCCATACGCTCGATATAGGGAATATCGATGACCTGGCCTTGCGGGGGATGAATTTCCGAGAAGAGCTGCGTCCAGAAAAATCCAATAAATTCGATGTCTGGCACCTCAACTGAAGATGCGCTTTGAGATGGAAAGCGGCTCATGCGCAATAACCTCAATACATACCGGCCTATCGCGATCTAAATGGTCCGATGCGACAGGTTCGAAGAATTCATAACCACATATCATATTTATTGACAAAGTCCATAGACTAAACTTATTTTGCTATTGCGTCAGCGGGATAGTCGATGAGCAGCTCCTATTATTCGCAGGAGGTCCACGGACCCTTTGAGAAGTTCGATCTCGGCAATTTCGAGTTAGAAAGCGGCGAGCAGCTCCACGGTCTTAAAATCGCTTATTCGACATTTGGGAACTTAGCGCCGGATCGTTCGAACGCGATCCTTTTCCCGAGCTGGTATTCGGGGACATCGAAGATTCTGGAGCAGGCCTATTTGGGCGCAGGCCGTGCGCTCGACCCTGAAAAATATTTCATCATTCTCGCCAATCAGATTGGCAATGGCCTCTCAAGTTCGCCGGACCATGCGCCTGGGCCTTTTCAAGGCCCGCGCTTTCCGCGGATCTCCATTGCCGATGATGTCCGTGCCCAACAGGAACTCATCAGCAAAAAATTCGGGATTGAAAGCTTGGCACTTGTGCTCGGCGGTTCGATGGGCGCGCAGCAGACCTATGAATGGGCTGTGCGCTTTCCCGATCAGGTCAAACGCATAGCGCCGATCGCGGGCACAGCCCGCGCGACACCGCACAATAAATTTCTGGTTCAGACCTTCATTGATGCAATCACAAGCGATCCCGCTTTTGAAGAGGGCTGGTATCGGGAAGGCGCGGTGCATCGCGGGCTGCGCCGCCATGCGCGTCTCTTCGCGGCCTTTGGTTTTACAACGGATCTCTTCAATACGGCGGCGTGGCGCGAGATCGGCTTCACGAGTGCCGATGATTTCGTCACGGGCTTCGTTGAGAACCACTTTCTGCCGCAGGACCCGAACAATCTCATTTTGCTTTTGCAGAAATGGCAAAGTGGCGATGCGGCGAAGATCACGGGCGGCGACCTTGTTGCAGCGCTCGCAAGGATCAAGGCTCAGACTTTTGTGATCGCAATCGGCGAGGATCTCTTCTTTCCGCTGAAAGACATCGCGGCGGAACAGAAACTCATCCCCAACAGCGTATTAAAACGAGTCTCATCCATTTGGGGTCACTTGGCGCTGTTTGGCATCGACGCTGGATACAACGCCTCCATCGACCAGCATCTCAAAGAACTGCTCGCTGCATAGGGGGTACCAATTTTTCATGTCTCTCAAAAGAGGAACGCAGATGTCAGAAACGCAAACCGCCCAAACGCAAGTATCGCAAACGCAAGTCTCGGATGCGCGCCCCGATATCGATCCCTATCCGCTGAGCCCCTATGTCGCCTGGGCCGGCAACCGTAACAAGGAACCGATCCTCTCGGTCTTCAAGGGTATTCTTCCGAAAAATGGCCATGTACTCGAATTGGCAAGCGGCGCTGGATTGCACATCAATTATTTCGCCACGCATTTTCCGGATATCCGCTTTCAGCCTTCCGACTATGACGCGGATGTATTTGAATCGATCAAAGCGAAGCGTGAGGCCAGCGGGAACAAAAACGTCTCTGATCCGATCCGTATCGATCTGACCGATGAAAAGACATGGCCAGACCCCAAGGATGGCCTCTACGATGCGATCTTTGTTATCAATATTTTTCAGGTCGCACCGCTTGCGATTATCGATGGCATTTCGGCTCTTGGCGCGAAGCTTCTAAGCCCGTCTGGTTTTGTGGCAATCTATGGTCCGTTCAAGGTCGAGGGCAAATATACGACACCCTCGAATGAATCCTTCGATAAGGAGATCTTGGCGGCTGGTGTGAAAGAATGGGGATTGAAGGACGCGCGGGATCTGGAAAAGGCCGCGAATTATCATGGCCTCGTGTTGAAGCATCGCTTCGATATGCCAGCCAATAATTTCATACTTCAATTCGGACGCTCTTGAGACGGCACTAGCCGTCGCAAACAAAACGGTGGCTTGATGGCAAAGTCTACGGCAGCTGCGAGCAAATCCCGGGGCGCGCCGTCCACGCATACGGCGGTTGTCTTCGGCGTTGGCGCGGGGACGGGTCTTGGCGCGGCCCTCGCGCGGCGTTTCGCGCGCGAAGGCCTTCGCGTTTTTGTGGCTGGCCGGACCAAAGCCAAAGTGAATGCCGTCGCGGAAAAGATTCAGCAGGCAGGGGGAAAGGCGGAAGCACGCGTCGCCGATGTCACGATTGAGAAAGATGTGATCGCTTTGCTCGATGAGGCGAGCACCAAAGCAAGCCTCGATCTTGTCGCCTATAATGTCGGTAATAATGTTGCCGTGCCTTTGCTCGATCTTTCGGCCGAGGTTTTCGAAATGGCCTGGCGGAAAAATGCAATGGGCGGCTTCATCGTTGGGCGCGAGACGGTGAAGCGCATGCTGCCGCAAGGCCATGGCACTTTGCTTTTCACAGGCGCCACGGCATCGCTGCGTGCGCGTCCGCCTTTCACGGCTTTCGCCGCGGCTAAAGCCTCGCTGCGGGCTTTGGCGCAAGGCATAGCGCGCGAGTTTGGACCGCGCGGCATTCATGTCGCCCATGTGGTGATCGATGGTGTCATCGAAGGCGATTATGCCAAGCGCCAGTTTCCCGATTTCGTCAAAGCCAAAGGCAAAGACGGATTATTGAAGGTGGACGAGATCGCGGATGCCTATTGGGCCTTGCACAGCCAGCCTAAAAGCACCTGGACGCATGAATTGGATTTGCGGCCCTTCAAAGAACCCTTCTGATAGATACACAGCCCAAGGAGACAGTAATGAGCATCACCAAGACCTTTCTTTATGCAGAGATCCAAGTGGCCATTCCATTCACGGATATCGACTGGCGCTCGATCAATACATCCATGTGGAAAGAGCCGGGTCTCAAAAGCAAAACATGGCTCGCTGGTATCAATACGAACACGATTGGCGGGTTCTATGAGTTCGACTCTCTCGAAAATGCGAAAGCCTATGCGGAGGGCTATCTCGCCGCCGCTGCGAAGCAGCTCGGCGGAAGCCTTTCGGTGAAGCTGTTCAATGGCGACATTACCACCGGCGCCAACCAGGGGATGAACTCTCCCTTTTACCAGCGCGCGACGGTGGACGCCTAAAGAACTACAGACGGGCGTGGAGGGTGCCTTTGCGCCCTCCGTCTCCTCAGCGGTTCGAAGGTTCTGCCCGAAACCTGCCTAGACCAGGGTAGCACTTTTTCTTCATTGTCTTTAAATTTCGCGCATCACTTTTAGCTTCCCGTAAGCGGAGAGGAGACGGGCGTGATCCGTGAGATTTTAAAGATGGGTGATCCCCGGCTTTTGCGTGTGGCGAAGCCGGTCGAGGATATTCATGATCCTGCTTTGAAAGTTCTGATCGCCGACATGTATGAGACGATGCACGCTGCGAATGGCGTGGGATTGGCCGCGCCGCAGATTGGAGTGGATCTGCGCCTGATGATCTTCGGCTTCAACGAGAGCCCCCGCTATCCAAATGAGCCGCCGGTGCCGGTCACGACATTGATCAACCCGTGGCTCGAGCTGTTGACCAGCGAGACCGAGGAAGGATGGGAGGGTTGTCTCTCAGTTCCCGGTATGCGGGGTATGGTCCCGCGCTCTACGCATATTCGCTATGGCGGCATCTTAGAAGATGGCAGCGCGTTCACGCGCGAGGCCAAAGGGTTTCACGCGCGGGTTTTCCAACACGAGTTTGATCATCTCGATGGGGTGCTCTATCCGCGGCGCATCCAGGACCTGACGAAGTTCGGCTTTATCGAGGCCTTGTTTCCAGAGAGCGAACTCGCTGCTCTGGAAGCGGATTGAAGGGAGCGCCGCTGATCATTCATTCCTGCCTGTGCCGGGAGCAATGGCCTTTTCATAGAAGCGCTGGTCAAAAAGCCCCTCAATGCTTGGCGCTTCGGTCAGCGCGCCGAGCTTAACTTGATAGGCAAGCAGCGCTTTCGTCGAGTCCAGGATCGCTTGCGGATCGGCGACGAAATGCACAGCGGGTGACGAGAGAGATTTACGGATCGTTGCCTGATCGACGATGCCTTTTGAGAGCGCGGCCTCGATAGCCGGGACAGCGCGATCCGGCGTCTTCTGTACTTCGCCGATCGCGCGCACAATGCCGTCGACGATGGCCTGCACGGCTTGCGGATGGGCTTCGAGGAAGGGGCCATAAACGGCGACAACGGTTCCCGGCTGCCCCGGAAACAGCTCTTCGCCTGATGCGAGAAGTGCGATCTCGGGGTTACGCTGCTGAATGATCGTCAAAGTCGGCTCGCGCACGGTAGCCGCATCGACGGCGTTGGCGAGGATAGCCTGCTGGGTCGCATCAATGCCGATGGGCACAATCTGAACATCCGCCGGATTGGCGTGCACAGCTTCGCGCAGCCAATATTGCAGGTTGGCGGCGGGCACTGAGCCCGGCGGCTGCGTCGCGATCTTGGCTGGCCGGCCCGTATCGGTATGAAACTGCTTAAAGGCGGCGGCCGCCGAAACGCCCGGCTTGAAATAGCCATGCAGCTTGGCACCGGCGACCAGCACATTTTCATCGATCGCACTCGCTGTGACGACGCGGAAATCGATGCCCTTGCTGCGCGCGACAGCGAGCGGCGCGATGCCTGCCACATAAAGATCGATGCCGCCGCCCGCCGCCGCCTGAATGATATTTGGTCCCGACTCGAACATGACAGTGGTCAAATCGAGCCCCGCTTCGCGGAACCAGCCTTCTTTATCGGCGATAAAAAGCGGCGAAGCACCGATGACCGGAATGACGCCAACGCGGACTTTGAGCGTTTCTGCCTGGGCAAGACCCGCCGTCATCAAGGCCGGGATCAATGTAACGATAAGACCGAAGCGGCCGAATTTCATGAATGGCTCCGATTCCACAAACGCGGCATTCGCCCCATGCGTTTCAATTGAGTTATGATATAGATCCCGTCGTATTTAATTCACGATGTCAATTGGATATAGAGTTCAAACGGGCTTCTTGACCCATAAATAGAAATGAAATCGCGTGCCATCTTCCCCCGACGAGAACGAAGACCGTGCCTCAAAGCTGAAAGCGCGGCTTGGTACCTATGTGGCCCCGCGCGGTCTCTACGCAAAAACGAAACCTCTTCCTTTCGCGGGGACGCTTCGATGCAATTTCGATCGCTTTGAGGCCGGCTCCTGGCAGGAGATTCTGCTTGATTATGAGGTGGGCGCGGGCGGCATAGCCGACGGAGCCACGTTCAAGGTCACGTTCAAATTCTATTCGGATTGGGCACCGTTCCAGACAGCCGATCCGGCTGCTGCGAATTACCTCTCGGCAGACTATCAGGCAGGCCCTTTGGCTCAGGGACAGTCGCCAGCGACCGTCCAATATTTATCCGTCCGCTTCGATCAGAAGGGTCATGAGCGGCCGTTCCAAAAAGCGGTGATCGTCGATATCGTCGATGGCTATCTGAACGCCGGCGATCATATCGTCATCCGGCTTGGCGACAGGCGCGGCGGCGGGCCGGGCACGCGCATCCAAACCTTCATCGAAGATCATTTCAGGTTTCGTGCCTATGTCGATATTCTTGGCACATCGCGTTTCGTTGCCGTGCCGGGCGATGTCTCATTGCACATCGCGGCTGGTCCCCCCGCTCGCATCATTCTCAATGGGCCGCGCTTTGCCCGGCCCGGCGTCGCGGCGCCGTTCCATTTGTCCTTGCAGGACCGCTGGGGCAATATTGTGAGCGGCAGTGGCGTTGCCGTACAACTGACGGCGCATGGCGATCGTGGTGTGCTTCTGAGCCGCGAGGTCACCTTGCCTACGCAAGGCTGGGCCGCTGCTGCCATTGATGATCTGCCCTCAGACCATGGCGATCTGCGGCTCTTCGCAGAAGCGCCTCAGGCCCGCGACATCGCTCCCGCGGAGGCCTTTCTCTCGATCCTCCCGGATGCGCCCGCGCCCCGCGCGTTTTATGCCGATCTTCATGTTCATGCGCATGATACGGTCGGCACCAACAGCCCGGATTATAATGCGGCTTTCGCGCGCGACATTGGCGCCATCGATGTGTTTGGCTATACGGCCAATGATTTTCAAATCACCGATGCTAATTGGAACGATGGCGTCGCGGCTGTTACGGCCTTCAATGAGCCGGGGCGTTTTGTTGCCTATCCGGTGCAGGAATGGTGCGGCAGTTCCACGGCTGGCGGCGATCATAAGGTGATCTTCCTGGGCGAGGAGCCGCCGGAGTTTCCCTATAACAGCAAGGGCGAACACAACCGCACGCTGCTCTGGAACGAAGATATGAAAGGCGGCTCGGCTGAGCTTGGCCGCTGGCCAATCGAGGAGCTTTGGGACGCTTATCTCAACAAGCCGGAAACGCATCTTGTCATTCCGCATGTCGGCGGGCGCCGGTACATTGCCGATTGGCATCATCCGGAGCTCGAAAGATTGGTCGAGATCGCTTCGTCCTGGGGGCATTTTCCGTGGCTTTATCAAGATGTGATCGAACGCGGCTATCAGCTTGGCGTTTGCGCCAATAGCGACGAGCATCGCGGCCGTCCCGCTGGCGGCCCGCCGGGCGTGCAAGTGTTTGGCGTGCGCGGCGGCCTGACGGGAGTTTTCGCTGAAACCCTCGACCGCGCGGCGATCGGCGCGGCACTGCGCGCGCGTCATACTTTTGCGACGACGGGCGAGCGTACTGCTCTGATCGTCCGCTGCGGCGATCATCTCCAGGGCGACGCTTTCGGCCACAAAGGGCCAGCCGATATCACCTATCGTTTTTTGGGCGATATCGGATGGGACGAACTCGCGGCCTTTGATCAAAACGGCTTGCTCTGGCGGCGCAATCTGCATGAAGAGGCAGGCTTTTCGGACCGGCTTATCCGCTTGCGCTGGGGCGGGGCGCGCATCAAGGACCGTTACCGCTGGGCAAGCTGGAACGGCCGCATCCGCGTTTTGAATGGAACGATTCACCGTTTTTCGGCGAGCGGATTCGAGCATGTCGAGGAAACGGCATGGCGCGCCGGACCAACCGACATCGGCTTTCGCTCGGAAACCTATGGCGATGCTGACTCCATCGAAATCGAGATGAGCAATCTCAAACATGCGCGCTTCATTGTCGAAGGTACGATCGGCGGTTTCGTGAAGGTTGGCGATCCGCGCAAGCCAGCGCCTTTTATTCATCAGCCTGAATTTCATTGGGAGATTTCTGGCGCGGAGCTGCTCGGCAAAGGCGAGTTGCGTCTCGATATTGGCGGGACCGATCTTTTTCTCGCGCTTGAGCGTCTGACCGACGCGCCTTTGCCGCGCGATATTTCGGGCAGTTTCGCGGTTGAGCCGGTCAATGGCCCTTTCGGTTTCAGGCCTGTCTATCTATCCGGCCGCCAGCGCGACGATTCAAAGATTTGGTCCTCGGCGCAATTCATCACATTTTAAGGGCAGGAACAGATCGTTGAACCGCTATATTTTGTCCGCGACCGGTCTCGCGATTTTTCTTCTAATCTGGGAAGTCATTCCAGTCCTTGAGCCAAGCGCCCGGGCACTTCTGCCTGTGCCGAGCCAATTGCCAGCGGCTTTCTTGCGTGAGGTCCAAAGCGGCATTTGGATCACCTGTGTCGGCGATAGCCTGTCGCATTATTTTTACGGTCTCATCACTGGTATTCTTTTGGGTGCTGGCATTGGCATCTTGACGGGCATGTACCGCAAACTGGAATTTGCGCTGAGCTGGGTGATCCGCACCTTGCGTCCCATTCCGGGCCTTGCCTGGATCCCCTTTGCCATTCTCTGGTTTGGTGTGGAGCAGCCAGCGGCGATCTTCATCATTGCCATCGGAGTTTTCTGGATCGTCTTTTTCGCGGCCCATGCGGCGATCCGGAGTGTCGATCACGATCTCATCGAAGTGGCCGACGCCTTTGGCTTCACAAGCGGCCGGGAGAAGTTTGTAAAGGTGTTGTTTCCGGCGAGCTTGCCCGGCATTCTTGTCGGTGTGCGGACTGCGTTGGGGCAGGCCTGGATGGCTGTCGTCGCAGCCGAGCTTTTCGGCGTGCCCGGTCTTGGCCAGCGCATGAATCAAGCGGCGAGCCTTCTCGCGACAGACATCGTCGTTGTTTACATGCTGACGATGGCAGCTCTCTATGGCCTCGTCGATACCGGATTTCTGTTCGTGCAATCGCGCTTCCTGTCATGGAAAGTGTGAGGCCCATGGATCTTGTCATCGAGATCGACGGCCTGAGCCTTGCCTATGCACAGGATGGAGTTGTGACCGAGATCCTGCATGGTCTCGATCTCTCCATCGCGCGAGGCGAGTTCGTTGCAATCGTTGGGCCGTCAGGGATTGGCAAATCGACCTTGCTTCGTGTGTTGATGGGCCTTGCGAAGCCATCTTCCGGAACGGTCCAGGTTCACGCCGATCCTAAGTCGGAACGGGCTATGGCACTGGTGTTTCAAGACGCGCGGCTTTTGCCTTGGCGGCGCGTCATCACCAATGTGAGCTTTGGCCTCGAAAAGACCCAGCTCAGCAAGAGCGAGCGGCGGGAGCGGGCGATGAGCGTTTTGCGCAGCGTCGGGCTCGATGGCCTCGCCAATCGCTATCCGCATCAATTGTCCGGCGGACAAAGGCAGCGCGTGGCACTCGCCCGTGCGCTTGCCGTCAATCCTTCGATTCTGCTGATGGACGAGCCTTTCAGCGCGCTCGATGCTTTGACTCGCCAGGCTTTGCAGGACGAATTGACCCGCGTGTGGAATGCGTCCGGGAAGACAGTGCTTTTCGTCACGCATGATATTGATGAAGCCGTCTATCTCGCCGATCGTGTTGTCGCGCTTGGCGGCAGGCCCGGTGAGATCAAAGCTTCATTGCATATCGATGCGCCACGGCCTCGCGAGCGGGGGCATCACGCGTTGCAGGCCCATGCGCAGCGCGTCAAAGATGAACTCAGGGCAGAGGCCGTCGCAAGAGACGATTGGGTGATTTGAGGTGAAGGCGCGGAACAGGTTGATCACGGATTCTCTCATAGGGCGTCCATTCTGGAACTTTCAATGCCGCTGGACCTGAGATCACCGACACGTTCCTTGAAGCCAAGTTTTTTCACGATGGCAGAAACCAAAATATAGGCCCAGTATTTCATTTTGAATGAAGGCCTCGGCCCAACAAAAGAAGGCGTGAAGGGATTGATGCCAGACATCCTTGATGCGCATGACGGACATCGTCTCTAAATTGACTTGGCCATATACCTGCGCTTAAGGATAAAGGTGCGTGGAGGCCCGCATGCCGCAATGGACACCTGCTTCTCCTATCCATCGTTTTCTCGGCGGTTCCCCGCTGGCGGTTCTCGTTAAACTCATCTTCGTGTCGCTCGTCGTTGGAGCGCTCATGATGTGGCTGGACCTGCGTCCGATCGATCTGTGGCGCGGCCTCGAACGCTTCGTCAACCGGATCTGGTTTCTTGGCTTTGATGCTATTCGCGAGGCTGGTACGTATGTTTTAGCTGGAGCCATGATCGTCGTGCCAGTGTGGCTGGTCTCGCGGCTTCTCAATATGCGGCAGGGCGGCAGATAGAAAAGAAGCCAAGTCTGAATATGTCTGAAAAGAACCGGTCTTTAATGCCGCGCGACATCAACCACGCGCTGGTGGTCCGCCTTGCCTTGCCGATGGCGGTCGCACATCTGTCGACACCTCTGCTAGGCTTTGCCGACGCGGCGGTGATTGGCAGGCTGGGCGAGGCCTATCTTCTGGGCGCCATCGCGGCGGCGGCGGTCGTGTTCGATTTCACCTTCTGGGGCTTCGGCTTCCTGCGGATGGGGACGGCCAGTCTCACCGCGCAATCACTCGGCCGTGATGATGCGATGGAAGGCCGCGCCGTTCTGCTGCGCGCCATGATCATGGCGGGCGTCCTCGGCGTTGTGCTGATCGCTTTGCAAAGACCCATCGCGTGGATCGGATTTACTTTGCTCGATGCGAGCGGACCGGTCACTGGCGCGGCACGGTCCTATTTCGACATTCGCATCTGGTCGGCGCCTTTCGCGCTGGCCAATTATGCGCTGCTCGGCGTTTTTATCGGGCGAGGCAAGACCGGCATCGCGCTCGGCCTGCAGATCCTGATCAATGTTTCGAATATTATTTTCAATGTTTCGCTTGTCTATGGGCTGTCGCTCGGTGTCCGGGGATCGGCACTCGGCACCTTTCTGGCCGAAATCCTTGGTGTCATTGGCGGTCTTGTCACGCTGACGGCTCTTGACCGGCAATGGTTCGTAGTCGATCGCAAAATCCTGAAAGACCGCACCCAGATCTTCAAGCTGATGTCGATCAATCGCGATCTCGTCATCCGCACGCTCGCGTTGTCATCAAGTTATGCTTTTTTCACGGCGCAAGGCGCGCGTGGGGGCGACGTCATCCTGGCGGCCAATGCCGTCTTGATGAATCTTTATTTGATTTCCGCCTGTTTCCTCGACGGTTTCGCTACCGCCGCGCAGCAGCTCTGCGGACAGGCCTATGGCGCTGGCGATGGCGTCAGATTCCGTGCAGCGGTGCGGCTCACCATGATCTGGTGTTTGACCTTCGCCGCATGTCTATCGCTGATCGCTTATATTGGCGGGCATGCTTTCGTGACATTTGTCTCGACGAGCGATGCTGTGCGCGAAGCCGCCTGGTGCTATATTCCCTATGCGGCGGCGGCGGCCTTCTGCGGCGCTGCGGCTTTTGAGTTCGACGGTGTTTTCTTCGGCGCGACTTGGACGCGCGAGATGCGCAATATGATGCTCTTCTCGATGGTGCTTTATCTTTTGAGCTTTTTAGCGCTATTGCCTTTTGGCAATACGGGTCTCTGGCTGGCGTTTCTTTTCTTTTTGAGCGTGCGCGGCGTGACCCAATATTGGCTTTACAGGGGGCTGGTGAGAGAGACTTTTCCGCTCGCCCAATCCGCTGCGCCTGTACCGGTCGCATCGGCTAGCCGCGGATAATTTTTTTCCGTCAGAAGCTTCAAGAGCCCGCCTTTGATGGTGCCGGTCAGCCGCGGCCCATGAAAAACCAGTGCCGTATAAAGCTGAACCAGTGTCGCACCAGCCTCGACTTTGGCAAAGGCGGTCTCGGCGCTGTCGATGCCGCCCACACCGATGAGTGGAAATTGCCGCTCGGCCCGCAGATATGCTTCGGCCAGCATGCGGGTTGAAAGGTCGAACAATGGCTTTCCGGAAAGGCCCCCGGTTTCTGTCCGCGCTGCGCCACGCAGCGAAGCAGGCCGTGTGATCGTGGTGTTCGAGACAATCAATCCATCG
>Ga0116230_10001471_pt1 | contig 22465 bp, 16 predicted proteins | sample S1TSphfallax_3_FD_88678 | JGI IMG/M metagenome (GOLD analysis project Ga0116230, IMG submission 88678) | Host-associated microbial communities from peat moss isolated from Minnesota, USA - S1T2_Fd - Sphagnum fallax MG | ecosystem: Host-associated > Plants > Peat moss > Unclassified | place... | reverse complement strand
CTACATAGTTGCATACTTGCAAATAATATTCAATCTTCCTTTAGTAGTTTGCATTTGCCATCTATGAGCTTTTTTTTGTCATATGAATGTAATTTCAAAACAACTTTGTGGTTTTTTGGAGCAAGACAAGAATCATTACCATAAGCTTTGAATATAACTAAAGGGCTTCTTGTGTGAAGGTTTTACGAATAGAAGATTCAGCAAGTTAATGCAACTTTCTCCTTCCCTTACAAATTTCAAGTTTAATTGGCCTCCCTTGGAATTTTTTATAATACCCAGGAGGCATTGTGATTTGGAGTTCAACCCCATCTTTCACTCGCAAGAAAGTGAATGTGCTTTTTACTGTATGCAACATGTACACCAATAACACCATGTACTGGTCAAACATGGTGTGCTTGATAGAATAGCTATAAGCAAATCAATGGCAATAATTCAAAAATGTGTGGTTCTCTTAAATGAATATTGTTTCTAGTGATTGATTACTTGTGTTTTAGAACTACCATCTTCTACTTCAAAGCAATTTTATTAAAAGTGGTATGTGATGGAACATGACCTTAAACACATAATGTGAATTTTGCAATGTCCAAGAAATGTTATTGGTTGCAAATATAAATTAGGAAACTATTATGTTATTATATTTTTATATTGTTGACATGTAATGTAGCTATACATACATAGAGCTCTTTAGTTTATTGTACTGTTCAATTTGAACAATACCAATAACAAAGAAAACAAGATGGAGAATAATGTTATGGGATGAGGTAGGTTCACATGCATTGATTACTTGTCATGCAAAGTAAAGGTGTTCCATATATCTATAAAGGAACTAGGCAAGGGCATTCAACAAGACCCCCAAGTTGTGCTTAAAAATGAAATGATTGTTCTCAAAGTGAGTGTTTATATATGTGGTATTGTATATTTTTGTTGAACCTCTTGTTGGGTGCTAGATGACATCATGACTACATCTTCTTATTACTTCTAGGAATGTGACAAACTCAAGATGCATATTCTTATATGATTGTTTTCTTATATGTGTCTTGTGTAGATTATTATATGATTTCTCTCCTTAGGTCTTGAACAAATCATCATATGTTTATCAACACCCACTATTGGAATGGGATTAAATCAACGAGACCATGATGAAAGTGATGGTTTGAATTTTGTGAATGACATTCACAAGGTTCTGACCCACTTATTCTTGTCATGTTTATTTTGGTTTGGCCACGAGTGACACAAAGTGGTTACCTTCAAAATATTTTATTGGAGTTCCTTTTGCAAACTCATCAATAATTTGGTTTTGTCCTTTATGTTTCAATGGATAACAAAGCCCACCTTGTCAAATAGAAAAATATTGTTGCAATTATAATTTTCATGTCTTATATCTAAAAGATTGTGGAATGTCGTGGTGGGTGGAAACTTTTGTTGAAGTAACATGCTAGTGCTAAAGTTTACATATTGTTGTATGCATAACTTAGATTTTGAGCTTATTGTTTATACACCTTACTAGTTAGTGGATGGTTTTCTCTATGATCTACTAGTGAAGAACCTACTTTTTTCAACTTTCACTTTCTCTTTAGTTATCCATGGACATGAGTTTTTAAAACACAAATATGAATTTCATTTGCTTTCTCAAAGCTAGAAAGCCCCCTTGCTTTTATTGTTAATACTATCTCTATCCAAAATCAATGATCAAGTGGAGAAGTCTGGAATCTGCTACATGAGCATGCCTATGGAACACATTAAAAATTTGTATCATTTGTCAAACCATAGTAAGGGATATTATTTCGTTTAAATACTCAATACAATTCATATAGTTGGCAAATCCATAGAATCAAACTTACAACAATGTCATTATTGTATATTTGGTTGTTTCCTATAGGCCATACTTTGCACAATCAAGTTTTTACAAACCTTGAGGAAAAGATAATGTATTTTGAACTTCATGTTACGTGTCCTTGCAAAATTTTGTGCAAGGGGACGGGAGAAGTGGTTGCACAAGGCTTGCATGTACATGATTTGCATATGAATGGGCCTTAAATCCATAGGATAGTGGGGTGCATCCACAATATAATGAACCATACCTAACTCTTTTGTTTCTTTCAAAACGACAAAGGCTTGGAATTGGAAATTTAGATGGCACGCAACCATTGCACAAAATTTATGGTTTAATCACATATTTGACTAGTGTTTCAAGTGTCATTTGTTGATACCTTTGTTATTATTTGTTGGCATTTTGTCATTCCTTGTCAACATTCCAATCTTTTTGTTATTTTTTCATCTTTCATCATCCTTGGTGTTATTATCATCCTTGTGTTGTTTGATTGTGTTTTTGTTATTGATTGAGCTTAGGTCATTCTTGAATCAAAACATCATGCTAATTTGAATTTTGACTAAATATGTTCAAATTTGAAAATGTTTGTTAGTTTAACACCCTATCTTGTGCTAGCAACAACTATAATGATCTAAAGGCTCAAGAAACTTTGAAAATATTAAACATGTCAAGTCTTCATTAAATTTTTAAAAGACCAAAGTTGAAAATAAATAAATTATATTAATTAAAAAAGTAATTAAAAGGAGGGAAAAAATGATGTATCCATTCCAAGGAGAAAATGGTTAAAATGGGCAAATTGAGAATGTCCAAAAGTCACGTGTGAACATGTTAAAAAAATGTTAGATGTCATTTCCCCTTAAATATTAATGAATATGATTTTAAATGATTTTATTAAATATAATTACTTTCATAAACGAAACATTGATAAAAATAATGTAAACTTGTCAACTTTGATAAATGGTTTAATGAATATCTCATTTTCAATGTCAATTTGGATATGTTTCTAATTTTGATTAAAAGGTGTCCATTAAAATATTACAAAAAAATTATGATTTTAATGGTTTTATGTTTTAACATGTATTTAATTAATGTAAATTTATTATAATATTCAAATTTTCGATTAAAACCATTATAAAATTGAAATCACAAAAAAGACAAAGTTTTAATAGTTGTCAATAATTTGGTTTTAAAATTGTAATTATAATGGAATTCATATTGATCTATTTGTGATTGGATTTTCAATACAAACCAAAAGCTACTATCATGTGAAATCTAATGTTACCACTTGTTGAAATTATGAACGTTATACAAATTAATCAATGTCAAATCTACTAAAGAATGTACGGATATAGAGTGTGATTTAATGGCTTAAAATACACCAAGACATGTTCTTCCTTTCACAATTTATAATCATGATATGTAAATTAAAAAATAATAATTCCGATTCAATATTCATCTTTCAAAACATAAATGAAATTTTATTTAACAAACTATTAAACTTAAAAACGTAGTTGAATGAACAGGTGAAACAAAAATGCACTTGAATGTGAAATGTGCATTCTCAAATAACATTCTCAATTTGCACCCTTGTTGTCATCTTTGGAAGGTCCTTAGTCCCAATGTTGTTTGCATCATCCAAGTGTTTAACCTTGAAATTTGAATGTGATCCAATGTGTCTAGCATAGCTAGGCCACATAAAACACACTAATTACTACCTCTAGTCAAACTATAATCTAAGTACATCGCATTCTAGTCAATACAATCCAACAATATTTACACTCAAAAAAGGAGATTTTCCACTTCCTTTGTGGGAGATGTTTGCTCTATTTATTCGAGTTTTGGTTGGGTTTTACATAGTCTCTATGTTCCATCAAGATCCTAAGACAAAAATCTAGACTCTCAAGTGAAAGTCTGTCTCTCTTGACTCCATCATACACACTTAGTAGATGGGATTTAGACCTTCCCTGTGTACTTAAAGTGCAGATCATAATCACGCCGCAATGTCGTCAATGCACTCCGTCTTCCACCCTCTGCAATTTGCAAAACCCAACTGAGAAAACCTCCCACATATAACAAGATATAAACAATGACCATCCTTTGTCTTTGGCATGCTGACAATGCAATCAATCCAATACAACACAAAATAAAGAATGAATCTCATTAGTGTTAGTCATGAAAAAATATTGAAAAGCAGTTCCAGAAACTGCTGAATCCACACAATCTTCTGGAAAATTAACTTTCTTGCCAGTGAAATCTCCCCTGACGTCCTCGAATAGGGGCTAGCTAAGAGATTTTAGAATATGACTTGGACCCATTAGAGGCATACCTCCAAAAGCTGCATGCAGTTGCTGAAGATCATTTGTGGAGCAGGCATCGAGCAGTGCATATGCACCTGGTCGTAGTGCACTATCCACTTCTCTGTCCAAATCAAAAAGAGCACATAGGGGTGAGTTATTCAACTATCATAGAGTCAATATGGTGTACTTAGTGCAGAATAAACTTCAGATGAGAATATTTGCTGGCAAATGGGAAAGAGAAGGCATCAGAGAACAGACGATATAAATCCAGACCTGTTGAGGCTGACTCCAGAGGCACCATATCCAGAAAGAACATTTAGATAGTCAGCAAGAAGATGGCAGCAGTATTTCCCCATCGTCTCCTTATGCTCCCCCATCTGCAGCATCACCCAAAAAGAAGATCAAAGGACTGGCCTTTCACAAATCCAAGTCTTCAACCAATACACAAAGAGAATCCACCAAAAGAATTAAATTTCATGAGTGTTGAGAAATTACGAAAGCCAGTACACAGCGAGAATCAGACATGAAAAATTACATAAGTACCAATAATTCTGAGCCCTCCAAACAAAAACCACATCTTATTGTGACTAGTTGTAAGTGTACAGTGACATGACAATGGTTCGAAAGATGACCTCTTCATATACTCGCCGCAACCAACTTGCGCAATGAGCAGCACTAGCTACTGTGGAGACTGAAGGAGGAACGTGCTCAAGCGAAATTGCCCAATTGGGGGCTGTTAAGCACTGTAGCAACACCCGCGCAGACTCTCCAAGCAAAGCCATGCTGTGTCCACATTCCCTGCTTCCCCCCAGCCATCCCATCACATGTCATCCTGCAGTTGTTACTGGCAATTATGCAAGAATGCAAAGTCAGAAAGTACAACATTCAGAAATGTCTGATGATGAAATACTTGCCTCAAATGATGACGAAGAAGTGCACAGAGTAGCTGACAGCATGCAACATACAGTGTAATAACAGTCTCACTGAAGACTCCTGTGGATGAATCTTTTGTAACAGATCTGTGTTGTGATCCCCCTGCTTGCAAGTGCAAATTCTGCAGTGCCATCAATTTTGCCATACCCTTTTCACAAAAGGGCCTGAAGAGTGAGGCAGGGCACTGGAGCCCAAGAGCCACATGGCAGGCCCTCATTGGGAAGATCACTGCACGAGATGCCAGCCTTATCAGGACCTCCAAACTTTGTAGAACTACAGACGCTGAATTCACCTTAGTGAAGCTCCTGCCTACTGCATCAGGTTTGCATGTATCTTCTTCGATGAAAAGAGAGGGTCTTTGTAAGTGCACTATCAAATTGAACAGAGCTCCAAAGAATGTTGGGCAATGGTTGGCCAACAAGTGCAATCGGGTTTTGCCTGCATAATCAAAAACCAGCCCACAATAGCAGTAATTGCTCTCATTGTCTTGCAAAGTTGGAGGGACCTCAGACCTTGAGTTTCATATGCCCTAAAAGATTCTGAATTGCAAAAGCAAAAAAACATGTAAAAATAGCCTACCTGAAACAGCCTGCAGGGCAATTCCCAGGCATTCCACACCTGCTGCAACAATGGCTCCAACTTGTCCTGGGTAAAGGCCACCACCTGGATTGGACTTGACCCATACTCCGGCCATTGCTTTCTCAATAGACTGTAAGGCAAGCACCATATGATGCCTTGGAGCAAATCTCAATAGCCTCTCAAATGACCCACTTAGTGCAAAGGCTAAATGCTTTGAGGAACAGGTTTCTGAAACACTTGTGTCGCACCCTAGTTCCAGCATCCGGAAACTTTGAGCATGGCTGCTGTCCCAATCACCAGTTGTAATGCTTTTCTCCAGCTCAAGATCAAATTGTTGGGTCCTGCCTCTTGAAGGATTCTTGGAGTAGGACTTCACAACACCCATCAGGATCAAATGCAAGTCAACAAGCTTGAGGAAATCCAGAGGTGCAATGAATGGCCTCATACATGGCAGAAAGCTTCCAACTGCATCAACATATTTTACAACCCCTACAACCCAATTCAAGTCCATGTCATGCCCTGATTGAATCTGTTGTGCTGCTCCAGATAACAGCCAAAATGCAGCTCCCAAGTGATCATTCATGGAAGGAGGAGGAGAAGTTTTCAGGTCATCAAGTTGAGCTGATGAAGTAGAGTTTGAGAATGAAGCAAAAGGAGAAAAAAACAAGCTTCGAATTCTGACAAGTGCTGCCATGGCAATGAATAGCTCACCAACAAGCTCAGATCTTTCCCTCATTTTTCCTTCCAGAATGCTTTGCAGTAAAGAAACCTGTGCAGAATCTGACATTCCCCCAAAGCTTTCAACGTCCATGCCTTCCCTCTCCAAGAAATGTATATCAAATTCCGTCTGCATAGGCTCTTTTTCTTTACCCTCGTCCTCAAGAGCTTCTTCTTCATCCACCAAGTTCTCCACCATTTGTTCAACTAGCATCTCTTCATTGCTTGGTGCCTCATCAGTACACATCAAGTGTTCACCAACAACAGCATCCTTTTGATTTACTTCTCCAAATTCTGTCTCTTTCATGTTTTTGACCACACTGATATCAACACCCTCATCGTCACTCTGGATACCAGACTGGGTAAAAAACTGAAATCCTTTGGCTCCTTCAGGGACCAAAGCTTGAAGCAAGCTTTGCACCAAAACTTGCTCAACTTCTTCAATCACAAGCAACCAAGTCTCTGGAAGCTCAGTTTTCCACACCAGTGGACTAGACTTTGAGTTTCGACACTCCACATCAAGGCTTTCCAAAGCCAGGGTCATACTCCAGAGAAAGCTACTGATGGCTGCTACTGGCACAAGCATTTCATACCACTGGGAAGAAGTTCCTCTACTTTGAAGGAAAATTTTCTTGAGTTTATGTGCTCGGTTCAACAGAACTGAACACAACACAATGAGTGGTTCCTCACAATCCACTAATCTACGATTCCTCAACTTTTTTTGTTTCTTGGCTGATTTACTTGAGTGAGTTTGATGAAGAGTTTTTGAAGTACCCACTGAGGGAACTTCAGTTGATGACTTTGGACACAAGAGTGATCTCACCTCCAAATTGCAGATCTTCCCAACTGTTGACTCTATGATGGCGCATGTGCTCAGCAGTAACATATAAAGGATGCAAGTATCTTCTTGACCACGTACACCACTTGTGTGATATGGCATGATCCAATCATCCATAAAATGATGTTGCTCCTTCACACAAGATCCCTTAAACATCTCATCCAACAGGTATGATGCAACAGTCTGTGGGACAAACAGTAGCCAATGAGAGGCCTTTGCACTACTGAAGAATGTTGACAGGTGTTTTGATTCTCCCCCCATATCAACCAAGCATTTGAGTGTGCTGTGGCAGGCACAGATGGCCATGAAGAAGTGACTGGGCAATGATGGAACCTCTGTCATTTCATGTTGAGGCGACTGTTCTGACTGACAACAGGCCACATGGTGCATGCTCTGAAGACTGTCAACTAAAAGCCTGCCAAAAAAAACAAATAAACATTGGTCAATCCCAAGCCGGAGAATTCTACAAGTGTGCCAGAGATCACATTCTCAGACTTGCTCAGGTGGGTCTAACAGCTCAAACTGCCAACACTTTCCCCCCTGCAACAACAAACAAACCAGACAACAAATACTGTCTAACTGTCAGACACTGCAACAAGATGCCCTATGCAGACACATGAGTTTTTTTCTGAAGGAAAAAAACAACATGAAAGATTTTTTTACCATTGACATCATCAAAAGGAGAAACACCCAAAACTTCCAGGATAAGGAACTCACTTTTCAACTCCACAAATAACAGAACTGCACTGCACAGTGTCCAGAGGATGTAGGTAACCCGAAGGAAGTAATGATAGCAGCCCGATTAACCTTATCAGTTGACCAAATTCTTCCAGTTGAGCTCCTGTCCAAGATTCTGTCCAATTGGGTGACCGTGAATACATTGAGCTCATCTCAATAGGTTCCTGAGATCCCATTTGTGCTTTCAGTCTCTTCTTGAGAACTGCCCACTCCAGAAGTTTGGACTCAGGTGATCTCCTCTGATCAACCACAAGAAAATCCAATGGCTTGCACTTAAAGACCCTTAATGATAAACGCTTCACCTCTTCAAGAAATGCAGATGCAAAGACTTTGCGCAGGTCCTGGGGAGACAGTACAAGCAAAATATACCAACATGCTGTTAAGTATGGTCAAACATGAGGCCTAGAAAAAATGAAAGATGGAACAACATATGCTTGTGTATTTTTTGTCAGTTGTTAGACACACACACCTTGCTTACAAGTGAAATATAGAAAGCTTAAGCTAATATGTGGTGATCTAGATGAGGAGGAATAAATGAGGAACCACAACAAAGAATGAAGGAGTTAAAGATGGGTTTCTATTGAAACCTCATTTTCAAAGAAGGCAACACTTGTAAGCACTTCCAGGGTGATGTCCTCCATGCAAATATGTGCAGAACCTTCAGTTTTGAAGGACCCAATCTTTGCCCTGAAACCTTCAGCAACTTGAAGCAAAATGGTGACAAATTGCTTCAAATGGTCTTCGCTGGCATATGATGACCATACATCTGTTGTTTGACACAAAAGGCGCCACCTGGAAAATTTTAGATTAGTTCAGTAAAGCAGGGTGGAGACCCCTACTAAGCTCTTCCCAGCTGAGTAATAAAACCAAAAGAAATGCAAAGCCATAAACTAAAAACTAGCCTGCTGATATGACAAACAAATGCGCCAACAAAAATCACAAAAGTATGAACAGAAGTGAGAAACACATGTTGTTCTGGTGACTGATTGTGTGTGTGTGTACAAGATGGAGAACAGTCTAATAAAGTGTTGGAAAAGAGAAGCTGGAGGGCAACACAAACAGGCACACATAGTACAAACCTAGCCACCGGTAGTGTGGTGGAAGTCAGGGTTGCCACAACAGAGTCCCACCCACAACTGCTTTCCTGGCCCATTCTATTGCTCAATTTGTGGACATCATTTGAATACACCTCAGGTGTGAGATCATTGAGCCCTTTCAATAAAAAGGCCACCAATTTTGTGCCCTCTTGATGAATTGATCGAAGCAACTTAGCAAATCTCTTTGTTGATCCATTATTGCCTGACAAGAACTTCACTGCTCGTTGTTTCTCATGAAGGTCCACAAGGCTTTGTAACACAATCAAGTTGAGTGTGTACTGCAAGTCAGGCACCCAGTCGAGCAGATTTCCTCCAGATGACTTTTCAATCCGCTTCACAACTTTGGAAACCTTGACATGGCCTCTTTGAATGGGGCTAAAGAAGCCACTTCCTTTCAGCAATGCGATGATTTCAGCCTCATGGGCAGTCAGGTCAAGCAGAGGCTCAAAAACTTTGGCCCTTGCTGTCTTCGCAGCCTTTGGCGCCATGAGGGATACACACTGCCTGTGCAAGCTTCGTGCAGCTGCAAACAATCGGAGTAGGAAAACTGATCTCCATGCAAGTGGAATACCATCAGCAATTTGTGGCTCTTCTTCATCTGTATCACTTGGATCCTTGACTTGTTTCACATCTTCAAGACACCCATCCACCAGTTTTTTCAATGATGGACTGAGTACATTGATGAGTAAATCATTCACTGCCCTTCCTGCAAGTAGGCTGAATGATACTGTGACATTTACATTGTTAAGAGAACAAATGTAGAGCTCAGTTAACCCTTTCATAATGCTATGAATGTTGTTTTCAGCTCCTTCATCCCCTTGATCATCAAATGTCTTGAGTGTTTCAGAGATGTCTGCTGACAGCTTCTTCAAAAACTGCATAATCTGACCTTCTGGAAGCTTCAATACAACCATCCCCATTGTAGCCAAAAAGGGCTTTGCACAAACAAACTTTTCCATACAATCTGTCACTGATTTGAAAGGCAGAGAACTTCTTAAACTTCTTAATGTGACACAGAGATAAAAGATTGGAATGTCCACCTGGAGACCCAACAATAATGTCACCAGTTAAAAGAATAATTCCAGAGATATGGGCAAGACTCAGAATGACCATGGGAACATTAGTTAGTAGGAAACACCAGTATCCTGCTAGTTTCTTTGCATATCACAAGTGTAGACATTGTAGAAAACACAAAGACAAGATCAACTGCAGACCCAAAACAGGGAAAAATTAAAGAGAATAGAAAAGACCTGCCTGTCGCAAGTCACTGTAGATATCAAGTAGTCGACAACCAAATTTCAAGGCTTCTGTAAATATTGCTTCAGAGGAGGACGTATCAAGGCCCAGCATTTGGAACACAAATGTCCACAAATTTGGTAACTTTTCTTCAAACACATGGTACTCCAATTCAACAAGGTGATGGAGTGCAGAAATAACCTCCTGTGACAAAATACCAATTTCCTTCCGTCCCCCAGGTTCTCCAGATCTGATGTTCTTTTTTTGGGGGGAACTTGGACTCTTCACCTTCAATAAAGCTGTCATTCCCACTGAAATCACCGAATTGTGGACTTCTTTCAAGAAATTGAAGTAAGTCAGTCCAGGAGTGTCTTCAATGGGCTTATAGGCATTAACCTCATTTCCTGCCTCAAGAAGCGAATTGACTGCTTGCAGTAAAGAATGCATTTGCAGTAACTGAGGTCCATGCTGTCCTGACTCATTGCCATCATGACCCATGTCTAATACAAGTTGTTGCAAGTCCATAATGATTGGACTGAGAAGCTCAGCAAAAACATGAAATACTGCCTCACTCTCACCACCACCACCACGTTTTCTTGAAGCAGTCAAATCAGTTGTCTCCTCAGTCTTATCTACTACAGCTTCTTTAGTAGACTTTTTGTTTGCAATGTCATCTTTCCCTACTTCAGGCTTGTTACCTACCAGAAAGAAGAAACACACCAGACAAAATTAGACACAAACATCATATGCAATCCTGGTCAAGACATCACATTGTGAAGCACTTTGCACTTGAAAGACTCAATGTGATGGAATATCCATATGAAAGGATAAAGCACATGATGATGCCCTTGTCTTACAGATTAGTCCATTGCTGAGGTACACCTTACACTGCCAGGGTATTGATAGGACAATCAAAATATCTGATGTGATTTTGTCACACACTCACATACACCATCAGCTCAACTGCACCCAGGTTTAGGGTTTAGGGCTTAGGGTTGACCCTAAAACCCTGACACTTCCTAAAAACAGCAAGAAAAAAGTAAGTAAAAAATTTGGCACTTCTACCTGTGATATCTTCATCTGGTTGCAGCTTTCCTTGACCCCGAACACCAAATACATCCTCAAATAAAGCCATCCGTTGTGCTCTCAAACAAAAGGCATACTCCTTAAATAGAAACCCAAGCCCTTTTAACGCCTCAAGATTTCCATCTTTCTTGAGGTTGCTAAGTTTTTGAAACAATGCCATGTGATAGCTCTCTGACCGATTCCTCTTCCCCTCCACCCTCTGTTGCTCTTGCTGCATTCCTTTGACTCCTCTTAAAACCGTGCAAACTTCTGAAAACCCCTGGACAAGACTCGGATGAAACAAACCAACTGCCAAGATTTCTTTGGCTGCTTTTACAATTCGTGACTGCAGCAATGATGGCCCCTCCTCTTTCGTGGGAGCTCGACTACCCGTGCCCCTCCTTCCAATGATTGTCAGCAACGGCTCTAGTAGCCTTGCAACAGTGACCTGAAAAACAAGTCTTGAATTTGGGTGCGAAGTAACAGTCCTTGCAAAAGCTTCAACAATGATTGCAATAAGATGTTCTAAGGATGATGGGTGGTCCTTTGACTGCCCAATGTTTTTCTCAAACAGTGCAAGAGCTGCTGTAGTCAAGGAAACCCAGTTATCTAGGTCGGCCCTGAAGGAACGCACATAAACAGATAGCAATAGTCTAACAACTTCAACTAACTCAATCATCAATTTGCCCATTGACTTCTCTGCAGATGAACATGATGAAAGTCCACTACCAGCATGCACTAGAATTGCTGTTATTTGACGCATAAGTCCCTGAGAAATGCTTGTATTCTGATGCAGATAACCTGATGACAAACACCACTTGAGAATGAACCAGTATCGGGGATCAAAGTGTGCAGAGAGCCCATGCTGTCGAAGCCCAGATTTGGAAGACTGAATGATGGACATCTCAACCCAGTTGAACACAAAACTGGCAACTTGGGGTGTTTTCATCCAGCCGGTCGCATTATTATGATAACCTCCATCATGATCAAGAAAAGCACCAGTAGTTGCATTGTTGTGTGCACTTTGGGCTTCAATGAATTCCAATACAAGCTCAACCTTCCTGCTCCACAAAGCATCAAACCATTGTCAACTACTGGATGTTATGATTCATCTACGTCCTTCCCTTGGAGAGTTGATGAATAATCAAACCCCAGAACCCTTTTAGACATGCTTAGGGTTTAGGGTTTTGAGGCTCAAGGTCACTCATATGCCTCCCTCTGTTATAAAGAGATTCATCTGCTAATACAATAAAGGCTCAATACACTCCAACAAACCAACAATGGGTGAATAACAAATCAGTAGAGAAGAGAACTTGATACACACAAAAACGACACACGTTCACAAGCAGCAGCAACCCTAAACCCATGCAACGAAGACAAAACAACGTGAATTTCACACCTCTCTGAAGTTGTTGATTGTTGCCGAAGAGCCTGAACAAGTTCAAGATTAGAATTCACAGAAATGCGGCCGTCCTCCTCTCTTACTTGTTCTTCCACCAGCTTAACCTCCTCCTCTTCTTTCTTCTTCTTCTTCTTCTTCTTCTTCGTCGCATTCTCTGTCGAATCCTCCAACGAGAAAAGACTCGAATCTGCCAATTCCTTTTGCTCCTCCTCCTCCGTCTTGCTCACCTTTTTCCTCTTCTTACTCCTGGAACTTCCAGGAACAGAAGAAGAAGATTCAGGAGCTCCAGTATTCGCCATTCTAATCTCTTCTTTCTTAAAAGAAGTAGAAGTTTCGAGCTTTCTCTTGGAACCCTTCTTCCTCTTCTTGTCCTCACTTATAGCTTCCGGAGAAGCTAACAGAACCATGATTGGGTTTTCCTTCTCGGACAATGCAGCCATGGGGGACGTCAGAAGAAGCAGCAGCACGAAGAATGGGAAAACTCAGGAAACAACGCAAGAGGAGAAGGAGGAAGAAGACATACAGTAATTTAGGGTTAGGGTTGGGACCAAAGGGATTAGGGTTAGGACAAATACCAAGAGACAATTTCAAGTATAACTATCTCTTGTCCCATGACTATTGTAGCTTTCTTCTTCTTTTGAATTTGTTTCTTCATCTTCATTTTGCTACTTTATTTGGAGGAAGTTTCATTCTTTTTTCAAGCTCTGTTTCTTCATCATCATTGTGTTGTTTATTTTGCAAGAAGCTTCATTACTTTTCCAAGCTTGTTTCTTCATCATCATTTTGTTACTTTTTTTTGTAAAAAGTTTTTCTTTGTCTTACAAATCATCAATAACATTCTTTCATTTCATTTGCAAATCATCTTGCTCACAATTTTATTTTTTATTTGTATTTTGTTTCAATTGTTTATGAAAGTTGTTAAGGAAAGCTTCTTGATATCTTTGTAATTCATTAGCATTTTCTCTTTCTATTTCCTTTTGGCATTGTCTGCTAGGTTTTGTGATTCAACTTTGTTTTTTGCAACATCGACATTTTCATGTTGAAGTGTTTGTTTCATCTAATCTTTGTTCAACATAACGAGGCCACTACAAATCGTTTTACTTGCGTTGTTTTTTCAACTTGTTATTCAAACACAAGATTTGTTGATTCCTATTCATTTTCATGATAAGTCTAGGTCTGACTTTTTTGATGTCAACAGACATGAATTGCAAGTTCATGTTTGAAACAATGGTTAATGTTTTGATTGTCCATAACTACACGATTTCTTATGTTGATGAATTGTTGTTGAGTCAAAAAATTGGTGATTAGGTTAAAGCTAGATTGATTATTTGGTACTCTCAATTTCTTATCATTCAATATGAAAATTGAAAGTGGATTGCAATTTCAGGTTAAAAGAACTTTCGTGGGGTAATTGATTAAAATGTTGAAATAAAAAATGTAAAAACATGATACAAATTATAGGTATGCAATTCTAGTGAGCATCAAAATAGCTTGTGCATTGTACAAATCGGTTCATGCATCAGAATACTTATAATGTAATGAATTTTGTACTATACGAAAATCAATAGTTCATTTAGTGTTCCATAAATTTGTACATGCGATGAATGAAAATTTCAAAAATCATATTCAGCGGCTTAAGGGTGATAATCTACTATAGATCATGGAGGGGTTCAAGGACTTATCAGGTCTACTAGGTATTCAAGGTGTAATAAATGTTGTTCAAATGAAACAAGTTATTGCATGAACCTATAGCATGAGCATGGAGCCTAAAAATAAAACTTCATATGGTAAAATGTTTTTTCTCCTATACACATGTAAGTATAACCCAATAATTTAATCACAAAATGAATGTTATACAAGTAAACCTAAAAGCAAACATGGGGATGAATGTAAGCACTCATTTTCATTATGGATGAATGATTTTTTTCATTCATCTAATGTATGGATGAAAAAAATTTGAATTCACATGTTTTTAATACATCAAAATTCCATCAAAATTATGAATGAATGTTTTATTTTATCATTAATTTTTTATTAATGAAATTTTTTCCCCTCAACTTCATGAAACACAATTTAATTTTATATGATATAACATTTGTTGAATAATATAATGTAAATTTCATTATAAATGTATTTGATGGCTATGGTTTTAAATGCCATTATTTTCAATATGTCTAAACTCTATTACTATTATCATGCTAACATCCAACCCATGGTTGTTTTTTTTTAAATAAAAATAAAAATAAAGTTTTTTCTTTTCTTTTATTTTTCAAACAAATTGTCCTAGTGTCATTGATGACAATGGGTTTGTTTTTCCTTTCCAAAGGTGCCACAACTTCCTTCAAAACTATTTATAAGTGTTGTGGATGACAATGGGGGATTTTTTTTTCATTATTCTTCAAGGGTGCCACAACTTTCATCAAATTTAACTAATGTTGTTGACAACAATGGGTTTGGAATGTTTTGAATATCTTTAAACTACTTATTGTCATCGAAGACAATGAATTTTGGAAATAAATTAAAATGTAGTTTTAAACACCTTAATTAACTTTCTTCAAACAACCTACCATCATAGATGACAATGGGGTTTTTTTTAATAATTATTTATTTTCAGGGGGCCCTAATTTCTCACAAAATACATATATATTGTTTGTTGACACCAATGGGGGTGGGGGAAGGTTTAATTCTCATTCCATGACATTTTTTTTTAATGTTTAACATTGTTGATGAAAATGATTTTTCAAACAAAATTTTTAGAATTATTTTGGTGACATTATCATGTTTTCCCCTAAAGTCACATTATCCATCATTATTAAATGACATTCAAATTTGAAACATTAATATTTGGACAACAAATGAAAATGGATGTAAATTTTTTTAACTTATTTATTTTCAAATCATGGACGAACTTCATCCAATGATTTATTTATTTAACCCAACTCATTAATGAAATTCATCCATATGAAATCATTTATCTATGGACACATTCATCCATGTAAGTGGATTAAAATCACATTAAGTTTTAAACTACAAGCTGAAAGTTCTAAGCATAAGTTTTACACTCATGCACAAGCCATCCCCTTGCTCATATCCATATTTAAAAGCCAAAATCACATGTTTTATAACAAACTACTATTTAAAAAAATCTAAAGCCTACAATATGCAGTTGTAAGCGATCATTGATCACAAGAAGTGGTTTTTTAATGTTTTCGTGGGGATGTCAAGGTCAATGAATGATGTAAAGGTTCTACGCCTATCTTCAATTTATCACAAAACTACTTGGGGTTATTTATTCAATGACTGCAATTTGCATGACGACATAAAACCATATGTGATAAAAGACAAAGGCTATCCATCACTTTCGTGGTTAATGGTACAACAAAAACAAACATGGGTTAGACATTTGATTTTGGAAGCACTTTACACCTAGCAATTTTCTCATGCTCAAGTTATAGTTCAGAATGCCTTTGGTATATTCAAGAAAATGTTTAAAGAGTTAATGATCAAATCCAATTTACATGTTAGTTTTTTCTCGGATGTGGATATATGTTGTTATATATTACATAATATGATTTTGAGTGGTAAGGATGTGGACATTAATGAGTTAATGTTTCAGTTGGAAAAATAAAATGTGGGAAAAATGAAAATGAGACGTGGTGTCACACGATAGTTTACAAATCAAACTGATTAGGTAAATGGGTCTAACATTGAAGTTGCCTTACAACGGGATGAAATTTCAAAGGTGAACCAAATGATTGCATTACAAGAATACTTAAAGAATCAAAGATTAACAAATTGTAGATGTGGTTAAAGAAATGCATGCAATTTATTTTTTTGATTTGTGATTAATTGCATGGTGTGTAAAACATTATAAACAAAAAGGTAAAACAATGTTGCTTTTGTCAAATTGAATTGAATAGATCCACCAATCGTGATCCAAATGCAATCATGATCTTCATCAATGTTTTGCAAATTCTTATAATGTTACATCTTATAATTTGAAACACTTCATGAAATCATTTTGTAGCATTTTTTTCTTCCTCATTTAAAGAATTAGGTAAAACAATTAATGGGGGCATGAGTTTTTGATAAATGATGAATGCATGGCACATAGCCATGTTCAAGTTTGAAAGGACATTCACCTGATTATTACTCATTTGGTGCCCTCTTTTATCTCTTGCTTTGAGGTAATGTAAATGCTCCTTGAAATTGTGATTTTGGTTCTCCAAGTGATGTTCAATTTCAAGTTGCACAACATTGATCTTTTCCATTGCATCCACCAAAAGTTGTTGTTTTTATTGGTAGACTCAATGACAAGTGAAAAGAAAAATGTATTTTTTTTTCACTCTAGTATTGTTGTGTCCACATGTTGTAGGAGGACTCATCAAGATTGATGATAGGAGGCTTGCGAATATTGCCTAGTAGCAATTTTGTTTCTTGATAAACTAAGTTGATGAAAGTTACATCTCTTGTGCCATGATGTCATGATTATTTGCACTTGGGAATCATTCAAATTATCTTGTGATTGGAATTTTTGGTTTTCATCTTATTTTTTGGCACTGTAGGTTTATGGTTTAGGGTCCATGGATTTCGTCATTTTTTACATTAACATCTCTAACATGCAATGGTGGAGTGACATTCCTTTCCCCTTGAAATGTTTCAATCAACTCATAAAACTTTATATTGAATTGACATAATAAATGAAAATTTTATTTCTCGTCAAATGACAGATCCCAAAAGTAGGTATGATTTCTATTTTTCTTGTGATATCAGCAAGTTTTGTGTAATTGGAATTTAGGGAATTACACTTGTCTTTGCACATGGTGCCATTCCTTGTAAACTTGTTCTTGGTCTTTTGTTGCAAGTCTTCAATAATCTTGTCCCAACACTACATAGAAAGGATCATATATGCTACAGGACCTACAAGTTGTTTTTGAATTGCTTGTTCTACATGCCTACATGCTTGCAAGAAATGACTACAAGCACTTCTATATGCTCCCAATTGCAATGTCATCGACAAGTACTTGCAAATTTTCCACCTCCACCATTATGCCCCACTTTGTTGCCATTATGACTTCTTCCTTGACCATTAATTGATCTCCTTGCTTATAAACACACTCTTGTTTCCAGTCCAACTTGCAATCACTTTCTTATTTGTGTTTCGACTTAGAATTGTGATCCTACCTATGATTTTGTTTACGATCAAACTTGTAAATGTGTGCTTGCTTGCACTCATGGTTGTGAATTTCCTCTTGCTTCTAAATGTGCCCCTACTTGTGAAAACCTTTTAGAAAATGATGCCATTGCACCAAATCTTCACAACACAAGATGTTCGTCTTTTTCGTAATTCAACATCAACAAACCTTTTTCAATCATTGTGATGTTAGTTTAACATCCTAGTTTTTTGATGGTTAATTTATCACTATAGATAAAACCACAAATGAACAAGAATCCATGATTTTGACAAATTTTTATCAACATATTATTGCTTTTACCACTACTTTATTTCGTATTGTTAAATAGTGCCACATTGGAATTCAAGTAACCTATCTTCTAATGATTATGCATATATATGAACAATTTTAGGTTATCGATGATTTAACGATTGTGTTGTTTGTTGGTGTGAACCGGCTTCAAAAAGCGAAATCATCATTAGTAGTGTATTACAATGTGGAGCACAAGTCTATAAGGTCAACCAAGATGTTAAACTTTTTACAATAGTTTGAATTCCTATATTGAATTTTGAAAATGTGTTAATTAACTAAACATTTTTCACATTAAGAATAAAAGGGGTATTTTTTTCTAGATTTATTAAATAACATCATTGGCAAGGACCTCAAGAAATATATAACAATAAATGGTAAGGAGTTTGAATGGAGTATAGATTTAAAAAAAAAGATTCTTGTTATAGTTGGTGCTCTAGGTGTACATTTCATGAAATCTCTAGGCAAATTGAAATTTCATCAAATTATGTTATCCGATCATAACAATAAATCCCAAAAGAAAAAAATGTTAAATTTGATGAAATCTCTCTTTGATTTTTCTTAATTTAAAAAAATGTCAAAAAAACCACCTAAAAAGAAGAAGAAAAAACAACATTATTTCAAAATTTTGGGTTGTTTTGAATTTTTTTTGGCCAAGATGTGACAATTTGTTCTCCACCCCTGCCCCCCCCAAATAAAATAACACTAGTAATAACCATTCCAAATGTCATCACAAATACCGAATTCCTACACCCAAAACATACCCTTCAAAAATACCAATATGTATGTGGCATTGTTTACATTGGAAAACAAAAAAAAAGAGAGACTACATAATAATAATATGTGACAAAATAATATTACCCACTTCCAATGCCAAGACCCAAGACTATAAAATATCATTAACCTAGGACATGTGTAGATAGATTTTTAAAAAAAATAAAAATAAAATAAAAAAATACACTAATTTGATTGATAAAGAGTTAATTCCCCATAGGGCAGATGAAAGAAGAAAATGTCCAGTAAATTAAAGGGCTTTTAACTTTTTACCTTTAAAAAAAAGAGCAAACGTGAATGAATTAGGTTTAATACTTACTTTTATTATTACCTGTTGCCAGAAATATCATCCATCCGCCCGTCCGTCCGTCCGTCCGTCTGTCCGTCCGATGGTGGAAACCGCAATCCTAACCGTCCATTGGCCCCACCTTCTTTTCAGTTCCATTCAGTTCCCGCTCGTTTCAGTTCGACGGCGCCCGAGACCGGGTCACTGGCCAGTCCGGTACTCACTCCTCAAAAGCTCCCAAGACGACAGCCTATAATAAGGTTCCGCCTAGGTATCGACCGGCTTTAACCCGTCTCCGTCCGCAGGTAGCCGGTCGCCTCCCCGCCTCCCGCGCGCGGTGCTCGTTTGTTGCAACTTCCTTCTCGCGCGTTCTCTCTCTATCTCTCTCTCCCGTTCTCTCTTCTTCTCCCTTCTGCTGTTCGGTTCGTGCGGGCGGTTTCGCGACGGGAGTTTTGCAGATGCTTTTTTGTTCGGTTGTGTTTGTCTCGGCGGCGTTTTGAAGCTCGGGCGGAGGATTGTGTCCGTGTTTTTCCCATTGTTTTCTTTCCGGCGCTGCTGCTGCTGCTGCTGCTTGTTGCTGTTTAGGGTTTTGTTTCTCCTTGAATAGAAAAGGAGATTGGGGTATTGGGAGAAGAAGGAGGGAAGAGTAGAATCAAGAGGATCTTCGGTGGTGGAGAAAAGCAACAGTGGACAGGAAAAAAGATATGAGCTACGCGGACGACGAAGGAGTGAACAGGCCAAAGCTTAGTCTGCAACCGCGTGGATCCACAGCTGATAATATGTCATCCGCATCTCCAGCCAAGACCAGTAGGGTGAGTGTGCACTCCTTCCCCAGAATCCGATCTGTAATTTTTGATTCTGGGGTATTGCCAGAAGATTTCAGACGATGTCATTTATATGTGGCTGCCGATCGTCGCATGGTTTTGCATGCTGGGACCCTTAAAGTCAGGTCTAGGGTTAGACTTTGCTTGGTTTATGCTATGCACAAAGGTTTGCCGTCAGGTTTTGATCTCATTCAGTGGTTTATTTATTTTGCTGTTAAACCACGCATGCATTCTATAATGCATGAAAATGTAATGGTTTCGGACGAGCACAACCTACTTACAGTGATCATGAAAGTTTTGCACCGAGCCCCTCAGTGCTGGGGGTACTTAGATTTGCTGTGCTTTCTTTCTCTGTGATACAGCCGAATCCGTTTGGTGCTGCAAGACCACGGGAACAAGTTATTGCTGAAAGAGAAGGGAAAAAGGAAACAGAGGTTCTCAAGGAGCAAGCTCACAAGGAATGGAAACCCAATGTAAGACACACTGTATCTTTTTTGAACCTATATTTTCACATTTCCATTTTTCAATTAGAGTAGAAAAATACAATGAATTGATGACTGCTGTCATGATACAAAATGTCCTCATCTGGCAACTCTGCATAACTTGCAAGGGTTTTGAGTGAGCGCCCTTTTCATTCATCTGTCAAAGGCATGGCATTCAGGCTTTGTGATCATGAGTGGAAAATATGTCAGTGAACCTAGGTCCTTTCACTGTTTTGGATATTTCTGAAATTTGTCTAGTACAGACATTAATGGCATGATTTACATGACTGATCTTCTAGCTGGACATTTTTCTGTTTTAAGTCCTTGAAAAAACCTGTTTTGTAGAGAGTTATGCTAGGTGCACTGAATCTTGCCATTGCTTTGGGAAACGAGACAGAAACTCAGCACACAGTTCTGTTTTTGGCTAGAATTACCATGACTGACTCCATTGGCTACTTTGTCACAGCACACAGACAATTGTGTCACTGCTATTCGTCATGAAGGTCATGGTCTGATACTTTGTGAGTGACACTCAGAAGGTCATGACTGCACTCATTCTTGTTCAGTTTTGGTTGAACTGACACCATAGTACCATCCAAGTGTTTCTGTGGAGCTTTCCCTGCAATCTTATAGATAGGAGGTATATGCTAGTTTGTACAAAATTGTGGATTGCAGCTGCTATATTGTGTGATTGGAACAATTAGCACCTATCATAATAGTTTCTTACATGGGGAATATGTGTGATCTGTTTGTTTTTCAATTGGGAGGGCAGCTGGTTTTGACTGAACAACAACGTGAAGAGAAGAAAGCAGCAGAAGCAGAGCTTGCTTTCTCTAAAAGTGAGCTTGAAAAAGAAGTGGATCCAGTGAAGTCAAAATTCCTGAGAGAGGAGGTTATTGCCATGGAAAAAAGACTAGATGAGCTCTTGTTGTCATTTGAGGTACATCCTATTGCAGAAATTTCTATGTTGATTTTCTTAACAAAATTTGAGGCCTGATTGACTTAACAATTTCCCTTCGCAGCATGAGTGGTACTGCATGTTCATATGCACAGATAGAGAATTTCACAATGAGATATATTTTTGTGGGTTAAGACAGTTAACTTCATGTATCTTGAAAGAATCAAAATGGGGAGGCCCTCGGTGTGTTCCAGTTCCCCACCTGGCCTTCAAGTTGTGTGCTTTCTGTGTCTTTTCTGGGTAACGTGTCTTGCAGGTGTTGGTTGTCCACAGTTTGTGGCTTTGCATGGCGTTTGCACATTTTAAGATTGGACTGATTTTCACAAAATGATTCATGCAGAAAATGGCAGTTCAAACAGCACAATCAGGTGGGGCAAGACGACCTCGTCGGGATGAAGATCGAGCACCTGCAGCAGCTGCTGCTCCTGCATATGTTGGTGATGTGGAGGGGTATGGAAATTTTAGCAGGGGCCGGGATCGTGATTCTGGTAAGGGAAGCTCATATGGTGATACTTGGGGAGGAGCAAAGGGCAGGTCAGGTGCTGAGGGATGCTACAACTGTGGAGAGGTTTGTAGCTGTTCTCTCATCCAACCATTTTGTGTGAATGTAGGTCATTTGAACCTGGCGGTTTCATGTTTTGGTATGCTTTCATGCAAGAAGCAGAAAGTGGTCTTTCTTCTCCTGGGAGAAGGGTCAGACAAGTGATCAGAAGTGAACAACAGGGTCCCAAATATTGCAATCCCAGAGGTGTAACCTGCTGTGCAGTGCACTTGAAATTTGAAAGTTCTAGAACTGAGTCGGATCAGAACTTGGTCTCAATATGGAATTGAAGAGTGTTGAAGGGGGGCAGTAACCTTAGAGGAGAGAGGCTCTCAGCCACATTTGTTTGTCAGATGAGTGTATCAGAACTTGGTCTCAATATGG
>Ga0116230_10001470_pt1 | contig 22472 bp, 13 predicted proteins | sample S1TSphfallax_3_FD_88678 | JGI IMG/M metagenome (GOLD analysis project Ga0116230, IMG submission 88678) | Host-associated microbial communities from peat moss isolated from Minnesota, USA - S1T2_Fd - Sphagnum fallax MG | ecosystem: Host-associated > Plants > Peat moss > Unclassified | place... | reverse complement strand
GTCGAGCCCGCGCCCGTGGGGCTCGCGGTCGCCGTGTCGGTCTGTTTCGAATGACGTGTTCTGGCCATGACTATATTCCTCGGTGGTGGTCGGCAAAGGGGGCGGTTGGCGAATGGGGTGGTTGGCAAAGGGGGGTGGTTGGCAAAGGGGGTGGTTGAAAAGTGCCCGCATACTCGACTCTTCGCTCGAGGAAGCGTAGCGGTGAAAGGGGCAATCGCTTGTCCGTGGCCACCGACTCGCCGACGTGGCAGAGCCCTCGGCGGTCCCCGCCACCGGCGCGTCCTACCCCTGGTCGGGTCATCCTCTTCGCCGTGGCGGCGGCATCCTCTGACGGTGTGGCTTGGGATGGCCACACGGGGCCTCGTCGGAGCGGCAGCCGGGATGCGAGATGAATGAGTCGTCATCTGCGAATTGAGGTGCGACGTCAACCGAACTGTTGCGCCGCCGTTCTCCTCAGCACGTTAACCACCTGCTCGGGAGTTGTTCATGCCACGTTTCACTTCGGTCGTTTCCTTGGCCGGTGCCATTGCCGCCACCCTCGCAGGCTGTGGTGACGGCGGATCAAGCGGCACTATCGGGCAAAACTCACCGCCCCCGGTTCTGGACAGTTATCTCGGCACTACCGGGCCCTTCGTCGCCTGGGCGGATGACCTCAGCAATAGTTACAGCATTGCGCAGACCGGGACCTACGCCGGCAAAAAACAAGCTCTGCATGGGTCGCTCGATTTCACGACCGGGGCAAGCCTCGGTCAACCGGCAGGGGTCGAGATCTACAAAGGCAGCGGCGGCGGGATCTACGAGATCGATCTGACATCGACGGGTGCGCCGGTCGCTCAGCAGGTGTCGAACGAATCAGGCGCCACGCTGGACGATACCTGCACGCTCTCCGGTACGGTCGTTCCCGGCGCGAATTACGATTACGTCGGCGTCTACTTCTCCGCCGATCTGCAAACCCCGACGAATTCCTCGTACTTTTACCGTCTACCGGGTCCGGATGGCGTTTGCGATACGCCCGACGACGTGATTCATCTCGTCAAGACCGGCATGGGTGCGAGCGATACCCCCATCGTCGCCTCCGGCATGCCGGTCGCCACCGTGCACACCGCCACCGGCGGTATTTCGGGTTTCGTCGTCAAGAGCGGTGCGAACCTCGTCTTGGTCGATGCGAACTTTGCGAATCCCGTCGTGCTGGGCACGTTCTCCGCCCCGATCGGGGTGGCCGTGGCGCTCCCCGTGGGAACGACCCAGGGCTATCCGACCGGTCAGTTGTACGTGGTCGATGGCAACATCGTCTATGTCAATTACGCCACGCCGAGCATCACGCCGTCCTTGTTCTCGATTCCCAATTGGCAAGCGACGAACGCCGAGGCGATCTTCGCCGCCTCGCCGAGCTCGCTCTATTTCTCGATCAACACCGCGCAGAGCGGCACGACAGCGGCCAGCGCCACGATCTACGCGCTGCCGGCCGATGGTTCCGCGGCTCCCAGCCCCGTGGATACGGAAGCCGGGCGTGTCGTAAGCCTGGTGGTTCCGGTGCTGGGGACGAATCTGCTGATCGGCCTCGTCGATCCGACCTACACGATCAAGACTCTTCCCACGGCGGGAGGTCCGGCGACGACCCTGGTGGCGAGCACGGTCAATGATGGCAGCTTCATTGCGACCGCGACCACGGTGTACTACGAAACCTGGCAGGGAACCACGGATACGACCACGCGGACCGTGACCCGCAGCGGCACGGCATCGGGGATCGTGGCCTTGGATGGCAGCGTCATCCAGGCTCCGCTCGCGAACTCCACGTTCGTCAACGGCGGCGAACAACTGCCTTGGCCGGACGACACGACCACCACGGCCACCGCCTACAAGACGGTGTTCCAGGTCCAGAATCTTACGACGGTGTCGGTCACCGATTCTTCGACCGGTTACCAATACACCGAGGACGGTGTCAGCGGTGGCACGCTCGTGGCGATCGACACGACCTCGAACCAAGCCGGTGCGACCATTGGGACGCTGCCGATCAGCACGGCGGTGAGTTTGAACGGCACCTTCCGCGATTCGCAAGATAGCGGCTTCCTGCAGGCGGAGAATCCGTTGTCGACGCAGGATCCTGCGACCGAGGATCTCTACCTGCTGAATTCGCAATCGGCCGACAGCCTCACCCGCATCAGCAACCATCTCTGAACGCCACTGGTAGCGAACTAGCGCGCCGCCAGCCGGCTGCTGTCTTCCCACCCGCCGCCCAGCGCCCGAATCAGATCGACGCTCGAGCGCAGCTGCAGGGTGTCGAGATTGAGCGCCTGGAGCTGCGCTTGCAATAGCGCAGTCTGCGACGTGACCACCGTCAAATAGTCGGCCGCACCTTGACGGTAGAGCAGCATCGACAGGTCGAGCGTGCGTTGCGCGGCGCCGACCGCGGCCTTCTCCTGCTGGGCGGCGTCATAGTAGTGATTCAGGTTCGCGAGGCTGTCTTCCACCTGTTGGAAGGCCGTGACCACCGTGCCGCGATAGTTGGCCGCAGCCGCATCGAACTGGGCGCGCGCCTGGGCGACCTGGGCCCGGCGCAGTCCGCCGTCGAAGACGCTCAGCAAGGTATTCGGGCCGATTGCCCAGAAACTGCTCGGTGCGCTGAGCCAATTCGAGAACGTGGTACTCTGAAAGCCGCCCTGCAGGCCGAGCGTGAGGGAGGGATAATAGGCTGCCCGTGCGACGCCGATGTTCGCGTTCGCCGCGATCATGCGCCGCTCGGCGCCGGCGATATCGGGCCTGCGCTGCAGGAGATTCGTCGGAATTCCCGTCGGGATTTCCGGCAGCTTGATCACGACGATCGCGGGATCGATCGAAAACGTCGATGCCGAAACGCCCAATAGCGCGGCGATCGCGTGTTCCATGACCGCGCGCTGTGCCAGAACCTGGGAAACCTGCGAGCGGGCGGCATCGAGCTGCGTTTCGGCCTCGGCGACGTCGAGGCCCGCCGAAATTCCGGCACCGTAACGCTGCTGGGTCACACTCAGGGCGCGCGCATAGGCGGCGACCGTGTCGTTCAAGATCGCGCTCTCGCGATCCATGCCGCGCAACTGGATGTAATCATCGACGAGCTGGGCGAGCAGCGACAGGCGGGCATTTTCGAGGTCGGCGGCCGTCGCGGCGGCCGTCGCCTTGCCGGCAGCCACTTCGTTGCGAATCTGTCCCCACAAATCGAGCTCGTAGCTCACGCTGCCGCCGACGACATTGTCGTCGTAGTAACGGGGCGTGGTGGGGCCGATCAAGGGCGCGTGCTGTGATTCGCGCGCGCGCGAGACCGCCGCATTCGCGTCGATCGCGGGGAACAATCCCGCCCGGGCCTGATCGCTCAGTGCCTTTGCCTGGGCGTAGTTGGCGACGGCGGCGGCGAGCGTCGGATTGCCCGCGATCAGCCGCTGTTCGAGCTCGCCGATTTCCGCTGTGTCGTAGACGTTCCACCAGCTGTCCCTCGGCAGCTGATCGGCGGGCTCCGCGCGGGTCCAAGGACCCATCTCTTTGTAGGCCGTCGCGGTCGGGACCACCGGCGTCTTCAGGGGTGGCGCGAACGAGCAACCGCCGAGCAGCAGCGTGAACCCGATGAGCCAACGCGCAGCGGGAATCGCCGCGACGGCGGCTGTCGAGGCCTGGGTCGTCACGCCCCTAGCCATGTTCGTTCGCGCCCTTCGGTTTGGCGGCGGCGACGCCGACGGGCGTCTTGCTGACGACTCGGACGAGAGCCCCGGTCACGACGCCGTCGGGCGGATTCTGAATGACCCGATCGGTTGCATCGAGGCCCGAGGCGATCTCAACGACCGCGCCCAAGTCACGCTGGATCACCACGGGTTTCACGGTGACGCGATCGTCCGCGCCGACCACCGCAATGGACAATCCCCGGGCATCGAAGACCAGGGCGCTCGAGGGGACCGAGAGTGCCTCGCCGCCGGAGGCGGTTTGCAGATGGATGCTCGCATAGTCGCCCGGCATCAGTTCGCCGGCCGCGTTGTCGACGATGACCTGCATCAGGGTCGTCCCCGTGCTCGGTGTCACCGATTGCGAGGACGCTTCCACCCGGCCGCTATAGCTCTTGCCGGGATGTTCAGGAACACGAATCGTGACCGGCGTGCCGGAAGGAACGCTGGGCACGAGGTTCTGCGGCACGTTGACGTAGACGCGCAGCTTGCGCGTCTCGGAAACGACGAACAGCTCCGCGCCGCCGGTGGCCCCGGCGTTGATCAGCGATCCGACATCGGTTTCGCGCGCGGTGACGATGCCGTCGAACGGTGCGACCAGACGCTTGAATCCCGCCTCGGCCAGCAGCCGATCCACGTTTGCCTGGGCGGATTTGACCTGCGCGATGTTGGCATTCCACGTGAAGGTCCGCTGATCGACGTCTTGTTTGGCGACGGCATCGGTTCCGGACAGGGATTGCCAGCGCTTCGCCGTGATCTCGGCCAGCTTCGCATTGGCTTCCGCGACGTTCAGATCGGCGCGCGCCTGCATGAGTTGCTGATCCAAATCCGGCGTGTCGATTTCGGCGAGCACCTCGCCCGCCTTGACCTTGGCCCCGATGTCGTACCGCCAGTTCTTGAGGTAGCCGGGTACGCGCGCATAAATCGGCGCGCGCACGAAAGCTTCGAGACGTCCGGGCAGATCGATCCCGTTGCCGGGCGCGGCCTGACCGGGAACCTCGACCGCGACGTCGGGAATCGCCTGGGCCTCGGTGAGATCGCGAAGTCGGGTGTTCTCCGCGGCGCGCGACACGAGACCGTAGGCGACGACCGCGACGACGATGACAAGGAAAATGATGCCGGCCTTGCGCAGCGAGGACGGCGAGGCTTGCTCTGCGGTTCGATCAGGCGGGGACATGGGTTCCTCCTAGGGGCGCTTGCGCCTCCGGCTGCGGCCGGTACTTGCGATGAACGATGCTGAATACCACCGGCACGAAGAACAGCGTCGAGACCGTGGCGAAGATCAAGCCGCCGATGACGGCGCGGCCGAGCGGGGCGTTTTGCTCGCCGCCCTCACCCAGGCCCAAGGCCATGGGCAACATGCCGATGACCATCGCGAGGGCGGTCATCAACACCGGTCGCAGGCGCACGAAACCCGCCTCCAGCGCCGCCTGGGTCGAGTCGCCGAATTCCGCGAGCTTCTCACGGGCGAAGCTGATCACGAGCACGCTGTTGGCGGTTGCCACTCCCATGCACATGATCGCTCCGGTCAGCGCCGGGACCGACAGGCTCGTATGGGTCGCGAACAGCATCCAGACGATGCCGGCGAGGGCTGCCGGCAGCGCGGTGATGATCACGAAGGGATCCGTCCAGGATTGAAAATTGATGACGATCAGGAAATAGATCAGCACGATGGCGCCCAGCAGGCCGAACAGCAGCCCGGAATAGGCACTGTTCATCGTGGCCGTCTGGCCGACCAAGGCCACGGTCGCCCCCTTGGGCTTGTCCTTGGCGTTGCGCGCGATGATGTCGCGAATCTCGCTCGAGACCGCCCCGAGGTCGCGGCCCTGCACCGTCGCATAAACGTCCACCATCGGGGAGATGTCGTACTGCGAGACGACGGCGTTCGCATGCGATCGGGTGACGTCGGCGATGCCCCCGAGCACGGTGGTCGGTGCGCCCGTGGCGTTGATGGGCAAATTCTGCAAAGCCTGCAGCGAATCGAGCCGGTATTGCGGCGTCTGCAGCGCAATCGGATAAGTGACCCCGTTCTTCGGATTCAGCCAGTACGTGGGCGCCACCTGGGTCGAGCCGGCCAGGTTGACGACGAGACTGTTGGTCACGTCGGCCGCGGTGACGCCCGTGAACTGCGCGCGCGTGCGGTCGATGTCCACGTTGAACGTCGGCGCCCGCGCCGACTGCTGAATGCGCGCGTCGGCCACGCCGGTCACGTGCCGGATCTCGGCGAGCAATCGATTGGCGTACGCGAAGTCGGCGTCGAGATCATTGCCGCGCACCTGCAGATCGATCGGCGCCGGCGCACCGAAGTTCAGGATCTGGCTGACGATGTCGGCGGGCAGGAAGGAGAAGGTCATACCCGGGAAGCGGCGAGGCAATTCGTCGCGCAGGCGGCTGACGTACTCCACGGTAGGCCGGTGGCCCTCTTTCAGGGAAATCTGGATGTCGCCATCGGACTCGTTCATGGTCCCGGTGTTGTTGTAGATCGTGTTCAGGGACGAGAGGTAAGTGCCGATGTTGTCGACGATCGCCGCCGTCTGGGCCGGCGGAATGATTCCGCGGATCGCCTTCTCGACTTCGGCGAAGTCCGCGGCGGTCTCCTCGACCCGCGTGCCGACCGGTGCGCGGACGTGCATGAGGATCTGGCCGCCATCGACCTGCGGAAAGAAGTTGCGCCCGAGAAACGGCGTCAGCGCGAAGGAGACGACGACGAAGCCGAGAAACCCGGCGACGAAGATCCGTCGGTGGGCGATCGCGAGCGACAGCAGACCGTGATAGCCCGCCCGCAACCGCAGGAACGACGCCTCGAAGCCGCGCTGAAAACGAACCAGCGGATTGCGCGAGGGCGGTGCCGAGCCGGCTGCGCCGTGCGCCTGATGCGGAAGCAGAAGGTACTTCGCCATCGTCGGCACCAACGTGCGCGACAGCAGGAACGAGAAGACCATGGCCAGCATCACGGCCTCGGCGAGCGGCACGAACAGGTAACGCGCCACGCCATCGAGGAAGAACATCGGGATGAAGACGATACAGATGCACAACAAAGAGACGAACGCGGGCGTGACGATCTGGGTCGCGCCGTCGATGATCGCCGTCTCGACCGGTTTGCCCATCTCGAGGTGGTAATTGATGCTCTCGATCGTCACGGTCGCTTCGTCGACGAGGATGCCGACGGCGAGGGCGAGGCCGCCCAGGGTCATGATGTTGAGCGTCTCGCCGAGCGCGGAAAGGGCGGCGATCGCGCCCAATATCGACAGCGGGATCGAGGTGGTGACGATCAGCGTGGATCGCCAGCTGCCGAGAAACAACAGGATCATGAGACTCGTCAGGGCCGCGGCGATCACGCCCTCACGGATCACGCCTTGGATCGAGGCCCGCACGAAGATCGACTGGTCGCCGATCGGCTTGACTTCTAGCGAATCGGGCAGCGACGGTTTGATGACCTCGAGCATCTTCTTGACCCCGCCGACGATGTCGAGCGTCGAGGTCGTGCCGTTCTTGAAGACGCTCAGCAGCACGGAGCGATTGCCGTCGACGTGCACGATGTTGACCTGCGGGGCGTTGCCGTTGTGCAGGTGGGCGACGTCGTGCATGTAGACCATGGTGCCGCCGACGTTCTTGATCGGCAGATCCGCGAGCTCCGAAAGCTTCGAGGGGGCGCTGTTCAGGTTGATCGTGTACTCGAAATTCCCGATCTTCTCCGTACCCGCCGGCGTCAGGAGGTTCTGCGCCGCGAGTGCATTGGCGACGTCCAGGCCGGTGAGCCCGAGCGACTGCATCGCGCCGGGATCGAGGTCGTACATGACCTGGGGAATCTTTCCGCCGAACGGGTAGGGGACGCCCGCACCCTGGACCGTGACCAAGCGCGTGCGCACGAAGTTCAGGCCGAGATCGGCGAGATTCTGCTCCGTGAGCCCCTTGCCGGACAGCGCGAGCTGCAGGATCGGTACCGTCGAGGCGCTGTAGTTGACGATCAGCGGCGGGGTTTCACCGGGCGGCAGCTGCTTGAGCAGGGTCTCGGCGATGGCGCTGACTTGCGCATTGGCCGTGGCGATATTGACCGAGGGGTGGAAGAAGATCTTGACGATCCCGAACGTGGTGTACGAGTTCGCCTCGATGTGTTCGATGTCGTTGACCGTCGTGGTCAGGGCACGCTCGAACGGCGTGACCACGCGTCCGGCCATCTGATCGGGCGGCAACCCCTGGTACTGCCAGGCGACGCCGATGATGGGGATGTTGATGCTCGGAAAGATATCCACGGGCATCCGCAGCGCCGTCAGGACGCCGATCATCAGAATCAACAGCGCCGCCACGATGAAGGTGTAGGGGCGGTTGAGCGCAATACGGACGAGGGCCAGCATGGGATCAGTGTTTGTCTGGGGATTGCATCGCCCTCACGCTAGGGGCATTGCGGCGCACGCGAATTTCGTCCCTGTTTCAATTGAAACCGCAGGATCTCGGTTTGGACATGCGCGGGCCATGCAGCGGTCGGAGTCTTGGCGCATGGATGCGCCGGGCGATATCGTGATCTACGAAGAGGACGGCCTCACGCGGTCGCTCTTGCAGGATTGGCTCGCCGAGGCCGGATATCGCGTCCGCTGCGGCAGCCCGCATCAGGCGCGCCGCGATGCCCCTTGCAAACTCGTGATCGTCAGCGTCTTCATGCCCAAGCAGGCGGGCGCCGAGTTGATCCAGACCATCCAGGCCGCGCACCCCGACACCCCGGTGATTGCCATCTCGGGCCAGTTTCGCTCCGGTCTCGCCGCCGACGGCGCGACGGCGCAGGTCCTCGGTGTGCGATCGGTCGTCGCCAAGCCCTTGTGCCGTCGAGACCTTCTCGGATCGGTGCGCGGTATACTCGGCAACTGCCCTTAGGAAGTCCGCCGCCCGCCGCATGCTCTCCGTCAGCGATCTTGCATCGCCCGATCTCGGGACGATTCGATTCCGGCGCTTGCAAATCGGCCTCGTCGCCTTGGGCGTACTCGTCATCCTCGCGTTTGCCGGCTCCTCGGCGCACGACGCCTGGCGCTCCCACCGGTATGCGCTCGAAACGACCGACCGCGAGCTGACCAATACCGCGCGGGCGCTCGCCGAGCAGACGGTTTGGAGCGTGCAGGGCGTCGACCTGTTGTTGCTCGACACCGCGAGGTGGTACCGCAGCGAAAGCCGGTCCCTGTCACCCGACGCCCTGACCGCCGCCCTGGCGGCGCGCGTCGCCGGCGTCCCTCAGGTCCGGCAGGTCACCATCATGGACGCGCAAGGCAATCCGCTCTATCGCTCGCGCCAGATTGCCGCGCCCAACGTCAATGTGGCCGACCGCTCGTATTTCATCGCGCAACGCGACGACCCCGATGCCGGCTTGTTCATGAGCGAGCCGCTGACCACGCGGACGGAGGGCCGCGGTGCCGTGATCTTGTCACGACGCCTCGACGACGACCAGGGACATTTCGCCGGTGTGGTCGTCGCCAACGTCGATCTCCAGGATCTGAATCAATTTTATCGGGCCGTCGACTTGGGTCCGGGCAGTGCCATTCAGCTGCTGCGGGACGATGGGACGCTGCTGGTCCGCAACCCGCCACGCGCGTCCCTGGTGGGGAAGGAATTTCCGACCCTTGCGCTCCGCGACACCGCCTCGATGGCCGAAGTGCAAAACCCCATCGATGGGCGTCGCTCGTATGTCGCGACCGCCTCGGTGCGCAACACCCCTTTGCGCCTCGCGGTGACGCGCGATGCGGCCGTGGCGCTGCAGCCCTGGCGGGAGGAGACGGTCCGCCTGGCCGTCCGTACGCTGATCGTCAGTCTCCTCAGTGCCTTGAGTCTTGCGGTCATGCTGGTCCAGATTCGACGGGTGGCAAGCGGCCAGCGCGCGCTGCGTGAAAGCGAGCAGCGCTATGCACTCGCGATGGAGGGCGCGAACGAGGGACATTGGGACTGGGACGCGGCGACCGACCAGCTGTTCCTCTCGCCGCGGATGCGGGCGCTCGATGGGGAGCGGGCGACCGACGCTCCCAGTCTCGGTTCTGCCTGGCGGGCGAGCGTTCCGATGCATCCCGAGGATCGGCCGCGCTTCGAAACTGCCGTACGCGAACACTTCGCCGGGGTCCGCCCTCGCTTCGAGTGCGAATTTCGCGTACGGCATGCGAATGGGGATTGGCGCTGGTTGTTCGCGCGCGGCCGCTGCCTGTTCGACGCGGACGGCAAGCCCGCTCGCTTCGTCGGCTCCGCGATCGACGTGACGGTGCAGAAACAAGCCCAGCTCGAGAAGGAGCATTTGGAGGCGCAGCTGCGTCAGTCGCAAAAAATGGAGGCGATCGGCACCCTCGCGGGCGGCATCGCCCACGATTTCAACAACGTCCTCGGCGCGATTCTCGGCTATGGCGAGCTTGCCCTGCAGCATGCGGGGGAGGATGCGAGCCTGCGGCGCTACCTCGACAACGTCCTGCATGCGGCCGAGCGGGCGCGGCTCTTGGTCGAGCGGATTCTGGGCTTCAGCCGCAGCGGTCTCGGCGATCGGGTCCCGGTGAACGTGCAAGCGGTGGTCAAGGAAACGCTCGAACTGCTCGCGGCCTCCCTGCCCACCGGCATTCGGGTCGAGGCCGAGCTCACGGCGGGGGCGGCGGCGGTCATGGGCGACCCCACTTACCTGCACCAGGTCAGCATGAACCTCTGCACGAACGCCGTTCAAGCGATGCAGGCAGGCGGCGTGCTCACGGTGCGCCTGACGCGGGAGGATTTGCGCGAAGCCCGAAATCTGAGCCGCGGCGGCCTGGGTCCCGGAGGCTACGTACGTCTGACCGTCGCGGACAGCGGCGCCGGCATCGCTCCGGACCTGCTCGAGCGCATCTTCGATCCTTTTTTCACGACGAAGAAGGTCGGCGAAGGCACCGGTCTCGGTCTGTCGGTCGTGCACGGGATCGTCACCGACCTCGGGGGCGCGATCGACGTGCACTCGAAGTCGGGGGAGGGCACGCGGTTCGAGATCTGGCTGCCGGTCACGGGAGAAGCGGCGATCCCGACGGCGGAGCCCGCCGAAAGTTTGCCGCAGGGCCACGGCGAAACGCTTATGATCGTCGATGATGAACGGTCGCTCGTGGCGCTTGCGGAAGAAATCGTGGCCAGCCTCGGCTACGAACCGGTGGGATTCCTGTCGAGCCGCGCGGCGCTCGAGGCGTTTCAGTCGGCTCCCGATCGCTTCGATGCCGTGTTGACCGACAACACGATGCCGGACTTGAATGGACTGGATCTCGTGCGCGGGCTGCGCGAGCTGCGTCCCGGGCTTCCCGTCGTCTTGATGAGCGGTCACGGGGACGCCGAGCTGCACGACCGTGCGCATCGCGCCGGGGTTCGGGAGGTCCTGCGCAAACCCCTGCACGGTCGCGACATCGCCCTTGCTCTGGGTCGCTTGTTCGGCTCCGAGCCCTGAAGCATGGTCGATCCCGGCCTCGTGCAGGAACCCAACCGCCCGCATATCCTCGTGGTCGACGACGACCCGCAGATCCGCGGGCTCCTGCAGGACTATCTCACCGAGCACGGTCTGCGCGTCAGCGCCGCGGCCGACGGCGCGACCATGAATCAGATCTTGAAAGAAGAGACGATCGATCTGGTGATCCTCGATCTGCGCCTGGCGGACGAGGACGGCATGGTGATCGCCCGCTCGCTGCGGGATCGGCTCGCCATTCCGGTGGTCATGCTCACCGGCGTACGCGACGAAGCGGACCGTGTCATGGGACTGGAGCTGGGCGCGGACGACTACGTGACCAAGCCGTTCAGCCCTCGCGAGCTCCTGGCGCGCATCCGCACGGTGCTACGGCGCACGAAGAATTCCTCGGCGGATCCGGTGCGACGGCGGGAGATCCGCGCCTACCGGTTCGGTGAATTCGAACTGAATTTGCGCACCCGCCGCCTGAAGCGCCTCGACGGTCGAAGCGTGAGCCTCACGAACGGCGAGCTGAATCTGCTCGCCGCCCTGCTGGCCGCGCCCGAGCGGATCTTGACGCGCGATCAACTGCTCGAGGCGAGCCGTGTCTATGACAACGAGGTCTACGACCGGGCCATCGACATCCAAATCCTGCGCCTGCGCCGCAAGATCGAAGCGGATCCGGCGCAACCGCGCTACATCGTCACCGAGCGCGGGGTCGGCTACCTCTTCAGCGCACCCGTCGAGATCGTGTACTGAAGCGGAGCGTGCTGGGGCGTCCCTGGTCGTCGATAGAGCCTCTCTATTGGATACGCTCGCAGGATTGATTGGTATTCAGCTGTGGCGAGGCGTTAAATCGGTTTCAGCGGTGTGAAACGGTACTCATCTCAATCGGAGACAATATGGCGAGCGAACTCAAGTGCCCGATGTCGGGCGGATCTCAGAAGCGTACGGCAATGCCGGCCCGAGCCAACCAAGCCTGGTGGCCGAACCAGCTCAATCTGAAAATTCTCCAACAAAGTCATCCTCAGTCCGACCCCATGGGCGAGGCATTCGATTATGCCAAGGAGTTCAAGAGTCTCGACCTGGATGCCTTGAAGAAGGACATCATGTTCCTGCTGACCGACTCACAGGAGTGGTGGCCGGCCGACTACGGTCACTATGGGCCGTTCTTCATCCGGATGGCCTGGCATAGCGCGGGCACCTACCGGATCGGCGACGGCCGCGGTGGCGGCGCCTCGGGCACGCAACGCTTCGCGCCGCTCAACAGTTGGCCCGACAACGTCAATCTGGACAAGGCGCGCCTCCTGCTCTGGCCCATCAAGCAGAAATATGGCCGCAAGATCTCCTGGGCCGACCTGATGATACTCACGGGCAATTGCGCGCTCGAGTCCATGGGACTCGAGACCTACGGATTCGCGGGAGGACGGGCGGACGTATGGGAGCCCGACGAGAACATCGACTGGGGGCCGGAGGACACGTGGCTCGCCGATCAGCGGTATTCGGGCGATCGGGAACTCGCCGAGGGTCTTGGCGCCGTGCAGATGGGGTTGATCTACGTCAATCCCGAGGGACCGAACGGCAAGCCCGATCCGCTCGCCTCGGCAAAGGACATTCGCGAGACCTTTGCGCGCATGGCGATGAACGACGAGGAAACGGTCGCCCTGATCGCCGGTGGCCACACCTTCGGCAAGGCCCACGGCGCGGCGGATCCCGTCAAGTACGTCGGTCCCGAGCCCGAGGCCGGCGGCATCGAGGATCTGGGCCTGGGCTGGAAGAACAGCTACGGCACGGGCAAAGCCGGGGACACGATCAGCAGCGGCCTCGAAGGGGCGTGGACCAGCCATCCCGTCCGATGGGATAACGGATACTTCGACAATCTCTTCGGCTACGAATGGAAACAAACCAAGAGTCCGGCCGGTGCGACCCAGTGGATCCCCACGGATCCCGCGGCCGCGAATACCGTGCCCGACGCCCACGATCCGGCCAAGCGGCACGCGCCCATCATGTTCACGACGGATCTTGCCCTGAAGCTCGATCCGATCTACGCGCCGATTGCGAAGCGATTCCATGAACACCCCGAAGAGTTCGCGGCCGCCTTTGCCAAAGCCTGGTACAAACTGACCCATCGCGACATGGGACCCGTCTCGCGCTGTCTCGGCCCCTGGGTTCCCAAGGAGCCGCAGCTATGGCAGGACCCGGTTCCGCCGGTCACCCACGAACTGATCGGCCCCGAGGAGGTCGCGTCCTTGAAGGCGCGGGTTCTCGCCTCCGGCTTGTCGGTCTCGCAGTTGATCGGCACCGCGTGGGCGTCGGCCTCGACGTTCCGCGGCACGGACAAACGGGGCGGCGCGAATGGCGCCCGCATTCGTCTCGCACCGCAGAAGGATTGGGCGGTCAATCAACCGGCGGAACTCGCCGGAATCCTGCAGCGCCTCGAGGGAATTCAACAGGAGTTCAATCGCAGCCAGTCGGGCGGGAAGCGCGTGTCGCTCGCCGACCTCATCGTGCTCGCGGGCTGTGCAGCCGTTGAACGGGCGGCGGCGGACGCCGGTCATCCGGTCACCGTGCCCTTCGCGCCCGGTCGCACCGACGCCTCGCAGGAGCAAACCGACGTGCACTCGTTCGCGGTGCTCGAGCCGCGTGCCGATGGCTTCCGCAACTACCTCGCGCCGGGGCAGTCGCGGCCGGCGGAGGTACTGCTGCTCGACAAGGCCCATTTCCTGACCTTGAGCATTCCGGAAATGGCGGTGTTACTGGGCGGAATGCGGGTGCTCGATGCGAACGTCGGACACTCGGACTTAGGAGTATTCACAAAGCGGCCCGGGACCTTGAGCAATGACTTCTTCGTGAACCTGCTCGACTTGGGCACGACCTGGCAGCGATCGGCTGCCACCGACGGGGTGCTCGAGGGACGCGATCGCAAGACCGGCGCTCTGAAGTGGACCGCGACCGTCGTCGATCTCGTCTTCGGCTCGAACTCTCAGCTACGCGCCATTGCCGAGGTCTATGCCAGCGACGATGCCCAGGAGCGTTTCGTCCGCGATTTCGTCGCGGCCTGGGACAAGGTGATGCGTCTGGATCGCTTCGATCTGATTTGAAGGGCGGGAAAAACAAGGGGCGTTACCTTCACTGGTAACGCCCCTGTGGATCGCTCCGCCTCGCGCTAACCACGGCGCGCCGCGATCCGTGCGGCCGGTCGCTGAAGTTGTGCTCGCGACCCGAGATGTCTACATTGCAGCTTGCGCTGGCCTCGGAGGCGCTGACATCGACCGCCGTCCCTGCAATCACCCGAAGGAAATAATCATGCGACGTCTCGCGTTATGCTGTGCTGCGACACTCTTGATGGGGGCTCCCGTAGCGGAGGGCGCCGTTGCGGCGGCCACGACCCTCGTGTCCGGTCTAGACCTCACGGGCGCCGATCCCGCCGTGCGGCCGCAAGACAATACGTACCGTTACTACAACGGCAAATGGCTCGAGAATTTCGAAATACCCGCCGACAAATCGGACTACGACCAATTCTCCTTCGTCGGTGACAAGATCGAGCAGCAGCTGCGGGGCATCGTCGAGGGATTGGATCGTACGGCGCCGAGCGCGGGTTCCGAGCGCCAGAAAATCGCGGATTTGTATGCCAGCTTCTTGGACGAGGGCCGGCTGGAACAGCTCGGCGTGAAACCGCTGCGCGACCAGTTTGCGCAAATCGATGCGCTCGCGAGCAAGGACGAGTTACCTGCGCTGATCGCCCGTCTCAATCGGTCGGAGGCCACGGCTCCCTACGACTTGGGTGTGGATCCCGACGAAAAAGATTCGACACGGTACGCGGTGACGCTCGGCCAGAGCGGTCTCGGCTTGCCGGACCGCGATTACTATCTCAAGGACGACGCCAAACTCAAGGCCATCCGCGATCACTATCTCGACCATGTGGAAAAACTATTTGCGATGGCCGGAGAAACCAACGCGCATGAGGAGGCCGCTCAGGTCTTGAAACTCGAGACGGCGATGGCGGCCTTGCAGTGGACGCGCGTCGAGAATCGCAATCCGCAGAAAACCTACAACAAGGTGGCGCTCAACGCTCTCGACAAGCTCACGCCCGGCTATGAATGGAAGCGCTATTTGGACGCGAGCGGGATCGCCGGCAAGGTCGACTACGTGATCATCCAGCAACCGAGCTATTTCACGGGGCTCGCGAAATTGATCGCCGAGACCCCGTTGCCGGTGTGGAAAACCTATTTCAAATGGCACGTGCTGTCGGGCGCGGCGCCGTTCCTGTCGAAGCAGTTCGTCGATGCGCGTTTCGCCTTCGCCGGCACGATTTTGAGCGGCACCCCCGAGAATTTGCCGCGGTGGAAGCGCGGCTTGGGACTCGTCGATCGAGCGATGGGCGAAGCGCTCGGGCATTTGTACGTCGATCAGTATTTCCCACCCGCAAACAAGGCGCGTATGGAGAAACTGGTCGCCACTCTGCTCGAAGCCTATCGGCAAGATATCAAGACGCTCGACTGGATGGGACCTGAGACCAAGGTGGGGGCGCAGGCGAAGCTCGCCAAACTCGTCACCAAGATCGGGTACCCGAGCAAGTGGCGCGATTACAGTGCGCTACAAATCTCGCGCGATGACCTGCTCGGCAACGTGCTTCGGGCGGACGAGTTCGAATATCGCCGCAATCTCGCCAAACTGGGGACGCCCATCGATCGGACCGAGTGGGACATGTCCCCTCAGACCGTCAATGCCTACTACAACCCGGTCATGAACGAGATCGTGTTCCCCGCGGCGATCCTGCAGCCGCCGTTCTTCGACGCCGCGGCCGACGATGCGGTGAACTACGGCGCCATCGTCGCGGTGATCGGTCACGAAGTCAGTCACGGCTTCGACGACCAGGGCAGTCAGTTCGACGCCGACGGCAACTTGCACGACTGGTTCACGAAGGAGGACCACGAGAGATTCGCCGCCAAGACCAAGGCGCTGGTCGCGCAATACGATGCTTACGAACCCGTGCCCGGCTATCACGTGAATGGTGAATTGACCTTGGGCGAGAACATCGCCGACAACTCCGGACTGACCCTCGCCTACAAGGCCTATCAACTGTCGCTAGCCGGGAGGGCCGCCCCGGTCATCGGCGGTTTCACGGGCGAGCAGCGTTTCTTCCTCGGCTTCGTCCAAATATGGCGCGGCAAGATGCGCGAGGCGGAGCAGATTCGGCGGATCAAGATCGACCCGCATGCGCCGTCCGCGGTGCGCGGCACCGCGCCATTGAAGAACGTGCCGGGCTTTTACGACGCCTTCCAGGTCAAACCCGGCGACGGGATGTACCTCGCGCCCGACCAGCGCGTGCTGATCTGGTAGCCGCCGGGGCCTCGCCCCGCCGGGGCCTCGCCTCGAGGACCGGTCCGGCGCAGCGACGGCGTCGCGAATTGCCAGAGTTCCTGGTCGAGCGCTTCTGTGCGCCAGCGAACGGTCGGAGCGGGCCTGCCGGATCAGTCTGCGCCGCATCGACGATTCCCTGCCGGGGCATTCTGGCGTCATGCAGCGAGGTCATCATGCAAGCCATTCGTATCCACTCGTTTGGAGGACCCGAAGTTCTGAAACTCGATGAGATCGACCTGCCGACGGTGGCGGCCGATGAGGTCCTGGTGAAGATCGCGGCGGCGAGCATCAACCCGGTCGACTACAAGATCCGCAACGGTGGATACCCGCGCGTCACGCAGGCGGATCTGCCGATTACCCTGGGACGAGATCTCTGCGGCGTCATCGATCGGGTTGGTGCGGGCACCAGTCTGGGCCGCGGTGACGAGGTATTCGTGATGCTCGGTTGGGAGGTCGGCGGGTATGCCGAATATGCCGCCGTGCACTCCGCACTCTGCGTCCCGAAGCCGGAGAACCTCACGGCGATCGAGGCAGCCGCGGTGCCACTCGCCGGGATGACCGCCTGGCAGGGCTTGTTCGAATACGGCGGTCTGCGCGCGGGGCAGCGCGTGCTCATTCATGCGGGGGCGGGCGGTGTGGGGCATTTCGCGATCCAGTTCGCCAAGGCGCAGGGCGTCGAGGTTGCGACGACGGCGAGCGCCGCCAATCTCGATTTCGTCCGCAAGCTCGGGGCCGACGTCGCGATCGACTACGAGCGGCAGAAATTCGAGGATCTGGTGCGCCAGGTCGATGTCGTCTTCGATCTGCTGGGCGGCGAAACGAGGGAGCGCTCTTGGCAGACGCTCAAGCGCGGCGGCATCCTGGTCTCCACCGTCGGTCAACCGGACGAGGCCACCGCCGTGAAGTACGGGGTGCAGGCGAAGGGCTACACCGCAAGCCCCAATCGGGAGCACCTGACCGAGATCGCGGACTTGATCTGCGCGGGCAAGGTTCGGCCGACGGTCAGCAAGACCTTTGCGCTCGCTGCCGCCGCGGACGGGCAGCGCTTCCTCGAGAAAGAACACCCCCGCGGCAAGGTCGTGCTTCAAGTGCCCCGCTGACCCCTCTCCGAGGAGTGGTGCGACCGGCCACCCGGTGGCGTGACCCTGTGTGGCGATGCTAGGCTCGCGCGCACAGGGAGACGAGAATGAAAGCAAAACTGATCTGGGTCGCCGGCACGGCGCTGCTGTGTGCTCTATTGGGTCCCGTGCGCGCCGCCGACGTGTCGATCCGCGTGGATGCGAGCGCCGTGGCCGCGAAGCGCGTGCATACCGAATTGACGCTGGCCGTAAAGCCCGGGCCTCTGACACTCGTCTATCCGAAATGGATACCGGGTGAACATGGTCCGACCGGGCCTCTCAACTCCATGATCGGGCTCGACATCCGGGCCAACGGACAGCGACTGACCTGGACCCGCGACCCCTACGAGATGTATGCGATCCGACTCACGGTTCCGCGGGGCGTCGATCGAGTCGAGGTATCGATGGACACGGGTCTTGCGACCGAGGACGGTGATTTCACCGCCGGCCCGAGCAACTCGGCGGCGCTCGCCGTCATCTCCTGGAATCAGTTCCTGGTGTTCCCGAAGGGCATCGATGCCGACCGGGTGTCGGTCGAAGCCTCGATCGTTCCGCCGGCCGGCTGGACCATCGTCTGCGCCCTCGATTACACACTCGGCAACGGCAGCGTCTATTCCCTCGAGAGCGCTTCGCTCGCGCGTCTGATCGACTCACCGGTCCAGATGGGGAAATATTCGAAGATCTTCGATCTCAGCGGCTCGCCTCCGGGTAGCCAGATCAAGCACAAACTCTCGATCATGGCGGACAGCGCGCAGGCACTCGTCGTGCCCGACGACTTTGCCGCCGGCTATGGCCGGCTCGTCGCGGAAAGCGGCGCACTCTTCGGATCGCGTATCTACCGCCATTACACCTGGCTCCTGTCCCTGTCGGACCATGTTGCGCACTTCGGTCTGGAACACCACGAATCCAGCGACGATCGCACCGACGAGGACGCGCTGAGCGAGGACGACCTGCGGATGGAGGTCGCCGGATTGCTCGGTCATGAATACGTGCACAGCTGGAACGGGAAGTACCGACGACCGCTGGGGCTCTTGAGTCCGGATTATCAGAGGGCGATGGACGGCACCCTCTTGTGGGTCTACGAAGGCATGACCGAATTCTGGGGTAACGTGCTGCCGACGCGGGCCGGGATCATCTCCCCGGATTTCTTTCGCGAGACGGTGGCCGAAGCCGCCGGATTCTTCGATACCGAACCCGGGGCGCGGTGGCGACCGATGGTCGACACCGCCACGAGCGTGTCCTTGCTCAACGATGCGCCGGCCGCCTGGACCTCCAGTCGCCGCAGCGTCGATTATTACGACGCGTCGATTTTCCTCTGGTTGGACGTCGATTCCGAGTTGCGGGCGCGCACCAACGGTCGATCGACGATCGACGACTACGTCAAGCGCTTTTACGCCGGTCAAACCGGCGAGCCCAGTGTCAAGCCTTACGTCGAACAGGATATCTACGATGCGCTCGGAGCCGTCGCGCCCGCGGACTGGCGCAGCTTGATTCATCGCCACCTCGATGAACTCGACACCTCCGCCTTGCTGGGCGCGCTCTCCCGCAGCGGATGGAAGCTCGCCTATTCCGCCGAGCCCAATGCGGCCGTCGCGACCCGCGACAAGCGTCGCGAGGAGACGAATCGGCGCTGGTCGATCGGATTGAGCATCGACAAGCAGGCGAAGATCATCGACGTCGTGTCGGATCGCGCAGCCGCACTCGCCGGGGCGAGCCCCGGCATGTGCCTCATCGCGGTCAACGGCAGGAAATACACCGCCAAGGTCCTCGATGCGGCGATCGCGGAGGCGAAAACCACGCATCGCCCCATCGTCCTGCTCGTCGAGAATGCGGACTACTACACCAGCCTGAACGTCGCGTACTACGACGGTCCACGTTACCCGCATCTCGTCCGGATCGACGGACAGCCCGACACCTTGTCGAACGTGATCGCAGCCCGCGTCAAATGAGCGGCGCGGGCCGCACGGTGCCCTGAGGCATCTACTGGATGATACGCGTGCGTTCCAACCGTTGGCGCCTTCAGCAAGGCGAGTAGGCGTTCGATCAGCGCGACGGCAGCGGTGTCACGGGCAGGCTGCGGTGCCCTTGGGCATCCACCGAACGCACCGCAAAAATCACGTTGTCCTTGGAAATATCCAGGGTGACTCGCGTGACATTGCCGACGTTTCGCGTGTGCTGCCAGGTCGGACTGCTCGTATCGCGCCAGACGACCTCGTAGGCCGTTGCCTGCGCGACCGGCAGCCACGTCAGGGTGGAGTTGTTGTCGAGATCCGCGGTCAGCACTTTGACCTCACCCGGGGCAGCGGGCGCCGAGGCCAGCAAGGCCAAGGTCAGCGCATTGATCTGTGCGACGTGGGCAACGTAGTCGAAATCGACGAATTTCGGGAGATCCCCGTACTCGATGCCGTCCTTGGAGCGCAGGGTCTGGTGTTGATGGTCGAAGTCCTCCCGATACTCGGTGAAGCGGACGGCGGCATAGCCTTGCTCGTTGAAGGAATAGTGGTCCCCCGCCCGTAAAAACCGATCGAGGCGAAAGATCAGCACGGGTTCGACCGGCGTGTCGTAGGCCGTGGCGGCCTCGACAATATAACGGGCTAGTTCGCGAGAGGGTGAGTCACTATCGGCACCGAGCGCCCGCAGCTGCTTGATCTGCGTCTCGTTGGCGCTCGTCGGCAAGCCTTCGGAAAACACGCGGACGACTCGAGGATTCTGTCCCGGTCCCTTGTCACCCCCGACGATGTCGTCGTTGAGTGCCGCGACGATGTTCCAGCCCTGCTGCTTGGCCATCTGGGCGAAGTGGCGGCTGCCGTAGAGACCCTGCTCCTCGCCCGCGACGGCGAGAAAGACGATGGTGGCGGGAAACTTCAGTGCGCTGAGGACTCGCGCGCACTCCAAGCTCACGGCCGTGCCGCTGGCATCGTCGTTGGCGCCCGGAGCCGGACTGACGGCGTCCATCACGTCGGTGACGCGGGAGTCGTAGTGTCCGGTCACGAGCACGACGCGCTTGGCCGCCTCCGGATCGGTTCCCTTGAGCACCGCATAGACACTCGAGATCACCGTCGGGGTCGCGACTCGCTCGCCCGGTTCCTGCACATAGCTGTCGGTCATTACCTGGAGGCAGTTCCCGCATTGCCGCGAGTCGCTCAGGAACTCGGATCGGATCCATTCGCGCGCCGCGCCGACTCCCGTCCCTGCGGTAATCGATGCATCATCCTGTGCCGACAACGTGGATCGGGTGCCAAAGCTCACCAATTTTTCGATGTCCGCCCGAACGCGGTCGGGGGAGATCTGTCGCAGCGCTGTGGCGATGCGCGGGTCCAGCGTTGCCGGGGCCGACTGCGCACGAGCCGAGCCGTGGACCAACATCAGGCTCGACGCGGCGAGGGTCAAAGACCCGATCCAGTGCGTCAGCGGCTGAGGTTTGATCATCGGTCTGCCGACGATAGCATCCGCCGCGCGGGCCAACAACGGCGGCACCCCCATCGTGGCTGGTGAGCGCCGATGGCTCTCGTCACTGGCCCTCGGGCGGCTGCCAGAGCTCGACCTTGTTTCCCTCGGGATCGATGACCCACGCAAACTTGCCGTATTCCGAGTCGTCGACCCGATCGAGGACATTGCAGCCTTCTTCGCGCAGAACCTTGACCAGAGCATGCAGATCGTCGACCCGATAATTGATCATGAAGGGGGCGGTGCTCGGAGCGAACTGATCGTTTTGCACCGAGCCGATCGACCACACCGTCGTTCCGGCAATCGGCTTTCCTTCACCGTCGGTCCAGGTGAACGCGGTCCCTCCCCAGGCTTGGACATCGATTCCGAGATGACGCTGGTACCAAGCCTGTAGGGCTTTGGGGTCTTTCGCTTTGAAGAAAATGCCGCCAATGCCCGTGACTCGCTTCATGGAAACTCCAAGTTCGGTGGAAGGGAAGAGCGATGGTGATGGGTTCGGCGATCCGTTCGCGAGTGGGGACCGGTGGACTCGGCAAAGACATCCCGTCGCGTCGTGATCGTCCGATGCTCCCTGACTGCGCGCACATGAATAGTGTGTACGAGTCAGCGCGCCTCCGTAAAGGGGGCCTGTGCACCGCGATGCGCTGTGCGTCGAGAGAACGCTAGTGCAGGAAATTAATCTATATAAAACAATGGGATCAGGGCGCATTCGCGACCGGACCTCAAATGGAATCGGTGCGATCGTGCTCGAGGGCGAGCTTTCGGCCCGGCATGTCCTGCAGTCAAGCCAAAAGAACAAAAAGATATCGATAGAACAGTTAGTTATCACACATTTCTAGAACGATTCGAATGTCGTATCGCTGCATCGTGACAGCTCCGGGCAAGTGGTTGCGGCGGCTCCAACGATCCGCCTGACACGAATCCTGCTTGGAGTGCGCCTTTCCCTACTGGAGTCATTTCGAAACCAGCGTTGAGGGAGAGGGTTATGTTCAAGGGGATGCGTGATAGAACTGACGGACGCGGTAGGGGACCATGGCTCGTCGCTGCCATGGCGTGTGCGCTCGGAGTGCCAGCGTTGGGCGCAACGGGACCTGCGGCATCGTCCGCAGCTCACGCGGATTTGTCCTTACTGCCATTGAATTTCGAAGCGAACCAGGGACAAGTCCCTGACCGGGACGTGCAATACCTCGCCCATGGCAAGTCCTACGGCATCGGATTGACCCGGCACGGTGCGGTGCTGGCCCTCGGCGGTGACAAGCAGGGCGCGTCGAGCGACGTCGTCGGTCTCGAACTGGTCGGTTCCGCGGCTACCCGTAACCCGCAGGCCGAGCAAGCATTGCCCGGCAAGGTCAATTACTTCATCGGCGATGATCCCACGCAATGGCTCACGGGCATCAGCACCTATGGTCAGGTTCGGTATCAGGGCGTCTATCCTGGCGTGGATCT
>Ga0116230_10001469_pt1 | contig 22477 bp, 17 predicted proteins | sample S1TSphfallax_3_FD_88678 | JGI IMG/M metagenome (GOLD analysis project Ga0116230, IMG submission 88678) | Host-associated microbial communities from peat moss isolated from Minnesota, USA - S1T2_Fd - Sphagnum fallax MG | ecosystem: Host-associated > Plants > Peat moss > Unclassified | place... | reverse complement strand
TCACGGAAAGAACGCCGCGGGAAGAAGAGAAAAATCGTCTTTTCACATCGTCATCGATCACTTCGCCCACTACAACAACCAGGACGCCAAAGGTTTCTTTCAACGGGTGGCGGATCGGGTCGATCCGCTCTACCTCCCGTACTTGGATCGGGCCGTTTATAATCCACGACAACAGTTCCGCTTGGTCGGTTGCCAAAAAGTCGGGTCTAACCGACCTAAACTCTTAGAACCAGAGTTTTACATCGACGGAACTCGGTACGTCCACGTCTACACGAACCGTCAGGGGTACATCATCGATCTGGACGAGGAGGAAGAGAAAGTCTACCTGTTAGACGAGAAATTTAAGGTTATTCAGGAGTTTTCCGGACAGAAATACGTCCAGTATCAGCAGAAACGGTTGATCGACCAGTTGTCGGAAAGTCTGGTTGGATTCACCTCGAACTGTAAACTCTTACCCCTCTTCATCTCTGAAGAGACACGAAAGAAGTATGAGAACGTAACTCTACCTGAAGATGTTTTAGAGAAAGCTTTCGACCTCTTGACAGACAAACTGGCCGTCTTCGATCGGGACAACCCGTTCACGATCCGGGATATCGCCGGATCCTTAATCAATCTGGATTCGACTGAACCGTACACCTGTCTGATCTGTAATCGACGTCACGAGTCGGAGAATCCGTACCTATCCGTCTTTCAGAACCAGGTCTACTACCGGTGTCGTCGGTACGAAGAAGAAGAGAAGAAGAATGGGTTGATGCCAAATCCGTACTTCTTAGGAAGTCTAACCGTCTTTCCTATCGATCTAAACGGGGACGACCTCTCGTCAGGTCTGGAAGACGACGATTATGAACTGGAAACCTACCTTCGAGAAGTTAGGAGAGAAAAGATGAGAGAGAAGAAGTTCTTCTCAAAACATGTCGAACCCCCTGATCAATCTCCTCAAGACGTCTTACAAACGATGAAAAAAGACTCAGGAACTAGAAATAGAAAGAAGAAAGATGAACCGATTCGGCTGATGGAAATCATTTCCAATCCGCCTAAAGAGCCTATCGAGAAGAAGAGAAAAGCGACGAAAAGCTCATAATTTGAGTTAACAGACGGCTGTTAACTCCCTATCTTCCTGGTAGCGGTTGAGATGTAGGAAGATTTTTGACCCCTTTAGGGGTTGAGCTCCCTTCAGTCCGGATCGATCGGGGGAACATCCGGAGGTAGAAGGGGGTAAGCGCTTGATTTAGACTTAATTGGCCGAGAAAACGGATCATCTCTCTTTTTATTAGACGAAAACTATCTCTTAGACGTTTTCGTCTAGCAAACTATCTCTTAGACGTTTTCGTCTAGCAAACTATCTCTTAGACGTTTTCGTCTAGCAAACTATCTCTTAGACGTTTTCGTCTAGCTAATAGTATCCGTAGATGTAACCGCCCCCGTAAAAGTTGCACCGACAACCGTAGTTTCGGTGGCACCGGTGGCATCTTCGGCCGTAGTAGGAGTTTCCGTAACTAGAGCTGGAAGAACTGTAATCGCTGTAAGAACTGGAAGAGCTGGAGTCCCAAGAACTGGAAGAGCTGGAGTCGTGTCGGTAGTATCGACAACGACGGTGATGTCGGCCGTGGCGACGGTAATCGTCGCAGCATCCGTGGTGTCCCATTTTTTTAAGTGACCGTTAAAAAATAAATTTAAAAAGTGAGCTTGGGAATTAGGAGGCCTTAAAGGTAAGACCTAGTACTTAGATAGGAACCTACTAAACAACGATCTTGGTCTTGGTGTATTCGAGCGGTTCGTACTGATTGAATTCTCCTGTTACCCGAATCAACCGTTTCAGGTCAACGATTTCCAGAGACGACTGGAAGAACGGTTGGTATGCGGCAGCCCCTTCCAAGTACCCGGGTCTGCTAATATAAGTGGCGGTCTTCATGTAGACTTCCTCCTCTTCCTCGGTGATTAGGAGGTAAGTGAACCGGAGGAGGGTATCGACCGGGACAGGTTGACCCAAAAGGTGCGCAAGCCCGTGCCGTAAGAGACGTTTCACCTTCTTTCTCTCCATCTCTGTCTGGAGCAGAAAGATCTGTTGAGGATCGTATCGGATCTGTCTCCCGTCCGTTAAGAAGAGGGTCTGCCAGGATATCAAATCGGGTTGCTCTACTTCATCTTTAACAACCTCCAGTGTCTCCCCTTTTACGCTGGGAATCCGTTCTACCGTTCCAGGAAGGAGGTTATGGTCCTGATCGAGTAACATCCGAAAGAGGGCATCGACAAACCGCCAAGCGATCACCTTGATACCAAAGGTAGTTACAATCTTCATCTCCTTTTCAAGATCAGTCTGAGACTTTAAGAATTCAGGAAAGATAGGAAAAAGATGACAGACCTGGAAGTCTTTACCGTTGGACCGTGGCGCCTCATCTCTACGGAGGCAGATGTGGAAAAGATTCCAGATTTTGATACGGATTTCTTAGAATTTACTTTTCAAGCCGTCGAAACGACCGGGATCTATATCGACATCGGGTGTCCGACAGCCTTAACCTGCCTGACCGTAGCGGTAAAGGGAGTAGATTCCTACCTGATTACGTTCGATGAACGGAATATCAACCGGTTTGCTGGAACATACGCCTTGAACGGCATCAGTAACATCAGCACCCTGACGCCAGATCGGTTGATCGACCTCTATCCGCTCCGAGGACCAAAACTCTTCCGATTTCGACATCCCAACCTCTTCTTCCGAACGGTCGGACAGCTCAACTTTACCGACGCTTGTTTCATTGTCGATCAGTGCGAACCGGGTGATCTGGATCTGATCATGCGGCTGAACGGGGAGAAATACGTCTATGAACTCGCTTATCAACGGGATGGCACCTGTTTCTTTACCCTTAGAGAGGGATCGGAAGACCTCTTATCGGAGCAGATTGGACCGGTTCTTGCTGAAAAAGAGGACCCCTGTCAAGAGGACCCCTGTCAAGAGGACCCCTGTCAAGAGGACCCCTGTCAAGAGGACCCCTGTCAAGAGAACCAGATAAATCCTGAACCTATGATCGATTCTCCTGCTGAAAAAGTCGGTCTCCCTGTCTCTCGCTCGTCCGACTATCCGGACCTCTGTCAACAGGACGATCAGACGTTTCAGATCGACTCATTACCCGATATCCGTAGTTATATCCAGAAAGCCTGTGATTTCCGAATGGTCGGGAACGTTAAAGAAGGTTACAAGTATGCCTACCAGGCGCATAAACTGATCTTGGAAGAGTTGACCGGATCTGATGATTCAGAGTCTAAGGAATCGGATTCTAAGGACCCGGATTCTAAGGAACCGGATTCTAAGGACCCGGATCTAGAGGGAAAGGCGATCTCCAACCATCTCTTCCAAGAGATCTCTGATCTGATGGTTGAACTGGCCGTCGACGGTCACTACCAAGGTTGGGAGGAAGCCCATCTCCTCGGACGGGAAGCCACCGATTACGTCGTCAACACCCAAGATTACCTCTACCCGTTCATGCGACACTTGACCGTCTTCTACGCCCCTGTCCTTCCTGTTACAAAAACAGAGCTTCTTCCCGATTCTGTAGAATCGGGTTCTGTAGAATCGGGTTCTGCAGAATCGGGTAAACTAGAACCAGAGTCAGTTCCCCGGCGTTTCTACTTCTTAAACCAGGCTTATCAGGTCAGATCCTTCTGTCCGACCGTCATCGCCTACCTCCCTCAACCGGACGATCCGACCTCCGGGAAAGATCAGGTAGAGATCGCCACACCCAACCTCTTCAAGTACTTCGATTCGGAGTTTAGCCCCCACCCGTACCAGTACGATCAGCGGGACGGCTTCCTGATCCTGGTGAGAGAGAAGTACGAACCGATCCCCTTCTTACGGTTCCTCTGGTTTGATAATCAACTCCTCGATTACCAGTATTCCTACTGTTTTCGACTCCCTGATAGTAAAACGCCAGTCAGGTTTACCGTCACAGATGGGATGGTAGAGATCGGAACGGACCAGACGTATCTGGTCAATTCCTCAACCGTCGACTGTTACCTCGGATTCTCCGATTCCCGAATCTACCAGTTTTAACTACTCTGAGATGTCTATTCTAAAAGTTTTTAGAATAGGAGAAACGCAGCTAAGAGGAACAACACGCTTTCTTCTCTTGTTTTTCGATATCAATCAGGGCACCATCTCGGGCGCTGACCCGTTGGTGCCCAAGTCTGATGATCGATTGGAAGAGCTGATCGATCTTCGAACCGGTCTTTCCAGCCTCTTCTTTCGTACTGAGTAGGACCAGGGGAATCTTTTCTTTAGCTGCAAAGGCTTCGGCGGCAGCAATGGTGGCTTCTGTTACCAGCCGATCCGATCTTATCTTATCCATCTTGTTTCCGACCAGGATTACAGGAACATCTCCGGCGTATATACGGATGTTCTGGAGCCAGAAGTTACAGTCTTCGAACGTCTTAGGGTTACTCAGATCGAAGACGAGGAGACTACAGTGGGTTCCCCGGTAGTAGGCTGTGGTGATGGTCCGAAACCTCTCTTGGCCCGCCGTATCCCAGATCTGAGCCAAGATCGTCTTCCCGTCTATCTTAACCCGTTTGGCCCGGTAATCGATCCCGATCGTTGACGTAATCTCGTTAGAAAACCTGTTCTTATCAGCATAAGCCGCCAGGAGACTCGATTTCCCGACGCCTGAATCTCCGATCAAGAGGATCTTCACACTGGCGATCTCCCCTGCCCGTAGACCTTTTTCTTCCTGATCCATCCGTTTTCTTTCTTATCTAAAAGAATATATTTAAATACTTTTAACTACCTCTTAAAATTTCTGATGGATCCACTATTCTTAGCTGAACAAGCAAAAGTTCTGATAAATAAGAATAAGGATAGAAAAATTTATCAAGAATATGTTCCAGATCATGATCCTTTTGGGCCTAAACACGTAGATAAGTACGAACAGTATCCGGATTTCTTCTCTCGAGGTTACCTTCAGATAATCCGATCAAAACGTGAAATAGATGCCGATTCTATCTATAATAAATACGTTATCGTTATAGAATATCTAAATCGTTGCGATGAAATTTTTTCTAATTATCTCGCTATTCTTGGAAAAAACATAAAACGTAACCGGATTTTTACAGGCAATGACCTTGATAAGGATGAAATACAAGCAAAAAATGTCCTAACAGACCAGAATATCGATTTACTTTCCAGGTATGCTTACTATTTTCCTTATCTTCGGAATTTCCTCTTTACTACCTTCTATCGAGATTTAACCATTAATATTGCAGCTTTAACTGCTGTAATCACGTATCTGATCTGTCTTTTAGATTATATAATGATACAATATAAGATGATCCAGACTGACCAGTTTTTTTCTCAGCGAATCTCATATACTTTAGAAAATATTAGAATAAGTGTAATTAAAACATTACAGACTCATGTTCCCTTCTTCTATCTTAATCTTCCTGTAGAAGAGAGAAATGCAAATCATATGACTCAAAATACAGAGGGAATTATAGATTTTAACTATCTAAAAGTAAACCCTACTGTACAAAATTCGATCATCTGTAAGTATCTCGAAAAGTTTGTCCAAGAAACCAGACCTGATATCAACTCGGTTCCTCCCGATTACGATTTAAAAAATCGATCGGAAGGAAAGGATAGAAAGGAATCAGGAGAAGAAAGATCTAAACTACCAGAGAAAAGTAAGCCTGTCCCTTTTTCCCGTCCTGCAACCGAGGAAAATAAGAATGAAAAACGTAGGATATTAAAAAGTAAAGGAAAATTAGCCGCGGAAGCTGGTAAAGGAGATACTGGTAAGAGAGAATCTTTTAAAAATAAAAATTTTAATAAAGCTAAAAAACCTTAAAATTAGGTTCATTTTTAAGATAAATCTTTATCAGTAACACTTAAAAGTTAATTAACTTTTAAGCAAATGTCTACAACTGATCTTATAAGAGGACCTTCTGGTATGCCTACAGTTGGAACAGGTGCTTCAGGTGCTCCAAGTGGAACAGGTGCTTCAGGTGCTTCAAGTGGAACAGGTGCTTCAAGTGGAACAGGTGCTTCAGGTGCTTCAAGTGGAACAGGTGCTTCAGGTGCTTCAAGTGGAACAAGCGCTACAAGTGGAACAAGCTCTACAGGTCCTAAAATACCAGTCTCTACAAAGATTCCCACAAGTGCAACATCTTCTGAAGAAAATAAAGCTGCCTCAGAAGATAAAGCTGCCTCAGAAGATAAAGCTGCCTCCGAAGATGAAGAAACCTCCGAAGATGAAGAAACCTCCGAAGATGAAGAAACCTCCGAAGATGAAGAAATCTCCGAAGATGAAGAATTAAACGATAAAAAGTCTACCTCGACAAACAGAGATAAAAAGAGGACTGTCGTTCAACCTTTAGCTAAAAATTTATTCGATAAAGATTATGTTTTACAAGCAGAAACAGTTAGGGAATCGAGACAAAGAAAGACTTCTGGTCCTTCTTTGTCTCCCTGTTCTTCCAAGACTGATTCTCAAGAATCTTCGACGCCCGTATTTAATTTGTTTCAACATATTCCAACCGATATTTCCAGAAAGCAGATCGAAGAAGATCTTTTAAATAAAGAAAGAGAGATCGCAAGAAAGAGAAAAGATCAACCGAAAATAGAAAATCGAGCACTTATTTCTGACCAACGGTACTTACCTTTCTATGCTGACTACGAATATAACTTATTTCTCTTCGAATGTGAAAGTCAGTTCAATAACTGTCTTCCGATTTTTATTCGGACATGTAATTTAGGGATCATTCCAAAGTTAGACTTCTTCTTAAATAGTGAAATTAAACTCTTAGGAATTAATTTTCCTTGTCAAATTCAATCGAAATATGAGATCCAAAACGGAACAGCTTCCCGGATCTTCCTTGATCTCCAAGAGTTTGAGATTGCAGAACAGTCCCTCGAATTTTTAGGCAAAGAAAAGACTATAAATTTTTTTAATACTATCATGACAACCGATTATACTGGAGAAAAATTTAAGAATGATCCACTCTTCTCCTCCCTTCTCTTTCGGGATACTGAAGAATCAACTCTGGCTTCCTATACGAAAGACTTAATTTACGCTGTTTACGTCTGTGTTTTTAAAACAATGAAAAGAAATACGTACGAATCAACGAGTTTTTCCGATCCTCAGAGGTTCGTTGATCTCCTCCGGTACCATTTTGAATACATGAACGATCAGATGTTAATAAACCTGTTTGATGAAGAACTGAATATTAACATCTTTGGGGCTAATGCGCAGAATTTTACGATTGAAAGCGGAGAGTTTAACCAGTTTAAATATAAAGATGCTATTCGACAAGTCTTGATCTTCGACTATAGAAGAAAGTATTTTCAAGATCCAACAGAAAAACAGTTGATCGATCTGATAAGGGATACCGATATAGATCTGATCGATGTTCAGGAATATAATCCGATCGTCCAACGATTCCTCTTCTACCGGACGTTATACCAACTGAAACAGAAATATGAGATGAGACCTATGTTTATCCGGACCGTCCGTTTCTGTTACAGTATATATCTACGATTAAAGACTTTCTGTATCCATACAGGTTTAAATCAGGAAAACATAGATTACATTAAAAAGAAGAAAGAAAAAGTCCAGAAAAATGAAGTTACACCCTCATCCGAGAAGAAAGGATTAACAGACAAAGAATTTTACATTTTACGTCGTAGATTAAGAAATCAAACCGATGTTGATCGGTTAGAAGATAATGTAAAGAGAGACTACTACCGATATATAGCCGAACATGTTAATGTAAAACCGTACAGTCCATATGTTAATCCGAACGACTTATACGATCAGTTAACTGATATGACTATTGCCATCTATAATATATCAAGAACAGAGGAAAATAAGAATGAATTTATTGCTCGTTTCGATAACCTAAAAGATAAGATATTATCTAACGGATTAAATTCTATTAATGTCTTGACAGATAAAGAACTAGAAGATTTAACTTATTATAATAGTAAATATAAAAGTTATGCTAAAAAGATAGAAGAAGAAAAGAGGAAGAGAGAAGAAGAAAAGAAGAAACAGAATAAGCAGAATAAGCAGAATAAACAGAATAGTAGTAATCAAGGTAACGAAAAAAAAAACTTAAACCAGGCCAATCCTAACTACAACCGTTACAAAGAACTGAAAAATAAAGGTTCTGATCGAACTCCGAACGAAGAGAGGGAATATAGGCAGATGAAAGAGAACACGAAGAAGAAACATATGGACTGACCGAAGGGAAGCCTGACTGGAGGGAAGCCTGACTGGAGGGGAGGACTGACCGAAGGGAAGCCTGACTGGAGGGGAGGACTGACCGAAGGGAAGCCTGACTGGAGGGAGGCCTGACCGAAGGGAGGCCTGACTGGAAGGGAGCCTGACCGAAGGGAGGCCTGACTGGAAGGGAAGCCTATTAAGAGATGAAGAAGAGGTTAAAACTATGGTAATTACATTTCTTCTTACGTTTCTCTTCCTAACCGGATCTTTTCCTATTGGAACTCCCAGGTCCGTCTCTCGGACCGAAACGGGCCACCAGGTGATTGAACTCCAACCTGGAACCAACTTCACCCACCACGTCGGCCACAGTCTCTACCGATTAACCCTGGAAGCGTCCGGAATGGTCAACCTGATCTTTACAGACGCTGCCGGAACAGTAGCGCCAAGTTCTGTAGGCAACATCAGTTCTTACAGACAGATCGTCGATAACGGAGATGGGGAGGCGTCGACCTTCCTAATTACCCCTAGTTATCCAAACGAAACTGTTACTTTCACGTACAACGTCGAAGACATATCGGTCGACATCTGGGCTGTCATCGTTGTTACCGTCATCGTTACCGTCGTCGTCTTCCTCCTCTTTCTGATCGGGTTAGCCTTCCTGATCGGTTTCTTCGGACGGAGTTATCTGAGTGGGACTCGGATCTGTTGTTACCGATTTCCTTAATCTTCTACTTAAAAATAAGTAGAAGTTACACTTCTTTCTTGGCTATCTCTGCTTCCACCTGTCTCTTCGCCTTTTCACTGATCTCCCGGTATAAGTTTACGGATTCAGCGTCCCAGTTGAAGAAGATCCGGTATGTCAGTTCGTGAAAAGAGATGTAGCCGATCAGGTTGAAGAGGAAGAGGTGGCAACAGGTGGTCGCAAACCAGAAGAGGTCCGTTAAACTAACCGTTTCCTGCTTCGTCGTAACGGAAGAGATGAACCGGTAAGCTTGATAGACATCGAGACAGAGAACGAAGACAATTCGGGAAAAGAGAACGATCTTCCGACTGAATGTAGTCCGGTCGATGGGAGGCCCGGTCGGTCCGGGGGTGGGTTGACCAGAGAGGGACGTGACTAGATCGTACTCCATTTTCCTACCTTGGTTGAGTTTTCTACGATCAATTATCTCTTCTTCTTCCTTCTCTTCTCTTCTTCGATCAGTTCCGCCTCTTCCCGCTCCTTCTCCTCCTTCATCATCTGTTCGGCCCGCTGCTTCTCCTCCTGTTTCTCTTTGGCTACTGTGTCTTCCGCCTGGTTCTTCTGTCGGAGGAGGTCGAGGTAGTGGGCGTACCGGACAAACGTGGCTAACATCCGTTTTCGGATCCGTTGCAGGTCCAGATCGGTCAGACTCTTGTAGATCTGTTCCTCTTTCGACGGGAGTAACCCCTCGATCTCCTTCCGTAAGGCGTGTTCGGAGAACGTCTTATCGTTGATCACCTTGACCTCGTCCAAGTAGACGATGACGTGGGCTAAGATGGCCATGTTCATGGTTCGTAAGTTCTGCCCCCGTTCCACCTCTTCCACAAACCGCTCGATCCGCCGATCCGCCGAGCCTAAGAGATTTTTCAGTTGTTTTTCAAAGTTTTTGATAGCTAAATTGTAGTTACCAACCGACGCTCGCGTGATCTTCGTCCGGACACCGATCCGCGATCGACCCGATTTACCCCCGAAATCACCACCAAAGAATCGGGACATTTACTAAGGTAGATAAAATCATCTACCTTTCATCTAAAACGGGGAGTTAACCGGCAAGGAACGTCCGGCCTAAGACGATGGACGTCTGCAGGTTCTCCCCCACTTCAACCACCTGTTCGTAGAAGCCCCGACTCGGATCGGGGTCGTTAACTGTCGGGATACCCACGATCGTCGGTTCGTTAAACGTAGCGAACGTCGCCAGCTTCTCGACGACCTCTGTAGAGGTATCGTCATCCAGGAGATCGACCCCGTCGGCCGGCTTTAGCGTCGACAGATCGATCTGCTTGACCCGTGTGCCTAAGAGGGCCCGGTAGTCGAACTTCCTCAGGTCGACCCGATCAGGATTGACGTCTCCCCGGATCAGACTCCGGTTCTCACTGTCGAAAGAGTTGAAACTCGGATCTAAGATGGCCATGCGGCAACAGTAACTCTCTAAATTAAGGAGGTTAAAGATCTCCTCGTAGCTGTTCCCTTCGGCTAAGAGCTGATCGATCAGGTCTTCAAAGCCACCCAGAAACCGGTTACAGTAACAGCGGATCCGGTAGATCGGATAGTAGGACGTCATAGGTAAGACGATTTTGAAATAAGAAAATTTAACAGTGATCGATCAGATAATTTTTTTTAAATAGAAAGATCATGCCGAAACCTTCGTCTCGACCTCGGTTTCTATCAAACCGAGTAGACCGTGTTGATCGTACTGGTCGCAGCACAACCATCAACCCCAATAATACTCCTCTGTTAAACGCCGGCGTCCAGAACATCGTTATCATCGGCGATACAGCCGAAGCTCTGATCTTCGCCTACCGGGTCTACCGGAATCGACCTCAGGTTCCCATCTTCGTCTTCTGTGAAGGGGTCGATCGCCTCTGTTCCATCTCTAACTTGGAAGATACCAACTTCGTTATCGACAACATGAACACCCGCTTGAACTACTTCAAATGTAACAACATCCGGTACAACACTCCGGGCCGGGATCAGTTCGAAGAGGACTTCCAGTTTCCTTCCGGTTCTATCGTCACACAGCTCTTTACAGGGTGGGGTCCATGCGGTAACTATCAGTTTACGCCCCTGTTAGATATCGGCCCCTGGTTCCCCTTCACTGTCCCCAATAATATTACTGGCTTTATCGATCAGACTGTCCAGATGGTCCAGTACAGCTCGGTCGAAGAGGCGGTCGCCCTGTATATCCAAGGGTTATATAACCTGGATATGTACGACGGATCAAGCGAGGGTGTCGTCCGTCCCTCCGTCACTCTAACCCACCGGTACTTACGGGAAGGCCGAAATAAGAAGACGTACCGACGTAACATCTATCGGAAGTGGTACGATCTGGTTCGCCGGGCGGCCATCCCCAATACGGACTACCCATCGACGATCAGTCTCTACACGGAGGTCAGTAAGATCAAGTTCTCTATCAATGCCGCCACGGACCCTAATCCCACGCCTGACGGTCTGTATAACGTCGATTTCGACGCGTGTAACGTGGCCCAACCCACCTTGTTCAACAGTAAGGTCATCTTCAAAACCTTCCAGACGACGTACCAACGGATCGCTCACGAGGGGGGTATGGCTGTCCACGCCACTAAGTTTGCCGCTACGTACCGAGCCGTTATCCCCATGAGTCTAGCTGCAGCTGGTTTGAGTAACATCGTTCCAGGACCTGATCTGGTGACGAGTCGGGTCTCCTTCTCCCTGCCTGACATCTCTAGTAAGTACCAGAGCAACATCGGTTGGTTGATCTCCGCCTATACAGGCCAGGAAGATCTGACTCTGGGCACGTTTGCCCAAGACGGTCCAGATGTCAACGATCCCTACACCCTCCTGATCGTGGAGGGCCTCTGTTTCCCCAATACACGCAAAGTTCGATGGAACAACAATGAGAAGGAGAATGAAGTCATTCTGAACCAGGCCCAACAGGAGGACCGGTATTTATATGACTTTAAACGGATCGTCAACTCCATCTACTTCGGGTACACGGGAACAAACTTCGATCCTAACATCGATATCAACGCTTTTCCTGACGTCGTCGACGTCTGCCAGAACGGCGTCTGCGTGGAACAGGCTTCTTTTACGGATAAACCGATCACCCAAGTGGCTCCCCTAATCATCGCCAATACCCTCCTCTGTCTCTATCCGTGCCAGTCGTTCATGACTCCCAGTATCGACGAGTTGCCCAACTACTAGAAAATCAGTATCTATTAAAATCTGATGGACATAAAGGTCAAACCGATCGTTGTCCTGATCGTCCTCCTCTTCATCATCTTCATCGCCTTCTTCGTCGCCGCAACGACCGCCCCCGAAACATACGGGAAGAGTCGCGCCAAGGTCTTTCTCCTAATCTTATCCGGCCTGTCTATCTTCATCACCTTCCTCTTCTACTACGCTGTCGTCCGCCTCCAGCATCAGGAACAGAAGTTGAGCGTCATTGAGAAGACATTTGACCTGCATCAAGCGTTAAATACGGACCTACCCACTTCGATCCAAGCGGCTCGATTGGCCGCCCCGGCGTTCGTTCAGAGTCTACATCCGTTTATTCCGAATAATTTAAGTGAACAAGATCCGGATTTGGACGATCCCTTGACCGTCGACCTCTTAGCTAAGAAGATCTTCACCATATGGGAACAGGTCGCTTTGACGCAAGATTTCCTCGATCTGGATCATGCAGCCTTCGGCTTTCAGATGCTCCAGTACGCTAGAAGTCCCCGCCTCTTCACCGTCTGGAACCACCATCTGAAACAGAGTGTATCGAAAGAGGCTCAACAGTATGGAGACCTGATCTTTGCTCTAGTGCAAGAGGAAAATCCGGTCTCCGTAGAAGATTACTGCCGATTAACCGACCGGATGAGATCCCACTGGCAGAAGACCTTCCGGGCTCCGATCACAGAGATAAGAGATTGATCGTTCTCTGCTCAGCTAGATCTGTAAAGATGTCCCTCTACTGGCCCGCTTGTCCTACACAGGCGGAGATCTTCCACCTCTCCGCCTCCACGTCCGTCTTGACAGACGATCTGGTTCAAGAAGCGGAGAAGGGACGTCAGCCGTACTTACGAGCTAACGCCTGTTATCTTGAGGTGCTTCCTCCAACGATCGGACGTCTCCATCACCTCCAGTATCTCGACTTGGATAACAACTGTCTCACCTCCCTCCCTGATGAGATCGGGACCCTAGCTAACCTCTTAACCCTATCGGTCCGGGATAATTACCTCGCGACATTACCAGAAACGATCGGAAACCTGGTCAACCTTCAGTTTTTCGACCTGGGTCGGAACGAGCTGACCCACCTTCCTACCACCTTTGGTAATCTGGTTCAGGTACGGTGGTTACATCTGGGGGAGAATCGATTGACCGACATCCCTGATTTTTCCCGATTAACCGAGCTTCAGACCCTCTTCCTCTTCGATAACGCCCTTAGACAGATCGAACCCTCGATCTGTCGCCTGCCGCAGTTACAGCATCTGGACGTCAGTTGGAACTGTTTACAGACCGTACCGGAAGAAGCCTATCGACTCAAAAATCTGATCTTGACGGGCAACATGGAGCTCTCCGACTCGGAACATGAAGAATATTAAAATCTTACCTTTTTAAGGTAAGATTAGACGATTTCAGGTAAGAGATCCTCTATCTTTGGATTGACAACGATAACTTTCTGGTCCAGCCAGACGAGCTTCTCGACCCGATCCAGGACGTCCGGGATCCGCGTAATTAAGTTCTGACTCAGACAGAGGATCTTTAAAGCCGTCATCTGATTCAGATCGGGCACAATCTTGATCTGATTGTTCTTCAGGTAGACCTCTTTGACTGTCGCTAAGTAGGCGAAATCGGGGATTTCTCTGATCCGATTGTTGTTTAGATAGAGACGTTCTAACGATTTTAGATCGGTAAAATCGGGAACTTCGGTCAAGAGGTTGTTACTGACGTCCAGTTCCTTCAACGTCGGAACTTCCAGGTTAGCCAGGGCCGTCAGGATGTTCCCAGCCAGGAAAAGTTCCCCCAGGGACGTTAACTGACGGAATGTCGGCACTGCTGATAACCGATTCTTGGCCAGACTCAGGTACGTCAAGTTGGGGAGACAGGTAAAGTCAGGGATATCCGTTAACTGGTTCCGATCTAAGCCCAACCGGGTCAAGAACGGTAGACAAGAGAAGTTGGGGACTGCGGATAACCGGTTCCCCGACAAGACGAGGATAGACAACCGGGGTAGGTAAGTGATATCGGGAACTTCGATCAGCTGATTGTTACTCAAGTATAGGACCTCTAAATTCTGACATCCCCGAAGGTCAGGGAACTCCTGTAACTGGTTCCCCGACAGGTCGAGGAGGGTGAGAGACGAAATATGGAAGAACGGGACATTCCTAAGCCGGTTGTGGTAGAGGTAGAAGGCTTTGATTAAGATATTTTTTTCCCTTAATTCTCTCATAAGCTGGTCCAGATCTTCTGTTTCCAGTCCGCGACAACTCAGGTTGACTTCATCCGGAACAAAGGTATAAGAATACTTGTCCAAGATCGAACCGATCTTCCGTTGAACTGATAACATCTTCTTTTAGGAATAAGAAGATGTAGGGAAAAACAGTTATTTTCTACTGATCTGCTTCTATTAAGGAGATCAGACTGCCTTTTTTAAGGGCTTTGCTAGTAAAGCTTTAATCGTCTTCAGGTGTATCCAACAGGTAGCTGAGGTCCTCATCCCCGTAGTAGTCGGGATAAACAGTCGTTTGAGCCTCTTTAACCTGATTTCGCTGCCGTAAGTAGACGGCCGTCTGTTGATCGTCGATGACGGTATACGCCCGATCTTCCGTCAAGATCGGCGTCGGCTCAACGTGGGCCAACTGACTGGCCAACTGGGGAGCCACGTTGTCGTACCGGACGGCCATCGGTTTTACAGCCGCCACCTCACACTGGGTGATATAACCACAGAGGTAGAGGCACCGTTTAGCCCGTGTTAAGCCCGTGTAGATCAGATTCTTACAGATGAAGGAGCCGTGACCACAAGCTCTAGGGGCAAAGAAGATGATAAAGTCGCACTCCGACCCCTGAGCCTTATGGACGGTGAGGGCGTAGGCGTGGATCAGGTTGTTGATCGTCCGTTCCCTCGGATCATCGTCCGTCAACGGTTCGACCTCATCCTCCTCGGCAGAAATCAGGGTAGGATCTTCTGGTTTCAGTTTAAATTCGACTTTTCTTGGTAGTTTCTCTGTTCCAAAGTCGACGATTACCCCTTCTCCCTCGTCAACAGAGACGATCCGACCCTCTTCGCCATTGAAGATGTTGGCCCGGTAGTCGTTCCGGATGTTCATGACCCGATCGCCCACAGCCCACTTCCTCGCCTTGTAGTCGTAGACGTGTTCGGCGTCCGGGAGGTAGATCCGTTGATATTCGATGTTCAGGTAGGTTACGTCCTCTACGTGGGGGGTAACGATCGTCAGACTGGTACTCGGATACCCGTTCTCCTTAAAAGCGTAGACGATCTGGAGGACACTGTCGTACGTCTCGTCGTAAGCGATCTGGAAGTTATCCGTGCTCTGGAAACCGAACGTCATCTTACTTGCCGGATCGAACCGGATAATATTATTAGAGTTCAAGATGATTCCGTCCCGCTTTCTTACATCCTCTCCAAAGTCTTTATCCTCTCCGACGTCTCCGACGTCTTTATCCTCTTCGAGGTCTCCGAGGTCTTGGACATAGACGCGGAAGTTGACAGACAGCCGGTAAACGGGGACGGTTTCACTCAGGATCAGCTGTTTGAACATCTCGCCCCAACCGATCGGGGGTAACTGGTTCGGGTCCCCGACTAGAGTGACGTGGGTGACGAGGGGAAAGAGGGTCAATAGTTCCATAAACAAGGCTGTCGTGACCATACTGGCCTCATCGATGATGATGTGGGTCAACGTCTTCCGGAAGGCCAGATCTTTCTTAGCCATCTTGATGAGGCGGTGAATGGTAAAGGCCGATTTTCCGGTCACCTGAACGATCCGGTAGACGGCCTTGCCTGTAAAGCTACAGAGGGCGTAAGCCCGGTTCAGCAGAGTCAGATTGAGAGCCAACTGTTTCAGACACGTACTCTTGCCCGTTCCGGCCGGTCCGGTGATGATCGTCAACTTCTGATCCATAGCCCCTTGGACGGCCCTCTTCTGTTCTTCCGATAGGTCGTCGGAAAAGACGGCCGGTTCCCGCTTAATTGACACGACGTCTTTTTCGGTCGGATCTTCTGAATCCGATTTCAGCGGCAAGAAAATCGGGACACCGATCGGCGTGTCGTACTCGATCGGATCGGCTGACCGGAGTTTCTTGACGAAGGCCAAGAGTTTCTGTTCCGTTTCGTAGACCGGTTTCAAGTAAGCATACTCCATATGGACGATCAGATCGTACTCCCGAAGGAGTTTCGATAACAACTGGTCGACCATCGGATAGGTCCGACGGAGACTGGTCAGAGGGACGACACTCGAGCCGTTCTGCATGAACTTCCAGATGTGACGGACGATCAGGCCCGCTTGACGGTCGTCCGGATGGGGTTTCTTGTTCAACCGTTCGACAAGAGAGTCGGCCTTCTCCATAGGGATACAGGCCACGCGGTACGGGTTAACGATGATCTGCTGGTACAGACCGTAGCACGTCAAGTTAGAACTGTTGATCTCTGTCCGAGTTAAGCCGAAGAGGTAGAGTTTCCGGAGATTGACGTTCTTGTACCACCAGGTGAGGAGAATAGGTCCCTTATCGACCAGGGCATGGGGTAACTGGTCGACCAGATCTTCGTTCAAGGAATCGTTGTACGATTCGGCGAGAGAACTGATGAAATCAACGACGCCCTGTTCGGTTAAGTGGGTCTCCAACAGGTCGTCGTAGCTCTTGTTAGCCGTATGGAAAGAGATCTTCGTCTTGAATTTGAACGTCTTGACGATCGTCTCCCGATCGGTCGCTACAGAGATGAAGGGAGGTCTGATAGGGACACTCAGATCCTGTTTCGGATCGTACCGACAGGAAGCGTAGATCAGATCGGCGTCCCGGGCGATACAGAAGCCGTCGTACATTACCCGATACCTCACGTCGGTCTTCAAGTTTCTGACGTGGAGGATGGTTCTCTTCTCTTGAGATCCACTCGACTGGGTCTTTTCAACCCGGGTAATCTTCCCGATAATAGTGATCCGAGATGTCATTCAGGCGATCTTACCTGATCAGGTAAGACGATAGTCGATCAGTTAGATGTCGTGACTGGCCCGTTCCCACTTCCTCTCTCGTAAGAGCCTTTCGTCCAAGTGAGCCCAGTCTTCCCGGTTCCACGTCCGAACGGGTTGGTTCCCCACGATCTTCTGAAAGACCGTCTTCTTGAACTGATCGACCCGGGGGTCGAACGATCGGACGACCTTAGTACCCTTTGGTTGGGGTTTCACGTCTCTCTTCTTGTAGTCTTTCAGGTCTGTTAAGTAGTCGAAATCATTGTTTAGGAAGGCAAAGCCGTTGAAATCCTCCTCTAAATCCGGGCGAATCTTTAAGAGAGTTCGGGTCGTCTCCCGGATCTCCTTTTCTTTCCGTTTAATCTCCCGTTCTTTCTGCTTAATCTCCTTGGCTCTATCTTTTTCTTTCTCTTTAAGCTCTTTCTCTTTGGCTTTAATCTCTTTCTTTAAGGCCTTTTTCCTAGCGAGCTCCCTAGCGTGCTCTCTAGCCAGGTCTTTAGCTTGCTTCTTAGCTTCCTTAGCCTGGATGTCAACCAGGTCTTTCTCTTTCTTCTTCGGTTTTATATCAAGTTGAGCTTCCTTGGGACCTAAAGGTAGAGGTAGGATGACTGGACCGTCCCGGTCGACTTTAAAGTGGTGGAGAAACGGGATGTGCTTCGGAATTTCGATCTGATGGTGGGCTGCGACCCGTTTGTAGACGAGAGCGTGGGTGATGATCCAGATTAATTTCCCTAATTCGTACGTTTCCATCCGTTTTATGTGTTTATCAACCCGATCGTGAAACTCCTCCTTCGTTTCGTAGATGGGCACGTTCTTCTCCAGGGTTTCCGGACCGACACTCGGGTCGGCCTGTTCCTTCCGGTTGAAGAAGCGGGACAAGGCCCGGTCGTACCGGATGATCGGCAGAGGTAACTTCTGTTGTGTAAAGCCTCTTAACATCCCGTGGACCGTGTCTTTCCCCCGAGCAAAGGGGCTACATCGGATGATATCAGGGGGGCCGTACAACTTAATTAGCTTGACGGCTTCCGATGTGGCTTCCTTCTTTCCCCGGTCCGTGAGGTGTTTGTCGTGGCGGTGCTGACTGACATCAGGTGGGAAATCTTTCCCCTCATCGTTCCCGTGGCGGAGATAGATGAGCATTTAAGGGTGTTCGGATATTTATTTTATCAGAAGATAGGATCTGAGTTGTCGATGTGGATATAAAATTCTTTTCCTCTGAAAATGAGTGACGTCACCTATACGACGAATAAAGTCGTCTTCTACAGTAAAGGCAAGAAGTACAAGGGGATTTTGAAGGTGGCTAACCTGACAGGATCGACTGGTCCAGCAGGGTATACGGGAGTACCAGGGGAATCGACGACGACGGGAGCCACGGGGGCTCCCGGAGCCCCCGGTTTAACCGGCCCTATGGGACCTCAGGGCTTCATGGGTATCCAGGGGAACACCGGGACGACGGGACCGTCCGGGCCGACCGGTTTTACCGGCTACACTGGAATGACGGGGCAGACGGGACAGACGGGAGCCACCGGGGCATCTGGTCAAACCGGGCAGACGGGAGCTACCGGGCAGACGGGGCAGACGGGCTGTACGGGCTACACGGGGTATACGGGCTACACGGGGTACACCGGACCAACGGGTTTACCTGGAGAAGCCACCAATACGGGAGCCACCGGGCAGACGGGAGCCACCGGAGCTACCGGAGCCGCCGGACCGGCCTCAGAGATCACCGGCTACACCGGGGTGACCGGGTATACGGGCTATACAGGCTTACCCGGAACGGCTACCAATACAGGGGCGACCGGACCGACCGGAAGTATGGGAATAATGGGTCTGACGGGACCAACTGGACCTTTTTCTCAGATTACGGGCTACACCGGATACACCGGAACGACGGGCTACACGGGACCCACGGGGTTACCTGGAGCAGCCACCAATACGGGAGCCACAGGGCCAACTGGCCCTGTTTCTCAGATTACCGGCTACACGGGATATACTGGAGTGACCGGCTATACGGGACCTCAAGGTCTTCCTGGAGCAGCCACCAATACAGGGGCTACAGGGCCGGTCGGTGCGTCCGGCGCTACCGGCGCCACTGGCGCGTCAGGAGCCACGGGGTCTACCGGCGCCACTGGCGCCATCGGGTCTACCGGCTACACCGGCTACACCGGCTATACGGGACCTTCTATCATAACGACTATCCAACAGGCTTACGATGCGTCTACAGCGGCTAATCAACAGTATAATCAGATCAGCGACTTTACGTCTATGGTCTGGAATACGAGTAGTGGTACCCCCGTTCTATCCCTCGGAACCTATTCGACTGGCAATTTAGAAGTCTATCTGGGAAACGCTTTTATCGGAGGTAATATTCATACCAACCAGTCTTGTATCTGTATCGGAAATAATATTCAAACAAAAAATCTAAATCTAAATACCATTATCGGGACATTTATCCAAAATTTAAATAAGAATACATCGAGTTCATCCAATCAATTCAATAGTATCATCGGTTACTATATTGATATCGATACCAATCCGGCTAATCCCAATGGAACCGTTTCGTATAATTCCATCTTAGGAACTCAACTGACTCTCGATACCATCGCGTACAGTTCCATCAGTTCAACCTACGCTACGATCTTGAATTCTTCCTACTCCTCTATCGTCACGTTAAATCTAGCCTCAGCCCCTATTACCTTGTCCAAAGTAAACTTTTCTAACGTTTTCGGCACAGGCTTGACATTGACCAATATCAATCAGGCTACAATTTCGTCCGGATCAACGACGGCGAGTAACTTTTACCAAGGAAGTCTGATCGGCTACGGTAACAGTTTCGCTTCCACCTCCGGTACGACCAACAGTACCAACGTATCGATCTTGGGATGTCTAAATACGGTATCTTTTAGCAACTACTGTCAGAATATGAATATTATCGGAACGAGTAACAGTTATTCCGGAGGAACCTCAACGGGAAGTACTCTCATCGGGTATACGAATACGTTGACCGGCGACCTGGTGAACAGCAACGTATTGGCCAATAACTTAACTCTGAATGCTAACAGTATCACGGGATCTTCGATCTTAGGCTACAGTCTGAATCTCAATAACGGCAGTAGCGGGGTAGTAACAAACTCTTCTATTATCGGCTATGCGATCACGACGAACCAAATGTGTACCAGTTCCGTGCTTTTAGGTAATACGTTAACGACGACTAATATCGCCAGTAATACGATTGTCGGAAGTAACCAAACGGTAACGAATCTGAATCAGAGTAATATCATCGGCTATCTTAATACATTTTCGGCAAGTTCAACAACAACCAATAGTATTAAAAATAGTCTATTGGGTGCGGCTAATACGATTAATTTTACCAACTATGCTACTAATCTATCGATTATTGGAACAAATAACAGTTGGATGGGGGTTACATCAAACATTGTTAATCTTATAGGGACTAATGCAACCATAACATCCGATTTCTCCAACTGTTCCATCATCGGAAATTACTTCCAGATGAGCCAAGGGATTACGAACTCGACCGTCTTAGGAAACTATAATCAGGTCAATAACGCTTCCAACTTCTTATGTTTAGGTAACAGTAACAGTTACACGGGTAACGGCATAGGTTCGACCATCAGCGGTATCTATATCGGGTTCAATATTACGGGCACGAGTAACAGCAACTTTGTCGTCAATCCCACCAGTCAGAGTCCGCCTAACACGACGCGCGATGGGGATTACTGGTTGTTCTCAGTCGAAAATACGACAGGTATCGCCCCTATCCGATCGGCCTGTAACACACTGAATGCGGTTGCTATCGGCACAAACGTCCCAGATCTGAACATGGCCGGTATCTCCTATACGGCCAATCAGCGTCGGGCTTACACCAATCCGGCGACGGGGACAGAAGTCATCTTGACGACCCGAACTCTAGATGGTTTAACCTGGGTGACCCAGAACTTCAGTTACCGGATCGATCTCCTCATCTCTATCTTAACGACGGTTAATCCAGGAAGTACCATCACAGCTACAACGGTGGCCCTCCGAGGCTTCTTCTTCCGACCCAGTTCGACCACATTAGGGACTCAAACAGGCACCCTTGTGTTACAACCCACCGTGGAGTTCAATTCGGAAAGTGGCTCACCCTACGCTAACGTGGCCGCTCTCTTCCCCAATTACACGACGGCCTTGACCGTCAATGCGGGAGGAAATGATCAGATCGTCTTAACCGCCAACGTTGTGACGGGTTACAACTACCGATTTAACACTTTGATTACCGTTTTACCCATCAATACGGCTTAAGGTGAGAGACAGACTTGACATAAAGATGTCAAGTTTCGATTACCCTGTCGTTGATCTGACAGGGTATGAGCTGGGATCGGATATCTTTACCGTCAATGGGACGTCGTACCAAGCGCTTTATTACCAAGGCATCAACCGTTTTTCCCGCAGAGATCAACCCTTTTCCTACCGGAAGATCTTGAAAAACATCGTCTGGTGGACGTATCAGGCAACGTATCCTCTGCCTTTAGACCCCCTGATGTACGAACATACGCGGGATTTAGCATCACCCCAGGAAGCCTTAGAACAGGTCGTGGATGAGTTCAGTCTGGACTATTCGGGCCAAGCCCGCTGTTTTGTCTGTCAGACCCTGTTGACGTACGCGACGTACGAACTGGGGCACATCCGGGCTTTCTGTAAAGGGGGTGACGATCGGACGTATAACTTCCGGATCTTGTGTCACGCCTGTAACTGGACCATGGGAGATCAGAACTTATTTGCTTACTTGTACCGTCTTAAGACGGAAGGCTATCCGATCCTACCGTCGAGACAGAGGGAGATGGAAGCCTACTTTGCTCTGTACCCGTTTGAAAAGTACGATCTCAACGGTTACCATATGGACATCGGCGTATTTGACCTGGATGGTCAGATCCGTTCCATCTTCTCCTACTGTTAACAGTAAGATTGAAGCTTACTTTTTAGGATTTTACTTGTAATTTTGTACTAAAGTATGTCAAACATTAAGCCTAACCTCTTTTGGAAGCTAAACCCGATTCTTTGATTTAAAACTGATCTTTTTAATTTCCTGTTGTTTTAAGTAAACTGATTAAACGTATGGATTGCTTAGCTTACGTCGAATCTCTCCCTGATTCTGTTACCGAATTGGATCTGTCTAGTCGAAACCTAGACGATTTTAAATTAGCAAGCATTTTAGACGTTATGGTTGCTAAAAAATGGCAAATAAAGACGTTAAATCTCTACGGTAATCAGATCTCCGTTCTTCCTGATTCGTTAGGTAAGTTGACAGCGTTAGAAACCTTAGTTCTTAATCATAATCAGATTTCTCTTCTTCCTGATTCGTT
>Ga0116230_10001467_pt1 | contig 22485 bp, 12 predicted proteins | sample S1TSphfallax_3_FD_88678 | JGI IMG/M metagenome (GOLD analysis project Ga0116230, IMG submission 88678) | Host-associated microbial communities from peat moss isolated from Minnesota, USA - S1T2_Fd - Sphagnum fallax MG | ecosystem: Host-associated > Plants > Peat moss > Unclassified | place... | reverse complement strand
GTACATGTGGTTGTGGTATCTCAAATCTACCATTGCATTTAATCTTGTGACATCAAGCACGGGTCTGAAATAAAATCTATATAATAAAAAATATTGTTCTATGGTGGTTATGCTTTCCACTTGTAAAAAGTATAATTGTAAAAATCCCCCCCCCCCCCCCCCCCCCCCCCCAATTATTATTATTATTATTTCCCCCTCCTTTATTCTTTGGATATTCTCATATGCTTCTCAATAATCCATCATTTTTTATGTCAGAATTTTCATGTCCATGTAGATGCACAAGGGAAAGAGGTTAAATAGATAGGTATGAATGGCACATACACACATAGAACAATATTTTTTATTATATAGATTTTATTTCAGACCCGTGCTTGATGTCACAAGATTAAATGCAATGGTAGATTTGAGATACCACAACCACATGTACATCAACAGCCCCAGTTTGGCTAGGTTGATGAATAAACTTTGGGGATGGATGCCAAGGACAATGAATGATATTGGAGTGAGGACTAAATGGCAGGGTTGATGTAGTAATTGTCATGTAGAAGATTTTTATTTTACTTTAATTAAATTCTGGTTTCTTAAGTTGAGTTCATTAGAAATTCTTAAGTATCCAGAGGGATTGATCCCATGTGGACTGTTAAAACTTCTTAAGCAGTGGAAGTTTCAATGTAATGTGACCAAAAGCTGGAGTGGGGGGAGAGGGTTTTCTACCCTCTCTCCTCTTCACCCACCAACTTTTTCTTCATGCATCTTCACTTCCCACCTCAGAAATCTTGCAACCTTCTAGAGGCAGTAAAGAAGAACTTATGAAATAAAAGCCAATACCAAAGTTTCACTCATAAGCTACATTACTCATCAACAGCCTCCAAAGATTTGTTGGCACCTCCTTCATGATCTTTGATGCACTTAATTGTAGTAATCACAGAGGATTTTATGCACTGGTTCATGAATTCATCAAACCCTAATTTCTTGCATCAACCAGGGTTGTTAAGCGGTTGGTATTTCAACCCACATCAACCCTATTTACGCATTTGAGTATAATATACCAACTTGGTGAGGTTCATCTCTTCATTGCTACAAGCAACAACTTTCTAGTTTAGGTTTCATTGCAAATTTTGCTTGTTGTACACTTACGTACATTGTGTGGAAAATGGCCACAAAATCAGAAGTTTGGCGTTGAAACTTTTCCATGGCATCAACTTTGTACGCACTTATGGGTTTCAGAAGCAACCAACGTTTTTTTTAATGAAAATCTTCCTAAGCCATATGCTACTTTAAGTTTCAGCACCCAAGCGTGAAATCAATTATTTTTGGGGTGTCAACATAATTCAACACCTCACTTTTTATCTTCCAAGTTTTCAACATAGGGAGTGTAAAAAATTTCTACAATTTCAGGTAAGTTAGTGAAAAAGATGAGGTTTTGAGACAAAGAAGGAAGGGAGAGAACAAAGAAGAATTTTTTTCATTATTAGGCAAAGTCAATGTAGATTTATTCTGAAATTTTAGACTTATCAGGAGAAATTTCCCAAAATTCTCAACAAGGAAAAATTGAATTAATATGTGTTGAAACATGTTGAAGAGTGAAGAGACTACAGGCCAATGCTCTATGTGGACATTGTAGGGTAAGGCATTAATGAGTAGTGGAACATTCACAAAATCCATGCCAACAGTTTTTTACAAAACCTTACTTTGAAAATGTCAGCAGGCATGGACATTGGAAACCAACCAATGCCAACCTTTCCAACAAAATGCTCTACACCAAAATTCTCCCTTTGGGAAGTATTAAATCTTACAACCCAAAAAACCCAGGGGCAAATATATAGTTTCAATAAATATATAGTTATATAGTTGGCAACAGGGTTTTTATTTTGCTCAAGTAGGTCCACTGCTGAGGAATAATTACCATTAGAAGGCAACTGTCCTAGGCAGGCTCTAGCATTTTTCCAAAAGTGCTACTACAAGTGGCAACCTAGGAAGTGCCTAGGTCACAATGTCTATAATTTAATTATTTTTATTTCGAAAAATGGTGAAAAAATCCCTAGAAATCACTATTTTTGGTTTTTTTTCAAGTTCTGAGAAAGTCGCCAAGTTGCGAAATTTGGCAACCAATTTTTTTAAAAAGCACTAGCCTAGTTGGCAACTAGAAAGTGAAAGGCTGTTGGAGCTCCAGTGGCTCTCTAAGAATAAATCTCATCAAAACAAAGAGTCCATGATGTTCCCCAAAACCTGTCAGATTCTTTTCATTCATCCAACACTGCCATTTTTTTCATCCATCAGTGCTAGATCTTAAGTACATATTTGCGATTGGGTTGCAAAGATTTTTTTATTTTTTTGGTTATAAAGCGAAGAGGGTCACCATAGCCAACACTGCTGAAGCTCCTGCCATTAGAGCAGCTACTGTAGCTGCGGTTGGGACCAGAGCGCAGCTGCCTGCAGACGAGCTTTGAGCCGATCCAGGGCCAGGAGCTTCGACTGTGCCGGGACCAGAAGCGATGGTAGGGCTCACAGCTCGAGGAGAAGAAGCTGGGGTGATAAAGCTGGGAGAACCAACTGGTGCATGAGAACTGAATGGTGAGCCTGCTGGAGTGAGTGCACGTTTAGATCTAGGAGCTCTGATGGGAGTGGGAATAGGAGAGCTAGTGGGGTAAGAAGTGGGAGGTAAGGATATTGTGGGTCGAGGTGGAGCTGGCAGAGGCGGTGAAAGTAAGCTGGGTGTGGGAGCTGCTGGTGAAGGCAGAGGTGGTGAAGGTAAGGGTGTGGGGGATGGACTAGGCAGACTAGGAGGAGGTGAACGTAATGGTGTGGTAGCTGGGGGCGAGGGTAGTGATGTGGAAGGTGTGGGAGAAGGAGAAGGAGAAGGAAATGGTGGTGAGGGTAGGGGTGGAGATACTAGGGTTACTGGTGGTGAGGAAGCTGGAGGTTGGAGTACTTTGTGACCAGGGACATGAGGAGGAGGAGAAGGAGGGAGAGTCTTAGGGGGTGGTGGAGAATGAACTGGAGGAGGAGGAGGAGGAGGAGAGTGTACCACAGCAGGAGGAGGTGATAGTGGTGGAGAAACATTGACTACCTTTGGGGGTGGAGCTTCTGAAGATTTGCCAGCAGGCAATACATTGACTTTCAACAGCATACCAGCGCCGGAACAATGCGTTGGAAAGCCACAAATGAAGTAAGATGTGCCAGGAGAATCCAAGGGGATAATATCATCTCCGCTGCTGTAAGTTTGCAAAGGATTTAGGGTATTGCAGGTATTGTAGTCGGCTGCAGTCACTGCTTCCACGTCGTGGGATTCTGCTTGGTACTTGAATTCTACGAGCACACCATATATAATGAAATTAGACATGCATGCCAATATATCAGCTGCCTGACTTGACTTGCATCACCAGATTCCACCACGTCAAATTTATATGCAATTAAAGAATTATGGGAACAACAAATAAGAATCCAAGACAAGTTACTACTACTCCAAATTAACATTGAACATATCCACAATTTCATGTCAAATTCTTATAAAAGGCATGCTACACATTCATAGCCATTTTCAAGACCATAGAACTCTAGGGTACACCAAGTTCTATACCCTAAACTATAGCCAACCTAAACCTGTTTTAAATGGGGCAACACCCCAAATTCAGGTTCTAATTCAATTTTAAGAAGAGGCCAGTTATCCAGCTAAGTTCCAATGACAATTCCAACAAAACTCGAAACCTCTGATCTGGAGACCCTAGAACCTGACCTAAATAACCTGGACCTGACCCTGCCTAAATCTCACAACCTGCCAACACTGGTTGCAACCACACTCTCATCTGATAATAGAAAACCACATGAGGAAGGCAGATCGCGTATTAGCTAGCTAGCAGCTTGAGGTCCTGCTGGAAATGTTTGTTACTCAATATGGATCATGTATGATTACGTACCCAGCTTGTCACCGACGAAGAACTTGATCCCAGCTGCCCAGTCATTGTATTGTGTTGGGCTAACAGCATAATTCCAACCCGCTGCACCTCCCACCACATATGTAGTTCCCTGTGCCGACGAAGACGCGGCCGCTGATAACAAGCCAAGCACCACTACCACTGCTGCAGCTGCTGTTGCTGTTGAGCCCCTCATATTCCGAATCTTGACCTAACGTATTGAGTACAGTCAAACCGGGATGAAAAGAAATCCTTAATTGAACCTCCCAATCTTCTCGAAGCCAGATCACTTGCAAATCCTCAGATCGTCAGATTATTCCTCGGATCTCGAAGCAAATCCTCAGATCATCAAATTATTAATTCCTCCACCTATATCACTCAAAAACTTCCAAGACTCATAATGTAACACACTATGGATACCCTAACTAGTTAGCAAGTTAGCAAAAGCTTTCTGCTTCAGCAGCAGCAGCAGCTTCCAAACAGATCCTGGTTTCAAATGAGTCTTGACAATTTCATGACTGAAAATCTCAACTAGTTTAGAAATTTCGTTGGAAACCTGAAGCCCAGCTTGCTTTGAGCTTTCCAGCTCCTGGCATATAATAATAAGTCTTCACCGTTGTAGATCAGGTGGCAATAATCGTCCAGCTAAGTCAACTATGGCCCGGACTCCTGATCACTCGTAGTATCCCTTGCAATGGTGCAGCCCTGTAGCTGCAACTACAGCTAGTCTTTCCCAATTTTAGGAATTCATAGCAACGGATCATGATTCGGTTGGGGGAGAGAATGAGGGGGAGGAAAGTTGAGAGGAAATTCTTAGTAGCGCTTCTTTTGTTTTTTTTGTTTTTGTCAACAAAGTCTAACAATAGAGATCTAAAGCGACTGATCTAGAGAGATGATCGACCCATGATTTACAACAGACACCCTGCTGCAAAGAGTTGACTGATCTTCCAATTGGGAAAATTCGCCACTGCCAGCCAATTTTGCACTGGTAGCAAGCTGCAAACCCAATTTATCTGAGCTGCATCATGGCACCAGCAGCTGCTTATATTAGACCTGATCATATATATATATAGTAATATAGATCTGCTCGATGGAGGGATCGGGTATTTTGAATTTTCCAAGAATATATTCAACTCCCAGCTGTGCTCCCAAATAAGCTGATTAGGTCATAATTTAGAACGTGACCATACATATAAACATGCATACATACATACATATTATACCTATTACTACTCATGTTTGGCACAAAAATAATTTGTAATTTAAGGTCTAGTTGTAAAAAAGGGAAAACATTTACTGATATTGGCTGAAACTGTTGAAAATTGAACTCCCAACTTCTGACATTAAACTATTTATTGTTCCAACCATTGGGTGGTTATTATCACAAATTTACACAACAAAACAAAAGGTGTATTTTGCATTGTGGTTCCGCATATGTTGAAATTCTGGAAAATTAAATTTGGTCACTACTTAACCTCATTTTGTAGAATAAATAAATATCCAACAAAGAAGTGCTGAACATCCACCCTAGGTATGGCATATACATACACACATGATCACATCATCTTCGCAGAGTAGCTAGCTAAGATGGCTAGTTAGTTAGCTAGCTGATTAGTTGCTTGGCCAGCTAATTACTTAGTCAGCTGAATAATTAGCTAATTAGCAAACTAGCTAAGGTGGGCTAATTATTAGCTAGCTAGCTCACCTTAGCTAGCTAATTGGAAAGAGTATCATCACCTGCTGGCTGGTTACATAAATAGGCCGCTGCTTTCGGGCTCCAGCCCAGTGTGGTGCAGTCAAGTTATTAGTATCTGCGACAGATACCTCCTGGTTATCAGCCCTGGTATATACTCACTTACCGAGACATGGGTTCAAAAAAAACAACCAGTTTTCTCAAAAAAAATTTGAAAAATTCAAAAAACTGATTTTCTAACTGTCAATCTTTGCTGGTTCTATCATGAAAGCTGTTGATGCTTTGATGTTTCTGAAAAAACTGGAACCAATGGTTCCTGCGTTTGTTTTTGTGGCAAAATTTCGCCACTTGGTGACAAAAAAAAGTCCTCTGTGAAGGCCCTTTAGGAATTAGGGTGAGAAACTTTGAAAATTTCGCTAAGAATGGGCAACCTATCTGTAGCTATCCAAAAGAGTAATGAACAAGATTTGTTGCCATCGCTAGTGAAGTGAGGTGACCATTGGATGCCACCCTACACCCTTGTCATCACTTTTAGTCGCATCACCGCCTAGTAGGGGTGTTTTGCTATCGTCCCTTGTATTGCAAGATCAGATTTGTAAATCGCCTATGAGATGGAGCTTCAATTTTTTATGTTCATAGTTGTTGTAGGATGAGATTTTGGTCATAAAAAGGTTTAGGTTTTTAAATTAATATGTTTGGCATTCAATAACAAATCCCACATGTTGTGAAAAATGAATTATGGAGGTTTTGATAAGCACATTTTGCTTCAAAATGCAAGCACAACATTAAATGGCGTGACCATGAGAGGTATAGTAATTAACTTGTGTTCTCATTGATTATGGCAATTGTGGTGCAAATTGTTTTAGAATTTGAAAGTTGAATTGTTGCTGAATCAACTTGTGTGTTGCATCAAGTGCAACGTCCATTTGATTTCTTGCTTTCATGAAGTTGTGGAAGTTGTAATGGCAATGTGCAAACAGAATTTTTAGGTACACAAGAAAACATAATGTTGATTTTTTTTCATTTTCTATGATTTCTTGTATTCCAATTGTGGAGAGGTGAATACCAGGAAATGGCAACACACAAAGGAGTTAAGGTCTCATAAACCACCTTGAAGTACATAATTGCCTCCATCAACTTTGATTTTGGTGTTTGTTGTATTTTCAATTTGTTTTAATTTCCATGAAACCTTTTGGTTGTTCAACATTAGAGCAAGAGTTTACATCCTAGATGTTTTTTTGCATGTTTTGTTTTGGACATTGTGTGCAATGTTGAAATGTTTTTATTGTGTAATTATTTGGTTTGAAACTCTATTGCCAAATGTCAAAGTTGAAAAGGTTGGTGAAGTGAAATGGGGTCAAGGGAGATGAAATGTGGTGCATGAAATGAAGTGACATGTTGGAGCTCAAGGGTCTAGGTGTGTTGCTTATTGATGCATATTATAATTAATTATTTTTAAAAATGAAAAAATCTTTTTATTGATAGTGATCTTACTTTTCATCGAAAGAAATCTTCCTCTAGGTCTTATGACTTCTAACTTAAACCATAGTGTAGGTTTTTTGGGCTTGGAAATCATAACACTTTCGATTGAACTCAAACCCCAAGGTAGTTATTAGCATCAATTTTCATTTCCTAGGTGAAAGCACATTAAGGGTGAACTGCTTTTCACCAAAAAAGGTGATGTATGACAAATATTATAATACGCAATAAATTAAAATTTTGATGGTGTTCTTTGGCTATCTTAAACACAAGAAAAAAAAAATTTAATTTGCATGACAACATTTTGGAACTCAAAGTTCACTTTGAGCCAAAATTATTTTTAATCCAATGATCAGATGAAGAGGATTGGATAAAATTAATGTATAAACAATATATAACTTACAATTTTTCAATGGCCATAGGGCTTCATGTTTGGTATTCATGAAACATTACCAAACAAAAGAAAATCGAAAAAATAATGCAATGCCCATCTATAAAATCTCTTCCTTTTTGATATGGTAGTGAGTTTTTTCCTAAAAAAAGACATTATTATGCATTTATTGTTCAAAAATGCACCCAGAAAAAAAATTGAATGAAATTTCATCCCAAAACTTTCAATGGTCTTAGATTTAATTCATGTATATCAATATCATGCACCATAAAAAAATTCACCCAACAATTCCATTCACAACCTTAATTTTGAAATATATATGCAATTTTTCAAAACTTTGTGATAAGTATTATTTTGTTACAAATATACTCTAGACATTCAAGTTTTTCATTATTTATTGGATTTTAAAAAATAATTGATTAAATTAAGTTTCAAATTAATCAAATATACTTAAAGCAAATAAAAATAATCCAAGATGTGATGTCAATACTTTACCAAAAAAAGTAATTGCAAAAAAATTATACTTGTGTCCTACAATTTTTAACGGGCTTTGTGTGCATAATGTTTTCCCTCTCCATCCCTTGCCTAGTGTTTCCAAACCATTTTGTGGTTTTTGTTCAAGTGAACCAAACCCTTGTTTATGGTGATAACACCTTTGACACCATCGACAAATTTCAAATTTTGCCTTTTTTTTCTATGTTTTTGCAAACCCAAAACCCCTTGCAAACACACCAACATTATCACCATCATCATACATTAGTTAATCACCTAGTTAAATTGGTGTTTTTGTCCAAGATGCATTTCAAATTACACCTTTGTCATCTAATGTTCCTCTTGAAGCCCCTTCTCAAACCACACCTCAATCATCCACTTTTAATAAGGGTAAAGACATTTTAATGAATGAAGACCTTCCCTAGTCTATAAATCCACTGGAAGTTGATCTTAGTGAACCAAAGAAAAAGAAGCAAAAAAAAAGTGAATGGGAATTGAATAGGGTTTATCAAAAGAATAAATAACAAGGTTTTGTTGGTCTAAACCAGTCTGTGGAGAGGATGGGAAGATGTGCATGGTCAAATGTTGGGTTTGTTATAAAGTAGAGGGGAGGGACAAACTATTGGTGCTAAAATTGGAATTTTTGATCAAACATTTAGGGATGTGAAAATGCACAATTGCTAGACCTAAAATTGTTGTAGGGCAATATTCTATTTGTCCTACTAATTCACATGTGAAAAATGATAAGTTGTCTACTACTAAAGGTTTAGACATAGTTGATGTTCAACTTGAGAATGGGGGCAAGGTAGAGACGGAAAAAAAGTACATCCAATTCGTGGCAATTTGGCATCTTCTCAAATAAGGTTGTCCCATGAAAGATTTTGAAAGATTGAAGGGGCTTTTCAAGTTTTTGAAGGTGGAGAATTGCCCCTGTAAACATTGGTTTGCTTCCACCAATTGGACCATGGCATAAGTGATGCACAATGTTGTTTTGTGAGCCATAAAAGTTGTTGTGCAAAAGTCTCCTTTTATGTGAGTTGTGATGAGGTCACAACCATCGACAACCAATCATGGTTGTCTATTCATGTGTATGTGATAAAAGAATGGAAAAAGGTTTCAATTATGCTAAACTTGCAACGTTTGGTAGATGGAGCAACTTTTTACAATTTGACCTCCTTCATTGTGAAGAGTCTAATGGAATTTGGAGGTTTAAGTGAAACAAACCTTGCAAATAAACTTGTTTCTTTTGGGGTTGACATAATTACTATTTTCCAGGGTGTGAAAAATGGTGTCATAGCCTAAATTATGCAAAAACATGCCCCATTTGTGAGTGGTGTGCATTGCATGGCACATCGCACAATTCTAGTTGTTCAAACAATGAGTGCCTTGAGCTTGGTGTCAAAGATTGAGAGTTTGTTGGCATCTATGGACAATTACTTTGTTCATAGCCCAAATCACCACCTTGAGATTACTAAGTTGGCAAAAATCCTTGAATGCAAGGGTAATAAAATTTTGAAAAATATCAAAATTCATTAAATTTCTATGTTATCACCCTCAAAGCGTGTTTTACAAGAGTACAAGCAATTAATTATGAAGATGGTTAAGACTCTACAATTATTGTGATTGCAAAAGTCAATTATGAGATTTTGTGTGATGCCAAAACCTTATTCAGTCTCACTTGTGTCTTGCCCTTATTGGAAGTGGTGCAAGGGTTGTCCAAGTTTGCACAATGACACCATACATTCATTTGCGACTTTGTGGTTGCTTTCAAGTTTTGTGAAACAAACCTACAAAAAATGTATTGTGAACCTAACACCAAGCTTTCCCCCAAGCATTTTAGCCATTTCCTTAAGCTATTTGAACACATCAATGACAAGTGGTGCTTGACATGGTGGAAAGAACCTGCATCTTAAGTTGAATATGCTACTAAATGAAAGCACATTAAGGTGTCACAATTTCAACGGATTAAAGTCCCTTTTCAAAAAAAATTATAATGTAATTGAAAACTGACTTAAAATATGAATATTTAAATGATATTGAAAGTAACATTTTTTTCCATTTCCAATTTCAAATCATGATGTTATAAGACATATAAAAAATTTCACAAAAGATTTATTTTTAAATGCTTAAAAGGACTTTTGAAATATTTACAGTTTTTGGGATTTTAAAAAGTCCGTAACATAATAAATTAAAATCATATTCCATTCATTCAATGGATCTTTAATTTCTTAAACATGATTCATACAATATCCCAAAGTTTTAAACACTTCTTGGGTTGTTTCCTACTCCTACAAGCCCCCATGTTTGCCTATGCTTTACCATGTTCTTATGGGTTATAATGCATTTGCCACAAGTTCTTGTTAGGAACCACTTAGTCCAATGGGGGGGGTTTTTAAGCCAAATTTTCTCCAGTGTGGCAAAAAAAAATGTAAACGATAAAAAAAAACATGATTAAGGTTTTCCTAGCATGGCCAGAATTCAGGGATTTTTTTCTTTTTAAATAATTGCCAAATTTTCATTAAAGTTCCAATAAAGTAGCAAAACATGTAGAAGGATGGTTTTTTTTTCCTTAAAAAAAAGAAAGACTCTTCTTAATTGTCTTAAGGATGATCACTACTTGAAAGTTCAATTACACTACATAAATTGAAAATAATAATAATATTAATACTAAAGTCCATGGTCATATAATTTGGGGAAAAGTGAAGAGAGTTGAAGGTGTTCACACATTACCTTATTACTCTTATGTTATTATCACTATGTAACTTTTTATTGGAGAATTGAGATTGCTTAGAAAGCCAAGGTTAAGGTTATTTTGAAATTTGATTACCATGATTGATTACATTTTCCAATTTAAAACTCAAAATAGATGAAGGTTTTTCATTCATTCAATTTGTCTTTCAAAACAAAAGGATTTTGAAGTTGGTCCAAACTAATACTATTTGAAGAGTACATGAAATGTTTTTTTTGAAATCTTGCATTACATGAACTTATGTGCAATATCATGTTGCAATCCATGTAGGGTTTTGTTATTTGGATTTAGGGAAAGATTTCAACTTTAATAGGTAGTTTATGTTCTTCTTTTATCTAAAGTCCTAGCTTTTTTTCTTTAGTTTATTTGGATGCCATGTCAATGGATGAAATTTTTCATCCATATCTTAAGAAGATTATGGAATTCTATGCAATCATTAAACAATTGTGAAAGAGGATACACTCCCTTCTTTCTATCTTAAATTGTTTAGAGTAAAGGTTGGTGAATAGTAAAGAAAAACCCCATGTTTACAAATGAAGGTTTGTATTAAACAAAAGTGTTGTGCTAATCTTTGTTAATTAATAATAAAAAGTTGCTTCCCCTCTTAATGGATTAGATTGTTTTAGCACAAAGCATACATGGCCTGAAGTTTTAATAAGCGAAGAATAAAAATTTCCACTTATTGGTTGCAAAGTTTCTTTTTTTTTTTCCCAATTTTCTCATGTCACAACCAAAGTGGCAATAAGCCATAAGAGGATTTAGCTAAATGTGGCTACAAGGCAATAGAAAAGGAAAAAAAAATTAAGAATCCAACTATATAATGGCAACCTACTACAACATCTATCTAAATATGGCTATTTTTTAGAAAAATAGCTAAAATTTCACCCAAATCTTTCAAAAAAAATTTGTGATTCAAAAATCATTTGAACCATGTTGCTAAGCCCTAAGAAAATTTGCAAAATGGCAAAAATTTGCCACCAAAAAAATCACTGATGGGTTGACAATTGAGAGTGGTGCTAGCTAAAGTTCATGGTTGTCAACTTGATATTCTGTATTTACCACAAAATGTGGGTAGGGTTGATAAGCAAGATAACTGGCCCTAATGTTGCAAATTCTGCTTGCAAATTTTATTACAATGTAACAATTTGTAACAATACCTTACACCAAAATGTCCTAGGTCAATAAATTTTACAAATTTATAGTCATGAGAAGTCCTCTATCTTGTAACATGCCCTCTGAGTATACTATGAAATAATGGTCAGGCTTTTATGTACCAAACAACATGCAGATGATGGATCCCTCACAGAGGATTCTGTTGGGCAAGCAATCACTAGGGAAGCCTGGTGGCTGCAATGACAGAATTGGCCACCAAGTTACCATTCCCTAGTATAAAGAGCTAAAGGAACGAATTCCCAAGCATTGAAAGTCAAGGGAACTCCCTAAACAAGTGTGTTTCCTCTGATGGCCGATTCTGCCTAGAGAATTAGGCTATAGGGACCACGTAATCATCCCCTTTTCTATATACAATTTTAGTGAAAGCATATACACAAACCTCGTATTTTCACAATGCAATGTATTGTCGGAGGAGGTGGACACTTGAGAGCCTCACGTCAAAGGAGAAATTAGTGGGTTGAAGCTTCAAAAATCAAAAGAATTTTGGCTTAGGTTTTAAAGTACTGAATGGGTATTAAGCATAGGTTTTTAGCCTTTCAAAATTGGGTATCATCTTGTAGGCTTGAAGGGAGTTGTAAAATAATGGGTTTAAACTTTACACTTATTCAAGTTGATATGCATGTTTAAACTTAATGTATGAGGTTTTTATACATTCATAGGCTGAAAACATTGGATTGTTAACCTTATTTTGATGTTTAACTAGGTGATATGTTTGAGTTTCATGGAAGTGGTTTTTGCACTTAGATTATATGGACTAAGATGAAAACTTAAGTTATGTAATTAAGGTTAAAACTCAGATATGGATGTTTAGGTCTTTGTGATTCCATTTGCATCTACAAACCATTAGCCCTTAGGGCCTTGGCATAATGAACAAAAAGCCCTTCTCAAATTTGTAATCCAAGGTTCTTCAAGTTTCTTTATCAGGTTGTGAATTGGTGCATGTTATTTAATGGTTTAGTTTGTAACCATATACCATAATACCTTGGTAGCTTTGACATCATTTATATTATTTTAAGAAATGTTAATATTTTTCACAAAAATCCAACGAAAAAAGTTTGTGATTTTTTTTTAAAATATTTTTAAATATAATTTTGTCAACATAGAATATTCAAACTAAAAAATAGATTTGACATTGAAATGTTGGTGCTACAGTCGTGGACTAACAACTTTGTACATTTTATTTGCTTTAATCTTTACCTATATTTGAAAGATTTGGTGTGATGCATTAACATGGTGTTATTTTTTAAACAAGATACATGACATGTGAAAACATGAGTTACTCAAATCTTTACTCGTGAATTGCACAATAACACTTTTATTTAGTTTTTCTCCACGTGGATTTTCCACTCAAAAAAAATTCTTATATTCCTAATGGATAGTTATTAATTAAGCATACAAAATGATAATATATACACAAGGATTGATTTTATTCAACTTTGATGTTGTTCATGGAAATTTTGGATTTTCAATGTATGCCTTTTAACAAATTACATGTAATTTTCTAGTGATTGTACTTTTGCAGATTTTCATTATGCAAAACTATCCAAATTCATTTTTGAGTTTGTATTTGGATATGTGAAGTTCCATAGTTTTCGACAAAGAAATTGGGAAGTTGTTTTATTTTCTATGTAAATTCTACTAATTTTGCTGATTTTTTGTTCAATTTCACCAAAATTTTGATATCAAAAAATGAAAAAAACATTAAAACTAGAGCTCATATGTAAATTGGGAATTAAATTTCTCTATTCAAAAATATGGCCTAGAGGTATGGGTGGAAAAATCCATGTGTATTGGAACTTTTAGGAGACATTATAATAGTTCTCCCCAAAAAAAAACCAACATTCAAGTTTAATTCACCTCGGAATGCTTGAATATTCATTATGGTTGAAGACTATCTAAGCATGTTCATAACTAGTGGAATAACTTGAAATGTTGAACTAAAACTATTAGTTTTGTCACACGATGTTTAATCTTGAAAATAAATTCAAAGTTCAATGAATGTTGGTGTAGAAAATTGATATTATAAATGAAATATATTTATAAATATTAACAATAAATATCAATTATTCCTTCCTCTCATTCCCCAACTTGTTACATGTTCAACCCCACACTTGATCAAATCTATTATAGTTCAAAGAGTGCACCACATTGCAAAGGTATTCCAGATTTATTATTGGTTGTGACATTTAAATGGAATAAAGCTTTATATTGATGTAATATATTGTGTTGTAGTGATATTTGAATATTAGTTCACCAAATTAGGTTAAACACATACGTTGGTGTTGGGAACCTTTTTAATGACTTTTAACAATGAAATGTTTTTGCAAATATTGCTTTAAAATCATCAACACATTATGAACGAGAAATGTTGACCATTAAAAATGATGACACACTTGTATTTTACACCAATTCTCATATTAAACTCAATTTTTTCCTATTATTGTGAAATTCAAAATGCTTGTACTAGGAATGAACTTAAAATGCAATGCATAACATAAAAATGACTTTTACATATTCTCATTATCATCTGTCACAAACATGAAGTCTAAAAGCTTCAAATAATGGATTTCATTTGCCAAGTATATTTTCATTCACTATAGTTTGCATGATTAAAATTTGTTCTACATATCATACTTACATAAGGAACAACAAGGTATTGGAATGGGGTGAATATTTTGAATGGAAAGAAAGGAAGTAAAAGTAATGAAACCCTATTTTTCTAAGCAAATTCTTGAGACTTATTAATGTAATAATTTTGTGCACTTCAACAATGATTTCTCACCCATATTTTCTTGTCACCAAATTTCACCTATGGTGTATTAGTATATCCATTCACAACCAAAGGATATTCTCAAAATTGTGAACAAATCAGCAAACGTATGGAAAGTTGATTGAAAACTAGAACATAATCTATCAAACATCATGTGGAATGTCATTGGAAATGTGGGATCAAACATTACATAGGGAAAAAAATTGGAACTTCAAAACTCACAACAAAAGCAATGATTGGAGCTTGAAGAATGCCATCTAGAATCATTTTGGAAAGTTTTTTCAAGGAAGCATTGATAACATCACTAGACGTGTCATTGAAAACCTCATATAAGAACACAAATTGTCAACATAAGATGGGAATGCTTGGAAATGTTCATAAAATTCACAAATTGGAAGGATTATTAATCTCAATAGGTAATAATTCATCTTTCAATTTTTTTGCCAAACGAAACATTGAAATGAATCAATGAGGTGAATTGTTTAATCAAGAGTCAATAGAACAATATGACAATGACTCTTTTTACTTCAATTTTCAACACTTCGACTTCGTACACTTGACACATCACCATGAAAAATTTGTTTGAATACCCCATTGATTTCATCTTGGTGTTGTTTGACAACAAACCAGATTTCAGTTATGCGTTCCCTATTGCGTTGAACCATGTAATTGATTCCCTCATCATATGTTTTTTTCCTAAGTGCTTCCTCAGCTTTAACTTTCCCATCTTCCTACAAGGCATTCATTGCAAAAGGAAAATTTTGTGGATTGAGTTTGGTTAGTCATCACTTGTTCAGAAGGAAATGAAATTAAGATTTGTTCAACATGATTTCTACAATATTATAAAAGTCAATTTTGAAGTTTGAATATAACATTGGGTTCCATATTCAAACACCCATTATTTAATAAGGTTTAAGGTTTAGGGTTACAATACAACCTAAGTTACATCCAAATGTCAAACATTTTGTATATGACATGCATAAATCATGGTGGAAGGGACTCTATCAAATTTCTAACATAAAAAATTATGGAGATTGGGACGTTCCAATCCATTTAACATTTGTGGACCAAAAACAACCACCTTATTTCCATAACCATACGATGATATAGCTCAAGAAACGGTTGTTGGTATGTTACATTTATTTTCCACATGTATAATTCCCCACATTGGAAACTTGGTAGGTGTTAGAGTTCAATGCTCCAATTACTTGAACAAAACATTGCAAACCATTGACAAGATGGACAAGAAATCAAATTTGATTGAATGTGTTCAAGCACTTACAGCTATATCCATGCTTAGTCCATGTGCATCTTTTGATGCTTGAATGGCATTATTAAACACCTCTTTGTCACTAAGGAGCTGCATGAACCCAATTTAAACTCTTTATGTATAATTTGGCATCTTTCAAAATCACATATCGAAAAAAGAAATGGACATCCAAGTTGATGAAAATTATGATGGGTCCAAATTCTTTAAGGTGTACCAAAATCTTGTCAATGTCACCATTTTTTGTCTTTTGTACCTAGTTTTTTTTACCATGTAAAAACACATTTATGGATGATTAAATGATGGAACCTATAATTGTAATGGTCTAAAATATAGTCCTTTTGAAATATTTAACAACTTTTGACTCATTATTTTTTATGGGGATCAAAATATAGAGTAAAAAAGGACTACAAAAAGGACTAGGCCCTTTTCGTTATGTGTGGTACACCTTAAAGTATTTTCCCCTTGATAATCAACTTGTTTAAATTAAATGGTCCTTAACAACATATCCAAATATAGGTCTTCACTTCCTTTTCATTATATGTTGACATGGAAGGCTTTCTCATTGGGATTTTTGCCGTATTAGCTAACCAATGAATTTCAATAGTATTTCACTAATTAAAAAACAAATCCCACCCCCTTTGGACAAAAATATAAAAAGAAAATAAGAAACATATTACCCAGCTACTTAAATAGTTTAAACAACACCCTAAACAAATTACAAAGGATGGAATTTGTTACCATCCTAGCCCCTTCATCATCAACATCATCTTCAATACCCATGTTTGCAAATTGGTCAATAAGAAGCGATGATGTTGCAGATAACACTTCAGAGTATCGATTCTCCGCCATTCTCAATGCCCCAAAAGTGAGTATGTTGTCAAAGACTCCCGTTTGAAAAAACATGAAAATACCTAGACATAAATTGCCATTCATAACTCCAAACTTTTGATTTTTTTTCCACCAATGCACTTACTTATTATTTTTTACTTCTTGAAAACTTGCAATAAACTAGAAGGATCAAAAAAATTAACCAAAAAAAAAAAGGATATAAATTTGCAAAGTTCCCCTTTGCAGCATCAATTGTTGTAAAAAAGTTTTCCTCGAATTCATTCCACAACAACTATAGAACACCCACAAAAAATCAAATTTGTGTAGTACACACATTCACATCCAATGTATGTATATATATAACATGTTGAATTCACAACACATAGATAAATATTCAGAGCAAGAAGGTTTTTCTAGGTTTGAAAAGATATAAAAACACCTAAATTGTGTAGCAAGATCCTAATGATTTTGGCTTGATCAAGTGTTGGTTATTGAATTCCAAAATATTGTTAACAAATTAAAACAAGCCTTTGAAATATATAAAAACCAAAAGAATACAAGACGAAATGATTTTACACTGAGTTCACAATATGTTTCGCCTTCAATTTCAAAAAGCTTTTCTTGGAGTTGTGTACAATCATCCAATAGTTCATTGAGCTTAAGCTCAGCAGTGGTACGATCTTGGAGACATTCTTCAAAAATCTGTAAATAGTGTAAAAAAATTACATTTTCATACAACATGTACGAAATGGAGGATGAGGTATCAAACAAAGTTCAAAAGTTGATATGTCTTCCATGATGGAAAAGAAAAAGAGGAATCATGATTATTAAAAGGAAAAAAAAAACAAACCCAAAAGAAATGAAAAGTTAACTTTTGTAAGAAAAGAAAGTTTCACAATCATATGATCCACAACAATAATAATTTTCTATTCATGATATATATATATATATATATATATATGAAAGTTTAAACTACCTTCTTTTTTTTCTTATGTAGAGTTCTACAAAGAACACGACCTTCGTTGTCTCTTCTCTTCAACACCCCTTCCACAGCTAACTTGTGAAGCATTTTTTCTTGCTCTCGTGTATTATGGAGTGCCACAATAGCACTTTTGACCTCTTCAGCCACAATCAAGAATCTTTCTTTATATCTTTTTTTTTTTTTCAGGAAATAGGTGATGGGGTGTTGGTCATTCATGTTCCTTTCGAATCCCATAAAACCGAACCCAAAACACCAATATCAAAAAAAAAATTATTTGCAAGACAATTTTAACATGATGGAAAAGGAAGAACAACATTTTTATTCAAAAGTAGTCGAGCTAGTCCAAAATATCCCTTTTCATAACTCCACACTCCCATTGAAAATGCACTCTTCAAATGTTTGTTCATTTAAATTTTTTAAAATCTTAATACACAATAGAAAGAGGATACTCAGCTAGTGCTTCAATCATCAAATTGGGTACTGCTACAAGCTTTTGGTGTTCAACATCGGTTTTCAACATCATGTCCAAAAAGTCATCAATTCCCAACAAATTTGCTTTCTGCAAGCAAAGAGTACAAGAAAAAAATCATAAACAAACTAAATATATATATGGACAAACATGTTCTCAAAGAACTACCAATGACTTTGTTGTTTTGAAATTTTTTTTTTCTTACAAGAATCTGTCTAAAAGCAACTCCACCAATGCTTGTATATGACCCTGCAAATTAAAATTGGATGAATAAAAGTCAATGCATACTGGTTTGGCTCAACAAAATGGTTTTGGCCTAAGGTTTTTGTGCAATTTGTTGAAGCTAATAAAAGGCATAACAAAGCCTAATACATGTTAGCAAAAATTGTAGTAAATATAATCTAACTATTGATCCTTATTTTTTACTAGTCAATCATAATGATTAGTCTCCATGGTTTGTTATTAGGAGTCTCCCACCTATTTTCACTCCCAATTTTAGTTTTATTGTGGGGTTGGAAAAAGATAAATAATTAAACTAAGATGTGGGATATGTTTATAGGGTCACATACTAAGCATGCTTTTATGATAGTAAAATGGTAATCATCAAGTAACAATGTGGTAATGTTTGCTAATGACTCACTTCAAAAAGGACTTTCTCAACCTCTTTGAGGTTGCGCTCTTTCCAAGCAATCTCCTCTTTCTTCTCTTTGTCTTTCAACTCTTGAAGTGCATCTTGGTATTGTTCCCTTGCTTGTTTCAACTACACAATGCCAAAGTTGGTCACTCTCAAACCACTTCCTTGGTTCAATTTTTTGACTTCAGGAAAAAAGGCACAAAAGAAAGGCAATGTCATCATGGAAGATCACCAACAATAGCTAGAATGGGAATGTCACATGAGATGACAAAAAAGTTGAATTATCTTCCTCAACCCACAATGCAAGATATAATAAACAAAAGGCATTGTAGGCTTATGTATGTCTACCAAGTTTGCAAAAACAAGGTGATGATCAAGGTACAATAGCACCCGCATGTATGCTATGGTGTACAATTTATATTCTGGATCCTACACAACAAAACACAAGCATGAACATATTCAAAACACAAGTAATTCATGTCTTGTGATCAACTATAAGCAAAATTGCAACCAAGTACACAAAAAATCTAACCACATTTGTCAACTAATAGAAAATGACACGAATGTTAATATGATGGCATAGGTTGCGATAAATGAAAATAACAATAATGACAACAAATCAAGAACAATGCATGTTACCTTACACAAAGGATTGCCTTCAAGACAAAGTAACCGTAAATTTCGAAATTGTCGAAGATAGAAGACCTATGTGCAAAACAAATAATCCATGATGTTGTTCAAATTTTTTTGAAAAAAAACCTAACTATTACTTTCTTTAAGAAAATTCCATACACTAATCTCCCAATGTTGGTTTCTTAACTTATGCAAATCTTAAAAGACTTTTGCACATGGAATAGGGGTCATGTTTATTCTTTTGTAATAGTACTTTATCCAAGTCTTTGATTTCATTGTTCCCCAAAGATAAGGATGCAAGGTCTTCAAGAGTGTCAAGGCCTTCAATGGTCGTGAGCTTATTGTTGTAGAATGACAAATCTACAAGCCTTGTTAATTTGCTCACACCTTCAATTTTTGTTATGTGGTTGAATGAAAGATCTGCACATATAATACTATTCATTCATACCCAAACCTTCAATGCTTCATTGAAGGTCTTGTTGGATTTTAGAAAAAGGTATAAGTTTTAACACCACCATCCATCCATCCACAAAGATGGGTTCTTTTTTTTGTCTCCAACATGATTGGTTATAATAAGACTGATCTTGTTGCAATCTTGATTCCGATTAGCTAAGAAAATGTCTCAAATTTTGGTGATCAATGAAAAAATTACAAATTCAAAAAAAAAAAAAAACCCAAACTAAAGTGCACCACTCATAGTTGTCGTACCAAGTTCAGTAAGAGTGATGAGATGATCAAGCTTCTCGATCGTGGTGAGGTTGTTGTTGTCCAATTGTAACCTCGTTAAGCTTTCAAAACCAACCAGATAGTCTATTTGTTTAATTCCTGCATAATTACAATGACTATTAAATTGTGAATTATGAATTGAGGGCTTATAATTGATCCTTTTTTTTTTCAATTCAGCCTAGTTTCATATTGTGAACAAATGATCACATAGCAAAGGCTTTGTGTTCACAACATTTATGAAATTAAATCCATATAAAAAATTATATTTTCCTTTTTCTATGAAAGTGTTTTACCCACCCAATGTGATAAACAAACAACTATCTTAGAGCTCTTGTTGAACTTCTTTCTCAAATGCGTTGTGTCAAGGGGTGAAAAAAAAGGGAAAAAAAACCTCGAAAGGAGAATTGGAGCCAAGTAACAACTTTGAGAGGTAGAGATTTTCGTCGCTCTTCAAGACCCTCTCCTGATGTTCCTTCAATCTATGGAAGAAGCACCTCATCATACACACACATCACATCCTCAAGCGACTAAAAACCACCACCCACTAAAATTATACAACAAAAAATACCACAATTTTTTAAACCCTAGTGTTCCTAAATGTGATGATTGATCATGGGATAACAACACATGCCCTAATCATTAAAATTTCTTAGACCAGATGTTTATCATTGATTATATGAGGAACAAAATTATTTTGCAAATAGATGGGATTTTTTGTGCCCAAGATGAAGAACATGCTCAAATTGAGTCTTATACCATACCAAGATAATCTTTGATCAAACATAACAATAAAACAAGCACAATTTGAAAAAATATATCACTCAAGGGTAAAAGATAATAGGAGGGCCTACAAGTATTGAGGAACGAAGGACATTAGTGGTGATTGCTTTGCCCTCCATCTTCTTAAACTACTATTGTTGGTTAGTCACACAAGCTAATTTTTTCCCCTATCATGACCATGAGGATCAAAGCAGACCCAAAAAATTAATGTTGTACAAGAACCCTAATTTTTTGTAACACCAAATCTTTTTGTGAAAATTAATAAACTTAGTTTTATTTCTACATCTTCACTTCAGATGCAAATCATTAGTCTTTGGCAAATTGAATAATAAATTGAAACTTCCAAAAGCAATTCAAAGAAATAAATAAAAAGAAGAAGAAAACAACATGAGGAAAAGGGGTTCCAAACACCAAACCAATGTTGTACAATTGTTTGCTCTCCTTTGAGTCCCTCCCTCCCCAAGTTTATCATTTTGAAGAAGAAACAAAATGGCTTGTCATTGTTGCTATCTTGATAAAAATCCATACATGACAGATCAACAATGTGGAAAAAGAAGGAGGAGGAGGAGGAGGAGGAGGAGGAGAAACATTTAACATACATGGAGCTTGGTAGAATTAATAAGAACTAAATTTTGTTATATTTTCCTTTTTCTTTTGCTTAGTTCCCTTTATAATTTGTTTGCAAGTGGGATGGGAAAATGTTCCTACAAACTTTGTAATTATTGTTGTTGCAAGGAGAAGAATAATTAGTTTCATTTTGTTATGATGTTGAGCATAAACAAAGTTTTAAAGATCTGGTTTTATCAACAGAAAAAACATTTTTGATCATGACGATCTCACAATGACCCATGCATGTAAATCCTATCCACTTGCAAATTGTAATAGTATCCATTACACAAAAAATCGTTTATAAAATGGTGTAGAGTTTTGAATGAATTGTTGTGGGTAGGAAAGTGGGTGGTGATGCTCAAATTTTTAAAGCAAAATGGTTTTTTCAAATCATCATCATGATTTCATAATGACCCATGCATGTAAATCACATCCCTTTGTAAATTGCAGTATTATCCATTAGCAAAAATCATTTAGCAAGACATTCACCTCTCCTACTCATTAAATGATCCCATGAGGTGCCTCCTAGTTTTAGTTGTTTTTTTTTTTGCAATGAGCCAACTTGATTGGCCCATCATTAAATAAATGAAACTATGGAGGCTCCTCAAAATAAAAAGTTATTTCTTGAAGTATAATTAAAGTTCCTCCCTTTTGGCCTACCTATATAGGTGAAAGGAGGACAACATTTTTCAAAGCATATGGGATAAAAGTGAAGTACCATTTGGAATTTTTTGGGGAACATGTCAGGAGCTTGGGAACTCTTTACTTTGACACACCCCCCCCCCCCCCCCCCAAACCCAAAAAAAAAAAAAAGAGCCCCCCTCCTCAAATCTTCAAAAAAAATTTTTTCCTCATTTTTTTTTCTAAAAATTAACCCCTTCTTAAAAAACACT
>Ga0116230_10001466_pt1 | contig 22488 bp, 22 predicted proteins | sample S1TSphfallax_3_FD_88678 | JGI IMG/M metagenome (GOLD analysis project Ga0116230, IMG submission 88678) | Host-associated microbial communities from peat moss isolated from Minnesota, USA - S1T2_Fd - Sphagnum fallax MG | ecosystem: Host-associated > Plants > Peat moss > Unclassified | place... | reverse complement strand
GGCTTGGTCAAGCGAGCTTCGGCTGTGGCCTCTGAACGCCCGGGCGTGAGTGACGCCGCGCGCTGGGCCGGACTGATAAAGGCGGTTGCGGCCGAACGGGATCCGAGTGCTTTCGCCATCTTGTTTGATTATTTCGCACCGCGCGTAAAGAGTTTCATGCGGCGATCGGGGGTCAATGAGGCCAATGCCGACGAACTGGCGCAAGAGGCCTTGCTCATGGTCTGGCGCAAAGCGCCGCTTTTCGATCCATCCAGTGTCGGCGCATCGGCCTGGATCTTCACCATCGCGCGGAATCTGCGGATCGATGCGTTGCGGCGTGAAAAGCGCGGTAATTCCAATGAAGTCAACGATATCGATTTGGAGTTTTTCATTGATGAGGCGCCGCGGCCGGACGCGCGCCTTTTGTCGGCGCAAATGGAAGCGCGGGTTCGAACGGCCATGGCGGAACTCTCAGATGAACAGTTACGCGTAGTTGAACTGTCCTTTTATGAGGAACGCGCCCACGCTGAGATCGCAGAGATGCTTAAAATTCCGCTTGGGACGGTGAAATCGCGATTGCGTCTGGCGATGAACAGGCTGCGCAACTTGTTGGACGATTTAGCATGAGCATTCAACATCATCCCTCCGAGGCGCTTTTAAGCGGTTTCGCGGGCGGCACGCTCGATCTTGGTCAGCATGTCGCCATCGCGACACATCTTAAGGGGTGTTCTCAATGGGCGAATTGGGTGCGCACGCTGGAGTGCGCAGGCGGAATCTTTTTGGCAGACATGCCTCCGTCGGAGATGTCGAGCGGCGCCTTCGCGCGTGTCCAGGCGCGCTTGAACGAACCAGTCGATGCGCGAGAAGCCACGCAGGCTGCATTGCCGGCCGCATTAGCGGCCCTGAAGGGGCTTCCCGCCCTTCTGCACTCTTATCAGTCAAGCCCTTGGAAATGGCTTGCGCCGCGAATGTATTTCGCCCCAATCCGGCTGCCCGAGGCGAGCGAGACGCGGGTTTTTCTGCTTCGATCTGGCCCTGGGACGAAATTGCTTGAACATAAACATATAGGGGCGGAAATGACCTGCGTGTTGCAAGGCGGTTTCAGCCACGAAGGCGGGCGTTATGGTCCTGGCGATTTTGATTTCGCGGATGCCAGCATCAACCATCGCGTCTTCGTTGAACCAAACGAAGACTGTGTGTGTTTGATTGCAATGAAGGGAAATCTTCGGCTGAAGGGACTCATCGGCCGTTTGATGCAGCCTTTGGTCCACGTTTAAACTGGCGGCGCGCCGTCGCGAGCATCTGCTCTGGACCCAAAAGGATAGCCATGAGTTTTCTATGCTTGCTCATCATCATCGTCATTGCGGGAGCTGTGCAATCTCTGATTATGGCGGCGGCCTGGAAGGTGCAGGAGACAACACTCAACACCGGCTGGATCGACGTATTTTGGACCCTCGGGACGGGCTCCGTCGCCTTTATAGCCAGCCTGGTGCCGCTTTCGAGCGATCCGCCGTCTCCAGAGCGGCGCATCCTGGCGGCTGGCCTGGTCGCGCTTTGGTCATTGCGTCTTGGCCAGCATATTCTTATGCGCACCCTGTCGGCGGGCGATGATCCGCGTTATAGGCGATGGATCATTCAATGGGGCACCGATGCAAGCCGCCGGATGTTTTGGCATTTGCAGACGCAAGCCGCTGTCGCGCTCATATTCGAAATCGCGGTCGTCTTGGCGGCGCATAATGCTCGGCCGGGATTGGGTGTTCAGGACGCTGCGGGCTTCGCGATCTTGATCGCGGCTATTGCCGGAGAGGCGGTCGCCGATCGCCAATTGCGTGAATTCAAGGCCGAGGCTGCTCATCGCGGTAAGATTTGCGATATCGGACTTTGGTCATGGTCACGCCATCCGAATTATTTCTTCGAATGGATTTGCTGGCTCGCCTATCCGGTGATTGCAATCAATTTTTCAGGTTACAATCCTTTCGGATGGTTCGCCTTGGCTGCTCCCGCCTTCATGTATTATATTTTGATGTATGTTTCAGGCATTCCGCCATTGGAGGAGCATATGCTTCTGAAGCATGGCGAAGTTTTTCGTGCCTATCAGCGCCAGACAAGCGCGTTTTTCCTGCTTCCGCCTAGGCAAATGAAGTTAAATAGCCTCCCTAAATAGGCGTGACCAGAATGGAAGATGGCAAAATCTACGCTCCAAATTTGGAAGCTATTAAGAAGCCGCCGGCAGCAGCCATAGCTGCGAGCAGAGTGCCCCAGGCAACATCAACAAGTGTGAGCTGCAACGTCCAGTTGCGCAGCGTCGCCTGATTGGTCAGATCGTAAGTTGCATAAGTGAAGAACCCGAAAAGCGCACCATAGACGGCTGCCGAAGCGACGCTCCCGCTTCTCAGCGCTGGGCTAATCGCTAAGATGGTGAGGCCAACTGGATAGAGCAGATAGAATGCAATGGCGGGCGGGAGATTGACACCAGCCAAGGCGATATCGCCAAAGGTCGGACGATAAAATTTGTTGGCCATAATGCCCAGCCAGACCATGTCTGCGACACCCATAATGATGAGTGCACCGGTATAAGCGGCAATATATACGATCATAGCCCCATTGCCCTTTCAAATTCTAGAGCGTTTTCCGCTTGGGTGGACTCACCCAAGCGATGAGAATTCGCTCTCACCAAGCTTTTTTAAAACGTACGGAAATATGGATCGGATCACCAAAACGCGTTCTAAGCGGAAGAGTTCAATGCTTGCGTTTCAGCATGGGCGCTTCCGCCTTTTAGCCGTTCGAGTTCCATCTCGCGGCACTTCCAGTCGCGGCAGCGGCTACGCTCTTTGCCTCGGCTCCTAGCCCTCCAGCATGCCGTCCTGGCGCCCGTTGACAGTTTATTTAATGTTTTAACCTACGTTTATGTCCGTACGGGGAAAAGATTACGATTTTTAACGAGATGAAAGGGGTAAGCCTGATCGTTCGTGCGACGCGCTGGATTTGGAAATCAATCCAAAAGCTGTCGCGCGGTGCCCTCCCGGACGGTCATCAGGTTTACCGGCAAATATCTTAAGCGAGGGTCAGATGCGGTTCAGCGATTTAGGGATTGCCAGTAAGATCTCGGTCGGCGTAAAGCTCATTTTTGTAGCCGTCGGTATAGCGGAGCTGGCGTTTTTCTTTTCGCTTAAACAGCTCGCCCGGGACGCTGACGCACAGGCATTATCACAGACCACGCGTGCCGAGATGGAGAAAAGCATCGCGTCTGTGGAAGATCAAATCGCCAGCTCTCGCGGCTATATTATTACTTCGATTCCACGCTTCATTACTTCTTATGATAATGCGGTCAAGGCAGGCACACAGGCATTGGACAGTGCTCGCGCGGCGGCGGCGGGCCATCCCGAAATCCTCACCATCATCGATAAAGTCGACGCGGCGGCAGCTGCCTACCGGCATGAAATTGGCGATCCTCAAATACGGTTCGCGCATGACGCGGCAACAATGGATAAGGCCGTTGAGCTGGCCAAAGCAGAGCGCGCCGCGCAGTTGCGCCATGACATCAGGGCAGCGACGGCCGAAGCCCAAGCTAAGACCGATGCTTGGATGCTTGACAGTCAGGGACATCAAAATTGGATGATGATGGCGATCAATACGGCGCTGATCGTGCTCGGATTATTTACCGCCGGTTTTGGGTTTCTGACCGGACGATGGTCAAAAGCTTGGATCAAGCAGCCCTTGGATGACATGACACATGCCATGAAGGCGCTCGCGGCCGGTGACAACAGTATTAAAGTACCATCGCTCGGCTGGACCGATGAGCTCGGCCAGATGGCTAGTGCCGTGCAGACCTTCAAGAAAAATGCGATCGAACAAAAGCGTCTTGAGACGGAATCCGCTGAAAGCCGGCGGATTACGGAAGCTGAACGTGAGGCTTTCGAAGCAGAGAAGGCGCGAGACGCGGCGGACCGCCAACAAGCGATCACTATGCTTGGGCAGGGGCTTGGACGTCTCGCCCACGGCGATCTGGTTCACCGTATCGAAACTCCTTTTGCCGAGTCGACGGAAAAGCTCCGTTCTGAATTCAATACTTCTGTCGAGCAATTGCAGCAGACCATGCTGACGATCATCTCGAATGCCGAGGCGATTCGCTCCGGGACTGGAGAGATTTCTGTCGCGGCTGACGATCTTTCCCGGCGCACGGAACAGCAGGCTGCGAGCCTCGAAGAGACCGCCGCGGCGCTCGACCAGATCACTGCGACAGTGCGTAAGACTGCTGAAGGTGCGACTCATGCGCGTGATGTCGTCTCATCCGCTAAGGCCGATGCGGACAAAGGCGGTGAAGTCGTTCGCCTCGCAATCTCGGCAATGAGCGGAATTGAAAAATCGTCTCAGCAGATCGGTCAGATCATCGGTGTGATCGACGAAATCGCCTTCCAGACAAATCTTCTTGCACTGAATGCCGGCGTCGAGGCTGCGCGCGCCGGAGATGCCGGCCGGGGCTTCGCGGTTGTGGCGTCGGAAGTGCGGGCTTTGGCACAGCGTTCCGCGGAAGCAGCGAAGGAAATCAAAGGATTGATTTCTGCTTCGACGACGCAAGTCGATCAAGGTGTGGACCTCGTCGCCGAAACTGGCAAGGCCCTGGAGCGCATTGTGATGCAGGTTGCCGAGATCAACCACGTCGTTTCCGAAATCGCGGCCAGCGCACATGAACAGGCGACAGGCCTAAAAGAAGTCAATGCGGCCGTAAACCAAATGGATCAGGTCACGCAGCAAAATGCTGCGATGGTTGAACAAACTACCGCGGCTGCCTACTCGCTCAACCAGGAAACCGAAAAGCTGACCAGTCTCGTCAGCCGCTTCCAGGTCGGTCATGCGGGTGGTGCCGGTTACGCGCCGAAGCATGTATCGTCGAAGCCTGCCCGGCAAACGCCAGTGCCTGCTTTGAAGACAGTCTCGCGGGGTGGAGGTTCAGCAGCTGTGCGTAAGGCCGATTCCGCCGCCGATACAAACTGGGAAGAGTTTTGAGTCACGCCATGAAATCTGAATCGCAATCTCCACATGCAACTCTCGAGCTTGCCGAAGCTCTCAGCCTCAAAGCGGCTGCGCCGCTTGCAAGTTCTATCCTGGCACATCGCGGCAGCGATCTCGCTATCGATGCATCGAAAGTTAAACGGTTAGGCGGACAATGCCTTCAGGTTTTACTTTCCGCTGCACGTACTTGGAGCGTCGATGAAATGTCGCTCGAATATGTAAATCTCTCACCTGAGTTCATTGAGGCACTCCAAGGCTTCGGTATCTCGCCCGAAAAACTCACGGATCAGGAATTGTCTCTATGAGTAAAACCGTTTTGACTGTCGATGACTCGCGCACCATGCGCGATATGCTGATGTTAGCTCTGACAGAAGCTGGCTACCATGTAGTCCAGGCTGAAGATGGCCTCCATGGGCTCGAGGTTTTGAAATCCTCAGATCCGGACGTCATCGTCACAGATATCAACATGCCGCGTATGGACGGATACGGGTTCATTAAAGGTGTCCGCAGCGACGAAACGCATCGGGCGATTCCCATTTTAGTCCTAACGACAGAAAGTGATGCGGAAAAGAAAGATCGTGCACGCCGTGCCGGAGCGACGGGATGGATCGTGAAGCCTTTCGATCCTGTCAAACTTGTCGATGCCATTCGCCGTGTTGCTAACTGAGTCAGTGAGGGATACATGCCTGTTGACGCAATGGCGGTCATTAAGCAGACCTTTTTCCAGGAATGCGAGGAACAGCTCGCGGAACTGGAAGCAGGTCTTCTCACCATCGAAAATGGTGACTATGACCAAGAACTCATAAACGCGGTTTTCCGCTCAGTTCATTCGATCAAAGGCGGAGCAGGCGCTTTTAGCCTCGATGATCTTGTGCATTTTGCACATATCTTCGAGAACACGCTCGATCTCATGCGTAGTGACCGGTTGCAGCCAACGCCAGACGTCGTCAAAACGATGTTGAGGGCGGCCGATGTCCTGGCCGACTTGGTGCGCGCGGCGCGTGATGATGGTAATTTCGACAACGCGCGGACGGAGGTTCTTGCGCAAGAACTCGCGGCCCTCAGCAATGATGGTACGCCGGGTTCAGCACCCGCGGCGCATGAGAAAGAAGAAGTTGACCTTTCCCAGTTCCGGCCAGTTCCGATCGCGTTCAACTTTGACGAAGAGCCACAGGCCGCTCCTGAAAACTCCCAAAAGACATTTACAATCAATTTTAGGCCAAAGCCGGACCTCTACGCCAAGGCAAACGAGGCTGGTCTGCTGCTTCGCGAAGTCGAGCGCCTCGGTGAGGTCACGATCACCTGTGACACGACGGATCTACCGCTTCTCAGTGAGCTTGATCCCGAGGGTGCCTATCTTGCTTGGTCTATCGAGTTAAAGACCGATCAAAGCGAAGACGCAATCCGCGAAGTCTTCGAATTCGTTGAATGGGATTGCGACCTCGAGATCAAAGGTGACGTCTCAGCTGGCGAGGAAATCGATGTTCTAGCTCTTATCCGGAAGGTGCGCGAAGCCGTTGAACCGGAATCGGAAGCTGCGGATGACTCTCCAGAGCCCATAATTAGAGCGGCTGAGCAGGACGACAATGGTCCCGCCAAACCGGCCGAAGTTCATAAGCTTGAAGGGGCTAAAGCAGATAAGACAGAAAAAGCAGACAAAGGCGATCATGCCTTGTCTGGGCCGCCTCAGACCACAATCCGTGTCGATCTCGATCGCGTTGACCGGTTGATTGATCTCGTCGGTGAGCTCGTCATCAATCAAGCGATGCTTGCCCAGCGCGTGACTGAAGCTGGATTGGCGCGTGGCTCAGATGTCACCGTCGGTCTCGATGAGTTGGAGCAATTGACGCGCGGTATCCAAGACAGCGTCATGGCCATTCGCGCGCAACCGGTAAAATCTGTTTTTCAACGCATGCCACGTCTCGTACGTGAAGTCGCCTCCTTGACAGGTAAATCGGTCCGTTTGTTCACAGAGGGTGAAAACACGGAGGTGGACAAGACTGTCATCGAGCGTTTGTCGGATCCCTTGACGCATATGATCCGCAATGCGATCGATCATGGGCTTGAAAAACCTGAAGTCCGCGTTGCCGCGGGTAAGTCTGAAGAAGGTGTAGTCCGGCTGTCGGCTGCGCATCGTTCAGGCCGCGTGGTGATTGAAGTCGCGGACGATGGGGCAGGTATCAATCGGGCGCGCGTCCGCGGGTCGGCGGTCAGTAAAGGTTTGATCTCACCTGACGCGCAACTGTCGGATGATGAAATCGATAACCTGATCTTTTTGCCTGGCTTCTCCACGGCTGAAAAGGTTTCAGACATTTCAGGCCGCGGCGTCGGAATGGATGTTGTAAAGCGCTCAATTCAAGCGCTGGGAGGCCGTATTTCGATCTCGTCCAAGCCGGGACATGGATCAGTCTTCACTTTGAGCTTGCCGTTGACGCTTGCGGTGTTGGACGGAATGGTGGTCACCGTCGCCGGTCAGACGCTCGTTGTGCCGCTGACAGCGATTGTCGAAACATTGCAGCCAAAAGCGGCCGACGTGCATGGATTTGGCGGTGGCTCACGTGTCATTGCGATCCGTAACATGTTCACACCTTTGATCGATGTCGGCCGCGAGCTTGGATACCGCTCCGAAGCAGCCGATCCGCTGACAGGCGTCGCACTCCTTGTGGAATCCGAAGGCAGTGTGCGTAGTGCTTTGCTTGTCGATGCGATCCAAGGTCAGCGTCAAGTCGTCATCAAAAGTCTTGAGGCAAATTATCGCCATGTCCATGGCATAGCTGCCGCGACGATCTTGGGGGATGGCCGCGTCGCTCTCATTCTCGATGTCGATGCAGTTGTCGAGAGTTCACATGCCGACATGGCCAGTTTTGATCTAGCAGGTTGAACCCATGACCGAGATTTTCAAAAACGAAAGCATCAGTGGCCGCGAACTCATCGCATTTCGCATTGGCGTACAGGAATTTTGCGTCGACATTATGTCGGTTCGCGAGATTCGCGGCTGGACACCAGCGACCGCTTTGCCGCAATCGCCGGGTTTCGTACGCGGTGTGATCAATTTGCGCGGTGCTGTCTTGCCAATCGTCGATCTAGCTGCCCGCCTCGGGTTTTCGCCAGCCGAACCTACAGCGCGGCACGTTATCATCGTGGCGCAGATCAGCTCTCAGGTCGTTGGTCTTTTGGTGGATGCAGTTTCCGATATCCTGACTGTTACGGATGATGTCGTGCAACCGACGCCCGATGTCGCATCCGAGATGGCCAAGACTTTTGTGCGTGGTGTTCTTGCTGTGGAAGGTCGTATGATCAGCATGATTGCACTGGATAATCTTCTTCCAGCGCAGGAACGTGAAGCCGCATGAGTGTAGCGCGTCCATTGGACACCAAACGCGAGCGGCAGCAAGAAGCTGCGCCGGGTGAGTTTTTGCTGACGACCGCTGACTTTCAGCGCATCGCAGCAATGCTTCACGCCGACGCGGGAATATTTTTGCCGGAATCGAAGGCGTCGATGGTTTATTCGCGCCTTGCTAAACGGCTCCGGGCGTTAGGGTTGGAGAACTTTCACGACTATTGTGAGCTCGTCGCAGGCGTCAATGGCGCTGATGAGCGTCAGCAAATGCTGGCTGCTCTAACCACGAACGTCACACGCTTCTTTCGTGAGCCGCATCATTTTGAGCATTTGAAGAAGACCGTGCTCCCGCCGCTTCTTGATGCCGCGAAGCGTGGCGGACGTGTCCGGATCTGGTCCGCCGCATGCTCAAGCGGACAAGAACCCTATTCAATCGCATTGACGATTTTGTCCATGATGAATGATGCCGCCCGGTATGACATCAAAGTTTTGGCGACTGACATCGATCCCAACATGATCGCTTTTGGGCGCAATGGCATCTACGATGATGCTTTACTGGCCGATGTGCCTAAAGAGCTGAGAGACCGCTGGTTCAACAAGCAGCGCGAGGGAACCGCTCTGAAGTGGGCAGCTGGCGATCAGCTGCGCGACCTGGTCATTTTCCGGGAACTCAACTTGATTGGAAATTGGCCGATGAAGGGCCAGTTTCAAGTCATCTTCTGCCGTAACGTGGTGATCTATTTCGAGGATGACACGCAGCGGAAAATATGGAGCCGTTTTCAATCCCTGCTTTCACCGGGAGGCCGGCTGATCATTGGACATTCGGAGCGTGTGTCTGGCCCAGCCGCGCAAGCTTTCGAAACCGAGGGGATTACCATCTATCGCTTGCGTAAGGAGTTCCATTAATGACCCCTGTTCGAGTCTTAATTGTCGATGATTCGGCTACCATGAGGAGTCTGATTACAGAGTCCTTGAGGCAGGATCCTGGAATTGAAGTTGTTGGTCAGGCGGGGGATCCGCTCGAGGCGCGTGACAAGATTAAGCTGGTGAACCCGGATGTGATCACACTCGATGTCGAGATGCCGAAAATGAACGGTCTCGATTTTCTCGAGAAGATCATGCGCTTGCGTCCGACGCCCGTCATCATGGTTTCAAATCAGACAAGTGCTGGAACTTCTGTCGCGATCAGGGCGTTGGAAATAGGTGCTGTTGATTGTATCGCGAAGCCTTCTCCGCAGGATCTTTATACGTTCAATGAATTGGCAGTGAAGGTGAAAGCGGCTGCCAATGCGCATGTTCATCGTTATTCGCACGGCGCTGAGCCGATGAAGGATACGAAGCCGGTCACGGCGCATACCAGCGCTTTTAAATCGAATGGCAAGCTTGTCGCGATCGGATCATCGACTGGCGGTGTGGAAGCCTTGATTAAAATCATTTCGCAATTTCCCGCCGATTGTCCGCCGACTGTTATCACGCAACATATGCCGCCTCTTTTCACTAAGAGCCTTGCTGCGCGTATGGACAGGATCTGCGCACCGCAGGTGAGTGAAGCCGTCGATGGTGCCGCGCTGATGCCCGGGCATGTCTATATCGCGCCTGGTGGAGAAGCTCACCTTGAAGTGGTAAAGACCAACGGAAACTTAAGATGCCGCTTGCGCCAAGGTGAGGCTGTTAATGGCCATAGACCATCAGTCGATGTTCTTTTTGCGTCTGTCTCTAAATATGTCGGTAAGGACGCGATTGGTGTCATTCTGACCGGTATGGGCCGGGATGGGGCGGCAAGTCTTCTTACCATGCGCGAAACGGGAGCGCGGACATTTGGACAAGATGAGTCGACTTGTGTCGTCTACGGTATGCCAAAAGTTGCTTTCGAAATCGGAGCGGTTCAAAAGCAAGTGTCGCTCGATAGGATGAGTCGCGAAATACTTGATGCGGCCAAAATGAGTTTAGAGGGAGTCGTCTGATGCCAAACGCATCCGCGGTCAAAGTGCTGATTGTCGATGACCGGCTGACAAGCCGAATGCTGCTTCGCGACGGTTTGCAAGAAATCGGCATTACTCAAATCGATATGGCGCCGGACGGTGAGGCTGGGTTGAAATCCATGATGGCCAAACCAGCACATCTCGTGATTTCTGACTTTAATATGCCGAAGCTCGATGGCATCGAGTTTTTGCGGGCAATTCGCGCTTATGAGCCGACGCGGCAAGCAGGATTTATCATGCTTACGGGTAAGGATGACAGTTCGCTCATCAAGCGTGCTTACCAATATGGCGTGAACAACTATCTGACAAAGCCGTTCACAATTCCCGACCTTAAGATGCAAATCGAAGGTGTGGTGGGACCTCTGACATGACAGCATTGCGGCACGAAGACGTTGAAAAACGAGTCAATATAGTTCAAGGCGAGTTTCATGTGACAGTGGATCCGCAAGTTGTATTGACGACGCTCCTTGGGTCTTGTGTCGCAGCTTGCATACGTGATCCGCAAGCTGGTGTAGGAGGAATGAATCATTTCCTTCTACCCGGGCGGAATGCAACTGAAATGCGTGAGGCTGAGTCCTATGGCGTCCATCTCATGGAGCTTCTGGTGAACGGGCTTTTGAAAGCCGGCGCGCGTCGCGACCGGCTGCAAGCTAAGTTGTTTGGTGGTGCCCGCACTATGGAAGCACTTTCGGACATTGGTGCCAAAAACGCGGCTTTCGCAGAACATTTTTTGCGGCACGAGGGTATCAACTACATCGGGGGCAGTCTCGGTGGAGAAGGAGGACGCCGCGTTCAATTCTGGCCAGTCAACGGCCGCGCCAGGCAATCCATCTTCAGCAGTGAAAAGCTGCCTCCGATTGCTCCTAAAATCATCGTGCCAGCTAAGCCCGCTGGCAGTGGAGCAATTGAATTTTTCTGAGATATTCAATTGACATTTTGTTATTCAATCTTCCCGGCTTGGAGCAAACAAAGCTCTATTGAATTGAAGAAGAAATTGTAAAGCATAGTTCCTTCTTCCTTAGACTGAAAACGGTCAAGCTCACGGCATATAAGAGCATTTTCACGATTAGGCGGTAAAATGTCCGGACTATGCCCGCTTTGAATCAATCGCTTTAAATTCAGGAACGCATGCAGTCGCAGAGTTTAGAGCGGAATGTGTGATGTCTTTTCCAGCCTGCTCTCCGGAATAGAAAGTCCGACCGTGAAAGTTAAATCAGCCCTTGCCGATCCAGCCCCCGCAGCCGTTGAGCCGATTGCTCAAATTCTTGGCCGTGTAGGGCTTGAGCTCGATGATCTCGCGAAACAATTGAACCATGTCCAGGGATTGATCAGTCCGCTGGTTTTTAAAGCTTCATCGCTTGAGCCGGGGTTCCTGCAAGAAATTCAAGCGGTCGATCATATTGAGCAGAAGATGATTTGCCTGTCCCATTTTTTGACCGCGCTGGGACCTTTAATGCAAGGCCACTGGGTGCTTGATTTGAGCGAAGCATCGGCGGTTATCACGCTCTCCGAACTCTCTCGCAGGCTTCGGTCGGCTGAACATAACATCGACGAAGATCCGCACGCGTCGGGTGATTTCGAGATGTTTTAAAGCGCATTGGCAGTTTCGGTTCTGGGCGTGGACGATTCTTAACCGCTGCGCCGTCTCGATTGACTAAATAGCCCCGAGTTCGTTCGGGGCTTTTTTGTCGCTCTGTCCGCTATGAAAAAGAAAAACTTTCTTCCCTTAGAATGTTACTATTTGTCATGAATTTAGCCTCTGCTTCTGGCTGGTCAGCGTGGGAAATGGTCCGATATGGCATCTCCATTTAAAGACAACGATAAAACTGCTCTCGTGCCGCCGCGGGCAGAACTCGACCATATCGTTTTGGAGCTGCGCGCGTTACGCAAGGAATGGCGGCAGTCCGTCAAGCCCGGTGGCGTGACTTATGAATTGCCGGCGCAGGATACGCTTCTGGTCATTGTGAGGGCCATCTCCGCTGCGCTGTTTCCGAGGCATTTTGGTCCTTCCGCGCTGACTGAAGACAATGTCGATGATTTTGTCGGCCGGGGTCTCGAAAACGCGCTGCAAGCGCTTTTCGAGCAGGTACGGCGGGAATGGCTCCTCACGAATGGGGCACTTGGCGAGCCTGTGGAATCGCTGGAGGCCAAAGCTGCCGAAATTACCCGCGCCTTCGCCGCTCAATTGCCGAAAGTGCGTGCCTTGCTTGAGAGTGATGTGCAGGCGGCTTTTCGCGGTGACCCGGCGGCGCGCAGCGTCGATGAAGTGCTGCTTTGCTATCCTGGTGTGACCGCTATCATCAGGCATCGGTTAGCGCATGAACTCTATCGGTTAGGCGTGACCTTGATCGCACGTCTTATCGCGGAGAGCGCTCATTCGGCCACGGGAATCGACATTCATCCCGGCGCAACGATTGGGGGCAGCTTCTTCATCGATCATGGAACTGGAGTCGTGATTGGCGAGACAGCTGTCATTGGTCAGAATGTGCGGATCTATCAAGCCGTGACGCTCGGCGCCAAGCGCTTCGCCGTTGATGAGAGCGGCGCTTTGGTAAAGGGCGCGCCGCGTCATCCGATAATCGAAGACGATGCCGTGATCTATGCCGGGGCTACGATTCTCGGCCGGATCACCGTCGGCAAAGGCTCGACGATCGGTGGAAATGTTTGGCTCACAAATTCCGTTCCGCCTGGAAGCAATATTACCCAGATGCAGGCGCGAAACGATGTCTTCATCGGCGGCAGCGGGATCTGAAAATCTTATAACGATCTGACGATGGCGCCGTGCTTGGCGCGTTCTGGTCAAACGATGAGCCGCGCTCCGGCGACCGCGAGCGTGCTCGCGAGCACCGGCCGCAGGATGCGATCTGGCACGCGCGCGGCAAAATAACTTCCAATTGCAATGCCCGGTAATGAACCAATCAACAGCGAAACGAGAAGAATCCAGTCGATCGAACCCAGAAACAAATGCCCGATGCCTGCAACTAAGGTCAAAGGAACTGCATGCGCGATGTCAGAGCCGACAATGCGTGCCGCGGGCAGTTGCGGATAAAGCAAAACAAGAACTGTGACGCCGATGGCTCCCGCGCCAACTGATGAAATGGACACGAGAACCCCGAGAAAAGCCCCTAGCGCCGTGGTGATATAAAATGTTTGTTTGTCCGAGAGGCCATCGACGAAGCGTGAAAGATAGGCGAGAAGCCATTTGCGGAAAATGAGCGATACCGCGGTTAAAAGGAGAGCAAAACCAAGAACCGTCGTGATGAGCCCGCTAACCCCGTGTTCCTTTGCGCCAAAATATTTGAGAGCAAAGAGGGTGAGGACTGTTGCTGGGAGGCTGCCTAAGGCCAGACGCCTGACGATGCGCCAATCGACAGTACCATGGAGACCGTGGACCAATGTGCCACTTGTCTTGGTGATCGAGGCGTAAAGCAAATCTGTGCCGACGGCGGTCGATGGTGCGATACCGAAGAGTAAAACTAGAAGGGGCGTCATCAGCGACCCTCCGCCGACGCCGGTAAAGCCAACAAGCCCGCCAACAAAAAACCCAGAAATTGAGTAGAGAAAATTGATGTCGTGCCAATCAAACATCAAACATATCCCTTTAAGATCAAAACCATTTATTAAAGTTTATAATAAATATATAATTTGTAAATTGAAAATTGAAAATATGAATGCCTAAGGGCCTTGATTGGAAATCGTTAATGCAGCTTACCGTACCGGCGAAGCGCGGGACGTTTTGAGACCGATCCGGAATCGCCACCGAGACATTTTTCACCGCGCCGCGTGCGATGCCTGCTGTTCGCGTCCAGCCAAACGGTCTTGCCAGCGAACCATAAACGCCTCGAAGGAAGCTCGATCGGCGAAGATGACATCGGCATGCCATTCGACAGTTTGAATATCCGCATCCCAAAAGTGGCTTTCAGGATGCCATCGAAAGGATGGCCAAGCCGGATTGCGATAAGCAGGGCTCGCAGGATAATTCTCCGGATGTAGCGAGTAGCGGCCCAATAAACTTGTCATCCATTCCATAATGTCGGGAAGAAAGGTGCAGCCGAAAAATATGCCGTGCCGCTGGACTCGATGCACATCGCGCAAAATATATTGCTGAATCCAAGCCAAAGAGGGCGGCTGATCCGCTGGACGAAACTCCCGGAGTACCAAAAGACGGACACCGCGTTCCAATATTTGCGCGGGAACCGCGCGGACATCGCCGGAGTTTTCATGTTTGTGCATGTGAGTGCGTGCCCGTAGGGCTGAGATGGTGTCTCAATTCGCCCGCCGGTAAAGCTATAACGGCACAGCACCTTGGATTGCAACTTGCTGCGCGGAGTCCGCGCGGCGGTCTTTACTGCGAGGGTCGAGGTCATAGGCGAGAAAGCTTCGCCTTCTAGGGCGCTTCTCATGAAGGCCGAGGGACATTCACCGCGTGTTGGATTGCGCGCGCAAGTTCTCGCTCAAGAAACGGCTTTTGCAGGACGACCGCCTTGGGCCGGCGTTTCAAGATGAAGGATATGTCGCCACTGATAAAGAGATGCGGGACAAATCCTGTGCAAAGGACCTTCTCCACCATGGAGATCCCATCTCCATGGGCGAGCCTCGCATCAATAATCATCAGATCTGGCAGGTGCCGCTGAGCAGCGGCTACCGCATCTGTCTCTGTTCTTTCAATCGCACAGACATCATGGCCCATCTCTTCAAGCATCTCAGAGAGTAACATCCCGATCATGACATCATCCTCGATGAGAAGGACACGGAGGTTTGTCATGAGTTCAATGCTCTTCCGGTTCTATGCCCTACGCCTATAGTCTGAAAAGCTAGGAAGTATCAGCATGATGCGTCTTGTACCGGCAGCACATTGACTCTAACCGCTCAGGTATGGCCGGACCAATATTGTCATCTGTGAGCATCAAAAGACAGACTCGGAAGATACTCATAAGCCTTGGTCTACCCAAAGACGCCCGTTTCGATAAGGTTGGATATAAAATCGAAAGCTCACCGCTTAGATAATCCTGATATAATGAGAATTGACACTTATAGGACATGACCGCAGGAGTGATGTTCATGCGAGTCAATATCCCGGCTCAAGCGAAGAAATCCAAATTGCCAAAACCCCGAAGGCCAAAGCCACTGCTTGCTTCGCCGCCAGGCTCAAGACCTTTTTATATTGTTGGAATAGGTGCCTCCGCTGGCGGCTTAGATGCCTGCCGCAAGCTAATGGAGACCTTGCCCGCCCATACCGGCATGGCCTTTATCATCGTTCAACATCTTGATCCCACGCATGCAAGCATGATGGTGGACCTGCTGAATGGACATGGTCCCATCATGGTGTCGCAGGCTGCCGAGGGGATGCTGATCGAGACAGATCACCTCTATGTCATTCCGCCTGGGACTTATCTTTCGGTCAGCAAGGGTACCCTGAAAGTATCGCAGCCGCGCACGCGCGATGGCGCACGTCTGCCTTTTGACTTTCTCTTGCATTCCTTGGCGGACGAATATGCCGGGCAGGTCATCTGCGTGATCCTTTCCGGGACGCTGGCGGATGGTAGTCTCGGACTAAAAGCGGTCAAAAAGAAGGGCGGTTTCGTCATCGTCCAGGATCCGGAAGAGGCGACTTACGATGGAATGCCGCGCAGTGCCATCATGACTGGCGTGGTCGATCGCGTGCTTCCGGTTGCACAAATGGCAGATGTGATTATCGAACATGCTGAACAGCAAACTTCTGCTGTTTCTGGGAGTATGACCGTATCAAAAGGTAAATCGCCAGATTGGTTGTCTGAAATCATCAGTCTTCTGCGTATGAAGACACCGCACGATTTCAGATTCTATAAGGAGGGTACGCTCCAGCGCCGTATTGAACGGCGTATGGGATTAGCCGGCCTCTCGCTCAATCAAAAGGGCCGCTATCTCGATAGGTTGCGTAGCGATGCCAACGAGCTCGATCTTCTAGCCAAGGATCTCCTCATCAATGTCACGGGTTTTTTCCGTGATGCGAAAGTGTTCGATCTCTTGGCGAAGAAAATTATTCCAGAGCTCGTCCGCGACCGTAAGGAAGATCAGCCGCTTCGTATATGGATCGCTGGCTGCAGCACGGGTGAGGAGACTTACTCTTTGGCCATGCTCTTCCATGAAGAGATCGTCGCATCCAATCGTAATATTAAGCTGCAGGTTTTTGCTTCCGACGTCGATCCAGATGCCGTCACCATTGCGCGTGAAGGGCTTTATCCTGAAACGATCGCGACAAACGTATCAGCGGCACGCCTTGCCAGGTTCTTTTCCAAAGAGGGCCATAGTTACAAGGTATTGCCAGAACTGCGGGCGGCGGTAGTCTTTACTGTACAAGATGTGCTGGCCGATCCGCCATTCTCGCGCTTGGATTTGGTTTCATGCCGCAATCTTCTCATCTATCTGCATCCCGACGCCCAAGCTAAAGCGATTGCGCTTTTCCATTTTGCTTTGCGTGAGGGCGGAATTCTTCTGCTGGGCGGCTCAGAGACGATCGGCAATGCCGATGACCGTTTCGAAGTATTATCCAAATCAGAGCGCCTTTACCGGCACGTCGGGCGAAGCCGTCCGGGTGATCTCAGCTCCATTTTAAAATCCAATGAGAGTGTACGCTTGCCAATCGTGCCCGGACAAACTCGGGCAGCACCGCGACAGTCTTCTCTCGCTGAGGTCTGCCGGCGCGCCATAATGGAGGCTTATGCGCCGGCAGCGGTTTTGATCAACCAAAAGCACGAATGCGTTTATTTTCTGGGGCCGACGGAGCGTTACCTGCGTTTGGCACCGGGACCTCCTACATATGATTTACTCACGATGGCGCGTGAGGGCATTAGAATGAAGCTTCTTTCGGCGATCCAGCAGGCAACTCAGGATAAGAAGCGCGTCGTCATCACTGGCGGCAAAGCCGATCATGAAGGCAAGCGATATTCATTCAGTATTGCCGTGCAACCGGTTCAAAACGATGGCGAAGAGCTTCTGCTGATCTGCTTCGTTGATGAGCCCGGCCAGGAGACGGGCCGAAGCCCTCCGGTTTCGCGCGCCGACCTGCCGCGGATCGCCGTGCTTGAACAGGAGCTTGAATCCACACGCACCGAGCTTCAAGAGGCCCTGCGTAATCTTGAATTTGCAACCGAAGAACAGAAGGCGGTCAGTGAAGAAGCCTTGTCGGTCAATGAAGAGTTCCAGTCGACCAATGAGGAGTTGCTGACCTCCAAAGAAGAATTGCAATCGCTGAACGAAGAATTAACCGCGCTTAACAGCCAGCTACAGGAAACTTTAGAACGGCAGCGGACGACGTCAAACGATCTGCAAAATGTGCTCTACAGCACCGATGTCGCGACACTTTTTCTCGATAGCGGTCTTAATATTCGCTTTTATACGCCAGCGACGAAATCACTCTTTAATATCATTTCCAGTGATATTGGACGGCCATTGGCGGATCTCCACTCATTGGCTGCCGATAGCACTCTGTTAAGCGACGCGGAAAGCATATTAAAGGGTCTTGCGCCCGTCGAGCGTGAGATCCAGGCACAGAATGGTGCTTCATATATTCGCCGTATCTTACCTTACCGGACTCAGGACAACGGAGTAAAAGGTGTTGTCATCACTTTCGTGGATAATACGGAACGAAGGCGTACGGCGGATGCCTTGGAAACAGCGATGCGGCAAGCCGAACGCGCGACCGTCGCAAAGTCGCTTTTTTTAGCAGCCGCGAGCCACGACCTCCGGCAGCCGCTTCAAACGCTAACTCTACTTCAAGGCCTGTTGGTAAGGAATGTCGAGAGCGAGAAGGCTAAAAATCTCGTCCATCGGTTGGATGAGACCTTAGGTGCCATGACAAGCATGCTGAATACATTGCTTGATATTAACCAGATTGAGGCGGGCACTATTCATGTCGAGAAAGTGAATTTTCCAATCGACGATTTATTGTCGCGGTTAAAGGAAGAATTTGTTTATCTTGCGCAAGCCCAGATGCTTGTTCTGCGTGTTGTGCCTTGCCGCCTGGTCGTCCACAGCGATCCGCATCTTTTAGAGCAGATGATCCGTAATCTCCTTTCAAATGCTTTGAAATACACGCAGCGCGGCAAGGTCTTGCTCGGATGCAGGCGGCATGGCGAACATCTAAGCATTGAGATTTGGGATACAGGCGTTGGTATCCCGAAGACCGAACTTGAATCGATCTTTGAGGAATACCATCAGATCGGCAATACGGCGAGGGAGCGCAGCCGCGGCCTTGGCCTCGGCCTTTCCATTGTGCAACGTTTAGGCAATTTGCTTGAGCATCCTATTCGCGTGCAATCGTATCTTGATAAAGGCTCGATGTTTAGCGTAGGCGTCGCAATCGCACAGACTCCCTTAGATATCGAAAGTCCGCTGCGTGACGATGAGGAGAGAAGTGCCGGCAGCATTTCTCATAATGGCATGATCCTGATCATCGAAGACGAACCGGAAGTACGTGATCTTCTGAAGAGCTTCTTGAAAGAAGAAGGGTATCATGTAGCAACGGCGCCCGACGGAGTGATGGCGCTGGAATTGGTCAAGCAAGGAATTATACGGCCCGATCTCATTCTCGCAGATTATAATCTGCCGAATGGGATGAGTGGCCTTCTGACGGCATCGAAGTTACGGGTGCAACTTCATATTCCAGTACCAATCATTATTTTGACGGGCGATATTTCGACTGCTGCTCTGCGCGATATTGCTGGCTACGATTGCATACAATTGAATAAGCCAGTCAAGTTACCGGCACTGATCAAAGCCATTCATCGTTTGCTGCCAAAGCTTTCTTCCCCGTTGCAATCGTTATCTTCCGAATTATCAGCCGCCGCGACTATTTTTATCGTCGATGACGATAGCAACATCTGCGAAGGAATGCGCGCCATCCTTGAGAGACCAGGCCGAAGCGTCGAAATCTTTTCGAGCAGCGAAGCCTTTCTCAAATCCTATCGGCCTGGCCAAAGAGCGTGTCTCCTAATCGATGCTTATCTTCCCGGCATGGGCGGGCTCGACCTGCTCAAACAGCTTATGCAGGCAGATGACCGGCTGCCAGCCATCATGATCACTGGCCATAGCGACGTCGCAATGGCCGTGCAAGCCATGAAGGCCGGGGCCTTGGATTATATCGAAAAGCCCATGAGCGGGGCAAATCTGATCGCGAGCGTTGAACTGGCACTTGAACACAGTACAGATGAAAGCAAAGACTCAATCCGGCGAGAAGATGCAAAGAAGCGGATTGCTGGGCTCACCCTGCGCCAGCGTCAGATCATGGATTTGATTCTCGCGGGACATCCGAACAAAAATATTGCGATGGACCTTGGTATTAGCCAACGCACCGTTGAAAATCACCGTGCTACCATCATGAGCAAGACCGGTTCAAAGTCTCTTCCCGCTTTAGCACGCTTAGCCTTCGCAGCAGCGAGATAGAGGCTTGGCGGATACCGTGCACGCAAACAAATGTGAGTAGTTTCCGAGGCTGCGGTAATGCAGCCAGGCGCCCTAGATATGAGGGCAGAGTTAACCTCACGCACTAAACCTTGGCTTAGCATCACGACTCAATTAATTGGCGGTCATTGCGACGAGCTTCGCTGCAAAGCAATTCATGCCATCGCGGTCTATCGCTGAATTGCTTCGCTTCGTCCACAACTCAAAAATCACGCAAGGAACTCCTGCCATGAATCCTATCACTGTATTTTTGACAATAGCCTGCTTCGGAGCAGGGATTGGATTGGCTGCAATAGGGCAGATTTATTTAGGGCTATGCTTTGCAGTCATCGGGGTGATTATAGCCTACGCCTTAAAGATGGCGAACACTTGGGAAAAATTCGTCGTCTTGCGCGCCGGTAAACTGCTAGGTGTCAAAGGACCGGGGCTTTTCCTTCTTATCCCCGTCATTGACAATATTGTGATGATTATAGACCAGCGCATACAAACGACCGCCTTTAGCGCGGAGCAAGCACTCACAAAGGATACTGTGCCTGTTAATGTCGATGCGATTATCTTCTGGTTTGTACATGACGCAGAAAAAGCAGCTTTGAACATCACAAACTATCGTGAAGCGATCGACCGTGTCGCACAAACGTCGCTGCGGGAAATGATTGGCTCCTCGATGCTATCGGCGCTTCTTTCTGAAAGAACCGCCGCGGATGAAATTTTACGAGGTGAAATTGGCAGTAAGACTGCTGATTGGGGAATCTCAGTCAAATCAGTTGAGATTCGTGATGTCGCTATTCCGGAAGCTCTACAGGACGCTATGTCCCGCCAGGCACAAGCTGAGCGAGAGAAGCAAGCGCGCGTTATTCTCGGATCGGCCGAAGCAGCGATCGCATCGAGCTTTGTCGAAGCGGCAATGACTTATGCGGAGCATCCATCCGCGCTGCAGCTGCGTGCCATGAATATTATCTATGAAACGACCAAAGAGCGCGGCGCTACAATCCTAATGCCGACCTCGATGGTCGATAGCATGAATCCTGTGGTCGCACTTGCCGTCGCAGGCCAGGATATCGCCTCACAAAAGCCGAATGGCACAACGCCAGGCACCAGCCGCGTGCAATAGCGCATGCCTGATGATGGTGACAAGAGATACAAGTATCGTTCGCGTCACGCCTTCAAAGGAGAGTCAAATGGATAAGTCTGATACAATTATCGCTGTCTTCCCGGACCACAATAAAGCGGATGCCGCTGTCAAGAAGCTGACTTCTGCTGGCTTTGAGATGAAAAATCTCAGCGTCGTTGGAAAAGGATACCAGACTGAGGAAAAGGTCGTCGGCTTTTACAGCACGGGTGACCGGGTTAAGTTTTGGGGCGTCCGCGGCGCTTTTTGGGGCGGCTTTTGGGGCTTGTTTCTCGGCGGATTGTTTATATCCGTACCTGTGATCGGTCACGTCGTTATATTGGGATATCTCGCGACAGTCATGTTCGCCGCGGTTGAAAACGCAGTGGTGGTCGGCGGGTTGAGCGCGCTTGGAGCGGCGCTTTACAGCATTGGCATCCCGAAAAACAGCGTTCTTGAATATGAGACCGCGATACATGCCGATGGATTTTTGGTGATGGCGCATGGCACGTCCGCCGAAATCGAACGCGCGAAAACGATTCTTGGCTCGGTCAATCCATCTCATCTCGCTGTGCATGCCGGGTTGAATATGGAGCCCAAGGAGAAGCTCGTCCCGGCGGCGGTTTGAGCTTCGTATCTCGTGTCCGAACCAGATGAATCAAAGGAGCATGCGATGTTATGGACTTCGTCATTATTGAAAGGCTATGCTATCGCTGCGAAGGATGGTCATATTGGAACCGTCAGCGATTTTCTCTTTGACGATTCAAATTGGCAGATCCGCTGGCTTGTCGTCGATACGGGTGACTGGCTGAATAGCCGCAAGGTTCTTCTGACGCCGATGATGCTGGGCGAGCTCGACTCAAAAGGCCGCGCCTTCACTGCCGAATTGACGATGCAGCAGGTCAAGGACAGTCCGGACGTTGACACTGACAGGCCTGTGTCACGTCAGATGGAAATGAATATCTACGACTATTATGGCTGGAATCCTTATTGGGGTAACGGCCTGTTCACGGATAGCTATGGATATGTCAACGCGTGTTTGAGACCTGCATCTTCTGAGGAATCTTCAAATAGCGAAGCTGATGCTGTAAGAGGACAACACACCACGGATGATCCGCATTTGCGCAGTGTCGAAAGTGTGACGGGTTATCATATGCACGCGACTGATGGTGAGATTGGTCATGTCGAAGATTTCCTGCTGGAGGATGCTAACTGGAGCATTCACTACCTTGTCATCGATACAAAAAACTGGTGGCCTGCGAAGAAGGTTTTGATCTCACCACTTTCCATTCGAGAAATCGACGGGACATTTAAATTGGTGAATCTCAATGTCCTTCGCCAAATGGTGAAAGACAGCCCTGCTTACGACTCATCAACGCTTATCGACGCGGTCTATGATGATGCGTTTTTAGCTTATTATGGTCTGAAGCTGATAGCCGCATGAAAGCTATCGCCGCTATCCATAGCTTATTTGCTCTGGACAATACGGGCGCTTCCTTGGCGGGACAATATATTGACGGTGATGTCATCGCCGTCGCGACGTAACCGGATATCGGTTGTTGTTTCGCCCAATTGCAGATTGTGGATCGTCAAGTCATCCAGGAAATCTGGAAGGACAGGATTGG
>Ga0116230_10001465_pt1 | contig 22491 bp, 11 predicted proteins | sample S1TSphfallax_3_FD_88678 | JGI IMG/M metagenome (GOLD analysis project Ga0116230, IMG submission 88678) | Host-associated microbial communities from peat moss isolated from Minnesota, USA - S1T2_Fd - Sphagnum fallax MG | ecosystem: Host-associated > Plants > Peat moss > Unclassified | place... | reverse complement strand
TTAAATTGCTCCAACATTTTTTGAAATAGGTTGTAGAAGCACCTATCCTATTAATGCCTTCACAATCATTGTTAGATTGCTCCATCAAAATTATAATCTGAAATACTAAAACTTTTATTGGGCTTGGTGAAAAGTCATGGACAGGTTGCTGGTGCAAGTTTTGGCCCAACTATTATTACAAATATTATCTCAGCTTTGGTTGCTGCATTTATTTGATAATGGTTAAGTGGTACATATCTACACATCTATTAATGCGTGAAATCCTTTTGGTTTACACTGCATATGGGGACACATAAGTCATATGTATGTAAGTTTGATGTTCATTCTATTTCCAAGGCAGATCACTATTGAAGGCTTATGTTTGTACATGTATTCTATGATTTTTTTTTCAATTTCAAATGTTGTCACCCTTTCTTGTAGGTAAAAATTGAACAAGACCATGACATTGGTGCACTCCTTTGTTCCTCATTTTCTTAGGTATGTGATCTTTTAAAATGCAAGGTTAGAAACAAAATGTGTAAGCTACCACTAAAATTTAAACAAGAATTTTAGTGGCAAAAGCTTATGCAAGAACGAAGTGTGTATATGAAATTGTCTTACTTGTTTTATCATCCTTGCAATGCATTTTGATCTACTTAAATCAAGCTAGGCCTCCTTAGTGCTCCCTTTGCTGTTGAATTTATGCATGAAAATGAAACTAATAGCAAGCCAACCACTCTTGTTGAGAAACTTGGTAGATAATGTTGGATTAATCACCTTTATCAATCAAGTGATCAAGCTAACAATGATAAAACTTAGGTTAGGTTCAGGTGCTATGAAGAGGAAGCCCTAAAACATGAAGATGAATAGTAGTAGATTGTAGGATTAAATTTGGTTTGTATAACACTCTTGTGCTTTTTGTATTCAATTGAGTATGAGGGTGACAACTCAAATGTGGGAACCTAGGAATATTCATTGGTTGATGAGGACCATTTAGTATCTTTGAACAAAGGTATACACTTTGCTTCAAGTTTGGTTCATTTTATTATGAAGGGTGTAGGTTTGTATATATGCTTGTTGTTGAAGGTGTATGCTTTGACTTCATTGTTTTTCTTCAATCCATTTATTATTTTCTTCAAACCTTATGGTTCTTTTGTTTTGTTGGTTATCATTTTGAGTTTCTAGTTCATGTGTTCATGAGTTAATTTGGCATCATGGAAAAATTCTCTTGTAATACTGAGAACATACTATTGGATGATGATGGAAAAAATGGACTTGAAAATTTGAAGAAGGTTCAAAAGAAATATGGTTGGAACCATTTGATTCACAATAGTGAAGTCTATCTTGAACATCTTACATTATGTTTGGGTGTTTCTTAATGTGACTTTTATATAAGGCATGGAAAAAATTAGTGCAAATGTCCAAAAGTTATGGAAGGCCTTGCTAGGGGTGGCTTTTAGGGCACATATGATAATTTTCCAAACGGTGTCCATTCTAGTTGCTTTATCAAAGTATATATGAACACTTATATATCTTGGGTTTACTATGGAGCATCAACAATTAGCACCTATCTTGAAAGCTATTCGTGGTCTCTCAGAATGGCAATAGTCACTAAGTTCAAGCATCATGATGTTTGACCTTAGTGACTACTGCTATTTTGATCATAATGTTAAAGATTGTGTTCACCATATAAAGATCATCAATTTGAGCCAATTGCCAGTCATTTATTTTAATGTATGTGTATGTGTCTTGGGAGGAATGAAGATGATGTAAGATACTTCTTGTATATATTGTGTACTTACAACTTAGGAGGCTAATATTTGTTCAACAATTTGCCCCTTTTTTTGGCAAATTATTATGTATGTATATATAACCCAATGTTGGGAGCGCATGAAGTTAGTGGGAAATCATGGTAACCCATCACAACCAACAATTACAAAGGTGATGGTTTAATTATTTTGTGAGTGACATTTAAAAAGGTTATGATTATATTTAGTCTTGTTTTCTTAATTTTGTTGAAATTAACAAAATGGTTACCTTCCAAAGGGTTGTAGAGTTTTTTTTGGAATTTCATTGATAATCTTCAACTTGGGCATCAATGTCTTAAAAGAGTCACAATGTGTGAGAAGGGGAGTCATTAAAGTAGTCACATGGGTGTCGACCCAACCATATTGTTGATGGGTGCTTGTAATTTCATATAAAATTTAGATGATTGTGGAGAAAATATTGAAAGGAAAAGAGATGAGTATGTTCCATAAGGTGTAATCACTAGGGATGGTTTAAGGTTGATATGTTACCTATGTGTGTGCACATTTGCAAGCTAGGTTGGATCATTAGTTGTTTTCAAACATTAGAAACATTAATAGTGCTACCTTACTTACATTGTTGTTGTGGACAATCCGAAAGGTTCCAAAGCTTACAAAGGCAAATTCACAAAACTTCTGCTTTTGTTTTTTGTGTATTCTAGCATTAAGGACTACAAAGAAGAATGGTTTGTTTTTTTGTTTTTATATCACAATTGTTTATGTAGAATAGAGCTTTTGAAGATAGACCAACGGTTTTTTTGGGTAAATGTTTCATTGGGCATTGTGGGGTTGTACCTCTAAAAACTTTAAACTTGAAACTTCAAGCTTGAGATATTTTAATGTTGTGGGTTTTTTGCATTTTTAGTGAAAAGGTGGAGGTCCATTGAGGTAGGAGTGGGAAGATTGGATTTTGGCTTTGAAGGGATGGTTGATTTTGCTAAATTGGATGCAAAATGCAAAATCATTTTTCAAGGGCTCAATTATGAAAAAGACCCTCCTTAATAGGTGTAACCCAAGGGCTAGAACATGGCCATGTAGTTGCACAATTCTTTTTCTACACTTTACTTGATTCCAATATGTAATCTTCTAAGTTTGTACATATTAAGAATCAAATTTTGTCTTGCATGTCATAAGTTTCTTATGAATAATGATCGAGCCATCTAGAAGCTAAGCCTTGGGTGTTTTGTAACCTTGAAAACTTGATCTCACATTCAACCTTTTGAGAAGAACAAGTCACATGGAATGTGAGTAGAGATAGCCACTAGGTGTAGGCATAACATCAAGAGGGGTTGTTTATAATTGTGCTCAACATTGTGTACCCAAAAATCATGAAACAAAGTACCCTTTAGAAAGGTGAGAGTCAATACATGTGAACTAGTGCTCTGGCATCCTCTAGCTTGTCCCAACCTTCTTAGGAATCAATGAACTCAAATTTCATTCATGGAGTTGAGTGCAAGGCCATGGCAATGTTTCCTTATAGAGGAAAATTAGGTTTCTTCATATGGTCAAAGATGCATGGGGTACCATAATGGACGAAGACCATTGTAACTCCTAATGTTGATGTTATAGATGTTCTATGCCCAAAAGATTCATTTTCTAGTGGTCACCTTATTAAACCTAGATTTAATGCATCAGTTGAAGGGCATTTTGCAAAATATGTATATTTTTTTTGCACACAAGTTCCCCAAGAAGTTTATGGAATTTTAGAAGCTTATTGATCTAATGAACTTGGAAGAAAATAAACATTTTCAAAATGCAAAGACAAAGTGCATTTCCATGCTATTTTTGGCAAAGTGAGTGTACATAGGGTAATATTGCCTTTTGATTATGAAGATACATAGTAACAATGCAAAAAGTGAGTGTACATAGAATAATACCACCCTTTGATTGTGAAGATGCACAAAAACAATGCAAAAAATGAGGTTGCTTTGAAAAACTTGAATGCATTTTGTGACATTGAGTACATTCTTTGGTTCCTTTGCATCCTTCCTTTGCTTGAAACAATGCATAAATTGATCAAATTGCACAAGGCAAAGATGTTTTTGTTTGCAACTTTGTAGATGTTGTAGAACTAGTTCAATAGGAGTTGTATAGGCCTTATTGTGATCCTTATGCCAAGTTTGAAACCCATCTTTCAATGATTTTAATTTTATTAAGTCTCTAACCAATCAAACCCTTTCAATGAATTGATTTTTTGACTAAAATGGCATCTTCCAAGATATTCAACCCTAAAATGGAAGATGTTGAATATCTTGTGTTTTCATTTGCTAGAAGTAAATACCCTATCTACTAGTCTTATGTTGATGGTCCTAGAGGTTTCTACCTATTACCAAGGATTGTTTCAAAGAGGCTATGGCCAAGGTGAAAGGTGAATGTGAAGTGGTAGCTTGAAGCCTTATTTTTAAGTTAAAACAACATTTTTTTGGAACATCAAGTTATGACTACCCTTGGTGTTGTTAATCCCCAATTGTAGGCTAGAATTTTATTGAAGCAACGGACACCTTTCACACTCATTTAAGCGTTGAAATAGACTTTTTGTACCCCTTGCAAAGTTAGTGATTTTGGCAAGATTGTGCATGTCTTGTTATTAATACACAATTTGGACTTGCAAACTTGCAAACAAACTTTTCAAGATGACCATGGTTCACAATTATGAGGCAATTTTCCATGAAAACAATGAATTGAACTCAATCACTAAGCTTTGAATTTATTAAGTTGGTTGAAATTGTTGTCCAAATGCTTGGCTCCATCAAAGATGAACAAATTTTCAACATTGTCAATTTATGAAGAACAAGTTGCAGAACCACTTAAACACACACTTGAAACACACACTTGGATCTATGCATCAAATTTTATAGTTAACATTTCTTTACATTGCAAAACTTGCTTTATAAGTAGGCCAATGGCAAGGCATAATTTGTTATTGTGAAAATGCATAACTAAAGCATGACACCAAGCTTGTAAGTTTCTTTTTACAACAAATGTTTTAGTGGCAAATTTGGAGTATGCCACAATTTTGATGTGGCTTTAGGTTTGATAATATTTCTTGAGTTTCTTTTTTCTTCTTTTCAATATCCCCATTTTCAATCTTGGTATGCATTGAGGAGTGTTTAACTTGGCATGAATTTTGTAAGATGGATTCTACATGGAAGAAGCGAATGGTAAGGTACATAATAAAAAGGTGGTAGTGGCTTCAAGTCAACTCTTAACCTTTAGGGTTGTTATGTAAATCTTAAACTTTGTTTTTAAATTTTTATGCATGTTTTCAATTTTTTTTAAAAAAAATTGTTATGTTTTGTGAAGGTGCATTATGCCAAATATGACATTTTAAGATTAGTCTTATATGATTACAAAATGCCATTAACAACTAAAAATGGCATAAAAGATGGGTCCAAATCGGCTACAAAACATAAGTGATTACTTTAATAGAAAAAGACCAATCATAAAATGTCATTTTTGATGTAGTGATGTTATTCAATTTGAACATTCTAGTGTTTAACTTGAAATATAACCTTTACTTTTATTTGCATCCTCAATTGAAACCTAGAGTTAGTTTTTCAAACAAATTTTTTAGTGCATGTATTTTAATTGGTTTGGGTGTGGGTTAGGCCTTGAGCTACAATGGGTATCACCCTTCTATGGTTGGAGCTCAAATTCCCTTCAAGGTGATTAAGGTTTAAGTAATTTTAATTTAATGATTTTTTTGTCCATGGTTTTGAATTTCATTTTAATTTTGTAAACAATTTTAGAATTGTATTAAGATCTAAATAATTGAATGCATTAATTCTTTAGTGAAAGACATAATTAGCCATGTAGCCAGAAATATTCCCTTGCCAACCCACATTTCGCCAAACAACCCCTTGAAAACCTGCATGTCGTCAAATCTGACTTACAAACCCAGATGCTGCCATTGCTTTCAACCATGATTATTTTGGTTGTAGCCACTCTATGCACATTTGAAATTATTGACTCGTCATCATAGCCACTTAGTTTTTAAAAGTCGTCAAGTTGGCTGCACCTCATGCAAAAAGTTTAGCCACCTATGGCAATTGAGGTCTAAGGTGTATTGTCACATTAATTACTAGTCAGACTTGAAAAAAATGACTGCTGATGACTTTTTTGTGTTTATTTTTTTTCTTTCAATGAGAAGAAAATTCATTTGGAATTAATGCAACTTTATTGCAATAAAAAAATGTAAAGGAAAGAGGAAAAATGAAGGCTACAATTCATTTTAAGATTATTATGAATTGTGTGCTAAAGCCTTAGTTTTTCAGCTTGCTGTAGACTCATGAATCCCAGCGTTTCCTTTTGTGGCGAAATTTTGGCACTTGGAGACAGGGGAAAAAAGGGCTGCGACTTTTACAAAGGATCTGTTGAAAAAAATTTGCACCAAATTCGCCATATTCTGAGGAAAACCATTTTAAATTGCCACATTTATACAATAGGTTCTTGTATTAAAAAAAATCTACTTTATCTCTGTCTTGTAGCCAAATCTGGCTAGGTCCTCTAGTGGAGAATTGCCAGTTCAACAACCTCACAAAATTGAAAAAAAAAAACCACCTGAGTCAAGTGTCTCATGGCCTATAACACAGTTAGAGCATCTCCACCAAGGCTCAGTACGTCACCCTGGAAAAAATATTTCGCACATCCAAGTTTTAGTTACTAACTTTTTTTTCAACCCCACCCATCAAACTGAAACCGGGGCTGCAAGTAGTTGGGGACTACTAATAGCAACTTACGTAGACTAATCCAACTATCTAATCAATCAGAAATAGGGAGTACGATTTTGGATTTGATTGTGTTTATTAAACTTTTCCAGGGCTCCTGCAGGGCTCTGAAACCTGTGCACAATTTCAGGGTCCCAGCACTGTTCAGTGATTCACTGGATTTGACTGATGAACTTCATCTAAGATTTCCAGTGCAGGGTACAATGGGGCGGTGGAGGTGCGCAGTGTGTGACTCCAGATAGTAAAATTTATTACAAAAATGTCAAAATGTGTCGGTTTAGCTCAGGAAATTGGTTTTTTTCCACCAAATTTGTACAGCTTGCCGTGGCTGGTGAAAGGTGCAACACAGTTGTGCACCTCCAAAAAAGAGTGTAATAAATTGGACCTAACTACAGCTCAGTAATTCTGATTGGTCGATCATAATGATTGGTCTAGGTGGTTTGCTATTAGTAGTCCCCCACACATATGCACTTCCAGTTACAGTTTTATTGGTGGGGTTGGCAAAACAAAAAGCTAAACTTAGACATTTAATTTTATTATCGAGAGTGACATACTGAGCACCTATGGAGATGCTCTTACTAACTAAAAAAGAAAAGAGAAGGGACTCTGATGCACGAGTCCGTGTATGAAAAGTTGAGGCAGGGCGCAGTAAGGTACAGAGGAGAAATAGATTACGAGTGCCATGGGGAACAAGGTACACATTTGGTGGAAGTTGAAATTGAGAGTGGCCAGGGCCCAGCACTACTCTGGCCACACAACTTTTAGAATTGACTACATCTGTATCAAACCCACACCTCTTTGACATTGTCTATTATTTCTTTCTCAGGTCTACTGAAGTCAATTTTTATCTCCATAATTTTGGAGTCCATTCGTCATCCTTTATGTGTTGACTCCGTACTTTGTGGCTTCTCGACTTATTGCTAGTGAAGTACGGCTACCTTGAGCGAGTACTTACATTGCCTTCCTGTTCTTGAGTGAGGCCCCTAAGTGCATACATTTAATAAGAAAAGTTCAATTTGGATTCTCAAGCTAAATTGAATTCTCAAACTAACATGTCTAACCCAAGTTGGAAATTGTTATTTCAAACAAGAAGCAGATACAGTTAATTTTGTTGAAAATGAAGAATTGGAATCTGGTTTTGATTTCAGCTCTGGTTCGTGGCGAAGATCAATTTAGATTTTGAGTCCAGACGATCTGATTTCAGTTCTAATTCTTATTGTTAAAATTTAGAATCTATGGTTTGGATACCTGATAATCAGCCCAAGAACAGAAACCAGAACTGGCCAAAAATCAAAACCCAACATAGTTGGTTTTTACCATGGTACCATTGCAGGTGCCGGTCCACCAAAGGCGGTGTGGGTTCACCCAAGGTCAAAGGTTTCTACTATATCTTTAGCGATTTTTAGGTTCTAAAATCATTATTTTTAAGCCGTCATAAAAATAGCCAGGCTAGGGGGAATACCTGTCAACCTCCAAGCTAGTAAATGAATGCCATGCCAGCAACCCTTTTCAAAACTTGACGGAGTGGTGACAACATTGATTCGACTTTAACTTATGTGCAATCCAACAAATATTTGTCTAACTAGGACAGAATCTCTCATAATCAATTTGAAACTTAATCGTATGCACCAGTGTTGGGTGGTGAATTAAAAGAAGGAATTCAAGGAACTCCAGTTTTTTGAAAATTTTCATAATCAAAGAGCCTCTGCTTCCAGGGTTTTCAAAAAGCATAAAAAAACAAACAGTTTTCATGAAATAATCAGCAAGAACCCATAGGTTCATAGAAGGTTATTTGACTGTTTCTTTTTTAAAAAAAGAAATGTGATTATATATCAGAACTGGTTCTCAGATTCTTTCAAAACCTTGGTGACATATTACAACCAGTTATTTGATTTTTTTGAGAATCACAGTTACATTCTTTGAGAACCACCCTATAAACTGCCAAGTATCAAGTCCTATTGATTATAACATGATATAAAATATCCCTCCTAGGACTAAATCAAGACAGTCTCTGCATTCAAAATAAACATTTTCTAAACACAGCATACAATATGCTGTTCCCACAAAGAAACACAATCACACCCCCTTCAGTGCCCCCTCCCCCGAAACACTACAAATTGTCCCAAATAAATAAGAGACGCAAAACAGCAACAACAGGTTTGTTAACCCTATGCATTGAGCACACTAATACTACTGGGAGTCCCTGTGTTGACCATTCATATTTTCACAATAGGAAGAAGCTGAAGAAACAGCCAGAACATTATAGTAATCTAGCAGGTTCAGCATTAAATAATTTTGAGAAAAAAATTCAGGAATTTTGAGAAATTATTTTGTAGTTTAACAAGCAAAAAATACACCCTACTAATTTCTTAATGATTATGCCAGAATCTTATCAAATTATACATTAAAAATTCATCATCAAAGTGTGGGATCTGCAAAACTATAACCTTGTGTGTGTGTGTGTGTGCGCATACATATATGTATATAAGTTTATATAATTCTAAAAAACTAAATTAATTTCTTTTTCATGATGAAGAAACCTGAACAGAGTGTTGTATATTTACTTTCCTTTCCCTTTTTGCCGACTGGATGGGTCTTCTGTTGTAGATGAGTCCAGTGATTCAGCACTGGTCTTACCACCAATCCATTTCTGGAAAAGTATCAGCTTTTGCCCGGGTCTTCAGGGCCCGGGCAGATTCTCAAGCTGAATTCTCCTTGTGTACCAGGATTCAGGGAGCTGCTGGCGTCATAGTGGTGACAGACCAGCAACTTCCAGAGATTGACTTCAGCAGCATCATGCCAGAAATCGTGTCAGAAGTAGTCAAAGAAGTTTTGCTCATGGAAAGCTGCTGTATCTTCTTCTCATCTTAAATTGAACCTTCTACTCCTCTTTCCATCTTCAGCAAATTCTGCACTAGATCTAAAACTCATCAACAAGGGTTGGTTTCTTCATCCACATATGACGGCTACTTTGATCAGAACTGTTTTCTCGATCCGTCGCGGAATTCTTACTAATACTGGGGAGTTCAAGGAAAGTCTAGTACTGGTTTCAAGGTTTGGACTCGTCTAGAGACTGTTTAGGCTTGCAGCACTAGGGCGAAGAACAATTGATTCAAACTAGTTGACCACCAGAGCGACCTGCCTGCCTGCAGGCCGCCTTCTGTTAGCTAGCTAGCGTGCACGACGTCCTCTTGCTGCTGCTGCACAGCCTTCGATTGTGTATATGAAATATAGCACGCTGTATGGAAAAGAAAGCGTACAAAAACTTGCTGATGATGGTCTAGAGCAACACCATGTGATCAAATCTCTTTATTGTGATCTTGTCCTACTAGTTAACACGATCTGTAGTTTGCAGAGTGGTGTAAGTAGTTGGTATTGGCAACGACACGAGTGTTCAACAGCTGATGAGATATTACCTTTGATCAATCCTGTACTTGCAGATCTACAGATCCGAGAGACGCAGTTCCTGTCAAGGCAGCAGTCTTCCTGATCTGTTGCGCAGTTATCAAATACAGGTCGAGTAAGATCGACCGCGAGTTTCGTTTTATGGGACGACCAGCAGCTGTTGCCGCCGTCGCCGATGGTCCTCAATTAATGGATGCAGCGACTGCAGGCGAGTGGGACAACAATATGGATACCTCGCAAGCGCCTACCAAGAGTACTAGTAGCAGTGGCCGCGAGGACAGAGTTGCGTACATAGATCTTTCTGTGAAGCCTTCTGAAGAAGAGAGTGAGGAAGAGGAGATGATGGAGACAAGTGCCTCGGACTATCTCTCGATGATCAAAGGCGCCGTGCAGCGGGACTCAAGATTAAGCAGCTGGAAGGATGAGGAAGCTAGTAGCCCAATTAATCCAGCAACAGATCAGAAACTGCATCAACTCCAACCAGCTGCTATGACAAGCTCCCAAGAAAACGTCCTACATACGGGGTCTCAAATACTAGGGTCACGCGGATCAGACGTCATGTCCATAGACAAGCTGCAACTGGTATGCAACTGATTTGTGGAAGCTTATATCTGTTTGACTATCTTGCGGGCTTAAAGAACCGGGACTTATGTGTCCAATACTTCTACTAGCTTTTCCGAAGAGTAGATGTTTCTGTTTTCTATCTGAGAATTCCTGCACATTCACTTCAATCTAAATCCTTCATTTTTTTCATTCTTGCAGACTAGTCATTCCAGCTTGGTGCATACGAACTACAACATGAGTGCTAGTGAGACTCGGTCGACAGTGGAAGACGAAATGTCGCCGCCCCTGTCACCCAAAAGGTCCCTTCGTTGGACGTTGCAGCTGCAGAACGAGGTACTAATTAGGAACAAATTCTCTTCGTCTCTGAAGCTTCGTCTAGACCACCTAGATATTATTCCCTTTCCAAAAAAGAACAAAGTAGTAGCCACAAGGAGCTCTTGGATGATTTTCTAACTTTACCTGCAAGAATAGACTAAAACTGCAAGTAACAGGAAACTGTGCAATAGTTCTAGTTATACGCGCTTAGTACACATATATATCACGATTTTGATCTTGGTTCACACTATCGACCATTAGTGAAGAGGAAATTACATGAGGGTTGTAGCGAGAAGCATGTAGCACGGGTCTCATGAGGGACCGTAATTGGTCTTCGACTCTTTGCAGCTCATGACTGTGCACACAGAGATGACGCGCTTGCGTGAAGAGAACAAGCGACTACGACTACAGCTCACTCAAGCCGGCGTCACCCACAACCAAAACATGCAGCGAGTTGCACCAATTGATCGTACTGGCGATGCAGATTCCTCTCAAGATATTAATCTGCACACCAGCAGTCTCCCTTTAAGAATCTTTCGATCTCCGACCAAAGAAATCAAGCGGCCTGACTTGAAGTCGATCGCTTCGATTACGAGTCCAGATCATCACGCGACCGTCTCACCGATCAAGCTAGGATCAGCGGCGCAGGGGATGTTGAGTCGATCAAAGCAGCGACAGCGAGAGTCCTCGCCAGCTGCAGATGAACAAGTTCTTGTTGTACATGCCTCCCAAGATCATATCAGAACATCGACGTCGTCCCCGACGTCGCATGGACATATGAGATCTGAGCCCACCAGCTTCGATCCAGCCCGAGACGACGAAATTACTAGAGACCAAAGCACGTCGACAGATCACCAACAAAAAGAGTATTCATGGCCACCCAAAAAGTTGCGGAAAACAGCGCCAACTGCTCATACATCAAACCAGGCGCGCATCAAACCAGTTCAGAATCCTCACAGGAAGGATCAGGAATCTCATGAGCCTCCAGTCCGCAAAGCTCGTGTTTCAGTCAGGACTCGATGCGAGGCTCCAACCGTAAGCTAAATTACCATACCAAACTTATCAAAGTTAGTGTCAAGCATTCTGTTGCTGCGTCGGTTGAGTAACTGTCGTCCTGTGCATTTGAGCTGAACAGTACTAGTCTGAAAAGACCAGCTAGTGTGGTCTATGCTTTACTAGAATTACACAATGGATAGCATTGCTCTAGTGCAAGCGGAACATCGAGTGCAGATCGACATGAATTGAGAGTTCAGCATCCAGCAGCTGCATATGCTAGCTAGGGCCGCGATAGCATGATAATCTTTTGTTGTGCGTCATGAAATCGTTTGTTTCGAACATTTGAAAATCTGTTCTGATATGGGTTCTTGATTTGTGTTGTGATCCTGATTCCTGTATGAAGATGAATGACGGATGCCAATGGAGAAAGTATGGTCAGAAGATGGCGAAGGGCAACCCATGTCCTCGCGCGTACTATCGCTGTACTGTCGCTCCTGGCTGCCCTGTCCGAAAGCAAGTAAGCAAAATTACCAACTTGTACTTCTGGAAACGACATGCAGCTAGCTAGCGGTGTTTGTATACTACTGCACCATGTACATGACCTCAGGCGAAAAAATTCTCGTCTTTATTTCTTGTCTGCAGCATAGACCCTAATTCATTTATTTCCTCCATTGAAACAAGCATTGGGTCCAATAGGTCAGTTAGCTTCTTGTCCAGGTCAGTAACAGGACTGTCGATTTGAAGATTCTCCTACCGACTCATTCTGCAAGCCTCTAACTTCTTTGTTATATAGCACTCATGGTCAAGTATGCTCACAAGCAGCTCTTGGATGATTCCTTCCCTTGTGGGAAAATTTTGTCCAACCTTACCTCCAAGAGTAGACCAGAAACGCAAGTAACAGGGAATTGTGCAACACCGAGTTTTGCAACATTCCAGGAATTAGCCTAGACAGGGAAAGCTCTCAGTTATCACTGTTAGAAATCCCCTCTTAGAACCAATGTCAAAGGCGAAATTGGTCATTTTTCCCTGGTTGGAAAGCACGCATTGGGGGAAACGAATGAGTTTTCCCTTTGACATTGGTTCTAAGAGGGGATTTCTAACAGTGATAACTAAGAGCTTTCCCACATTCAAGCACACAAGGAGTTGTACTAAAACGCCTTGTCTAGATATTGAACTGAACACTGAGCATGGGATCTTCAGTTCAACTGAACGACCATGCATGCACAGAAGCTGGATTTCTACACATTTGGTGATCCCACATGTATGACTCCTGATCGTGAAGTTTTATTGATTGTGGCGGAGTTTATTTCTACAGGTCCAGAGGTTGGCGGAAGACATGTCAATACTGATCACCACGTACGAAGGCAGTCACAACCATGCCATGCCGCCAGCTGCTGCCGGTATGGCGTCCACCACCGCTGCAGCAGCCAGTATGCTCCTCGCAGGGTCCACAACCAGCAGCGACGATCTGGTGCGCATGGCTGCAGGCGGATTGCCCAGTTTCTTCACGCCAGCTGCATTACCGCTGCAAGGCGCTTGCCCGACAGCGCCAATCTCCTCTCTTACTGCCTCCAGCTTTCCAACCATCACTCTCGATCTCACTAAAGACCCCGCTACTCAACTTCGCCTCCAGTCCGGGATAATAGCTCCGGCATCAAATGCAGGTCCCAGCTCGAACCATATAGAAACTTCGAGAATAGCGGAAGATCATGCAAGAAATACGCCAGCCCAGACCTTTCTGCGAGATATCATACAACCCGGCGCTCTCTTCAGCTTGTCCAATGGAACACCAGATGCTTATACGCTAAGGACGGTAAGTCGAAGCAGCTCGTCGAATCTCCAAGCTGCGAGCCCGACAAGCAGCTTCCAAGAGCAAAGTTATCATCATAGGCAGCAGCAACAAGCTGCAGTGCAGCAAGAAATGATGGCAAGGATGGCATCTGTAGGTGCTGCACACGCAAGCAATCAAGCTGGAGTAGGAGCTGCAGCTGTGCACACTCAACCGCCTGCAACTGCTTCACAATCGATTGCTGATTCAGTCAGCGCCATCACAGCTGACCCAATGTTCATGACTGCACTTGCATCAGCCATCACTTCGATCCTGTCGACGACTCAAACAGTGCAAAACCATCAACAATATCATCATGCAGCTGCTGGAGCTGAAGCTGATCATCAACATGCAGCAGGTCGAGCTACAACTATCAGACGTAATCAGGACGACGTTTTGTACGCTGAAGCTGCTGCAGCTGCATCGGTGCTGATGAATCGTGAGATCACCGCGAATTCAGCAATCCAAACAGCACCAATACAGGCAGGTGCATCAATGCAACAGCTAGCGATGCAGCAACTGCAGGGGGGATCATCACCATTCATGAAATCCAGCATTCTGAATTCTGCTTTCCATCACCTTTCCACTATGCAGCAGCAGCTGCAGCAGGACCTGCCAAATCAGACGCATGTAGCTGCGGCAGATCATCCAGCTGCAACCCATCCATAGAGGCAAATTAATTAAGCTCAGTAATTTTCTGAAGCACAAATTTAAAATGCCGCCAAAATCCTGCTTGCATCGTGCATGCTGCAAATGCATCTAGAAATTCAAATTCCATTGTGCACATCGTCTAGATCCGCGTCCAGATCCGTCTAGACCTGTCTAGATCCAATTTTAAATTTTGATTTAGTTAAGGATTTTTGAAAGTGAAATTTTGTTTCATTAAGAAAAATAAAATTACAGAGGACACATCTAATAAAAGTAAGTTGACAATAAAAATATTAGATGATCATTACTTATTAGACACACTAAAAAAAACATTCATAATTTTTAAAAGTGGAATTTTAAAACTATGAAAATTCAAAATATGTTTCAGAATTTCAATTTTTCAAGAGTGCTCTATCACATATTATATGTGCAGTGTAATGTACATGATGTATGAAACAAAGTTGTAGATTATAATACATGAAATTGAACCCTAAAATAATGAACATTTTTTGATATAATTGAAATTATCATCATTTTTCAAAAAGAAACATATAATTTGCAAGGAATCTACAAAATTTTATAAATTCTCATTTATTCAACAATTTTTTAATAAAAAAAGTGATCTATTAAAGCAAATGTAACTACTTTTCATAACAAGTTGTAGCAAACTTCATTAAAAAATTCATTTGTTTGAAAAAATTATTTTGAGAACAAAAGACATGCAATCTTAATATACATTCTTAATTTTGCACTCTGACAAAATCTGAAAATAATTTATAACAAGCTCAAAGAATTTTTTTTGTCAAAAATTTCACCAGAAAAGTAGAGGGAAAAGGCACTATTCGCCACCTTTAAACTATGTGTTTATAAAAGGTAGCTAAAACTAACAAGATTCTAAAAAAAACTTAAACTTTTTGATTGTCCTGTAGTCAAACCTAGCTAAATCCTCGTTTGTTTATGGCAGCCGCCTTCATAAATAGTAGTTTTAGTTTTTTTTTAAAACTTAAACTTTTATTTATTATTTATTATTTACTTTTCACTTTTTATTTTTGACTGTGAGAATTGAACCCTTCTCAAAATGTGAGAACCAGTCCAATTCTCAAACTGGATGCCAGATGAAAACTTGGGTGATTCTCAATAGGCGGTTCTCATCTCCAATGAGAACCTTCAATCCGGTTCTCATGGCAGTTGTCATTGTCTGTTCTCATTGAGAGCCGAACTAAAACCAGCGTCGGTTTTATGAGAACTGCCCAACACTAATGTCTACCCTACCAATTGGTAATTCTTTTCTGCTACCCTTTCAAAATCACCCCATCCAGCTAGTAAATATTGTAGATTTACCATATTTTATCCTGCCTGATTAGTAGAGTTTGAGGTTTAACTTCATCTGTGAAGGCAGATAGTTACAAAATTCATATTAACATGTAGCTTACATGAAGGCTCATATTTAGCACTAGATATTTGGTTATATAAATTTTCTTTTTTCGTTTTATTTTTCATTTCATGCATTATCTACCTTATGCAGATTGAACTATCTTATTCTTATGCCCAACCTTTTTCAATTATGCTACCATTCACCATTGCAGTCAACTGTTTTTCTGTTATCAGAGTTCCAAGCGAAAGGTTTTTGTTTTTGTCTTTGTTTATTTTTTCAAGTCATTTGATGTTTTAATTTTTGTCTTTTCATGTTTGTGCACAACTCATTGTTTTTCCCTTAATTGCAAATGTGCAATGCTAATACAAACATCATACATTATTCATATGTTCGCTAACTTTTGCCCGTTTATTGGCCCTCGCCCATTGGGAAGACACCAAGTGTTGGGTGCTTCTTAGACAGAGGGACAGATAGCCAACAGTCAGTTATGGGCTCAAGTATATACCCACTTACTCGGCAGTTTTCAAAATTTTAAAAGAATTGATATATAATCATGGTTCTCAAAATATATGAAAAGTCAAAGAACCAGTGGGTTTTTGCTTGGTCTTTCACGAAATCTGTCAGTTTGTCAAGCTTTTTGAAATAACCAGAATGTAAAGTGATTCTTTAATTCTAAATATTTTCCAATCTTAACCAACAGTTCTTTGATTCTAAAATACTCGAAGAACCACCCACCACTAAAAAGAGACCTAAAATTAGAGCTGGGTATAAATTTTGTTTTCAACTTGACCCACTGTGTGAGTGACATCTAGAGTAAAATCTGTGGATATGATAGGTGAGCATGTTCCATAAAGCACATGCATGATCTAGATAAGAAGTTGAAGATCCAGTATCTGAAGGTTTTTGTTTGAACTTGCCATGAAGCACAGAGCCATTATGCAACAAGCTGCCTGTTTCCATAGGATAAATGTAAAATAAATTTTTAACAAGTTTTCTTTTATGAAGTTTACTGGGTCAACTAATCACCCCACCCCATGTGCTACCTTGGGTCAAAGATGAGGGAGTGTTGAGCAATTGCATTGACCATAATAGGCCAAAACCAATGACCACCTGCAAAAATAGAACCAAAATGGTTAGCTATGGAAATATCCCCTAGAAATATAGCCCACTCTTCCAAAAGCAATGTCAACATGAGGAAATTTTTTTTGAAAGGATGTGAGTCTTGTGCGTGTCTTTGGTCACTCTCAAGGCCTTTTCATATCCACTATAGAGGTGATTAAACCTTGCTCTTTTTTACCACTTTTTTCCCCTTTTTTGTGGCTTGTTTGGGATTTTCTCAAAGCCCAAAAATAGATTTTACTTTACAAGTTTGACTCTACAATCTCCTTTCAGATGGGCAATGTTGAAGAATTGTCAACTTGCCCTTCTGTTCTCAGTATTCTAGAGGTCTGCTCATGGATGTAGAATTTTATGACATTTTTGTGTCAGGAAAAGAAACTTTTTGAAAGACATACCCAACAACATTGAAAGATATTGCATCCCAAAAAAATTAGTCTTGGTCCAAAAAGTTTTATAAATGGTCAAAATGGAAACTAGATGCTCTAGAGTCTAGACATGAATCTTCTGGTAATGCTGACCAACCCCTCAGCCCACCATTGCACTCATGCATTGCAAGGGATTACCTCATAGTTCAATGGTCAACAATCCATGTGCCTTAAAACCCTGCGGAATTCCCTCGTGCCATGCGATGTGAGCATATCTGCACAGTTGAAAACTGCAAAAAGTGAAAGGAATTTGAGGAGGAGATAAGTGGCCTAACAAGAGACGATAAGACCAATGATGTAAAGTGACAAGGGCTAAGTGACAAGGAGGTGACTGTAAGAACAGATCATCTTAGTCCTTGTACACAACTTTGAGCCATCTCAAGCATTTTAATGAATCCTTTTTTAATCAGACTTCCTTCTTCTTCTTGGGTTACATATCCTTGGTTTGTTAGACACAATGGTATACTCTTTTTAAATCATGGGTTAATCCTATATCTTGACAAGTCAATTTCTTTTGTGCAAAATTTCACTCAAATGTGAAAAAAAAATTTGGGGCTGTGACCCTGATAAACAATTTATTAGAAAAAACTTGAAAAAACATTTTTCAGGAAAGCAAGGTTTTTGAACTACTCCCTCACGTCTCCAAACAGAAAGATTTTCAAATATATATATATATATATATATATTGTCCTATTTGTCCTGTGAACAAATCTGGTTAGATCCTCCTGTGGATGGTTGGAATTTTGGCTACATCACAAAAGTGAACAAAAATAACCCTAATCCCAACTTCAGACTTGGAAGAGCTATCTCATCCATACTTTCCAAATCATACATATCCACCTTTGTACACCTTGGATTTCAGGGTTCCCAATAGTCTTTTTGCTTTCAATTTTGTGATGTAGTCACAGTGACAAGCATCCCAAAAGAGACACCTTTGTAGAAGACCGTTACAACAGTAGCCAGTAGACAGAATTGTGGCAACACTCTCCCTCTCTATAAAAAAAAGAAAATAAAAAAGGAAAAATATTCATGAATTTTTTATTTAAAAAAGGGAATTTGTGACAAAATCTTTGCTCCTTTTTTCTTTTACCTTTGGCAATCTTTTGCCCCGAAAAAACTGACTTGTTTCCACGTGACAACATTTTTGCTTGTTGAAAAAAAAGTCTTCATAGACCAGGGGTTGTAGGGTTTCGAAATAGCATTATTTTCACTTTATGGCAATCTTTCTGTAAGGGTTTTATATCTGGTTTTGGATCTGGGTGTTCAATGGCAAGCATAGGCATCGAGTTTGCTGATATAGAGCTTTAACACATTTTATTACCTATCAAACAAGGGTTCTAAACCCTAAACCTGGACTGCAGTTTTAAACCCCTCGATTTCTACTTACTTCTCAGTTTTTTTGCAGGGGTAGCCCCTCCCTTGTGGCTATCTTGGTGTTTAAGGTTTAGTGTGTAACCCTTGGCCCGTTCACCCTCACTCCCGAGACATGCCCATGTAGGAAGGACTCTTGTACAAAGTGGCCCCTGGCCACTCCTTCTTGAGTGGAGGCAGATTATAAGGTTGTTCATGGCTAATGAAGGCTGAGCTTTATGCATAGGTTTCTTGAAGAAAATTTGATGCCAAACTGCATTAAAATTACACAGAAACTCTTGATTAAATTTACGTGAATGCACATATGGGTATAGTTTGAGACTCTTGTACAAAGTGGCGGGGCCTGGCCACTTCTTCTCGAGTGGAGGATTATAAGGTTGTTCATGGCTAATGAAATCTGAGCTTTTTGTGTAGATTTGTTGAAGAAAATTTGATGTTGAAACTGCATTAAAAATATTTTTATAATTTCTTTTAAATTTATGGTGATGCACTCGTGGGTTATGGTTTTAGAAGGACTCTTGTACAAAGTGGCAGGCCTGGCCACTTCTTCTCAAGTGGAGGATTATATAGGGATGTTCATGGCGAAGGAGAGCTAAGCTTTATACTAAGAGTTGTTGAAAATTCAATGTCGAAGTTGCATTAAAATTATAAAGAACCTCTAGTTTAAATATAGGGGGATTCGCTTATAGATATATATTATTCATTGACTCACAAAGAATATACACAGCTCTTACATCACCTTTGAGCTTGGTCACTCGGTTTGAGGAATATTTGTTCACTATCCTGGGCAGAAAGCGATTTCAGTGTTAAGCGCTGAGAGGGGCAACGTTTGAAGGGTGTGCAAGGAAATTGCCTTTGAGGGTTCCTTTTTCCAGATGGAATTTCTTATGCAGATTAGTCTTTGCCTTACAGCATCTCCAACGGTGCTCACTATGTGACTCCAAACAGTAAAATTTATTGTGAAAAAGTGAAAATGTGCTGGTTTTGCTCAGGAAATTGATTTTTTAGCACCAAATTCGTGCAGCTTCCCGGGACTGGTGAAAGGCTCAACACAGTTGTGCACCTCCCAAACAGAGTGTAATAAATTGCACATGATTGCAGCTCAGTAATTCTGATTGGTCAATCACAATGGTTAGTCCAGGTGGTTTGCTATTAGTAGTCCCGCATGTATATTCAGTTCCAGTTTCAGTTTTATTGGTGGGGTTGCCAAAAAAAAAACTAGATAAACTTAAACATTTAATTTTACTATCCAGAGTTACATACTGAGCAACGTTGGAGATGCTCTTATGTAATGCATATAGGTCTCCAACAATAAGCAATACTTGAACTACTAGTATCTACAGTCCTGCAAACGATTATGTATTTGGGTAGGACCCATTCCAGCTTAGGACCATGGTGAGCTTGGTAGGGTGAGCTGCTGTCCTGTTAGCTCTTAGCCAACCTCGGAGAGAATTCTTAGTATAGTTATAGGGCAGGTTACATTTAGTAATCAGGCTTACAAAAAGAGCCCTAGGGCGGAGTGTGTGTGAGATTGTAAATTTCCTAGGGTGCAGGATGTAAGCCAATAAGATCTTTGAAAATGAATTCTGTTTGAAAAAACCATTGATTACCTCGGTTGTTATGCAGGATAAGGCCCTGCTGTGCTATCAGGGAAGTACTGTGTGAGCACCGAGGGCGGAGTCTCTGTGTCTCCATGCAGAGTTTCTTTTCTTGGTGAATTTTCTCGCTGTGGTAACCAGTGCTTTTTTCTCAAATTCCTCAAGTAGGTGCACTGGTTAGGATCCTCAGCATTAATTAGCAGTAAATGGCGACTGTCCTGGTGGACTAGTAGATCTTTTTTGGAATCTGCCTAGTTCTGGCGACCTACAGCAACACACTGTCTAATTCTGGCGACTTCTAAAGTTTTTTTTGTTAAGATATGGCGAATTGTTTTTTTGATGTCAAAAATCCCTTTGTTGGATTCGCCAGCCCTTTTTTTGGGTGGCCAGATTGCGAAAATTCGCCGGAAAAAAAAAAAACTAGTGATTTTTTTTAAAATCAAGAATTTATATTTTAAGTAAAAGTTCGAAAATTTTGCCATAAATTTGGAAAAATTCGCCAAACTTTTGAAACCAAAAAACACCCTGTCTCCATAGTGTAGAGGACTGCTTTGTGGAGAATGCCTGACAATCTGATATCATAATGCTCCTTTAGGGATAAGTTTGTACAACAAGCGTTGTAGCTCAGTAGGCCCCCTTTAGAACCATCAAATAATTGTAGAACCTCATGGTTTCAGAGAAAGGGAAAAAAATTCAACTCATAGCATGCTTTAGATGGCTTATGGGGTATGACTCCTTAGCTTGCAGATAATTTCAGTGCCATGCCAACCAACGTGATCACAGGACAACTGCCCAATCAATTACCTAGTATGAACATGAATAGTATCCCTAGCAATTTAGGGAACATTTTTTCTAGTTTGCAAGGTGGTTTGATTGGATTTCCAAAGGTGAATAATATGGTGTGTGGAGACTTTGCAACAAATGCAAACTATTGGGCATTGCAAACTTCAAACACTGCAAACCTTAGTGTCAATAGCGATGGGCAACGTCTGATAACAAGGAGTTGGTCCACGTCAAATGCTAGTTGGACAAACCCCTGTGACAGCTGAAGTAGCTGCAACTATCCAAACTTCTATTAACAAAACACAAGGAAAACTCTCAAGTGAATTGTGGGACTGATATTTCAATGTTTTATTCTTATTTTCTAAGTGCAAAATAAAGGAATCTTTGTATTTTCCCATTGTCTAACAAACTGTTTCATGTTTCCAAGGGGAAATTCAAGTTTTCCTGGATGGTCCCATAGGGAATCCTAAAAAGTTTGTTGTGGTGGAAATTGGGGAGGATTCACTTACTGTTGAGTTGAACAAGACAGCGTGCCAGGCCCCAGAATGCACGGCTCATAGGGAAATTATGAGCAAAATATGAAACATAGCCATTGAAAGAAAGGCGAATAGGTATAAACCTTTTTTTTGTCACACAATTCAATTGGAAAACCAAAACCCCCCACAAAAACATTTGGGTAAACATTTTGTGTGAGTATTGTGGTTGTTTGGATCTTAGCATAGACAATATCAATGCTCAACCCCATGCTTTGATGAATGCAATGAAAAATAGGTTGGAGGAAAACTAGGAATACGTTAGATAGGATTTGTCCTACCATGAGTTCAAGGCACAAGGGAATGTGTTTATGAAGAACAAACTCATTCCTTAAAAGCTTCTCATTGAGGCTAATGCACCAAGGCCTAAAATTGTAGTGAAAAGATTTGGGAGAATATGAAATCCCTTATTGCTTCTAAAGCAAATAAGTTGAGGCAATAGAGAATTGTGCCATGTTGGCATGAATAACTCCAAGTCATTCTAGCCATTGGTGGGCTATTATTTTTTTACCCAAATGCAATCACAATATCATGTACCATAACAAGTATAAGGTTTGCTTGGTTTTTTCATGTTTTAAAGTCGTAATTTAATTTGATGTTGAAATTGTAAGATTTTTTTACATAGTTTTATTTGTAGTATATATCATGGGAACATGTGAATTGATTTGAAATTAATCCAATGAATAAAAAACTAACAAAAGCATTCATTAAGCATTGTAACCCTTGTTTTTAAGTAGTAAAAAGACTTGTAAATGGATTTCAATTTTTTTGAAAATGAAATTTTAACCAAATTTTTAACATGAACCTTAATAAAATAATATGAAAAAAAAATTAATTTAAAAAAAAAATTGAAGACTTTTTCAAGAATACTTCAAGAATATTTTTAAAATATTTCTCCAAAAGCAATCACAAAAGCAATCAAAAAGCAAGCGAGTGTGGCTTGTGTTATCTGTTTGCACCTAGTGCCTTATATGTACACTTCCAAGTAATTTTTAATGCCAATTGCATTCCAAAGTTTGT
>Ga0116230_10001464_pt1 | contig 22499 bp, 15 predicted proteins | sample S1TSphfallax_3_FD_88678 | JGI IMG/M metagenome (GOLD analysis project Ga0116230, IMG submission 88678) | Host-associated microbial communities from peat moss isolated from Minnesota, USA - S1T2_Fd - Sphagnum fallax MG | ecosystem: Host-associated > Plants > Peat moss > Unclassified | place... | reverse complement strand
GCTGGGGTCATTTGTGCAATTCCAAACTTGAATCTATTGAACCCATTTCCAAGTAAAGAGGTATGGAAATGCATCTTTTTGGCTCTGTCTTTTCAGAAGTTTTTCTTTTTTCACCACTATATTCATGAGTAGATTTTCAATACTTTCCCCAATATGCATCCCATTTCTTTTCAATTGAATGTAAATTTGATTCGATTGAATGTAAGCTTAAGTGAATCTTAATCCAATTGTTGAATTTAATTGAATTTCAATTTGATTCAAATTGTGAACAATGTTTGAATGGAACTTAATTTTTGCAAAATCAATTCATTGTTTTTATCAATTGATTGGTTGATCATCATTGGTGGTGGGTAGCAATGCAAAGCCCACAGTGATTATTGCCATTTGTGCATCAATTAACAGAAATTAATATAACAAAACATGGTTTAACATATGAACATTGGAATTTGAGTTCAATGGAAATGAACAAATATAAGTTAAAACCCACAATTGTACGTCAGAAGAGATTGAAAGGCACATTAGATAACAACGTGCAAAAGAAATGTGCAAGAACCCTGTTTATAAATAGTTATTACACATTGAACTATTAATTCACTCAAGATAACTAAGAAAACAAATTCAAATCACCAAATCCAACAATCCCACTAACTTTCAAAATAAAACTTTAGGCCTACAAACAATCATATTTTGCTTCACATTGAAAAAAATATCCCTTTCTCTCATTTCCAATGGTCTTTCAAAATTTCAACAAACCTACCAAACCTTATTACACATTTAATTGTTAGGTCACTCAAGATAACTAAGAGGGAAAATGTCAAATTATACAATCCAACAATTTTGCTAGTCATAACATTTTTTCTTCACACCTACACACAAGCCTATTCAATAGTGCCCTCTATATATTAGTATACCTGTGCTTCACATTGTTTTGTAGTATCAATGAGGATCAATTGACATATAATGCCCCCAATGTCCCTAATGTACTTATTGGCATTTGGTCTTTTTGTTATTTTGTTATCATTTTTTGTCAACCTTGGTCATCTTCAAACCAAAATGTGGCACTAATTTGAAAATATCTTTAATAGAAATTCAAGACATTTGATAAGTTGACATCTTATCTTGGGATCTGTTTTTGGAATATTGGCTTAGCAATTGTACTTTTGAACAACCACAATGGTTTAAAGGCTCAAGAAATTTTAGAATTGTTAAACTTTGGTTTGAAAATAGAATTTCCACTGCAAATTAAGTTTCATTTTTAAAATTGTGAATTTATTATTCAATTTAATCTTATATATAAATATACAAAACTTAATGACCAAAATCCCAACCTTCTTAACATGTGTGGTACAAACTACATACAAATGTGAATACATGCAATTGCTTTGGCAATGTGAATTACATGGAAGAATTGGTTTCATAATTAAATGATTACTATCCAAAGGATAGTAATCATATGACACAATGTGTATTAAATCATTAATTCAATTCATTTAAATCTGAATTGAATCAACTTGAATTAATTTCAATTCAACTAAATTCAGTTTCAATTCAATTCATGAATTCAGTTCAACAATTGATTAAAAACTCAATTAAAGTGAAATGGGATGCAAATTGGTGCAAAAGATATTGAAAATTTGCTTGTGAACATGGTGTTGGGAAAGAAATGTTAAAAAGACATAGTTTTGAAAAAACACAATTCCATGCCTAATCTTTACTTGGGAATGGACTAAATAGATTCTAATTTGAAATTGTCTGAATGACCAGAACAATCTACAACTCATGAAATCTAACATTGTCCTACCTAAACCAACTCCAATGAATCATCGTCGGTAGAATTAATACTATAACAAGTTATCAATATACATACAAGGTTAAAATCTAACAACACACATGAATGTTAGTTGAAAAATTAATGTTCCTACGATTCTTATCCTCTAAACATTGTCATTAAATATTAATATTTAAAATCATATTTGATTTAAAGTTTTTAACTATGACTAATTATGAGTTGTCTCCTACAAACTCGTCATAATTATTGACATAAACCACCTTGTAATTTTGTGGTACATCTAGCACATGTAATCAACAAACTGCACAAATAATGTGCTAGCTCACTGTCTCTGGAAACAAGTTTGAAATTGTCAGAAATGTTATTAGGGTTTGTGAACCCCTTAGAAAAATTAGAGAAGCATGTGTTGAAAGCTCTCCAAATTTTTGTTAAAAGCTCCTTGCAATTTGCATGTCTTTCGGACAGGTTGCATGAAACTAGGGCAAGCAGGTCATACAAGTACTAGTTAATGAACGCAACTCTTTTGAAAAAAAATCAAGACACCAATCTGAACTGTAATCTCAATGGCCACAATTTTATTTTCTTTCACACCTAGGCATTATGCCTATAAGGCTTCCAACACATTTAAGTGCCACCAGTATGAGTACTGAAGAGAACTCCTCCAAACAATTCAATCCTCTCATTCAAACAAAGTTCCTCATCAAGGGCCCGTATCCTGGGCACAAGCCTCTTATTTTAAATACTAGCACAAATTCTACTAGTTTTAGAAATGCTGAAAATTTCATAGAGTTATTTTTCTCAATGAAATCTTCAAAATCAATTCATTATTCGGCAAACAACATGTGCTGAAGCTGCCCCTTTATTACTGTAGTACCTGTATATAAATTGTGTATATGTTTCAGACTAAGATTATAATAACCCTTGTTAATTATCATGTATTATAAACCCTAAACAAAGCAAACAAACTACCTTCCTCTTCATAGATAGATGATCAGCAATCAATCAAAGTCCTTGAAGTTGTACTTAGTCGTGGAGTATTGTTAATGAGCCAGTTTGGAACCTTCGATTAGCAGCTTAATCACTGACAGAGCTGTGGGTACAAGAAACATTGAAGTGACCTTCTACCACCGGTGTAGGTGGACGAAGTCAAGAGGAGATTGAAGATTTTAGACCAGCCTGCTTGAGTTGGATGCTCGCTATCCCAAAAGAAACTTTGCGCTGGGTTTTTACACAGAGTATAGAGAGGTTGTTTGTTGCTATCCACATACCCGCATCCCGAAGTAGTTGTAGTAGGAGCACAACATGGCTTCAGTATTGGAGAAGAAAACCCTGCATTGAAAAACTCTTTTAGAATTCCCTGCGGGAGACCATTGATCAAGAAGAACTTGAATTTCCCCTATGCAAACATGAAATGGTTTTTTTTTTTTGACAATAGGGAAATACAACGATCCCTCTCTTTTCACAATGGAAAAAAAAAAAAAGAATAAAAACATTGAAAATATTGGTCCCCCAATAATTCCCTTCGAAAGCTTTCCGTATGTTTTGTTAATTCAACTTTGATTCGTCACAGGTTTCCACTCTTTTCCTTACAGGGAATGCCAAAAAAATTTGTTGTGAAATATATACCACAGAGAATAGAGAAATCTAGTATCATGATCAGAGCGAATTTGCTACCAAAATTTTGATTTGTGACAAATAATGGCATCGCATAAATATAATAAAGTATATTTCAAATTCACGCACTATGCTTTACCCATAAAGATCTCATATTTTTTGAGTTCATGAGTCCTTAGATCAGCAGCGTGCACATGCATCATGATCAGTCTTCGGATCTTATTTTTAGTTTTTTTTCTCTTGGGGTTACTTGATAATAAGAAAACCTTCAGTGTGGATATGATGTTTGGGATCTTACCAGTAGTTCCGGGACTTGCATCAAAAATGGAGTAGAAGGCATCGTAAAAATCAATAAATAAAATATTTGCGTCGGGCAGATTGCTTGAGAGGTTCGATACTAGAAGACTGTTGTGGAATGGGACGAAGAGATTTTCAAAAGCATCGCATGCCGTGTAATTATCGGACATTGTGTTAACAGGCGCACATCCCAAAGGCGCCAGCTGCGTGACAGCAATGTTTGTGAACCCCAAATTGAAGAGTCGCACAACATCGGCCACTATTTGACCCACCACTTGAGGCACGAATTCGATAAGTCCCTGCCACACATGCATGCATGAGGATGCATTTTGATAAAATGAACCTTGAACACGGAGATCACTGCTGCACTATTTTCTTTCACTAGGAATCTAGGTGTAGACTGAAGCCCAAGGATGAAGATGGGGGCGTTTCCAGAAAGAAGGAGCCTACAAGAAGCCGGGTAGCTCAGTCCCATCCTGCATTTTGCGAAATTCTCCCACTAGTGGGGTTTACTCATAATATAGCACAAGGAACACATTATCATGAAGTTGAACATACCTAGATCACAAGGCGTAAAGCACCAGACAAAAATTATTATGAACTTCAACATATCTCGATCACGAGGCGTAAAGCACTAGGCAAACATTATCATGAACCTACCTCGATCGGGAGCCGTAAAGCACTAGTCAAACATTATCAGGAACTTAAAACATACCTACATAACGAGGTGAAGGAGGGAGAGGGTTCAATGTTCATACGCCTGCTTCATAAGAGTGAGAGGGATCTTACACGGCACTCCTATAATAAGTAGGCGTAATTTCCCTCCCTCTTAAGGAGTAGATGTAAGATCCCTCCTCTTTTCTAGGAGGGATGTTCATGGGTATAATGAAGGCCGTTCAAGTACACGACTAGCAAATTTCTGCTAGTGCTTTAGCACAGAGAAAATCCTCAATGAAGGTAGAAATTATCCCGCCCAAAATGTTCGACTAGTCACCACCAGCAGAGTTAGTCTTAATTTTGATGACATTACATGCAGATATTGTGGATGAGGGAATTGAGGATCTGTGCATAAGAAGCTAGCTACAATAAAGATGTCAAGTTTGTTCATTTCATGTCATCTAGACGATCCCCTGTTGAGACGTTCAACACACGACGCGGTGGTACAAGTAGATCAGCTACAGTAGCTGGATCGAGGAAGGTTGGTCCGTTTTCAAGCTGGAGTGCAGTATGTACCAAAAAATCATAGTCGCCATTCTCGAGAATAAACGCGCCATAATCGTTGCCGTTCACGGAGTAGATGACTATCGACTGCGATACGTTGTAATTGTTTGTTGCTAAGACCCCTTGCAGCTCCGTTATCTGAGCTCCAGTTGTGGTGAAGCCGTAAGACGTGAACACACCGGCGCCTGCTACTGCAAGATTTACACCGTCTGCAGGCGAATTTTGTGATGGATTGGCCGCGTATTTTCGATATGCCACGGGGTTCAATCCCAAAGCCGCAGCTGTTATAGTCACAAGAAACTTTTTTATGATTCCGTGCGGGACCATCAAGAAGAACTTGAATTTCCCCTAAGTAGACATGAAATGGTTTGTTTGACAATAGGAAAATACATTAATTTCTCTATTTCACAATGAGAAAAAAATAGAATAGAAGATTGAAATATTGATTCTACGATTCCCTTCGAGAGCTTTCTCTGTAGGTTTTGTTAATTCAACTTTAATTCGTCAGAGGTTTCTACTCTTTCCCCTACAAGGAAAGCCCAAAAGACTTTCTTGTGAATTATGTATATGGTAATGCACCCGTGTCGGGGGATTATGCTATGCGACGCGAGGGCGGAGCCCGAGATCCACAGCATAATTCTTAATAGAGGTGCCTTACCCGGCCCTGTAGATTACCCAAAAAAATCCCTGCCTCCAGGGATCTTCCATGGAAGACCAGCCCGCCTTATAAGCTAGGCTCTCACACACCAATTCTCAAGACCTTCGTTACTAAGAATAACCCGCCCTTCAACTACACTGCGATTTTCCTCCAAGGTTGTTTGGGAATAAAGAAGTATGATCGTCCCGACATTCTCCTTACCTAGAAAATCAAAGAATAGAAGGCCGTCGCTATATCGTCCAACGGGAGCACCCAAGCTGATTCCGTATGGATACGTCCAGTCTTGGTTCACTATGATATCACTCGGTAATAGAGTGTTGTTAGTCGGGTCGCGGTTGCCAGTGTCAAGAAATGAGTCCCCAATGCCGAACAAGTGTTTGAAAGGGCCTCCCGCTGCCCCTGGTACATACCAAATTTATGGGCAATGTTACCAACATGTAAACATAGACCTAGAATCTGCAGATCTAAACTAGCTGTACTAGCCTGATGATTCTAATGACGCTATGGAAGAAGAATCTCTTCATGCTGAAACATTCAAGTCAAGAGGTAATATTCAATAGAAATCATCGCAGAGCTTTCATCGGCAACTTCCCTAGTATTGAGACCAACTGCAGATCTAGCTCCATTACAAGTTACCAAATTGAATCCTCACATGCATCAGTCGTATGTCAAACCAAGAAATTGATGCAAACGACGTTTACTCAACGTTCTGCTGGTTACTTTTCTTCTTCAGAGTATATTGATCATCTAGTAAGACTAGTGGAGCTCAAACTCACTTCCTTATATTTCATTGGAATGTATGGAGGGTTATCTGTATATATAACTAGTATATTCTGTATCTTAAAGACGGGGTAAGAAGGGGCCCAGCTAATTAGAAGCGGGAGTCGAACCTGCAGCAGCGCCACACAACATTAATAATACCACTGTAAATGTGAGGGTTGCAGTCCAATAATACTCCATTGGAAACTTTTGTTGGAATCTTTCCCGCCGCTCCATGAGCATCAACCGGGGCGCCATAATCAGTGTCGAGTTCTTTTGATCAAAGCTGCAGAAGCTGCAACTGCCAAATTACTATTTGCTTAGAAGCAAGGCAATATATAGCCAATAACTGTCAACAACGTTCGAGACCCAAGTTCCAGTAGTTGCAGGAACCCAGCAACTCGGACAAAAGACTCCGAGCTTTTCTCTCGGACTTTATATGACTCAGCTGGGTAACTTGTCGAGCTTAAAAGCACTAATAATAAGTCTCTTCCAGCTGCTGATTAGCCTGCGATAGTAATATATGTATATTGTCTCTTACAAGCCTGCAAACTTCTTTCGAATTTTATGTCATATCCGCTACCAGCCATCCCGCTAGACCTTAAATGATATGCTCTAGTTCTGAGCCCTAAAGTGAGAGACTATATTAAAGCACGATCGATCGTCCGCTGATGACGCTGATGCGATGATCCACAGAGTACGCAATAATTCTACGTGCGTCCGGCAGTCTAGTCGTGCTGTGCCGGCCAATTGGTGATCGATTCCGAAGGTTCGAGGCAATGAGTCTAGAAGACTACAACTTACCAAATGTCCACTTGATCAGTAATCATGCGTGAAATGTTTCTATAATGGACTCCACATGACCTTAGATTGTAGGAATACCAAGTTACTTTTGGCCGCTTTTTGGGTGCCAGCACAATGTCTCAAACCCGAAGGGCAGAGCACAATAAAGTAGACAAAAACAAATTGCCATGCTTCCACCAGGGAGTTGCAAGGAATTCAAGGATGGCGGATCATCGATCTAGTCGATTGCGGTCATCATCGCGACGTCCCGTCGACGGCCTCGATCTCGTTTGAGATCTAGATCAAGGATTAATATGCTATCGTCGTGAATTCGAGAACTTTACATCGACCTCGATCTCGTTTGAGATCTAGATCAAGGATTAATATGCTATCGTCCTGAATTCGAGAACTTTACATCGGGTAGCTGATCGCGAGTCACGACGTAGAGATGTGGCTTACATTTCGACACATGCATGGTAAAGTTGCCAAATTATAGGACAAATCCTAAATTTTTCTACTTCCCCCTATAAGCTCTAGCTGAATTTGGCTAGGTCCTCTTGTGCATATCACCAACCCATCTACTTCACAAATATGAAAACAATAAAATAAAAAATTGATGAGAACTAGCTCTAGGTGCTTTTAAAAAATCATTAATGTGTACATGTCAGACTTGGCATGATTGATTTAACATTTAAATTGTTACCTCAATTTAGCTAATTGGTGTGCTTTGTAATTAAGTGTACATGAGATAATTAACATGAACAAGGACACAAAGTATGTATATAAAAAATACATTCAAATTGGCTCAGGAATTCATATTCATGTGAATTGTTTTGAGACTAGTAAATAAAATTTAGATGGTATGTTCATGAGGTTCTACATTTTTAGATTAATGTAGATGAGACTAACTGGTTAATGAATTATATACTTATATTAATGATCTTTAATTTACACCAAGTTACAAAAGCTAGATCTAATGGAAGCTTTTACATTGTAAGGCCTATTATTCCTGATTTTTTCTTAAATATAAAATCTTATTGATTATGGAAAAATTAATGATGGTAGTCGATAAACAAATATCTTCAAGCGAAATTCATTCATGAATAAGGTGATGATGGATGAATCACATTTGTTTTATTTAATATGTACTAGAAAAAAAAAATTAAAAGAATCGTGGATTAACTTCATTCGCAACTAGCTACACTACACATGCAATATTTTTTAATAATTAATTGCAAAAGGTCATAATATTTATGTTCCATGATATACATGTTGTGGTCATGATTCAATTGTAAAACATCATTCATGACATAATCAAATACATTTCCATAGTTTATGTTTGTTTTTATTTTGTTCTAGTGCCAATCCCCTATTAAAAAAATTCATTAATTTCATTTTTTACAAAATTATATCATTCATCCCTTGTGCATTTTTAAAAATTCCTGAATTTTCTTTGCAACAATGACTCATAAAAGCTTGTTTAATAGGACTACTTTAGATTCCACAAGTTGTAAGTTGTCATTTGAATATTCCCAAGTAGAAAGGCATGGAAAGGTAAATTTTCAAATTTATGGCCTTTTAAAAGTTTTTTTTCCCAACATCATATTCATGAATAAATTTTCAATTTATCTTCTTCACCAATTTGCATCTCAATTTTTTTCAATTTGAATCTTAATCCAATTGTTGAATTGAAATTGATTGAATAATAATTCAACTAAATTCCAGTTGCATGCAATGTCATTCAATATTTTCATTCAAATGTAACTTAATTTTCACAAAAGTAATTCGTTTTTTTCATCACTTGATCATTCCTAATGATGTGTAACAATGGGAAGTATAAATTAAATAAATTTGACAAGAAGGTGCATCAATGTTCATTCAACATTAATGATGTGACACAAATTTAACACCTATATGTATTTAACCTTTTGTTAAATGTTAAACCAATGTAGGAAAATTATGAATTATAAAGTTCACATGCCTACATTGGTTCACTCACCCTCCCACCTGTGATGGTCATTGGTAAAGTCGTGCAAATCACATTTGTATGCCTAAAAGGAGTTCAATGAAAAATTAATCAACATTAATACATGCAACTTAAGATATTTAGCCATTACAAAGGAATTTGATTTTTCTCACACAAAAGTCCACAACTCATGATACATGTGTGCTTGGTAAACTTTGTGGTTTACCTTAAGTTTACATCATACATGTGTCATGACCCTTGACATTTGTGTGAAAAAACCCACAATGTTCTCTTGTAGTAAATTTAAAGATATTAAGTCACACCTTTTGCATCATTTAAATAAAACTGAAATGACATGAATCAATTGTCAGTAAATAAAACAACTATATATATAATCACCTAAACTCACATTTTTTCATTCATGAAAATTTTACATTTAAGGCCCATTTTACACTAAAAGCCAAGACTGAAAAATAAAAGAAAAAAATGTACCTATCAATTTGGGAGGCCAATTTGCAACTTTTGGGCCCATGTTGTTGCAATAAAATGTTATTGTTTTGATGGAATCCACATTGTAGAATCAAATTGAACTTTAACCCAAACCTTATATGGGTGCAAGAAAGATATTTGGTATTTATTTGCTACTTTGATTTTTACTTGTCAAATAAAAATAAAACCAAAACTTCTAATCTTCTTCTATCATCTCAGGTCAAATGGAACTTGTAGTTTTTTTCATTGTGCCTTATAGCCTCCGTTTAACTTTTCAAAAAACTTTGTATCATATAATTTGAACTTGAGAAAGTACCCCAAAAATATTCTCAAAAATTATGTTAGTATTTTTTTTAAATTGGGATAAATTCAATTATGAAAACAAACTCCATTGACCAAAAAAAAATAGAATGTTCACCACATCAATATTAAAGGCTAGGACAAAAAGATAATTATTTGTAAAAAACATTTATGTATTTTCAAATACTTGAATTTTACTTGTCAATTGTCCACAAAAAAAAAAAGGTCCAATTCATTGCCTTGCAAGGACTTTCCAAAAACATAAGGATATCAATTCAACTTTGGAAATGAATGCCAACATTGGTTAAGAAAAAATGTACCCAAAAAATTGATATTATTTTCAAAAATTCATCTTTTTTTGTATGTTTTATTTGGAGACCCCAATTTTTTATAGTGGAACTATTTTTTGGACTATTTTATCATGCTTTCAGAGATGTTTTCTATTTTTCTTCATTTCATCTATCTTCATTTTCTATTCTTTTTGTATATTTGTGTTTGTTTGTGAATGATGGAAGAAGTTTCTATTTTTTCTACTTGGGATATGGTCATGGAAAACACAAAAGTTACAAGTATCTTGTGTTTATGTTCATCTATGGTGGCCTAATTTTTAAGGTTTAATTTGAGAAAGGAAGCAAACATTTGAAGAATAATGATACCAAGAAAATGAATGAAAGCATACGAGGGGTTGAAATCTTGGTCATTGGTCCCTACTTTTTGACCTTAATGACTTCACACATGAATTCATTGACTCCCAAATAAATAATATTTTGTTAGTAACTTGAGACCATACAATGAGCCAAGAAATGTTCAAAGTTCACATATTGGCCCCTGGGTTTTTTTGGCTGTGACTTCTAATCTAAAGTAGGCCTAAACATTCAAGCATGCATGGACCAACTAAAATGATCAATCGTACTAAATGATTAGGCAAGACACAAGGCCAAGGTGGGCATACGACAAAAGTTTTACGTGAACAGCACTTTCGATGACCATGTAAGGTTGACAAATCTTTTAAATTAAACTATAATAACATGATCATGAATGAACTTCAAATGATAGAAGTTATAACAACCATTTCATTTTAACTTCCAAATTGATTATTTCCTTAAAAAATAGTTTCATCAACATATTAAGGTTGAAATGTGCCCAATTGTTTCAAGATTGTACAATTTTCCCATGAATTTTCTAAATTCCATAAAAGGTTTTTCTAGAACAAAGTAGAGTCCTTTTGTGGGGGAAAAAAAAATCCCAAAACAAGTGGTTGATATTTTGCTCTAAAAACACAATTTACACTGAAAAAATATGTTTTCCAAGTTATTTTAATAAATCCATACATTTGACAAACAAATTTGCAACCAAATACATAATTAGTTCAACTACTACAGATTGTGGAAAACGACTTACCAACACAATAGCTATTTATCACAAATCACTTGAAAGGTTTTTCTTTTTTGTATTTGAAAACACCTTTCGACATAGAAGAATAATAGGAACACGAAAGAAATGACAATAGGAGAAGTTTATGGGTGATGCATCAAATGCGCCATCATTGTTGCACTCCTACAACAATCGAGCCCACCATCGTTGAACAATAGAAAGTTTTTTTTTAAACAAGCAAGTTTTTTGCTTACCTTTTAATCGAATTGCTTGAGATTTAATGGACGAGTCAACATGGTTCCTTCTCCTCTTATTGCCAAGTTGATATTTGCGTTATACTCAAAGAAGTTGTTTAGGATAACAAAAGGTTTTTGCTCACCTTAAGAAATTTATGGCAGGTGATTGGTCTTTTCTTCAAGAGGAGTCTTTTTATGCCTCACATGTTCCCTATGCCCATTGTTCATTGGATGATTCTTCAACCATTCATCTTTGTCAGTGTTTCACTTTGGGTAAGTTAAAAAGTATAGTCGCATTATTAAAGTTCTTTAGCCGCTGACGTCAACTATTCCTTCGAAGGACACCATTGCAACTTTATGTTAGCTACACTCCTTTCCATCAAACCATGTCCTTCTTCTTATTTTTTAATATTAACCTAAGCACACCTTTGTTTTGGATAGGACTTTGTTTACACATGCCTTAACCACTACTTTCCATTTTTCTTCGAATGGGCTATCTAAGATGGTTTATGAACATCTATTGGGATGTTTCATACTTGAAGACCCATCTTCATGGCTTTTGAAACTATTCCAAATTCTTATTACTGTTGCCCATGGTGATATCCCTAAGTTGGTGGCCTTAATATTGGGGGTTAATAGATTGTTGGCAATGGCAAAGGACATTAGAATTTTTTGTCCTATTGCCATTAGCAAGGCATTTCTTCAACTTATTAGTCATTCGATTATCCTACAACTTTGAAGGTCATTTTAGGAACACCAATGCCCCCATCAATTTAGAATATCAACCCATGGAGGCTGTGAGACCATCCCTTTTGACATCAAGCTTCCTTAACCTACACCCTAAATGGGTCATGATGCAAGTTGACATTAAAAACATTTTTAATATTTTTTTTGAACTGTTATTTGTAGAAAGCTACAAAATGCCAAGGGACCTTTGGCAAGCAGTATCCCCTTTACTAAGATGTTATGGTGCTCATTTTTCTTTTTACTACCAACATGGGCAACATGAAAAAAAGGTCACCATTATTGAATCATTTTCAAGCACAAAATAAGGTGACCCCTTAAAAGGTCTTTTATTTGTCTTAGCCCATCATTAAACACTCTTAAATACCATTACGCAAACCCCTAGCTATGTTTTTCCATCCCTAACGAACGATATCCATATCATGGGCCATTTGAGTGAAATTATCCCTACTTTTGACCACCTTTCAACCTAATTACCTTAGTTGGGCTTAAAGTCAAAATGTTAAAGTGTAAGCTTTAGAATCCATCAAGGATTTTTTCAAGCATAAAGATTCCTCTAGGCTACACTTTGGTCACAAATGACTTATGCATTTTGGGTGTGCCAATGGGTTTTCAAGACTTTGACCCGCATTTTTTTAATGAAGTTTTATCTCAAGACATGGCACATATTGATGATATTCTTCTCTTGGAAAACACGTAGGTTGCATTGGGCATTTTATCCTCATGTGTCACTTATCAACCTTCTTATCTCACTTGGACAATACTTCTTTCTTCTTCCTTCCTATCTTTTTTGGTGGGTTTTGACAAAAGAATTATACCAATATGTAAGGACATTGTGGGTCCCAGGTCATGGGAATTTATTCAGAATTTAAAATAGAAAATAATAACCTATGAAAAATAGTTTTAAATACCCTATAATATAATAATTATGAATATCCTATGATATTATAACATAAAATATCAAACAATAATTTATAATACAATAATCATCAATAGTTGTAATGTAACATATATTAACCAACAATAACTTATAATACAATATCCATTAATAACCATTAATAAAAATAACCATCAATAACCACCAATGGCTTACAATAGAATAACCACGAATAGCCATTAATAAAATAGGCATCAATAGTCACTAATAACCATTAATATAATAACCACCAATAGCCACTAATATAATACCAATTGATAACCACCAATATCCACCAATTGAATAGCCATTAATAACCATTAATAAGCACCAATATCCACCAATATAATAGTCACTAATAACCATTAATAAGCACCAATATCCACCGATAGAATAGTCACCAATAACCATTAATATAATAACCATTAATAAGCACCAATATCCACCAATAGAATAGCCACCAATAACCATTAATATAATAATCAATAATAAACATTAATTTTCCACCAATAGAATATCCATCAATAGCCATTCATAGAATAACCATCATTAGTAAAATAGCCACCAATAGCCATTAGTAGAATAGCCACCAATAAACATTACTAGAATAGGCACCAATAACCATTAGTAGAATATAACCATTAATAGAATAGTCATCAATAGCCATTAATAAAATAGCCACCAATAATCATTAATAGAATAGTCACCAATAACCATTAATAAAATAGCCACCAATAATCATTAATAGAATAGTCACCAATAGCCACCAATAGAATAACCACCAATAGCCACCAATAGTGACGCGCCCCCAAGTCTCTGGTTAGACTCGAAAGAGTCCAACTATATCAAAAGGCGAAACTAAATGCGACTTAGTGCCACTCCTAGCTTCCAACAACCAGAGGGGGGGGGGGGGGAGAGGGGCGAGCTGAAAGCTCCGGGATTAGACTAGGAAGAGAGACAAGCTACTTAGTTATTCGGTCCTCCATCCAAATCCAACCAACAAGTTGGTTAGAACTCGTTCTTCACCCTTTTGGTGTTGGGACAAGCCATGGGCGACCTTAGACTCACTTGACTCACCACAGCCCGAACTCGGGGGAAGCCACCACCTTCCCCCATATAGTATCTCTGCATTACTCCGCGGCACCCGCATTCAATGGTTTTTATTCCCGGGACTCCCAAGGAGGAGTCCCGAAACTGTCCCCATTTGGACTCCCGGGACTTTGGGAGCTCATAACTCCCGGCTCAGGCATCGGATTGAAATGAGGTCTAAAGCAAACTTATAGCTCTCCTTAAGAGCTTTTCAACAGCGTGTCGCACTCAATCTTCACACACCGGGATCGGGTCGATTCCTGACTTTTTGTGGTCGGGAGTCAAACTGGCAGTTTGACTCCCGGCCCTTCTTTTGCCCATAACTTGTGCTGCAAATGTCCAAATGGCTCATGCGAGGCCATTTTCGACATCTACATTTCAAGACCTTTCCAACAGTACAAAAAACACCTCAAGGCAAGGTGTTTTTCCCTCTGCTGTTGAACTCTGAAGTTGCGGGAGTCCCGAAGGACTCCAAATTCCCACTTTTGGGAGTGTGAGTCTCATCCTCACACTTGCCTCAAAGTGGGGTTGTGACAAATAAAATAACCACCAATAGAATAATCACCAATAGCCATCAATAGAATAATTAATAATGGTCACTAATAATATAACCACCAATAATTATTAATAAAATACCACAAAAAAACATTAATAGCCACAAACAGAATAGGTACCAATAGCCAATAATAACGACCAATAACACTAATAAAAGATCAACCAATAGCTACAAATTAGAATTGATCAAGATTGAAATAATATAAGGTCAAATAATTTATAATAGACAAAAATAATTTAAGATGAAATAACTTATAATAACTTATAATTCCCAATAATAACATAAGGTGAAATAGCCTTCAACGGCTAAAAATAATTTATAATAGCTACAACTAGTATAAATTGAAATAGTTTACAATAGCCAAAAAAACTTACAACAACTGAAAATAGCCTGAAGTGAAATAAATTAAAATAACCAAAGTAGCCTAAGGTGAAAATAGCCAAAAATAACCAAGAATAATTGAATATAACCATAAATAACCGTAAATAATGTAGGGTATAATAATTTGAATTAATGAAAAATAGTCATATAATAATTGAAAGTAACTTAGCATAAGTATTATTATTATATTAACAAAAAAATTATCCATTTATTAATTTTATTTTTTTTCAAAAGAATGGTCATTGAAATGTTATTGAATAATGATATTCAACTTTTTTTTTGTTGAAATGATTTTAAATTTTCAAAAAAAAATGTAATTATGTAAATTATTGAAATTTTTTTACAAATAAACCCAAATCATTTCATTTGAACAAAATCTCAATAAGATATGAATTTTCAAAGTTTATGTTTTTGTAATGTTTAAAACGAAATATTTGATAAATAGAATGTAATGTCACATATTATCCCAACAAGTGGGGTGGCTTAATGGTAAGGGTGCTTATTTCCAATTCAAAGGTCAAGGGATCAAACCTCATGGGCGATGTTGTGTGTGGTCAACAACGGTATGTTGATTAAACATTTTCCTATCGAATTCCTAGAATAGGTGCCTGGATTGATTATATGACCTACCTACCTCCTAGGCTAAGTTTTTAACCTAACCTAGGTAATGACATGTGTCTATAAATAATAGGCTTTAAAAATCATGAAATTATCAATAGTATTATATATTAAATAATTAAATTTTAATTGATTTCCATTATGGTTAGTTAATTAACTATCAAGTGAATTGTTAAGTGAATTTGTATTTCATTTGAGAATAACCTTGTTTCACTAAGTACTAGTGAAACAAATCATTGTCCGTAGTAACTAGTCCCCATTCATTAGGGGGTTAAACAATTTCACTATGTCCAAATATCCAAATTCACTCAAAATCTAATGAAACCCAAAGTGAACTAAGACGCATTTTGTAGTAGTGTGGTATAGGTTTTTATATATGGTGGATGTGCACCATTTATTTTTCTAAAGAGTTGGGTTTTGGTGGCTTCGTATTTATGTTTCAAGTTTAGTATTTTCAATAGATTTGTTTTGAAAAAATATGTTTTTCCAAGTTGAAAGGGGTCCATACCTCATTTAGTCATGCCTTGGTGCAATTTGAAATAGCCTAAATCCTTTCGTAACTAAAAAAATGCACCTTTCTTTTGAAATTTTAACAATTATCGACACCCCAAGTCTATAGGCATCTTTGATGGACATCCATCATGACACATCTTTTAGGTCTATCTAAAAAAATGATTCCATTTTTTTGACATCCAAAGCTTAAGTTCGTTCTTGTTTGGGCAAGGGGTTAGTGTTATGGTTGAATACTAAGCCATTTGTTTGTTTGTTTTACATCACACATTTTACTTTCACCTCAAGTTGCATTTTCATTTTGGTTTAATTCAACCTTTGACATCTAGTATTTTCACATGTGAATGTGGACATGGGTTAAATGCATTAGGCATGCATCTAGCACATTGTGCATTTGAAGGTTAACAAATAACCACACATGACACCACTAAAAACATGATGTATGCCTTTGTTTAAAAGATTGGACACATTGTATGGAAAAGGCAATGATACACCCTTACATCAAGAATTTCATTATAAGCTAATTTATACATGATTTGTGAGGACCATGTCTTTGTTGTTGATGTGGTGGTTACTAATCTAACATGGGAAACAATGGTTACAAGTGTCATTAATCAGCTTGCAAATGCAAGTGTGAAATCTAACACCACTGTTAAAATCCGCAAATATGGAAGGCTTCATAAAAGGCACCACTTTATTTTAATGGCCATGGAGGTGCATGGTGCACTTGAGCATGATATTGATTGTTTCATCAAGGAATGTGTTCATCTTTTCTACAATAGATGATTGGGAGGTCATTTATCTTTGTCTTTTTGCATTCAATTTTTTAGGCAACATGTTAGTATTGCTTTTCAATGTGTTTTAACCTCTACTATAGAAAGGAAGATTGCATTGACAGGAGATGCTTGTTCTAGACCTCCTATTAATATTAAATATCACAACTTGCATGCAAGCGACATTATAGGGGCTATGCATGAGATAGCTTCCTACCACTAGAGGGACTAGCTCTCTCCCTTCTTTGGTTCTTAGAGGCTGCGCATCTTTTGGCCTTTGTTTGGCCTTTCCCTTTTGTCCTCGGTGTGATGGTTCCAGCCATTGGGTTTTTCACTGGATGTTTTGCTCTCATCGGTGTGACGGTTCCAGCCCTTGGGTTTTTTACTGGATTTTTTGCTCCATGAGAGGGACAATCAGAGGGACAAGAGAGAACAAGGAAGGTGTCCTAACATTCACGTCCTAGTTTTCGACCTGGGTAGGAGTACTAGGGAGGAGGCCGGACCATTCTGATCAGCCCCTCATGTTTAATAGTGACAACAAGTAACTTGTAGCATAATGGCCCTGTCCTTTAAATGCCCTTTATATGACATAGGTAAGGATAATAAATACTCCACATACTAAATTGGGAACACATGGTGGTTAGCATCAGTGTTTTGTTTTTTTGCCAAAAATCGTCAAAAGGCGACACTGCCTCCAAAAGCTTGCGAAAATAGCCTTTTTTTTTTAAACAAATTGCCAAATTGAGACAGTTTTTAAGCTTTAGGGAGAGAGTTTCGCCACGTGGCTGCCTGTGGGCGACAGTTTTAATGGCCAAATCGTTAAACAGTCGCCATTTTGACTTGGGATTCTCGCCACCCCTGCTAAACTGCATATTTGAAAAAAATAACCCTGGTTAGTATGGTGAATCCCAAGTCGCTCCTTCAGTTATTATGCTGGATATGTTTCTATGATGGACTCCACATTATCCTAGAATGTAGGGATATCAGGATTTGACCTGTTTTTGGGTTCTCTTGTTCCATTGCTGGGGTGTTTTTCCTTTTCTTTAGAGTTTATTTATTTAATACTTTTGGGTGCATCCCAATGCCTCTAGCTTGAAAGATAAAGACAATAAAGGCACCAATCTGGAGAGGACGTGGAAGTACAAAACCAGACGCCCTTACCTATGTATAAACCATCTACTTACCTACTAATTAGATGCCATGGCCAGGGACGGATAATGGAGATCCTAACTCAACTACTTGAAACAGATGTGGAAGACCATGGATTGGTAATGGAGATTCTAGCTCAACTATGGTACTATCAACTACTTGTGGACCGTGAGAATGGAAGTTGGGAATGTAGGGGGAAAATTTTGAGAGGTTGCTAAACCCACTGATACCAACAACGTAAATTTGAATGGTTGTTTGGTTTGGAAGGAACTGCTCGTTCTCTTACAGAATTTTCAATTCTCTTGCAAAATCAGGTTGTGTTCACATGCACCAAAAAGCCATGAGCTGCAGCAAGGGCAGAGACAACGAACCAGGGCACCACGAGCTCACTAGTTGCTTGTCATAAACTGAACAAATTTATTCATGTACTTTTAGAGTAGGTCTACCAGCAGCAGGAAAATGGCCTATACATAATACTATGGATGAAGTAGAGACTTCAAATAGAGTAAAAATGGGTTTGAACTTTGGACCCTCCAGTCTTGGCTCACTACATTCCCAGCTGCCATTACACTGTTGTTTGCCAGATCGCAGCGGCTGCCTAGTTTGTCAATATCAACGAGTCTCCTTGAATTCCAAACAAGTACTTGAAGGTGCCAGCTTCAGCCATTCCTGTTACACCAATATATATGTATATTGTGACATCAATATGCTATGTCTAAAAACCTCAAAGTTTACCTCACACGTGTCATGCGCCATACTCTCCGTATTTAAAACAAGTTTTTGTCTCCATCTGACAAAGAGGTTCATTTTTTCCTGGGCCCTAGAACTTAGAAGGTTTGTAGACCGGCCAGGAGTCGATTGAACCTGCAGTCCCACACCAAAATACCACTGCAAATTCATGTGTAATCCAATGCAGGTTCATGGAGGCCTACTAAGTTTCTTCAAGAATCCTTCCCACTGCTTAATCAAGCACATCCACAGGAGTGCCACCATCATCAATGTCAACTTTTCCACAACCCTTTTTGAAAAGCTTTGAAGCGGATCAAGCTCCAACAACCTTATAACTTGCAGCTCATGAGCCTGTTATAACAAGACATCAACTAGTGTCAAGTTGCATAAACCTGCAAAATCTCTTTCTTAATTTCTCATCATAACTAAAGTTGCAAGATTTTTTTTTGGCATTCCCTCTAGGGAAAAGGGTGGAAACCTTGGAAGAATCAAAGTTGAATTAACAAGACATAGGGAATTTAGAGCTCTCCAAGGGAATCATGGGACTTATAAAGTGAGTTGAATTCCTCAACAATAGATTTTTTCCATAAACTTTGAAATAATCCAATGATTAATATTATGATTGTTAGGGACTCCGCTTTAGTTAAACAATGCATTAATAAAATCAAGTTTTAGAAATGTTAATTGTAAATCATTTTCAATGGGATTTCTTTTCTTTTTTTGGTTAGTGTTAAAATTTTAAGTCTTTTTATAATTCATATCATTATGAAAAATTACTCATTTTATGTTAGCTTTGTGCACACATGTTTAAAACTTGGGGAAAAGAATGTGGTCTCACTAAGGAATACCACAGGCTACCAGAATAGAACTTGAGCAAAGAATAATTCTCACATATTAGAGTCTAGATAAGTAATTCAAAGTGGGAATTGGAACTATATGTACAATGTAAGCAATACTATACTTTCGCCCATAACTCCATTGATCAAATCCCTATGCTATTAGAGCCTGTTACAGCATTCTTTGCCCACATTTTGACATTCCATTAACTTGTTTCTTATTCTTTGGCCCAAGTTCTATTTTGCTAGTTTAATATTGTATTCTTTGCCCACCAGTGTAAACTATGCTAGAGCTTCTAGATAAGTAATTCAAGTGGGAGCTGGAATTGATGGGTCCATGTTTATTTTTGGATTTTTTAATTGTCATTCTACAAAAATTGGAATTTTACATGCATCCTCTAATTATTCAAATTTGCTGAACACAAATGTTATTATAAAATATTAATAATTAATGTCCAAACAAGAAAAAAGAATTTGACTCAATTGGGAACTGCTGAGTCAGGGCTGGCAAGATGAACACCCTTTCCCTTATATTGTACCTACTGAGTTTATAAATTGATGTGGCTTACATTATTACTTGGAGAGTGTATGGGATTTTGTGTACATTCAACATGGACATGAGTGGATGGTGGGAACATGCAAAGAATGTAAGCAAATGTGGCAAATAGTAACATGAGTATGTAAAACTTCTGGCAATTTCACCAGAAAAATATTGTATGACTTGAAAAATATTCTAGGAAACTATTCTAATTCTCTTAAATTTTCAAACTATGTGTATATATCTCTTATACACCATTTCACAATCTCCCATGTTGACAAGGTAAATAAATAGGAGCATAAATGCTGATTTTCCCATTTAGTTAGACTTGGCATAAATTTTGTCGATTTCTCCAGCTATTGAGAATCTACCCCCAAAAAAGAAAGCACATTTGATTTTAGCACTTTTAATTTTTTTAATTTTGCTATATATGTAGCCAGCAGAAAAAAAGGGCCACATGTAAGTATATGTTGGTAGTCAATATTGACACCACTAATTATAATCAACAATCAATTTTGTGATAAATGCTCCACCATTAGTCTTAGAAATCATAGTCCAAAATCTCACCCATCAGTTCTTTACAAATTTTGATTTTTGGACTATATGATAATCATACTTATAATGGATGCATGTGAATGCCAATAAGATGAATAATACATTTCATCCAAATCAAGTTAAATTGTCTCTCCTTACATTTGTCACATTCCAATTTGTGAAATTGCAATGTGAACGACCTCCTAGTTCCAAGGGCCAAAGAACCTCAAACCTACCACCTATATGATGTGATATGGATCTCAACATAATATACATACATACCTGGGTAGGCGTCATCAAAGGATCATCAAATCCTTTCTTTGGGTGGATCGTCAAATCCTTGTTTCATCCTCATCAGGAGTGAAATGGGAAAGTGAACAAAATTGGGTACCGATTCATGAAACTTGACATCACTTCACATGATTTGAAGGATTTGATTTTGACAAATTTTTAAATAACAGGGAGTATAAAACACAAATCAGGGACATCTTAAATTGGGAGTAAAACTCATTCCAAGACCAATTTAGAAGAGAAAAACAGTTTCACCCTCTATCTCATTTTTCCCATCTTACAATTGATTTGGTCCACAATTTCAAGAGAAGTGGGGATCAATAGCCTCGATTTCAGGTACCCTTGAATAACTCAAGTACAATAGTCTTCCTCTTGTCTTTTATTTCACTAAAAATGATTCTTTGATAAATAAACATCTTCAAATGAACCAAAATATTGTCAGATAAATAAAGGTGACATGACAAAGGGTAACAAAGAAGATGCCCCTCCCCTGTAAATTTGAAAAAACCTGGTCAGCTTTACAAGAGACTCAGATCACAGTGATTGCCACCATGACTACTTGACATGCAGCCAGCAATGTGAGGGATATAACTGGTTATTGAGTCACCAGTTACTAGGAGATCAATAACCAAACTGACAGCCACTTTATTGTCTATATCTAATCTGGAGAAGGTATGTTTGCTGTACCATTTTGCAACATCCTTCACATAACACCAACAAAATTGTTATTCAATGTCATCACAATCCTCCTCCGCAACATAATATACTCATGAAGAATTGCAATCAACTTTTGATAACTCCAAAAAGAACCTCAAGTAGAGACCCAATCAGAAGGCTCTAATCATCGCATCAATGTGGTTGATTTCAAGGCTTACTGCTGTAGGTGTTATTGGAAATTGTCACTTTTTGCAAACAAAAATATTTATTGTGCAAAACAGGTTCAACAACTTGTCTTAAATTTTTGAGACTTTTGACAGATACCTGTTATTTAGAAGTACAGCTTAATCAAAACAAAACATACACAGAGCAACTGCCGATGTATGTTGAGTTATGAGATCAAAACGTACTAATATATTAATATATTGAAAGATGTCCATTGGTATGTGCCTCAGCACCACAGCTGCTACCTCCCAAAACCTCCCAAACATACTATAAACACTGATGAGAGCAACAGTTCGATTTACTACACAAAACCTGAATGAACAACACGAAAAATACAATCAGCTACACATGAGTTTTACCATAAGAACACTCGCACAGGAATGGAAAACTCAACAAAAAAGAAACTTACACAAGACTGCCGATAAGTCTGACCTAACTCCCAAAGAAGGCTTCTTCCAACTACTCGT
>Ga0116230_10001462_pt1 | contig 22506 bp, 16 predicted proteins | sample S1TSphfallax_3_FD_88678 | JGI IMG/M metagenome (GOLD analysis project Ga0116230, IMG submission 88678) | Host-associated microbial communities from peat moss isolated from Minnesota, USA - S1T2_Fd - Sphagnum fallax MG | ecosystem: Host-associated > Plants > Peat moss > Unclassified | place... | reverse complement strand
TTCGAGGCCGGAGAGGTGGGTATAGAGCTGGGCTTCTTCGGGGACGTAGCCGAGATGGGCGCGGAAGGCGGAGAGATCGTCGTGGATATTGCGGTTGCGGAAGAGGATTTCGCCGTCGGAGGGCTCGATCATGCCGGTGATCATCTTGACGGTGGTGGATTTGCCGCTGCCGTTGGGGCCGAGGTAGCCGAGGACTTCGCCTTCAGCGAGGGTGAAGCTGACGTTCTGGACGGCCGGAATGGTCCGGTAGCGTTTGGTGGCGTTCTTGACTTCGAGCATTTTCCCTCTTTTCGTCTCTATACCCTATGTAGTACACTTCTCATAGATGTTGTTTGGACGTCAAGCGGGATTTTCCGTTAGGCTGATTGCGATAACTGAATTGCGAGAGAAGATGAGTCCCGGAAAGTTGTCTCACAGCGTGGCGATTCTGTTGAAGGCGTTGAGCCTTGGGTACCAGTTCGGCTTCGAGATCATGGAGATGACGGGGTTGCCGAGCGGGACGGTGTATCCGGCGCTGCGGCGGCTGGAGCGGGATGGGCTGGTTACGTCCTCATGGGAGGCGGAGGATGCGGCGCTCAAGGAGTCGCGCCCTGCGCGGCGGTATTACGAGCTGACGCGGGCGGGGCGCGAGGCGGAGGCGACGGCGACGAAGCGGTATCCACTGCTTTCGCGGCTGATTCCGGAGAAGCTGGGGAAGGCGCTATGAGGCTTGGCAAAGAGTGCCTGAACTGGGCGCTGGCGTTGGGCAAGCGGCTGGTTCCATTGACGGGACGCGCGGAGTGGGCGAAGGAGTGGCGCGCGGAGCTGTGGCATCGGGAGCATGGGGTGCGCTCCGTTCGCGAGGGCCGGCAAGGCGCTTTGAGTCTCGCTTACGGGATGGTGGCCGACGCGGCGTGGCTGCGCATGGACTGGGCGCAAAGTTGCGCGCGCGGATCGGCTTACACCTGTCTTTGGGTGCTGGCGGCGTACAGCCTGCTGTGCGTGGCGGTGGAGCGGGTGGCGGAGGGCTCGTGGCGCGCGTTCGCCGGGGTGCTGGCGACGCGGTTTCTAGGGAGTTTCGTATTTGTGGCGGTGCCGGCGGTCTTTGCCGCGATGGTCACCTATCCGCTGCGGCCGCTCCGCTGCAACGGAGCCCATGGCGGCGCGAGGCGGTTGCTTTCGGCGCGGACTCGGTGGAATTTCTTTCTTGGGGTGAAGCTGGGTTTGACCCTGCTGCTCGGCTTTTTGGCGACGGTGGTAGCAACCGAGCCGGCGCGGGCGCTCGCCGGGGCTCGGGGAGCCTGGGCGGCGGATTGGCTGGAGTTGCTGCTCTCGGCGCTGGTGGTCACGGCGAGCCTGCGCTGGGCGTTGCTGGACCAGGAGCAGCGGTGCCAGAAGTGTTTGCGCTGCCTGCGCCAGCCGACGCGGGTCGGGCCGCCCTCGCGGAATTTTCTGGAGTGGAGCGGCGTGGCGCTGGCCTGCGAAGACGGCCATGGATTGCTGCATGTGCCGCAGATGGATGGAAGCTGGTGCTGGTATGACCTGTGGGTGGAGCGGGATTCGGGCTTTACCGGGCTGTTCCGCAGTTGAGCGCTGTTTGCCTATACTGTGGGCATGATTTCCATTCGGGAAGCGATGCGATTTGGATCCCATGCGGAGGCCATTGGGGCGATTCTGGAACCGGTGATCCGGGCGGGCGATGCGTATGCTTTGCCGGCCGATCTGGGGCGCGAGGAGGCGCTACGTTACTGGTTTGCGCCGGGAAACTCGGTGTTTGTTGCGGAAGTGGATGGCGAGATTGCAGGCAGTTACTTTCTGCGAGCGAACCAGCGCGGGGGCGGGGCGCATGTGTGCAACTGCGGCTATGTGACGGACCTACGGCGGCGTGGGTGCGGTGTGGCGCGGGCGATGTGCGAGCATTCGCTGGAGTTTGGCCGGGAGCAGGGGTTTCGGGCGATGCAGTTCAACTTCGTGGTGGGCACGAATGCCGCGGCGGTGCATCTTTGGGAGCAGTGCGGGTTTCGCGAGGTCGGGCGGCTGCCGGGGGCATTTCTGCATCCGGATTTGGGGTTTGTGGATGCGCTGGTCATGTGGCGGGAGCTGTAGGCTGGCCGGACGGAACTTGCAGGCCGGGCAGTCGGCGCTTGGAGGCGAGGAAAACGCCGAAAATTTGACGCAATCGTTCGCAAGAGGCCTCAGGGCCTAAAGGCCCAGTCGATTGCGTTGGCTGTATCGGCACGACTGAAGTCGCGCCCTGTTACAAAGCGTTGCAAAAGGGGTTTCCTCAGCCTTGTTTGGCCGAGTGAGGTCTCATTTTGCGACAGGGCCGAGCTTGAAGTTGAAGCCGATGCGCTCGGTGCGGGGCGTGCCGAGGGTGAGGGTGGGGGTGCGGCCGACTTCGATGGCGCGATCGAGCAGGTTTTCGCCGGAGGTGAAGACTTCGATGCGCTTGCCGAAGTCGTGGGAGGCGTAGGCGTCGAGCTTGAAGTAGCCGTGGAGGAGGTAGGTGTTGGCGTCGTCGTCGAACTGGTGTCCGCTGATGCGCCCTTGCAGGCTGAGTGTGCCGAGTTTGGGGGTGTAGCCGCGAAGCTGGGCGGTGGCCATGTTGTGGGCGACCTGCGGAATCCAGTTACCGGCGGGCGCGTCGCCGGTGCCTTTGGTGACGGTGGCGTTGGTGTGCTGGTAGCCGGTCTGGAGGGTGAGCCAGCGCGCAGGCTGGAGTTCGAGATCGGTCGAGAGGCCGCGGCTCTCGATCTGGCCGAGGTTTTCGCGCATCAGGGTGACGGGCGAGGACTGGGCGTTCAAGGTCAGAGCGGTGATGGGGCGGTTGACCTGGGTCCAGAAATAGCTGGTGCGCAGGGTACCCCAGCGCTGTTGCACGGCTACGCCGGTCTCCCAGCCGGTGGCGCGCTCGCTCAGCAGGGAATTGTTGGGATAAGTGAGCAGGCTGCCGACCTGGGTGGAGCGGTAGAGTTCGTTGGGCGTGGGAGCGCGGAAGGCGCGGAAGCCGGAGCCGGAGACGGCGAAATGCGCGCCGAGTTTGTGGGAGACGCCGAGGCGGGGATCGAAGACGCGCTGGCTGATGGAGGGAAGCGTGTGCTGGACGGGAAGCAGTTGATTTCCGTCGAAGTTGCCGAACCAGTCCTCGCGACCGGAGGCGCTCACGGTCCAGGCGTCGCGGGTGTAGAGCAGTTCGGCGTAGGCGCCGGTCTGGCGCTGGCGGTCGCCGAGGTCGATGGTTGAGGTGAGGGCTCCGGTCTTGGCGTAGGTGGTTTCGTAGTCGCCGGCGCGGACGTCGTGGCTGTCGGCCCCGAGGACGAAGAGCAGGCCGGGCGTGAGCGGTTTGCTCCAGTGCAGGACCAGGCCCATCTCGTCGTCGGGCGTTCGGGCGATGCGATTGAGGCATTCGAAATTCTGCGGGGCGGATTTAGGCGAGGAGCAGCCGGCCGCCACCGAGGTGGTCGAAAAGGTTTGCCGGTAGTGTTCGTTGGAGCCGTAGGCGCGGAAGACAAGGGAACTGCCGTCGAGCCAGCCGCCGGCGGGGTTCCAGTCGCTGCCGCCGGCGAAGCGCCAGAGGCGGGTCGAGTTGACTTGCAGGATGGTGCCGTTGTTGCGGGCCTCGTTAAGTCCGCTGCCGCGCAGAAAGAGGCGGATTGGGCCGGTTTGCGAGTCGATTTTGCGGTCCATGAGGACCAGGCCGTTCTGGGCGTGGACGTTCGATGGCGTGTCGATGGCTCCGCGCGCGGCGGGCGTGAGGGTGAGGAAGCCGTCGGTGCCGAGTGCGCCGCCGGTGGCGAGGGCGGACCATTGGTGGCGATGGCCCTCGAGCAGCAGGCTGTTGTCGTAGGTGTTTTCCGAACCGTAGTCGGATTTGAGCTCGGCGAAGTTGCTGCCGGGGCTGACGGGCAGGACGTTGATGACGCCGCCGATGGCCGAGGAACCGTAGAGGTCGCTGGCTCCGCCGCGCACGACCTCAACCGAGTGGATGGACAGCTCGGGAAGCTCTTCCCAGTGAATCCAGCCGCCGAAGGCGTCGTTGAGGGGAACGTCGTCCTCGGTGACGAGGGTGCGGCTGGCGGAGGTTGAGCCGAGTCCTCGCAGGCTCATGCCCTGCGAGGAGGGGTTGGCAACCAGAGAGCTGGAACGGCGGAAGGTTTCCACCCCCGGAATGAGGCGCATCTGGCCGTCTAGGGTAATGGGTGCCGACTCACGCAGGTTTTCCGGGGTGAGCACGCGGGTGCTGGCGGGGCTTTCGAGTTCGCCGAGCGGGGCGCGATAGGCGGTGACGGTGACGGATTCGAGCGCCGGCGGGATCGGATCGCCCTTCGCGTCCACGCTCTGGCTGCGAATTGCGCCCGCCTGCCCAGTCGCCTGCCCGGTCGCCTGTCCGGTCGCCTGCCCAGTCGCCTGCGCTGGGAGGAGACTGGCGCAGCCGCAGTGCAGTGCCAACGAGAACGCAAGGGCGGCCACTGGCGACCGCCGGCGGGAGCGGCGTATCGACGATGGAACGCGCGGGACGTTTGTCTCGTCAGCCATTGCAGTCGCTTCCTCTGGTTACCTGGACGGGTCTTGTCTCAATTGTGGCATGGATTGCGTGTGCCGTGGGTGAATTCGGCCGAGCGAGTTTTCCACAACCGTTGCCGGCGCGCATGGGAGCGGGGGAGTTGCCGGAACGGGATTGGGAGCCCAATTTCGGCCTCGGCGACGTCTTGGCGGTCGTTCAGGCGTGCATTCAGGCGGGCGTTCAGGCGGGCGTTCAGGCCGGCGGTGCGAATTCCACGGATTTGCGTTTGCCGCTGAAGTGGCGATTGAGGAAGCGGACGGTGGGCCGTTCGCCGTAAAGATGCACCAAAACGGCGAAGAGGATCGAAAGCGCAACGCCGATAAGCGCGCCGGTCGGAGTCGCGCTCTTGAGCCAGGGGTGGCGCGAGCCGAAGAAGCGGTCGAGCGAATATTCGCAGTAGGGATGAATGAGGTAGAGGATGTAGCTGGCGTCGCCGATTAGCACGAGCGAGGCCAGTTTGGTATCCCAGCCGCCCTGGGAGAGCAGGCTCGCGCTGGCGATCAGCAGGAATGCCAGAACGCCGAGGCTGAGGACGCGCGAGACGGTGGACAGGAATTGGCCGGCCGGGAGTGCCCCCTGGATGACGATGAGCAAGGCCGCGCTGGCAAAGCACACGGCAAGCGCGGGGATGCGCAACCGGCGCGCCTGGGCGTCGGAAGTGGCGCGGCATAGGTAGTAGCTCGCAATGCCCAGCAGGAATTCGAGGTTGAGATCGCGGGAATAGAACCGCGCAACCACGCTGTGGGTGGCGAAAGGAAGGCAGGCCAGCATGGTTAGGAGCACGATCGCCGCGCCCAGCCAGATGCCAAGGCGTTTCGACATCAGCAGCCCGAGCGCCAGGGCGAGGTAAAAGAACATTTCGTAGTTCAGGCTCCATCCGATGAAGAGCAGCGGCTGCGTGACGCCGTTGGTCTTGGCGAAGGGGATGAAGAAGAGGCTCTTGAGCAACTCGGCGATGCTGGCGCGCGTGGCGCCCATCAGCTGCGGAACGCGCAGCGCCGCCAGGAACAGCAACAGGGTGAAAAACCAGTAGGGAGGCACGATGCGGAGGACGCGGCGGCGGAAGAAGTGGTCGCTGCTGCCGGGTGTCGCGGGGTCCAGGATGCGTGCCATGATGTAGCCGCTGATGACGAAAAAGACATCCACGCCGAAGGAGCCGAAGGGCCGCCGCATCCCCGGGAAGACGTAGCCAGTGTGGAAGACGACCACGGTTACCGCCGCGAAGGCGCGGAGGAGCTGGATGTTGTTGAGCTTGGTCGTGGTTTTCATAGGTGGAGGGAATAGGGAACAGGGAACAGGGAATAGAGAGAGCTGTTCCTGGGGCGAGTCAAGGTCATGGATTCAATCTAGCATCCGGCGAAGATTTCGCACGGCTTTGCTTTAGCGGATTAGCGCGGCTTTGGCCCGCTTGCCGAGCCGGACGACGATGCGGGTGGGCAGTTTTTCGAGTGGAACGATCGCGTTTGTGGCTACTTCGCCGTCGAGTTTGACGGCTTTTTCGGCGATTTTGCGGCTCGCTTCGGCGCCCGACGGCGCGAGGCCGAGCTGGACGAGCAGTTTCGGCAGGCGGATGGCGAGCGCACCGGGCAATCCCGAGGGGCCGACCAGGTCGGCGTAGGCTACCGCGACTTCCTCCACGTCTTCGGAGACGGCTTTTTGCTGGAACATCTGCGACCACTGCGCATCGGCGTGCTGGGCGTCGTCGGCTGAGTGGAAATCGGCGACGATGGCGCGGGCAAGCTGCTTCTTGGCCTCCATGGGATGCAGGCTGCCGGAGGCAACCTGGGCGCGCAGCGCGTCCACTTCGGATTGCCGGAGGTCGGTGAGCAGGGTCCAGTATTGCCACATGAGCTCATCCGAAATGGACATCAGCTTGCCGTACATCTCTTGCGGCGGCTCGTTGATGCCGACGGCGTTGCCGAGCGATTTCGACATCTTCTGCACGCCGCCCAGTCCTTCGAGGATCGGGTTCATGAGGACGATCTGCGGCTTCTGGCCGTACTGGCGCTGGAGTTCGCGGCCGCAGAGCAGGTTGAACCGCTGGTCGGTGCCGCCCAGCTCGACATCGCACTCGAGCGCGACCGAGTCGTAGGCCTGCATCAGCGGGTAGAGGAATTCGTGCAGGCCAATGGGCTGCTCGGCCTGGTAGCGCTTGTGAAATTCGTCGCGCTCGAGCATCTGGGAGACGGTGAAGTTGGAGGCCAGGCGGACGACGCCCTCGTAGCCCAGCTTGTCCAGCCACTCGGAGTTGAAGCGGACCTCGGTGCGGTCGCGGTCGAGAATTTTGAAGACCTGGGCCTGGTAGGTGGCGGAGTTTTCGGCGATTTGCTCGCGGGTAAGCGGCTTGCGGGTGACGTTGCGGCCGGTGGGGTCGCCGATGAGCGAGGTAAAGTCGCCGACCAGGAAAATCACCTGATGCCCCAACTGCTGAAAGTGGCGCAGCTTGCGCATGAGCACGGTGTGGCCCAGGTGGAGATCGGGCGCGGTGGGGTCGAAGCCGGCTTTGACGCGCAGCGGGCGGCCGGTCTTGCGCGCGTCTTCGAGGCGCTCGCGGAGGTCGGCGACGCGGATGATCTCGGCGGCGCCCTTTTCGAGCAGGTCTAGTTGCTCGTCTACGGGTGGGAATTGCTGCATATCTTTATAAGTATAGATTTGCCGGGGCGGTGGGCTGCGAGTTCGCCGCTAGACTGCGGTCTGGCTGGCCTTTTCGGCGGCGCGCAGGGCTTCGTGGATGATCATCTTGAGGTAGGTCTGGTAGCGGAGGCCGCGTTCGGCTGCTTGCACGCGGGCTTTGGCGATGTCTTCCGGGTCGAGGCGGATAGTGGTGGTGGGGAGCGGTTGCGGCTGCGGCTGAGGAGGCAAAATGCCGCGTTCGGCGAGCAGGCGCTGGACTCCGCCGCGCTTCAGACGGCCTTCGGCGGCGGCTTTTTGGAATTCAGCGGAAATGAGGTCGTCGTTATCGAACCACCATTGCGCTTCTTCGGCCTCAGTGGCGAACTTAGGTAGTTTCAGATCGGTCATGTAGTCCTGCCCGGATTGCCAGGTAAACCTGCTTATTGCGTTTCGAGGGTTCAGATGCCGTTACTACTCGAATTCGGTCGCCTCGTATCGTTACGACTACCCTTAAAATACGTCCAGCGAAGGTTTCGCCGACGTAGGGCCATCGTTCTTCTTCGCCCTCGTCCAGTTGAAAGTCCAGTTCGACGGGGTTGTTGAGCAGGACTTGCTCTGCCTCTTCCGGTTTCACATCGTGTAAGGCGATATGGTCGATGTTGTTTGCGTCCCAATCAAATTCGGGACCGGTTGGCTTCTTTCGCCGTCTGAAGCACTGCTTGTCTGCATGGTCTTCTCCCTTTACTCAGACAAGCGAACGTCGAGATATCGGACCGGGAGTCTAAAATTCGTTACTCCACGATTGGCGACATGCGGACTATTTCGCGGTTCCTAGAAGAACCAGGCAGCCCAACGAAGGGACTAGACCGAAGCGAGACGTGGTGAATTGGTTGAACATTGCCACGATATTCCAAAAGTGTAGCTACTTCGCAGCTATTTTGCAACTACAGTTGCCTTCTTGAAGGAAATCGTCGCCGCCGGTTTGTCCCAGAATAGTCGGCGAGTGGGAGATTCAAAGGCTGCGGAAGGATTCACGCAGAATTGGCAGAAGTCGCTTCGGCAGCTTCCCTCAGGGGCTAAAGCCCCATTGATTCTATTGGCCTTAGCGGCACGACTCAAGTCGTGCCCTGTTACAAAGCCTTCCGAAACCCCTTTTTCCGCATCCTGTGAAGTCATGCCCTTTCACAGAACCTCACCCCCGGAGGGCTTTCGACCGGCCTGCTCAGCCCCTTGAAGGCTGGTTAGGGCCGCTAGCTCCGGCCGTTGGCCGGAGCTGGGATGACGCCGCGCGGTTGGTGCTATTCGCATAGCGGTTTTCCTTGCTCACGCTATTTCACGATCACCACGTTCATGCTCCAAGGGGTGAGCGTGAGCGCCAGCGGCAGGGTCTTTGCGCCCAGGCTGGTGGTGGTTGGCGGAGCCCAGACGTTGGTCTTGGATTGGTCGTAGATGGCTTTGTCGTAGGTGCTGACCGTGACGGAGGATGCGGTGGATTGGCCGGCGATCTGGACCAGCACCGACTCGTTGGTCGTTTCGTTGTCGTTGAAGAGCAGCAGCGCGGTGCCCCCGCTGCTGGTGGCGGCGTAGGCGCGGACGTCGGTGGTATCGCCGGCCACCGTCGCGGTCAGCGCGTATTCGCCGCTGACCGCGATCTTGCTAAAGAGCTGGAAGGCGCGGGCGGTGGGCAGCAGGGTTCCGGCGGCCAGCGTTGGCGCGTTTTCGCAGCCGTATTCGGGCAGGCCGTCGGAGAAGACCATGTAGCCGCCGAAGTTCTGCCAGCCGTAGAGAGTGCTGGAGAAGTTGCCGGATGTGTCATCGCTGCAACCGCCGAAGCCGATCCACCAGGTGGCGCGGGAGACGCCGTCGTTCATCAGCTCGCCGAGCACTTGCCCCGCATAGAGAGCCTGGGTGATGGAGCTGGACTGCTTGCCGGGCGTGGTGTAGACGGAGCCGATCTCGCCCACGTAGATCGGCGTGCCGGCCTTGCCGTACTGGGCCAGGTCGGCCTTGACGGCGTTGATGTTGGCGGTCAAATCGAGCGCCGCTTGATGGACCAGATAGGTGTCGCTCTCCTGCCCCGGAGCCTGGGGATAGTAGTGGTATTCGACGAAGTCGTACTTGGCCTTGGCCATCACGATCGGATCCCAGGGCGGATTGTTGTTCGGCTGCGCGACGACCCCGACCAGCGTCTTGGGGTTGGCGGCTTTCATCTGTGGGTAGTAGCCGGTGGCAACCGCGTTGGCGTAGGTGGCGGCATCGTTGGGCTTGGCGTGCATGTCGGTCTCCCAACTGCCGTAGACTTCGTTGCCAACGGTCCAATGGCTGACGTAGTCTCCGTTCTTGAGCGCGGAGGCGACCCAGGCCGCCGCCTCCGACGGTTCGCCGGGGCCGTTGCAGGCGGCGTTGGTCCCATAGTTTGCGGTCACGGCTACGTCGAGCTTGCCGGGAGCCCACAGTTCGCTAACGAGGGGCGACGGAAAGTTTGCCGAGGGGAAGGTATAGCCGCCGCCGCAGAGCGAGTTGGTCTGCCAATGGTAGACGTCTGAGCCGGAGCCGCCCGGCCAGCGGACGGCCTTGATGCCGGCGGTTTCAAAGGCGGTGAGGATTTGCGGGGTCGACTGGTCGTACCAGTAGGCCATGTTCATGCCCAGCAGCGTGTCGCTGATGGCGGGGCCTACGCTGGCGGGGTTGACGGTGACCAGGCTTTGCGCGAAGACCGAGATGGCGGACGATGTAGCGGAAGCCGCGTTGTAGAGGACAGCGCTGGTTCCGCTTGGCGTGTAGGTGACTTTCAGAGTTTCGCTTCCGGCGGCCAGGGAGCCGGCCGGAATGACCATCGTGGCCTCGCCGGCGGCCAGCGGCGTTGCCGGTGAAGCATACGTGCCGGCGGTTACAGCGACCGTTCCCGCGGGGGTTGGGTCGCCGCTCGGTCCGCTCACCGTGGCCTTGACCGTGAGCGATTGCTCGGTGCCGATCGTCGTGGTGGATGGAGTTACGGCGATGGCTGGAGTGACTTTGGCGGTGGCAGTTACTTCGACGGATGCCTTGGCTGTCACGGCGCCGTAGATTGCGGAGTCCGCAATGCTGGGCGTGTAACTCGCAACGACACTGTCGGTGCCGGCGGCGAGCGTCGCGGCGGGGATCGAAAACGTCGCAATGCCGTTCGTGAGCGCTTCGCCCGCCGAGGCGTAGCTGCCGCTCGTGAGCTTGACAGTCCCGGCTGGGACGGGATCGCCACTGGGCGCCGCGACCGCGACTTTGACGGCGAGTTGCTGCAGCGCGGTGATGCTGGAGGGAGAAAGCGTCACCGTCGCGCTCGGAATCACCGTACTTACCTTCACCGCTCTTGTAGCCGTGGCCCCGCTGTAACTGCCGGCATCGGCGGCGCTGGGGGTGTAGGTTGCCGATAGGCTGTCGACGCCCGCGGGCAATGTGCCGGCGGGAATAGCGAAGATTGCGGCGCCGTTGTTCAGCGTGGCGGCCGCCGGCGCGTATTTGCCGCTGGAGAGCGTCACCTTGCCGGCTGGGACGGGGTCGCCCGTCGGCGCCGCGACCGAAACTTTGACGGTGAGCGGCTCAAGCGCGTCGATACCGGCGGGGGACAGCGCAATGGTCGCCGTGGGAGCCAGCAGAGTTACTTTTACCGGCGAAGTTACCGAGGCGCCATCGTAGATCGCGGCGCTGGCGGTGCTTGGGGTGTAAGTTGCCGCAAGACTGTCCGTACCCGCGGGCAAGGTTGCCGCGGGTATTTCGATCGTAGCGACGCCGCCGATGAGGGCAACAGCCTGGGAAGCGTACTTGCCGCTGGCTACCTTGACGGTTCCAGCGGGGACCGGAGCGCCGGCCGGCGCTTTCACGGCGACTTTTACCGTGAGCGGCTGCAGAGTATCGATGGCGGTGGGGGAGAGCGTAACGCCTACGGCCGGAGTAACCGGCGTTACTTTTACCGTAGCAGTCGCGGTGGCGCCGGTGTAGGTTGCGGCGTCGGCGGTGCTGGGGGTGTAGGTGGCGAGCAGCGAGTCGGTGCCAATGGGCAGCGTCGCGGCGGGAACGACGAAAGTTACGTTTCCATTGTTGAGCGCGACGGCCGCCGAGGCGTATTTGCCGCTGGTGAGCTTGACGGTTCCGGCGGGGACGGGGTCGCCGGTGGGCGCCGCAATCGTAACTCTCACGTCGAGCGGCTGCAAAGTGTTGATGGCGCTCGGATAAATCGCGATCGTCGCTTTGGGCGTCACCGGTGGAGTCGCGGAAGCGGCATTTGTGCGGCAGGGGCACAACGCGGACGCGCTTGCGAGCGCCAGCACAGCGACGTAGCTTGGGTACGAAACAGCGATCTTCGATCGGGAGGACGGCATGGACTGGCTCCGGATGTGAACGTTACCATTCTCCCGCATCGCTCCGAACGGATGGCGCCTTGAAATTCGCAACAATCCACAGCGGTTGGCTCGCGGGGAGAAACTCGATTGCTGATTCTATATTGCGGCTGAGACGATTGTCCCTACAACTTTGCGGGAAAAATCCACGTTCCCGGCGCGGGTCGTTACTGGCGCAGGTCCACAACGGTCGCTCCGGCTCCGCCCTCCTGGTGGGTAGGCTCTTCGATCTTGGCCACATGCGGGTGAGTGCGCAGGTACTCGCGCAGGGCGCGGCGCAGGATGCCCATGCCGGTGCCGTGGATGACGCGAACGCGGGGCAGGCCGGCGAGAAAGGCCTGATCCAGATACTTTTCGAGGTCGTTGGTGGCTTCGTCGACCGTGCGCCCGATCAGGTTTATCTCGGAGCGCATGTCCTCCGAGCCGGAGCTGGTTACGGTGACGCGAACGCCTTTTTGCCGGGCTACGGCGTCGAGCGGTTTCTCTGGGACGAGCGGCTTGCCGGCCGGCGCGACGACCTGCGCGATGTTGTCCCGCTTGATGCGCATCTTCAGCGCTCCGAGCGCGACTTCAAAGAGGTCTTTTTCCAACTCGCGAGTGATCGTTCCCACCTTATTCATGCTCTTGATGCGCACCTGATCGCCGATGGCTACGTTTCGGACGAGGTGCGGCTGGGCGTTGGGGTCGCCGGCGTCGGCCCCGTGCTTGTGGGCCACGACGGTTGAGTTGAACTGCTCCTCGAAGTCGCGGCGCAGGCGCTGAATGCGGCGCTCGGCCTCTTTGCCAAGCTTCAACTGCGCGGTGCGGTCGTCGATCGCTCCCACAGCCTGGCGCATCTGGTATTCGAAGTCCTTGAGCAGAGATGCGAGCTTCTGTTCCAGCTCTTTGGTGCGCTTTTTCAGCTCCAGATCGCCTTCGCGGGCCAAGCGGGCGCGCTCCAGGTTGAGAGCGTATTTCTCTTCGCGGGCGGATTTGCGTTCCGTCTCAAGCGCGGTGAGCTGGGTTTGGAGCTTTTGCAGAAAGCGGCCAATATCGGCCTGCTGGGTGCCAAGCCGGTCTCGGGCGGCGGCGACGATGGCCGCGTTCAGACCCAGCCGCTCGGCGGTCTGGATGCCGGCCGAGGCTCCCGGAACGCCGAGCCGAAGCTGGTAGTTGGGGATGAGCGTGGTTTCGTCCACACCGGCTGCGGCGTTGACGACGCCGGGGGTGTTCACCGCGTAGATTTTGAGGCTGGTGTGATGGGTGCTGATGAGCGACCAGGCCTGGGTTTTGAGGAAGTAATCGGCCACGGCGACGGCCAGCGCACTGCCCTCGTCGGGGTCGGTGGCCGAGCCGAGTTCGTCGAGGAAGATGAGCGAAGACGGGCCGGCCAGATGCGAGATGCGGTCGAGGTTGACGATGTGGGCGCTGAAGGTCGAGAGCGCCTGCTCGATCGACTGCGCGTCGCCGATATCGGCTAGAAACGCGTCGAAGATGGGCAGCGTGGCTGCCGCGGCCGGCACCGGAATGCCGGATTGGGCCATCAGGGCGCAGAGCGCGGCGGTCTTGAGGGTCACGGTTTTCCCGCCGGTGTTGGGGCCGCTGATGATGAGCTGCCGGGCGGCGGATTCGAGCTGCAACGTAAACGGGACGATTTTGCCGCCCGTGCTGCGAAGCCGTTTTTCCAGTAGAGGATGCCGGGCGGATTCGAGGCGGAGCAAATCCGGAGAAAAGACCGGCCGGGTGCAGTCGTAGGCAATGCCGAAGCGCGCGCGGGCTTGCAGCGTGTCCACCACGGCCAGGATGCGAGCGCCGGCCAGGAGCGACTCGGCGTAGGTGCCGACCAGGCGGGTCAAGGCGATGAAGATGCGGTGGATTTCGGCTTGCTCCTCCTCGAGCAGGCGCACGAGCTCGTTGTTCTGCTCAATGGTTTCAAGCGGCTCGACGTAGACCGTCTGCCCGGACGAGCTGGCGCCGTGAACGACGCCGGAGACTTTGCGCTTCTGCTCGGCCTTGACCGGGATGACGAAGCGGTCGCCGCGAATGGTGATGAGGTCTTCCTGGGTCTGGTCGCTGGCGGAGAGGCGGCGCAGGGCCGAGCGCAGGCTTTCTTCGATGACCCGCTGCTGGCGCTGCTGCTCGTTGCGGATGCGGGAGAGTTCCGGGCTGGCGTCGTCGGCCAGCGAGCCGTCCGGGAGCAGCTTGCGCTGGATGGATTCGGCGAGCGGACTGAGGCTCTGGGTGAGCGTGGACGATAGCTCGGTGAGGCCGGAGATTTGGGACGCGGCGACGGGCGGCGGGTTCTTCAAGAGCGACTGCCATGCGGCGATGTCGTTGGCCAGGCGGGCGACGGCCTGCAGCTCCTCCGGTTCAAGCGCCGCGCCGGGGATTTGGGATTTCGCGGCGAGTTGCGTGGGGTCGAACAGGCCGCCGAGCGGGATGCTCGCGGCCGCGCTGAGCAGCGCGCGCAGCTCGGCGACGAGCTGGTGCTGGCGGTCGATCCAGGGCTGGCCGGTCGAAGGCGTCAGCGCGAGGATGGCGTCGCGGCCCACGCGGGAGATGGCGTAGCTGGCGACGAGCGCGAGCAGCGGCTGCCACTCGAGCGCCGCGGCGTCCAGGTGCGCGGAGGGCGCGGGGATGGGGTCGAGCAGGGATTGCGATTCGGATGGCGGCTCTGGAAGTACGGCTACGGACGACATGCACTTATGGTATCGCCGAGGGGGCTTGGCGAGTTTGGCACTCCCTGGCCGCTCCCGTGGGGTTGCCCAAGTTAGACTCGGATTGCGCATGCGTACCTATGGCAAGAATCTCGCCCTTCTCGCGGTGCTCGTCTGCGTCTTTCTCGTTCTCACGAGCTGTCGCGGTGCGGAGCGATTGCCGCCCGATCGCCCTCAGCTTACCGCCGGGGTGGAGATGCGCGATGTGACGTTCCACAGCGCGGCTCTGGGCCGGGACATGACCTATCGCGTCTTCTTGCCGGCGCCGATTCCCCCGGGAAAGAAGCTTCCCGTCGTTTATCTGCTGCACGGCAATGACGGCGACTATCGCAATTGGTCGAATTACTCCCATGTTTCTCAGTATGCCGCGCGTGGAGTCGTTCTGGCGATGGCCGATGGTAACTCCTCTTATTTCATGAATGCGGTCGAGAAGCCAGCCGATAGATACGAGGACTATCTCATTCACGATCTGATTGCCGACGTCGAATCCCGATTCCCGGCAAGATCGGGGCGCGCAAATCGAGCCATCGCCGGCGTTTCCATGGGCGGATTTGCGGCGGTGACGCTGGCGCTGCGGCATCCGGATTTGTTTGTGTTTGCGGGCGCGATCAGCCCGGCGATCGATGTACCGGAGCGGCGATTTACGTGGAAACGCGCCTCGCGCTGGTGGACGTTCCGCACCATTTTTGGCCCGTGGGGCAGCGCGGAGCGGGATGCGCGCGATCCGTTTGCGCTGCTGCGAAGGGCCAAGCCCGCATCCACGCCGTACATCTATCTGACGGCGGGCGAACAAGAGCCGCTGCGCGAGCCGATTGCGCGTTTCGCGGCGCGTTTGCGGGCGGGCGGCTTTGCGTATGAGTTTCACTGGAAACCCGGCGGCCACGACTGGGGCGAGTGGGACGCGCAGATTCCGGGATGCTTTGCCAAACTGCTTGCCGCGCTCGGAAGCGGTAAGTGAGTCGCGCCATTGCGTTATGGAAGCGCGATGGTGGCTTCCATCTGGCGCGGCGCGCCGTCTACGATGAGCGGCTTGAATCGCAGCGCCTTCGCGCGGGCGATCGCGGCTTGCTGAGCTTCGTTTCCGCCGGGACCGTCCCAGTAGGCTTCCCGCACTCTGCCGGTGCGGTCGGTGCGGATGAGAACCGCGACGGGGGTATCCGGCGCCGCCGGAGAGGCAACCGGAGCGAGGGAATCGGGCGCTATCTTGCGCTTCTTCCGGTCGCCCCGATGCGGCGTATCCCCAAGATCCGGAGGAGTTATCTGCAGCAGCGCCTCGGCGGTCGAGGAGGCAACTAACTCCGTCTGGATAAGTTTGTTGGGAAGGGTAAATTCCATAGCTTTGAGCAATGGATACTCGGACTGACTCAGCGGCGCTAGATAGACGATGCGTCCGCGCACGAGCAGGTTGCCGGGGAGTTTGTCGATCAGCGACCGGGCAATCTGCTGCCGGCCGAATGGCGTGAAGTCCTCGAACCAGACTGTGCGGGAGTCGTCGCTGCCGGTAGCGATGCGAGGTTCGGCGTCCTGGAAACAGACCTGGGCGGCGCCACCCGCAATGCAGGCGTGGTCCCGGAGGCCGACAGGCACGGAGCCGGGAACCTTGCGCAGCAGATCGGATTTTGGAACCGGTTCCAGAATGGCCTCGACGAAGTTCTCGATCCAGCGCGGGTAAAAGTCCCCGATGTTATGCTCCTCCACCACGCGGCCATTCACGATGCGAATTTGGCTAAAGTCGTGAGAGCGGACCACGGTCCGATAGGCGATGGGATTGAGCCAGAAAACCTCGATCTGGGCAAACATCGCACCCGACCCAGGATTGTTCGCGCGGACCGGCGGCGCAATATCGAGGATGAGATGGAACGGTTGCTCGCCGGCGGTGAGCGAACAGAGTTGGACGGCGCGATCTATGGCTTCGGCATTGGGAACGGTGGTATGGGCGGGAAAGGCGTCGTTCCAGGAGCAACCGAAGAGCCCACTCAAAACGATTGACGCGCTTCCCAATCCGAGCCGCCGGGCCAGAGTTTGGGCAGACCGTGACCAGAGCGTGCGGCGCATCCGAGCATCCTACCACCCAGTCTTGGCGAATTTCGCCAGTGTTACCAAGAATTTACGCGGCGATTTTTCGCAATTGGAATGAGTCCGGAATTGGCTTTCGGGATTTTGGGAGAAGACAGACAGGGTGGATTTAGAATCAAGGCATGGAGTTTCCATCGATGCGAATGCGGCGCACACGGCGGACCGAGCCGTTGCGCTCGCTGGTGCGGGAGACGCGGCTCGCGCCTGCGCAGTTGGTTTACCCGCTCTTTCTTTGCCCCGGCGAAGGGGTGCGCAAAGAGATTTCCTCCATGCCCGGCGTCTTCAACCTCAGCGTGGACGAGGCGGTGAAGGAAGCCGACGAGGCTGCGCGGCTCGGCCTCGGCGGACTCCTGCTCTTTGGCCTGCCGGAGACGAAAGACGAGCAGGGGACCGGCGCGTGGGACGAGCAGGGAATCGTCCAGCGGGGTTTGCGGGCGCTCAAAGCCTGCGCGGCGTCGAAAAACCTGGTGCTGATCGCCGACGTCTGCCTCTGTGAATACACCAGCCACGGCCATTGCGGCATGGTGGTTGAGACGGCAAATCCAGACGGGCCGGGCTTTGAGGTCGAGAACGACGCGTCGATCGACGTGCTCGGGCGGACCGCGGCTAGCCTCGCCGCGGCCGGCGCGGATATCGTCGCTCCCAGCGACATGATGGATGGGCGCGTGGCGGAGATCCGGCGGGCGCTCGACGAGGCTGAGCATGAGCAGACGCCGATTTTGAGCTACGCGTCTAAGTTTGCGTCCGCGTTTTACGGGCCGTTTCGCGAGGCGGCGGATTCGGCTCCGCAGTTTGGCGACCGGCGCAGCTACCAGATGGATGGCGCCAATGTGCGCGAGGCGATGCGGGAGATTGAGCTGGACCTGGGCGAAGGCGCGGACATGATTCTGATGAAGCCGGCGATGCCGTATCTGGACGTGATCCGCGCGGCGCGGGAGCGGTTTGACGTGCCGATGGGCGCGTACCAGGTTTCAGGCGAGTATTCGATGCTACAGGCGGCGTTTGCGCGCGGATGGCTGGAGCCGCGGCGGGCGATGCTCGAGTCGCTGATCGGGATTCGGCGGGCGGGGGCGGATTTTATCGTGACGTATTTTGCGAAGGATGCTGGGCGGGTGCTGTAGGGTAAGAAGCACACCAGTTTCAGTCGCAGATGGAAGGAGCTTGTGCCGATGGCTTTCACGTTTCGCGGCATTGGGGCTATGCACTACGGCAAGCGCGATTTTCAGCCGGATGGCTCTTACGTCACCACGCTATGGTTCGTATGCTTCTACGTTCCGATCGCACCGATTCAAAGCAAGAGGATCAAGCCGACCGGCGAGGTGACGTATTACGCACTGCGACCGCGCAAGAAGCATCTTCTGCTTGAAAAGATGCGTCCGAACATGACGCAAGTCCTGTGTGTGTATGCGTGGTTTGCGGCGGAACTGGCCAGCTTTATCGCCGCGAAAATGCTGGAATTGTGGTGGATCGCGATTCCGGGCGTTCTGCTGCTGGGACTTCCCTGGATGCTGCGGCGAAGAGCGCTGGAGCGCGTGAAGGTCGCTTCGGAGCGCATGGCGATGGGGCTCTCCCCGGAACTCTCGGACTAGGCATCTCTGGCATTGGGTGGAGACTGTTCCCATACGAGGCCGGTATACTTCGGGTCGTGGATTTGTCGGCTCCTGCGGTCGCATGTCGAGGAGTCGGCAAGGGGAGATTCGATTTGAACTGGTCGCGAAGAGGGTTTCTGAAGTCGCTGTCGCGGACAGCGCTGGTATTAACGCTTGAGGACGTTCTTCGGCTGGCGCGCCCGGCGCTTGGGCAGGCGCAGCAGAAGCCCGCTGCCGGCATGGAACGGCCGTCCTTCGACGCCAAGCCGAAGGCGGTTGCACTCACCTCGCCGATTGCCGGAACTCCCCTTGGGCTGAGCTTTGTGGACGTGGCGAAATCCGCCGGATTGACGACGAAGACCATCTACGGCGGCGAGCACAAGAACAAATATCTGCTGGAGACGACCGGCTGCGGCGTGGCTTTTTTCGACTACGACCAGGACGACTGGCTGGACATTTTTCTGGTCAACGGCTGGAGGCTGGAGGGCTTTCCCAAGGGCCAGGAGCCAATCTGCCACTTATTCAAGAACAATCGCGATGGCACGTTTACCGATGTAACTGCCGGGTCGGGACTGGAACGTACCGGCTGGGGGCAAGGGTGCTGCGTGGGCGACTACAACAACGACGGCTGGAATGACTTATTCGTGAGTTACTACGGCCAGAATGCTCTCTATCGCAACCATGGCAATGGCAAATTTACGGATGTTACCAGGGAAGCCGGGCTGTTGCAGGATAAGTTGCGCTGGAATTCCGGCTGCGCTTTTCTGGATTACGACAAGGACGGCCATCTCGACTTATTCGTCGGCAATTACATCGACTTCGATGTGAAGACGGCTCCGCTGCCGGAAGACGCCGGCTGCGCGTACAAGGGAATCACCGTCGCCTGCGGACCGCCGGGTCTGCTTGGCGGGAAAAATCTGCTGTATCACAACAATGGCAACGGCACCTTTACCGACGTGAGCCAGAGGGCCGGCATGTGGGATACGATCGGCACCTATGCGCTCTCCGTGGCGGTGGGCGATATCGACAACGACGGTTGGCCGGATATCTATGTGGCCAACGACTCGACCGCGGCCACTTACTACCAGAATCAGAAGGACGGCACGTTCAAAGACGTGGCGATCGAAGCTGGAATCGCTTACTCTCCCGACGGCAAGCCGCAGGCGGGTATGGGCGTGGCGCTGGGCGACTTCAATCGCGACGGCCTGCTGGACATTGTGAAGACCAACTTTGCCGGAGATACCGATTCGCTCTACATGAATCTGGGCGACGGGACGTTTGAAGATCACACCTACCTGTCCGGACTGGGCGTCAACACCCGCTATCTCGGCTGGGGCGTGGGTTTTCTGGATATGGACAACGACGGCTGGCTGGACATACTGATCTCGAACGGCCATGTGTACCCGGAAGTGGACGGAACCCAGATCGACGCGCCCTACGCCGAGCATAAGTATCTCTATCGCAACCTGCGCAATGGGCAGTTTGAAGAAGTTACTAAATTGGGTGGCCCGGGAATTACCGATGCGGCCGCCGCGCGCGGCTGTGCGTTCGGCGACTATCTCAATCTCGGACGGATCGATGTGGCCGTCAACTGCGTCAACAGCGTGCCGCAACTGCTGCGCTGCGACTGGACCGACGACGCCACGCGCAACCGCAACTGGATCAAAATTCGCGCGGTCGGCGTGAAAAGCAACAAGGCGGGCATCGGCGCGCGGCTCGTCGTGACGGCCCAGAACGACCCGAAAGCGGCTAAGCCGATGGTGCAGATCGACGAAGTGCGCTCCGGCGGCAGCTACTACTCCCAAAACGATTTGCGCGTCCATTTTGGGCTGGATCAGGCGAAAAAGGCCGATTCCGTCGAGATTCGCTGGCCCTCCGGGGCCGTGGACATCTGGAAGGATTTGGCCTCAAACCGGCTGTATGTCGTCGAAGAAGGCGGCAAGATCCTCAAGACGGACGACTTCGGCGCGGGCAAGCGGAAAGCCTAACCGCTTTGGCCGGGTAAAGCCCCCCAGTTGACTCAAGGGCGCCTCGCGGCGTTTTCTTGAGGGTGTCGGGGTGGGCGTCGGTTGCGAGTGGCGAATGGGTTGGCGACAGTGGGAATCGCGGTTGCGGCCGCAGGGATGCTGGTAGCCGGGCGGACGCCCGCGGTCTCCGCTGTGTCTGTCGCGGCCCACAGCGATCCAAATGCGCAGTGCGCGCCCTGTCATCAGGCCATCTACGAAAAATACCGGACCACGCCCATGGCCCGGGCCAGCGGCCCGGCTTCAGACGGTTTCCTGCCCGGCGGACTCACCCACGCGCCTTCCGGCATCACCTACAAGATGGTGGACGAAGGCGGCCCCGTCTTTTTGCATTTTTCCCGCGAAACCGCCGTTGGCCGGGCGGCGGTCGGGGACGAAAGCAGTCTGAACGGTGAGCGGGAATTGCGGTATTTTCTGGGCTCGGGTACGCGTGGGCGCACCTACCTCTTCGAGCAGGATGGGTATTGGTTCGAAATTCCCATCAACTGGTACGCCAAAAAGCGCATCTGGGACATGGCGCCCAATTATCAGCAGGCGCAAGAGATGCCGCTGACTTTGCCGGTCGATCCCGGCTGCCTGCGCTGCCACAGTTCCGGAGCGCAGCCCTCGCTGCCGGAAGCGCGCAACAAATACGCCGGCGCGCCGTTCCTCGCGGGTGGAATCGCCTGCGTCGCCTGCCACGGAGACGCGACGGCTCACCTGGCCAGCGGCGGCCGCGCGGTGATGATGAAAATCGGCGATCTGCCGCACACGCGGCGGGATTCCATCTGCCTGAGCTGCCATCTGGAGGGCCAGGAGGCGGTCGTTCACGCCGGCAAGCGCCTGGTGGATTTCCGTCCCGGCGACAGCATCTTCGATTACGCCAGCTTTTTTGTGCGCCAGGCGAGCGCCGATTCGGACGCGCGGGCGACCAGCCAATGGGAAGCTCTGCTCCAAAGCGGCTGCAAGCGGGGCGCGGGAGAAAAGCTGACCTGCACCAGTTGCCACGATCCGCACGGGTCGACCATCGGCATGAGCGCCGCGGACCGGGTGGCGTTTTATCGCGCCAAATGCCTGGCATGCCATGATGCCGGCGCGGCAAATCTACCGGGCGGCTCCGCTTCGTCGCCCTTGCGCACGGGATTTGCCGCCACGCACCACCCGGAAAACCCAGACTGCGCCTCCTGCCACATGCCGCGGGCGCGCGCCGCCGATATTGCTCACGAGCAGGTGACCGACCACCGCATTCCGCGCATTGCGTCGCCCGCTCCCGCCAAACCGGCCGGTCCTGCGGGGATGCTGGGTCCGTTGGTGGCCATTGGCAGCGAGCCGGGAGTCGCGGGGCCGAGCACGGTTCGCGATCTGGGGCTGGCCTACGCCTTCGCCGCCTCGCGCGGCGACCGGCAGGCCGGGGAACGCGCCATCGCGCTGCTTACACAAGCCGAGACCCAGCCCGGAGCGTCCGCCGATGCCGCACTCCATGAGCAGCTTGGATTCCTCAACCAAATGGCTGGGAATAAGGATGCCGCGGCGAGCGAATACGCGCTGGCGCTGGCCGCCGATCCGCACAATTCGATCGCAGCCGGCGATCTGGCCCTGCTTAAAGCCGGCGATCGCCAGTATGGCGAGGCGGTGGCGCTATGGGAGCGCGCCTTCACCGAAGATCCCGTGCAGTTGAAGGCGGGGATGAATCTGGCCATCGTCGAATGCGGGTTAGGCCGGCGGGAAGCCGCGCTGGCCACGCTCCAGAGGATTCTGACCTTCTCTCCCGACGACGCGCAGGCGCGGGAGATGTTTAGCGGAATGCGATCCGGAACTCGCGTCTGCGGACCTCGCGCGCAGGAGCGCTGAGCCGCTTGCGCGTGGAGAGACTCCAAAACCGCCCGGACAATTTCCTGCCGCCGCATTTGGAATCCAACACGGCCAAGGTGGAGTCATTGTCTCGGCAATGAGATAGCGAACCGGACCGATTTTCCTGCGCGGAATCAAATCCCGCCAGGATGCGAGGGGTCCTGCGAACTTTCGAGCCGGCGCTCGAACGAAGGCTATAAAACGTTGCGGTTCAACAACATCGATAGGGAAAGAGGCAGCCCATCAGACTCTTGTCCAAATTGAAAACGCTTTCAAGGTTTGACATTACTTATTTCCCCAAACTTCCACCATCCCCGATTCCATTTTTTTCAGATTAGTCATTGACAGACCTCCATTCTTTCTACTAAAGTTCGGCGGTGTTCCAAAGGGTCTCATTGTGCGCTCCAGCAAGCGGCGATTGGGAGCGGACCCTTTGGGCGAACCGCTTCTCCGTGGACGGAAGGGTCCGTGGAGCGGCAATGAAGAGCAGGCCTGGCCGCCATGGCAGGACCGGCCAGGGAGTGGTCTCAGGCAAGGTTGCTTTCCTCCGATGTTTCGTACAACCACGCAGGCTCTCGACTCCCCATCGGTGGGAGGAGCATAGCCGTGATGCGATGACGAAAACTCAGGAACGAACCCGGTCTGCTGAGCCGACAAACGCAGATTCACAAACGGATTGAACGATTTCAGGAGACCGCATGACTAAGAACTTGCGGGCGGCATCCCTCATGGCACTCCTCGCCATCGGATGCTTGCTCACTC
>Ga0116230_10001459_pt1 | contig 22526 bp, 15 predicted proteins | sample S1TSphfallax_3_FD_88678 | JGI IMG/M metagenome (GOLD analysis project Ga0116230, IMG submission 88678) | Host-associated microbial communities from peat moss isolated from Minnesota, USA - S1T2_Fd - Sphagnum fallax MG | ecosystem: Host-associated > Plants > Peat moss > Unclassified | place... | reverse complement strand
TGTTCTCATAAAGCAAGTGATGAAGAATTAAGGAGCACACTTGGGGTTTGAATACTTTTTTTTAGAAAGCTCATATTGGACAATTAGTACTAACACCATTTTTTGGGCCTAAGGGATTTAGATTTTTTTTTGACTTCCAATTATTTGGGATTGAAATTTCATGTCGTACAAATTTTTGAATCAATTACATTGTGTGTAAAAAAATAAATTGAACTTCTTTTGTTTTGATTTTACTTTAATATGATTGTATGGACTATACATGGGATATTTGTAGCTAACCATACAATGAATAATTTCAAAAGAGGTAAATGGTGACCATCCTTTTTCATTCAAGAGAAAGCTTCAAGGTTGAAAAACAACATGATTCCTTTAAGAAGATAAAAGGAAATTCTTTTCTGATCAAGATTTAATTTTTGTTTGTTGTTTTACTTTATTTATTTATGTGTGTTATTTTGGTTTGTTGTTGTATAAACATTAAATGCCTCTTACTATATGACTACGACAATGGAGTATCCTTCAAACAAAGAAGTAAAACACAATGAGCCGAAAAATTGCTAGGGCTGCCTCCATCTGTAATAGCGTGCCCACAGGCTTAGGTGCGAACTAGCTAGGACCTGAAGTCACCAGGAGCGGTCCCACTCTCAAGGACATCGTGCCTTGTAAAAGGCGAATAAAAAGAGCCAGACAAGGCCACCTGAAAAACAACTATCACGTGTTGGGAGCCATGCCCAGTTTTGCGCGTACGTGCAGCTTGGTGTAATACTGTGGCTGGAAAGCCAAAAGCTGTGGGACTTGGGCGATCAGTGCTTTGCTTTTCTGAAGCCTGAAGGGTTACCTATCGAGAGCTTGAGCTGTAGACTAGGGACTATGTAAGCGACGAGTGATCGAGGAAATTTCACCATCTGCAGTGATAGATCGATCGGGAACCCAGCAGCTTCCCGGCCATATGAAGCATTTTGATTTTCATAAAGTGCCATCTTCTGCAGTTTGGTGCAGTCTAGGTTCACGTAGAATTACATGTTGCCGAGCGAGCTGGATGCAGGTTTGTTTTGACCCTTGTAGTGAGTCGTGATAATCTGCTCATGGCGAAGTTTATTTCATCTATATGTATCTTGGCACTTGTTGCTTGTCCCGTTTGCTCCTGCCGGCTGCAATCGAAGCTGTCATGTCCATCTGATCGTCAGATCCTGAATTGCTTTAGGAAAAGATGAGAATGCTTTTTACAGTATTATAACTTGGTGACCAGTGTTTCCTCACTCCTTTAAAATCACTTTCAAAATTTCGAGTTAAAACTGTCATGGATTGCTTTTCTCACAGCGATAATTTCCCTACTTCTGAAAGCAATGATTCTCATGCGTGTTTTCTAATACTACATTTGTGGAGGATGTTTAATTTGATACTCCTAGAGAAAATTCATGGGAGACGTAAGGGTCAAGTTGCTCATACTTTCGCCGTCGCTTCTGTTTCGCTCCAGCTTCCTGTCAGAAGATTTCGTATAAGAGCAGCCTAGTCTCATTAGGACTAATTGAACCTTTAAATGCGAGTTCCTGTCCTGAACCAATATGGTTTTCTTATAACCACCGCACCGGCCGTGATCAGGGACTCTGATAATCAGGGGCACTAATACTCTGTCCCTGGAATTCGCATGTAAGAACCAATGCCAGTTTCCTCAAATATGGCGAGTGCGTTCAGGTCATCTCGCACTAGCTTTTGTTCAAGTGATCTTGAAGTGGTCAGTTGTACTCAATCTCTTCCAATAGATCAGTTACAGAAACCCGCTACATTTTCAGTCGCGGGACTTATAAGAAAGCCTCTTCGGATCCGATGCGCTCTTGGACTACTACCTCGCGGCAGCATCACTACAGCGACAACTATTTCTGTGGGTGTGTTTTCTACTACCTTCAATATACGCCGGAGCTGAATCCATTTCATCGTCATCTAGATCCATATTTCTAGTGGACGTTCATTGACCGCATGCACGCAAGAAACTAGTCTCTAGATCATAAGCTTCTGTGATTTAGAAATCATACATAAATCCCGTTTCAGTTTCTGAACTCGATTAGATTTCTCGTCATCTCCTCCGCAGGAAATCGGCCTGGCTCTGCACGTCGTCTGAAGAAAGAGTTGATTGTCCAGTCACCAGCTGACATCGAAGATCCAGACGTCGAGAAGTCGAAATTACGGGCACTATCCGAAGAAGCATTCCGGGACTACCAATTTCTGTTTAGGGCACAAAGGAATGAAGTGGAATCGATCCCACTCACAGTGGTTGAGGGGGCTGTGCCAGATGATTTTGCTGGTGTATACTACCTTTGTGGACCCGGGATTTTGTCAGATGACCATGGCTCTCAACTGCATCCACTAGACGGCCATGGTTATCTCCGCAAGTTCGTGTTCACTGGTGCTAGCTGTCCCGTCATGTACTCAGCAAGGTATTTATCGCTCTGAAAAACAATGCTATATATCAGTGCTTGATAACTGCTGATTCTAGTAGGTGGAACTAATTAAGTTCGGTCGTCAGTTTTAGCTGGTCACGACTTGTCCAAACAATGAGCTGCTGACTACTGTAGACGTGCATATGTATGGGGCGCAGGTACATCGATACCGAAGCTCGGCAACAGGAGTTTGACAAGGAGAATAAGACATGGAAGTTCACATACCGAGGCGCATTCTCACTGTTGCAAGGAGGCCACAGATTCGGGAACCTGAAAGTTATGAAGAATGTGGCCAACACGAGTGTGCTGCAATGGGCAGGCCGACTCATGTGTCTGTACGAGGGTGGATTACCCTACGAGATGGATGCGGTCACCCTCAACACCTTGGGGCTCTTCAGGTGCAGCAAATCTGCTGAGACTTGAGACCTCCCCAAGCCTCGCCTTTATAAGCTACTCAATAAGTTGTTCGGTGAACGTCTCCGCGTCGCAATATTAGTCTTGATAAGATCTTTGAACTTACTATAGTCTTAATAATTTGTTGCAGAATGCAGGATGCCAGCAAAACAAGCGATATTGGCTCAAGCTTGAACCAATCCTGGAAAAGCATCACAGAAAGCTGCAACAGGCTCCTTAGTAACCCTCAGGGCACATTAAGAAGTGCAGCAGTAGGAGTTGTGGGAAAGCTGATACAACCCATCCTCAAAGGTCGATCTATCACTAATCCCGTGCATGATCATGATGATTTAAAACTGCCCAATACAATCAACCAGAAGAGACAGTTGTAGTTCGAGATCAATATTCCAATCTGTTTTACGCGGTCGTGCTTAAGTGTTAGTTTTTGAACATGCGCGAGCTCCCATGAAGATTCAAATTGACTGATGATGGTATGATGGGTACAGGCGTATTCGACATGCCCGAAGAAAGAATGCTGTCGCATGTCAAGTATGATATGAAGCGTCGACGCCTCGTGGTTATGACTTGTCGTCGAGAAGATATGGTGCTCCCCAAGAGCACATTCACTATGTATGGTAAGTAGGAGAAATGAAGTCCCTCCAAACTCCAACCCAATTTTTGGAAGAGAAAACTAATATCTACAAACTAGGCTAAAAAAACGATGGTTCTCTGTCATTAGCAATTGACGAGGAATAGTACTTTTGATTAGAGAGATTGGGAGTTTGAAATGTTTTGAATATGTATTAAATGCACTGAAAACCCTTTTGGCTCCGATCAACATGTACCTGCAGAACTAAACACATCGATGCAAGTGGTGCAACGAAATGTGTTCACTCTCGACGAACAACTTATGATCCACGACTGGGGCCTTACTGACAATCATTACGTGTTGTTAGCAAATCGAGTCAAGCTCAACTCTGCAGGTACGTATGCGGCCAGGGTGGTCATCTGGCAGACCTGCAATCAATGTATCTGCAACTTTCATCGTCTCCTAGCTAGTGCTCCTATAACATGAAGTTAAAATATAACATTTTTCTTTGGCCGGTGTACGCTCTCTTTCATTCGTCTCGAGCAGACAGAAGCAAACAGGGTAGTAAGCTATAGAGAGAAGCTCTGACTGAGATATAGGGAGGTAAAGAAAAAAAACTTTGAATATCCTTAAGGGCTTGGTTGTCATTTACTGCAGAAAAGGTTGCAGGATCGCTTGCTGGCATGGCACCGATGATTAACTGCTTGAGCGTTGACGACACATTGCCGTACACACCTCTTTTCCTGCTTCCTCGGAAGCTGGTAGATCACCCGACTGCCCGCGGTTCTGCCAACAACACTGGCCGGGATTGGAGGATCCCGCTGAAAATACCTGGCCGAATGTGGTTCATCCACACCGCCAATGCATTCGAGGAAGTTGATCGCGATGGTAACATTCATTTGGTCCTGGACGGAACTGCCTGCTCCTACGACTGGTTCTCCCTCTTGCATATGTTTGGTGAGACTAACTAGGACTGGACTAATATTCTTAGTTCACAATAATTCTGCGGAATAGCTTCCTTCCAAGCTGTTGACAGTCTCCTGAAGTCTTGATCTATGCATTGTTTCATTCACAAGCTGCTACAAGTCTGAGAATGTCATCACTCCTGAAGGTATAAATACTTGTGAGGGAGAATGGTGATATCTTATAATAGTTGTGTTCTAACAGCTTCTGTGGTGGTGATTTGCGACGACATAATTAGGGTATGAATGGCAAAAGAAATGGCTGGACCCAACATACATGAACACAGTTTCCAACGATTCAGTTTCGTCGCCTGCAGCTCGTCTGGACGAGAATCCAATCCAGCTTGTTAGAGTCTCCACGCTGTTATCACCGGAGGGAAAAGAAATTCGCACGAAATGTGAAGAGTTCGAGAACAACAAGTGCGCCTGTGACTTCCCAGCCTTGAATCCGTTGATAGCTGGCTCTAGGCAGGAGCACACCTACTTAGCAGCAGCCTCGGGTCGGAGACAAGCGTTACCCTACTTCCCTTTCGATACACTGGTGAAGCTCAGTGGCCACGATGCAACTGAAGCCAAAGTCAGCTCATGGTTCGCTGGAAAGAGATCATTTGTAGGAGAGCCCATATTTGTACCGAGGTCCAATGTTGCAAAATCACCAGACAGCCCCGATTTCCGGGAAGATGACGGCTACTTGCTCACAATTCAAGTGAGTACCCAAATTATTATACATTTCATGAAATGCTTGGCCCAAATTCATAATTCTCTAGGTAATAAATTGAAAGCTATACTTTTTCAGCACTTGGCAGATGTCGACTGCCGGTCCCGGGCGAAGCTCAATTACTTATTGCTTCATTTCAAAACACGTATTTGAGTTCAATTTTAAAATTTGAAGGAGAAATATACATATTCATTTATGATTAGAATATGTTTGCCTGCGTAATTTGACTGGTTCTGAACTGGAAAGTTGTCTGATCGGATGAGAATGAGACAGAAGCATCGGTAGGGAAGCAAGTTGAATGGGGTTGGGGGTTGTTGAGTGATGGGGTGATTGCAGTACGCTGCAGCGGAGGAATGTTGCTATTTCGTAATACTGGATGCACAACGAATTGGAAAGCAAGATGCGCTTGTTGCCCGCTTGCGCTTACCTGCTAAATACGCGTTTCCTTTTGGCTTCCACGGGTTTTGGACAGATCTAGATGAATATGTTCAATCAGCTGCATCAACGAACACGAATTAACAACAGTTCCGCCGAGTAGCACTGATTTCTCATCCTTGTAATTTTTCTACACGAGTAGTTTTTTATTTCCAACTAAACATTCCAAGAAAAAAATCTTTCGTCTAGTAAATTGGCTGACACTAGTTGGACCCATTGTGATTCATATGTCCATCGCAATTTCTAATTCCAAATTTACATGCTACACCCATGATTCAAATTTGGGTATAACACATACAATTTGTTTTTCTTCAATAGGGTATGTACAAATCTATTCAAATCAATTTGTTGGATTCAATTCCAAAGTAGAATTACATTAGACAAGTTTTCATCTGAACATGCAGACTACATTTTAGTGCCCAAACTAATTTTTTCTCTATACATTGAATTGATTATAATGCAAAACTATGGCTTTTAAAAGACTATGATCTTATGTACTACACTTATCATGTGTTGAATGAGAGGGAGACATGTATTATTACATTTGTAATGTGAACCCAAATTGACATTGTTATACTTACTTTGGAAAATGACTAAAATTGTGCTACTGATGGAGCATATTATTTTTTAAGGATTTTGACCCAAGTTTACCAGTCAAGCTTTTGAATGTACATGCAACATGGCTTCAAACTTAAGTTCAGATTTTACTTTGTATTAATCATCATTGTCCATCCACAATCTTGTTAGTTGACCAAGTAGATTATGTTAAGGAGTTAACATTAACCAAATCATCTTTTTCTTTTCACTAATTATTTCATATTATCTAAAACATGTTATAATATCTTGGGATGAAAGCACACCATTCAAGATTGTTGTCACATTGTATTTTTTTTTCAGGATATTGACATGTTTGAATTTCAACCATGTCATTATTATACAATATTTTTATAATATTTTTAAATATCATGGTAGGTCAAAATCCAAAGAAGGGTGAAAACATGGTTAAAAAAGTTAGGGGTGCCAAAGTAAATGTCTTTTTCTAAGGATTGCATCTGACACGTGTGTCATTTTTTTGTTGGTTTATAATTTTAAATATAATTACATCTTAAATATAAATACATTTTGATTACAAATTGATTTTGTATCATATATATTATGCATTCATGCCTTCTATTACATAAACATGAACAACCTTTGTTAAAGGTACACTTTCAAAATCCATAATTTTCAAGGTCTAAAGCATTTTTGAACCAAATGTGTTCAAATTAGTTATAAATTGTTTTTTCATTAATTCAAGTTTTTTTGCCTTTCTAATCATCAATATTAAAATCTTTTTCAATTTTCAAAAAGAATGGTGCACATTTGGTAGAAAAAAGGATGTTTGAAAAAAAACAAAAACTATCCATTCTTGAGGTTTTAGTGGTTTCAACATGCAAAAACATTTCTTATTTGTGTCAAGCTTTGAGTGTATATTTTTTCAAACATACAAAAATGCAATTTAAGGAGTGTCCACTCACTTGGGTGGCTCCAAGTTGATTGTGTTTTTACCCTGAAATCAAATGTCAAACAAATAATATATTTTTATTTCATATGATGTGATGTTAAAATATGTTTGTGCAAAAAAAATTGTATGTCACAGTGTATTAAAAATTACGAATATATTTTTAAAATGATTAAAATGATTTTTAATTTTTATGAAATTTGTGGTATCTACTAAACATTGTGATTTCATATGATTGGAAAAAATCTATGACCCATGTCAAAAGTTGAATAATTATTATATCACAAGGTAAAAACATGGTCAAAGTAGTCACCCAAGTGAATGGACACTCCTTAAAATTGCATTTTTGTATGTTTGAGAATCACTTGAGGGAAACATAATAGTTTCGATTGACATAATGTTTTTTGGAATATTTTACATTAATTGCAAAGTTTATTTGCTCAAAGCTTAATATAAATCAAAAAATAATTTGCATGTTCAAAACATTCAAACCTCGAAAATGAACAATCTTTGGTTTCTTCAAACATCTTTTTTTTCTACTAAATGGACACCAATTTTTTTGAAAATTATATAGGATTTTAACATTGATGATTAAAAGGGCAAAAGGATTTTAATTGATGAAAATTAATTTTAAAACTCATTTGAGCAGATTTGGTTCAAAAATGCTTTCGACTCTAAAAATTATGGATTTTGAGAATGTGGTTTTAATAAAACAATGTTCATATTTATGTTATAAAAGGCATGAATGCATAATATAAATGATATGACATCAATTTGTAAAGGTGCAAATGGGATAACACAAACCACACCTGCATGCTTTTGTGATTGCTTTTGGAAAAATATTTTTAAACTATTGTTAAAAAATTTTGAAAAAAATCTTTTAAATTTTTTTAATAAAAAATTCATTTTATTTTATTAAAATTCATGTCAAATTTTTGATGAAAAATGTCAATTTTTAAAAAAAATTTGAAATCCTTTTACAAATCCTTTTATTACTTAAAAGCAAATGTTATATTGTTTAATGCGTGTTTTTTAAAATATATATTCATTTGATTAATTTCAATTCAATTCACATGTTCCCTTGATATACTAAAAATACAACTATATAAACAAATCTTGCAATTTCAACATCAAATTAAATTATGCATTTAAAACATGAAAAAACCAAACAAATGTTACACTTGCTATTGTAAGTGTTATTATGATTACACCCGTAATCAAAATGTATTTATACATAACATGCAATGTTAAATTGGGTATTCAAAATAAAAAAATTAAAGCTATAAACCAACACAAAAATGACACATGTTACATTTTGCCCTTGGAAAATGATTTTTACCTTGGTGCCCCTTGGCTTTTATTATCGTGTTATCACCCCCAAAAATGAGTTTTTTTCAAAATGATGACTATACATATTATGCATAAATTAATATTTTGATAAAAAATCAATTTCAAATAGAAGATGATAAGAAATGTGAAGTGAGTCATTTAAAAAATTCCATTTGAATGTTTTTTGGGTTGACCAATTCAAACAAAAACCTAATGTAATCTAAAACAAGAAAAAAGTTATGTTATATTACATATACCATAAACATACCCATTATTTCTTGAATTTAATATTTAATTTTAAAAACTCAAATAATTTTAAATAGTGTTAGCTTTATGAAAATTAAAATATGAAGCTCAAACACCAAAAATGAAACCCAAAATTAAATGCAATACATTTGGGAATTGTATATTTTATGCACATGTCATGAAATTGCCCAAGTTGGCGTCCTATAATGTGCCTTCACCCCTTGGTGCCATGAAATTATAACATAATCATTTAATTATGACCAAAGTTTTTTTTCAAATTCTTCAAGTAGGTGCACTAGCTAGGATCCTCAATAGTAATTAATAATAAATGACAACCACATTGGTGAACAAGTAGATTTTTTTGGAATCATTTTAGTTCTAGTGATCCGTAGGAACACACTATTTAAATTTGGTGACTTCCAACCTTCTTTTCAAGATATGACAAGTTTTCTTCAAAAATTCCAAAAAAACCTGTTGTTAGATTTGCCAACCCTATCTTTTGTTGCCAAGTTGCAAAAATTTGCCAAAAACAAATGTTGATTGTGGCCATTGAATACAATCCCAATAATGAATTTAATAAACATTTAAAAAATTATAGCTAATAATTGGTGACACAAAGTTAATCCTCTTTGTCAAAAACAACAATCTAAATTTTAGTTTTTCAAATTGCAACTAACCCATTCATGACAGACACTAAACAATGGAACGTTAGTCTTGATGTAGTTGTAAGATAATGCCCAACAAGAAAATAATACTAAGTTTTTATTATTATACATAATTTATGATTAACATTTTAATTATCTTTTTTACATAATATTTCTAAGGATAACTAAACGATCCAGTGGGTTAAAATCTCCCTTTTCAATCAAAGGGTTTATTTAAGGTTCAATATTTTTTTTCAAACTTTTTTTTTCATGAACGAAATGGATGAAAAAAATAGATCTCTAGTGAACTTCTTCAACCTAAATGTCTTGGAGAGAAAGACATTTTCCTTAAGGAAAAGGAAATAAAATGGTAACCCTAAACATATTCCCTTGAGGAAAAGGAAACAAAATGATAACCCTAAGGGAAAAGGTGAGCAACTTCATGTGGAAAAGAGGGGACTAAGAGCATCTCCACCGGTGCTCAGTATGTCACGCTCGATAATAAAATTAAATGTCTAAGTTTATCTTCTTTTTTATTGGGTAACCCCACCAATAAAACTAGAACTCCCTATATGTGGGGACCACTAATAGCAAACCACCTGAACCAATCATCATGATCGACAAATCAGAAATACTGAGCCATAGTCATGTCCAATTTATTACACTTTTTTTTTTTGAGGTGCATGACTGTGTTGCGCCTTTCACCAGCCAAGGCAAGCTGTACGAATTTGGTGCAAAAAAACCAATTTCATGAGCTAAACCAGCACATTTTGACATTTTCACAATAAACTTTACTATTTGGAGTCACATATTGAGCACCATTGGAGATGCTCTAAGTTGCCTTTTGCTCCAGGGAGAAAGGGAATCTCCTTTTCCGCAAAGAAAGGGGATTAAGTTGCGTTTTCCTTAAGGGAGAAGGGGAGTTGTTTTTTCCTTGTGGAGAAAGGCACTAAATCAGAAAAATGAAAGGGGGGTTGCCTAAGGGGCCTAAATTGCTTTCTCCCCCTAGGAAAAATGGAGTTACCTTTTCCTCAAGGAGGACTGGAATTGCTAAGGATTAAGTTAGCTTTTCCCCAGAGGAGAAGGGGATTAAATTGCCTGAGGGAGCAATTTTTGTTAAAAAACAAATTCCCAAATGTTTCACAAGAAAATGTAAGGGATAAACTTTGTTCAAATCAAATATTTATTATATCATTTGAAAGCTTTTGAAGTACAAGTGGAAAAGGGGACTTGAAAAATTTAATCGTTAATTTCTTTTTTGTCATAACTTTTAACTCATAGCTTCAATTCAAAAATGCAAAATCATTTTAAATATTGAGACTTTGAAAGATTTTTCAATGATATAAAAAAATTTGATTTAAACAAAATTTAACCCTTATATTTTTTTGTCAAACATTTAAAAACTTGTTTCCCAGGGCAACTTGTCCTTTTTTTTCTTAGAAAGTTGCTCCCTTTCTCCTCAAGAAAGTTACTTCCTTGGAGGAACATGGTCCAATGAGAAAGGGACTTTCCTCAAGGAGGAGACTAAATGTCCTTTTCTCTTAGGGGTGAAACTCTTTTAAAATGTTCCAGACAAAACAAAAAGAGGCTTGTCCTTACTACAGTTCTTTTTTCTTCTATATTTTCATCCCAATCAAAACTAATGAATCAAAAAGTGTGAAATATTTCATAAATATCAATTTTAAATCATTATAATCATCCAAAAATGTGTTTTTACATGAGAGAAAAAGACTAGAGAAAAAATACTAAAAAGATGATGTTATGTCACAATTTTATTACACCTTAAAAATTTTGAAACCCCAAAACATCTAGTTTAAAAATATGCTCAGAGATTTTATTTTTATTTTTGTAATCCATTTCATTTATAGAAGAAAAATAAAATCTGAAAGAGAGATCTAACTTTGAACCCTTTGGTAGAAGGGGGAGATTTTAGCCACTCAATCACTTTTTTTCCTTAGTAATATTGCATAAAAAAATAAATTAAAATGTTAATCATATTTTTGGTACTAAAAAAACTTTTTGAATTTTTTTTTTTGTTGGACATTGACCTACAACTAGGTTGAAATCGAGCCACATTTAATTTATTGCTCGTGTTTAGTGTTTGCCCCCTCTCACTAGATCCCATGCTTGGACTTTACTTGACACTAATGGGGAGGGCCAATGTTGTTGTATGTTTAACTATAATTCGAAGTCCAAAGTCCAAACTGGAGATGCAGAATAGCAGCTAGAAATGTGACAAAATGATCATGACTCCAAGTCCAAGGTTTTTTGTGGGCAGAAGGGCCAAAAAGGATCCAGAAGGAGTGCTAATGCCCATGACTCCAAGTCCATGATTTTTTGTGTACAGAAAGGCAAAAAAGGGTCCAGAAGGAGTGCTAATGCCCAAGGCTGTTTTTTGTCAGACCATAGGTCAAACGCAAAAGTCTGTAGTGGATTCAAGCAACTTAGCAACCACAAGTGCAGTATAATGATCACAAATACTCCAAAAAAAACTTGCAAACAAATAATTTTAACCCCAAGTAAGTAAGGAATGAGAAATTGGAATAGAAAGTTGAAGAGAAACCTTTTGCACATAGGCATGTACAATAACAATACAAGTCAAGTTGTATAGGTATTTGACAAGTAAAAAATTTCAAAACCTATTAGAGTTTGAGAACTAGTTCAAAGCTGCAGCTTGGGGGTGATGGCTCACTGCTATAGCCCCTTCTGGGATGCTGGACCACAAAAGTGTCCTGGGTTCAAACCCAATGGTGTTGGAAGACCAAGATTGCATACCTAGTAAAATTGCACCCCCAAGTCAAGCTCATTGGTCATCTCTCAATTGAACTTACTAGGTGGACTTGAACTGTAAGTACTGAAGTATCCCGGTACTTATGAAGATATATTGAAAATATTGTGGGTACTATGTATTCACAGCACTTTGTAATGTCCTGCCAAAAGATAGACATGTTTATCAATGAACATGTTCAGCAATTAAGTTTGTCATCCAACAATCCCATGTTCAACAATGCACTTCTAGGAGACCTATGAATAGGCTATGATGTACACACCAAAATTTGAGCTTTGTTGTTGCAAGAACCAAAATGAATGCATTTTCTCTCCTGCCCACTAGACAGATGCAAACAATAAAACCGATGAGGGATGGGATAATGTCAGCAGGGCTGGCATATACAGCTGTGCTCAACTGAACAAAGAACACGACAACTAAAAAGAACGCATACGTCTCCTCCCCCTACTGGGGCGTGAAACTAATACCGTCTCAGGAAAGGGACCACGTTTTCTGTTTTCTGGCCTGGTTGTGGGTCATTTCCTTTGTTCCTTGTTCTCCCCCTCTGTTGGGTGTTTTGTCTTTATAAAGTTTGGCAGGGTTTCATCACGATTATGTCTTCTACAAAAGAGCTACCATCAATCATACAGTACTAGAGGATGGGCTGTATATTGCGGATTCTGCCAGGTACGCATGCTCTGGGTGAGACCATTTGGGTGTGAGACCATTTGGGTGAGCTTACCTGGCACCAAATACAGCGCACTCTTTGGTGTTAAAGGCATGGGCTTCACTGTAGTTCTGCAGAATTAGCCACGCAGGCCAATTGGCATGATTGAAGACTCTAAAAGAGGGCCTAAAACAGCTAACCTGAAGGTTTCAAGCATGAACCCCATGTACCCAAATCCAACTCAGAGACCCCATCATCAATCACTCACTTACAAGATTAGAGAAACACATAATCAGCTCAGGGTGAGGGTTATTTCAGGTGTTGGCCAATTATTGATTCTTGGGTAGGTTATCATAAAAAGTTTTAAAATTTAAACTTGTCGATTATCAATGTCAGAGTAATATCCTTGGTTATAAACTTATTGAGTTATTTTTTGGACTAGTAATCATTGGTTATGTATAAGGGTCAGTTCTCAAATACCCAGTTGAGAACCATTGGTTTTACTTTCAGTTTTTTTTTAAATTAACTGTTTTTTTTTTGCTGTTTTTCTTTTTTCTATCATAAAAAATGTTTAGGATTTTAGGATTTATAACTTATCTGGATGATAACCAGGTCATCTGTGTAGGTTATTAACATTTGGAAATGCAATACTAGACAGGTAGGTTATTTACTGGGTTTTTAAAAAATCAATACCTGGCTGGTAGGTTATGATACCCAGATCTGGACCTGGCGAGTTACCTGGGTCAAAAAGCAATAACCAGCCAACACTGATTATTTCAGTAATGAATGGTTCCCACCAACCACACAATGGGCCCATACAGTGGACCTTCCTGTCGCCTTGCTGTAAAAGCTCGTTGGGATGCAGAATGGTCCCTAGGGGGTGCCTTGTCTAGTACCTAATGGGCAGGTAGGAAAGAAAACCCTCACCCATGGATAAAGTCCAGGTCCTTAAATCAGATTATTCCGTGCTCCACGTATGATCCGAGGCCGGTCTTGCCCCCAATTTGTGTGTGTGTGTATATATATAACAGCTCTGATACCCGCCGGGGGTTTGGACTGAAATCTGATACCCGCCCCCTCATGGGTGAGAACTTGGAGGTCGTAGCTACGAGCCGGTTCCCTGTTCCCTAAGTGCTCGTTCCCTCATTTTCACAGTGGAAGCCTAGGGTTTTAACGGCTCTCAACATCACCCACTAGAGCGTACGTTGTGGTATGTGACCGTTAGTGGACGGTCAAAGCTGACCATTGAATTCCATCTTGGGTACTTGGACTGCTGTGGTAACTGACTAGTTAGTGCGGGGATTAAGACGAGCTTGCGTTTCACTGCGTTCGTGTATTTAATATTTGCCTCGTCTCTCTCGACTAATTCCGTTCGCCAGAGTATATCCCCGTCCTGCATTCCGGTGAGCGAGTACCGATTGATTCTTGCTCGACCGGTCCAATTCTGCCACAACTCGACCGGTCTACTTCTGCTGCAATCCTGCGAACAGAAGGCGGCAACTTCGGGAGCCGCCTTTCCGTATGAGAAAATTGCTGGCGTCAGAATAATATGTGGCGCCTTCCAGAAATATTGGTACTACTTTGTTGACTCGAAAATTGCCGAATCCTTTGAGTTGGACTCCGATTGAAGTCTTCATTTGTTTGTTTTCACTTATTTCTGCGATTTCTGGGACACGCTTGCGGCAATACAAGAGTTTTTTAGTGTTTCCTACTTGCGAATTGTGTTTACCCCCCCCCCCGCCCCCAAGCCCCCGCAAAAAAAGAGAGAAGATTTTCGGTGCGTAGTTTTGTGATCAATGTCCGTCCTTCCTCTGCACGTCTGTAATGCAAAACGCCTGGAAAAAAATCATACGATGTATGTAGTTTGGCTCTGGAACCATGCGTGATGTTTTCCGATTTGCCAAGATTTCTGAACTGACGTTACTCGATTGTTTGCCGTGTCGTGTTCGATAGGATCTCCAAAATATTCCAGCATTTTTCCCTTCGCACATTCTTTCTTGAGCAGCTGGTTTTTTTGTCATCACTGTTTCCATCGTGTAGTGGCGTGAACTCTTCTCTCGTCTGCCCGCCATAAGGCACGTTCTCTGAAGTTTTATACTTCTCGCCGTTCACGCACCTCAGATGTCGAGTCTCTTTCATTGTTCCAGAAGACCTGCACTGCAAATTAATCTTTTGTCTTTGATCTGCAGTGAAGGCTGACTCGAAGAGGCGTGAGTTGCAAACGAGCGAACGACAATCGTTCTATCACAGATACAGAGAGAAAGGATCTGCAAATTGATGTCCAGATGTTTTATGAGCTATAATTGCTATCACTTACTACAAGGAGACCTTGGTGACAGTGGAAAGGTCGTGCTCTACAGCCACATTCGAGCGAGAGACTAAAACAGTTGAAACTTGAAACACTCTCTTGAAACTAGAGATTTCTGCAACACATCTCGACCGCACTGCCAAAGAATGGCGGAGGGCATTGGGAGCTGCAAGTCGTCTAGCTTTCATCTAATCTAACCAAGGCGGTTGTATTCTGGTAATAGAAGCTCGAGTCATTCGCTCAGATCATTCTTTCGTAACATAATTGTGAAAGTTCATACGAACAAGTAAAGCTGGAAATTTACGAGCATCTCGATTGTTCCTGTCCATCCTCGCCAACTTTGTGCGGAAGTTTGGCAGAGTGTGGAAGCAATATTCCAGGAGCAAGTTGGCTGTGCTACGGCTTTAAGGAGAGGCAAGAAAACAGACAAAAACGGAAGGAAAGAAGCTTTGCACGAGGCAGACAAGGTGAGGTCAACCGAGATCTTGAAATGGAGTCCACCAGTATGGCATCTGATGACAGGGAGATTGATCATGGCATTCGTGGATACGTTGGTTGGGTGTATCACGTCGGAACGAACTCTCTCGGCTGTCAGTTTTGTCATGCACGCTACCTGGTTATCAAGGGAAAGCATATAACGATGTTCAAGCGCAATCCAATTGATTATCCTCAAGCTGTAAGTCTTGATCACCTTCATCATCAAGCTATGATGTGTGAACTTGACTGTTCTACTAATCATTCACAAAATGCTAATGTCAAACAATCTCAAGAGTATTATTTTTGAAATTTCCAACTCTCATTGTAGGGTTTGTGTAGTTTTGGATGTTTTCCCCTACTTCGTGATTTGTTTCGAAGTCCTCTGTCATGGTTTCAGATTCTCTCATGATTTCTGTGTGCTCTCACAAATGATACTACCAAATAATCTTAAGCGGTATTTTTCAAACTCCAACAATCTTTGTCAGTTTGTGAAATTATGTACAGGGGAAGGAACCCTTTGAGGCTCTTCCTGGATTTTTGTGCCCAGCCTCAGGCTATCGCCTTCTAGTGGGCCCTTAAAATCCAGAAAGGCCCTCAAATGGTTCCTTCTCCAACATGATGAAGTTTTTTAATTTCAGGAATCTTACGAAATTTTAGGTACCTACTATTTCGTAAGGTTCCTGAAATTTGAAACGTGAAGTTAAAGACTTTCTATCTTGGGAGGTATATCAAATTACACAAGCAAAATTGAAGGTCATTATGTTCAAGAAAACACACCTTGGATGTTTCACCCTAATTCAATGGACTTGGTTCTGAGTTCTCAGTCATGATGTCAAAAATTTTGTGCACTTTCAGGTGCCTATCAGGATGGGGGTTGTTGGGCATCATTTGATGGTGGAGGAAGTTGGACGCAAAACCTACCATAGAAGGGTGTGGAACTTATCAGCCCCAGAGAAGCATGTATAATATAATGAGTGAAAATTGCCAATTCTAGAACTTGTAAGCATTTGATAGATCATGCTTGCTGAGAACTGGTTTCAAGTTTGAACCTTCTAAATACTGGAAGAAGTTCAACTTCATGACGCAGGACATTGGACCTCAGAAGTTGAGGCATCAGACATTGCTGGATATGGATCTTAGCAGTTAATTCAATCCAATTTTTATCCAATCTCTGTTCATGGCAAGAGCTTGGAGTAGTGTTCTGTACTTGGACCACTTGCTTTCTGTTCATGTCTTGCAATACTTTTATGGATGTGGTTAGTGTGTGATCTCCCTGCTGAGGTGAAATTCTTTCTGGTCTTCTTCAGGCCTTGTATGTTTTGAGGATCTACAGCCGTCTGGATCACAGCAGACAAGGAGAGGTAATAAGTCTCTGCTAGGGCTCTGTTGTTATATAATTTTCCATTGAAGGGTCAGCCTACATGACTTCCGTGCTCCGTATACTTGCAACAGACTAGGGCCTTTGTGGTGTTGCTGACTTTTTCTGTTGTGGTATCGAGCAGTTTGCTTGCACCAGTGTGGATGAAGTTGAGAAATGGGTCTCTGCTTTCCAACATGCAAAGGAAGAGGTAATTTGGTAATCTTCATCTATCAGCTGATTTCCTGGAAGTGTACAGCACATTCTTCTGGCCGACCTTTTCACTCACTTTGCAATTCTGAAATTACCAAAGTTATAATCCAGGACTCATGTTGCTCTTTCAGAGGAGATATTGCTTACATATCATTGCTATGACACATGATGTCTGCCATCGATGCTATCTCAGAAGCATTATTAACTTGCACAACATTCTTTGCAATGTTACAGGCTAGCCTTGCCTGTGAAAGGATTGGTGTTGGTCACAGACTCATAAACAATGATGATGAGTAAGTTGGGATATAGGTTTTTATGGTTGTTGGCAATTCCATGTTTCCAACCTTCATTTCTTCTGATTGCTGCACTGTGTCAATTCCACCATGTGTATTTTGCTGCAAGTATGTATTCCACTGAGGCTCCAGCCCATTCTTCTAACAACCCAATTCATGCAGGTTCACCATCAATGGTCCTCATGCACACAGGTCATACACTAAAGGCATCTGCAAGCTCATCACTATTCACAGAGGTAAGTGATTTGAGTTATTGGAGAGCTTAGAAATGGATTGTTCAAGCACCATAGATCTGTGTCACTTCCTGTGTTTGGGAATTGAGGAGATTGCTAACAGAGTGCTTCCAAGATATTAGAGGCTGTCCTTAAAATTCTGTCTAATGTGCAGGTCCAGAATTGCTGTTACACAGGCCAGCCATGGTTACACAAGAACCTGATTCAGATAGTTATTACCATTATAAAAGAGAGGATACAGTAGAGAAAGAAGATTGGAGATGCTTTCACACAGTTGATGGTGAGTATTATTCCTGGCCTTTCTAGTCTATGGTATTAACCAAACACAGCACTGGATGCATGGATTGTCTATGTCTTCATGGAAGGCCAGGCAGTGTTTGGTATTGATTCATGTATATCATGTAAAGACCTGACTTGGAGTATTATGCTGAACAAACAGGCCTTCGTATCTTTGAGGACGTCACAGCTTCAAAGGTACTCTTTTACTATTATCCAATGCTCTTTATTTTCTAATCTCTCACAAGTAAGGGATGGAGAGGGATATCCTGTCATGTTAATCCTACGGTCAAACATACTCCTAACCATGTTGCTAGTGTTAAGCTTTCTGTTTCTGTGGATTTCAGGCAGGGAAAGGGACCATAATGAAGGCAGTTGGAGTGATAGAGTCATCTCCAGAAGCAATATTTGACTTGATTATGAGCTTGGACAAGTCACTCAGATACCAGTAATTGTGATCCAGACTTCAAACTCTCAATTCCATGATGCTGTACTATTACCAATTTTGATCTCCACCCATTTTTGCTGCCTTGTAGACTCCTTCCAGAGTTCAGAATCATACAGCAAGTTTTGATGGTGCATGTTCATCTCTCCAGATGGGATGTTTTAACTGGTGACTTGGAACTTGTGGAGGAGATTGATGGTCATACTGACATTGTGTATGGCTCCTTTGACCCCAAATACTGTAAAAGGTAGGAAGTACTCTTCCTCCTTTTGTCCTCTTTTCCCAGATCTTGAGTTCTATCACCAAGTATGTTTCTGTTTGCAATAACTAGCTCTGGTTATAATGTTGCTTTTCTGATTATCCTAGCACTCAACATACCACAGCAACTGGATCAGGTAGCAGTCCCAAGTATACCAAGAGGTGTTTTTCCATTAGTCACATTGCTCTGACTATTTATTAAAGCTGACATAGACATTTTCCTTGGTGTGTTTCAGATTTCATTCCAAAAAAGACTTCGTATTTTCACGGAGCTGGCACCATGACCAGGATGGCTCTTATTGTGAGATTGTACTCCTCTGTTTGGTTTGCATGGACTGTGGTTGAAAGTACTTGTATTATGATAAAGTTTGTGCTTGAACTTGTCACGCAATGGAGTTGTATCAAAACTCTAGGTTATCTGTCGCAAGAGAGGCTTTGCGAGAAGTACGTTGGTATGAAAACCTGAACCATGGGTATATGGTTTGCATTTGGTCATATGAAGCAAATTCAGGGTAACTGTTATAGTTGCCACGGTAATCAAATATCAGTAGGAAGTGCTCACCTAGTATGTATTTGCATTTGTCACTTCAGGGATAAGTGCAAATATTATTCCTGAACAAAGTTTCCTGACTCACAAGAGACTTAACCAGAAGTGTTGGCCATGAGAACCTGATGAGTATGGTACCCATCAGTATGCAGTTTTGTGATGAACAGTACTGTGAGGAACCAATGATCTACTCAGATGTCAGATTGAAGGGCATTTGAAAGAGGAAGCACTGATTATGGGTTGTTTTCATGCTGGATGCAGCAATCAGACAGATCCCTACCACCCACAAGAAACAACCCACCAAATCTGGATTTCAGCGTATTGACCTTAGTCGTAAGTTCACATCATTTGTAGACTCTTGATAGATGGATATCACTTTACAATGAAGCCCTCAACCTGCTATTGTGCTTGACATCAGATAGGACTTGGAACAGTTCTTTTCATCATCCTAACAAGCTCACTTTGTGGTTTGCAGCCAGCATCTGGGAGATTGCACCGCTACCCTCCAAGCCTGGGGTTGGTACCCCATGCTCACTAGTTTCACAGATAGTCAAGGTGAATTCAACAGGATGGGGCTGCTGGAAGAAGTGCCACTATTCCAAATTCCATAACACCATTCCTTATAGTTTACTTTGTCGCATTGCAGGTTGGCCTGCTATACATCTCCCTCAGCCATGCCCACTCAGTTCATCTCGAAACTATTTTGTGTTACATACTGCAGTGTAACAACTCTTTTCTAGTAGCAGATTTCCCAATTTGGCAACTCAACTGCCCACTGGCATCTTAATCTCTGCTGTGTGGTGGAGAGAGTAAATATCCCTGAAAACCTTCAAGAGAAACTGATTTTTTAAGTTGGCCCTGCTCTATTAGGTCTTAGACAGGTCTTCACAGCAAACCCACAGCTTGTCTCAGTTGGAAGGCATACAAAGAAACAAAGTTTCAAGGACATGAAGAAGGTCCTCGAAAACGCTGAGCTGCCAGGAGAAACAACAGTTCTAATCCACTCACCTCCTGACACCCAAGTCTTGGAATGCCATGAAGAGTTTTATGATGCAATCATGGCAGAAGAGGAGGATGAGAGTGAAGACCAGGAGTTGGTCCCTAAGAACCCTAATATGGTATGTTACCTCCATGTGCCTTCTGTCATGTTCCAAATTATTTTTTCAATTCACTCTTGCACTATCCATTTTGATTCTATTTTCTGTACACTAAGGCACTGTAGCAATGGTTTTACAAAGTGATAGCTCTCACTGGAGCTGATGCAAATTGGTTAAACCAGGAATGATAAGGTACCTTGGAAAAGTGAAAATGTAAAGTACATTTGTTTGACATATTTTCCTCAAAAGCTTGATACTTCACATACTAGATCTAACTGTATGGCTGAAAGCCAATACCCCTTTATTGGCCCTATGGCCTGTTGTGGCTTTGAGATCAGCATGGTTAGCTCTTTGCAGATTTAACTTTAAGAAGGACATGTATAGTGCGGAGAGGAAAATGAAATCAAGATGTACACAGAGGTGATGGCATCACTGCTTATTGACAGCTCTTTTGACTATAAGGCTTGTCCACACTTTGCATCTAGAAGTGCCATTATGGTTAATAAGCAAACATTGACTTCAATATCACAGTAAGGGAAAAGCCATGGTTGTTTGCTTCACAACAGCAGTGCAGCTTTCGTTTTATAGCATTCTGAGGTTTTCTGACTGGGTTTCCTTTCAGCTACTTGAATTCAGCAAGATTCTGAGGCTACCAATGTTGTTTTGGGCATGAATGGTGCAGACAGCAAGCCAGAAATTCAGAACAGGTTCATGGAGTGTTATGTCACACCTTTCTGCAAGAGACATCCTGGTACACACTCTTTACTCATCTTGCTCAGCTCTTCATGCCTGTTACTCTCTCCGACTGCAACAGCTCATTTTAGTAAAGAAAATTCTCCTCAATGCTGAATTGATTTCAGGGTTTTGGCCTCACAGGAATTTTGTGTCATCCTTTATGATGTTTCCATTGTGTCAAGAGATCAGTATTAGCAAGAAAAATACTTGGACGTAGAGTAAAGAGGAAATATAGTTTCCTCTTGCGGTACTGAGAAATGAGAAGAAACATCATGCAGCAAGCAGGAGAGGCCAGGAGCTCAACTTGGGGGTGCTAGGAGTGGAGATGAACCTCAACTTGTTCAACGGATCATTGCACCAGATGATACATGTCAAAGAGTCCAATGGTTGGTCAGCCCCTGGTGGCAAAGTCTTCATGGTTCGCAGCCATACATATGACCAAGTCTGAAGGTATCTTCATGCTCCTGATCACCTGTTGGCTTGTGTCACTACTTCTGGTTCAATGACCACTGGTGCAACACAACTTGTCAGGGATAACAATCAAATGCTTCAATTAACCTATGCATCACTAGGAATTTTGTCCATGTACGACTTTTGCTGAGCCAGTTTGTTTTAATCTTTTGAACATGATGAATGAGTGATGCTGGTGGGTGGTTGTGTGTTGTGTCATGACCCATTGAATATCAGGAGGCAAGCCTCTCTTAAAATTTCTTGCAGTGGATTGGTTCAAGTCTGACCAGAGAATTGACCATGTTGCTAGGCAGCCTGGTTGCTGCATGCAGGTAACCTTGCACCTATGTCGCTGCACGTTTTTTCAGAGATGAAACTTTGTGGTCTCATGTTGTTGAGAAACCTAGTGGGTGCTGTGTGTCTCAATTGAGTTGGGCAGTAATTGACATGAGCTTTTAAATATCATTTCAAATCATGCAGTCAGGTCTGATATTTGATTTTGGGTGTAACGGTCAGAACCAGGGAGAAAGGCACCTTTCATTCTGATTATAAATCTACGGTTACAGTCAATTCTGTGCAAAGTCAAAGTGACAACCCATAAGTGCATCATTCAAATTCAAACACCTGTTGGGTTTTACCATCAGGAACATCCCTATTGGTCTTTCAACATGTGTGCAGTGACTAACCATGGATTCCAAGGTCAGGGATCACTGATCATGTGTTAAAATAGCGCGGTCAGGTACCAGCAGTGCTGAGAACCTATTTTTGACTAGGTTCATTACTGCATAAGTTTGCTGATGGAGATGATGCCTTCTGGAATTCTCATTTTAAACTCATACCAAGCATTGTGGAGGTAGGATATACCCATGTCTTAAACCCTTTCACTCAGTTTCTGCCACAGAGCAAGGAGAAAAAGCAAGTACAGAACTCAAGTTTTTTTCTGTGGCTGGGGTACTGAGTGGTTAAGCAGGCAGTGGGCACCAAAGCTTGACTATTGGACAAAGCTGTGATTTGTGATTATCTGCAAGAAGACAACTTCCTTGAGGTGTGCACTGCCACAAAATGGCTTAGACAACCAAGAATACACAAGTACTAGGATAAGGACCATATATTTGTTCTCCTAGGTCTTTTGGACTTGGCTAACATGAGAT
>Ga0116230_10001457_pt1 | contig 22533 bp, 23 predicted proteins | sample S1TSphfallax_3_FD_88678 | JGI IMG/M metagenome (GOLD analysis project Ga0116230, IMG submission 88678) | Host-associated microbial communities from peat moss isolated from Minnesota, USA - S1T2_Fd - Sphagnum fallax MG | ecosystem: Host-associated > Plants > Peat moss > Unclassified | place... | reverse complement strand
AAATTTTCATATTCATATAAAAATATTCAAAATTAAAATGTCCATTTTTATAATCAATTAATAATTTTCTGAATTGAAATACTAATTTTTGGATTCGAAAATATTAATTTAGAATTCAAATATTAATTTTTAGATCAAAAAGCCTTTTTGAATTTAAATTGAGAATATCATATTCAAATCAAAAATTTGAAATTCATTATATGAACAATATACATACGTATGCATATTTTATATATATATATATAATTTTAGTACATACATTAAAATACACCCCTATGTCATTGTAGAATACCTTTAGGATGCAACTAATTTGGTGATTATTGCACATAATGAGACATATCAACCTATTAATGGATGAAAATAAATGTAAAATCGATCCAACCAATAGGATGTAATAGTTGCATCATAGTTGTGAGAATGACCAAAATAGTTGAAATTTGGTCTTATAGTTGCAAATATTCTCAAATCTAATCGCAAACGACTACAAGTCGCATGTAGCCGTAAATGGAGTTGTTACATTTTGGTTGATTTCTACTAGTGCCCCAAATTTCATTACACAATGTATATATTTAACACTAAACATTGAAGTTTATTGTGACATAAGGTAAAAATTCAAAGGTGAAAAAGGTGAACGATTTCAACAAACTTAAGAATGATGGAGAGCAACTTGTTGCCAAAATAGGTAGTCCAAGCAAGGGGGTACCTTCAAAATGAATCAATAGATGGTCATCATTTGTTGATTTTGCAATTAACCTAAATTGTAAATCATGACACATACACTACAAATGGTTTCCCTTATGCAACATGTGGTTGCCTTGAATCCTTACGATGGAAAACTTTACGAGCTTTTCAATGGCATTACAATGAAAATTACATTAAACAAAAATTTAATTTAAAGTGTTTTTCTCATGAACCCTTTTTCCAAATAAAAGAAAAGAAAAATTTTGCCCCCAAAAAAAAAGTTGATTTGAAATGCCCAATTTTTTTTCAATGATAAAGGAGGAAAAAATACAAATATTGGTGGAAACTTGGAGTCTCTTACTTTGGGCTAATACACTTGTAGAGTAAGTATTCAATAATTGACAATGTTTTTTTATCATAAAATTTGGTGGAATGTTTATATATGAAACAAGGTAGTTTTATTTGTTTTGTCTTGTCATGTTGAGATTTCCCAAACCAAGGCACTTCATACCACTTTCTTGGTATTTTCATAAAGCTTTCGATGAGTAGGGGGTGCATTGATTTAATTTGAAATTATTTGGAGCTAAGTTGTGGAAGTTTTTAATTATTGAACCATTTTTTCAATGAAAATTAAATAATAAAATTTTAAATAATTTAATTGGAACTCCTTCTTAAAAGAAAAAAAGAATATTTTATTTAAAAACCCACTCTTCATTGTTTTAAAAATCTCCCCAAAAGATGCAATATAAAATGTTGAAAAAAATCTCATGATGTTAAAGGCTCAAAGTCCAAAAATTTGTCGAAGATGTTGCTTATTTTAATTGCCAAAATCTCATTAAGTTTTTTTTATTACTAAAATGGATTTTGAAAAATAAAATATTTTTTTGGCATTCTACTACCAAACTTAAAGAGGTGTTACAATAGTAGGTAAAAGCATTTCTAATAGTAGTCCACCAAATTTCCATACCACTATTATTTTAATGTGTTAAATTTTAACATCCATGACATATCCAAAAGGCCCATGATGCATGTGACAAGAGTAGAAACCACCAAAACCTTCATGCCAAAAATAACCAACAACAAATTCGTTTGCCCTTTCACAAGTTTTAGCTAAATTTGCAATTGTCTTGAAACCTCCTTTTTTCCATTCAAACAACTTCATGCGCTTGCATTCAAAATTCATTTGGACAACTCCATGCACTTGCATTGAGATTTCTACATCAAATTGCAAACCCACCAAACCTTGCCCCAAATGGTCGCAACATTGAAAGCTAACTTGATTTGATTATTGAAGTAAGCCTTGGATCAAATGACAAAAATGATTGCATGGTGGATGTATTCTTGACCTATTGTAAGAGAATCTAGATTTGGTTGAACCAAAGAGACAACTAGAGGATTGAAACATGGACAAGTTGTTGGTTTTTTCTAGAAATAAAAATAAGGTGCATGATAAAATATGGAAAGATTATTTCAATGTCACATCTGTTCATGGTGACAAATTGTTTAGATCTTTTTATAATATTAAGAGGACTTTATTTTAACATAATTCCAATGACGAGTAATTGGAATTGGTATATGGGGGATTTTTTGAAATCCTTCATATGGTCATCCATGGATCATTCCAAATAATTTTTTAAAAATAACTACCTCATTTTCAAACCTAACTACTTTTTAAATAAATAAATAAATGCTTCCTTTTCTTGTGAACTATCTTAATAAATATCTCACACCTTTCTTAATAAACCTCCATTTTATAATTACCTCACTATTTTCCCCTATCCACCAACATGGATATGAAATAAACAAATTAACTTATGTCTTTTCATATCCATGAAATGTATATTAATTTAAATTAAATTTGACATTGACATAAATAATGATGAATTATTGAAAACCATATCAAAACTTAAGAAAAAATAAAACAATTGATCGTCACTAGTAGTGCGCAACAATGTGGAACTCAAATGGATAAGGTTGTTGCTCATAATGCATATTTTGTCCAAAATGAGGTTGTTGGGGTTCCTTTTTTTACAAGCATTTAAAAATGCATAATTCTTTTTGGATATTGACATGTGATATTGTTGCATATGTTATTGATGAATATTGTATGCTTGGATAAATCATTGCAATTCAAAGCATCATGAAAAAATTTATGGCCATTGTCAGAACTAATTGTTTTTTATCATCTATGTACATGAAATAACCTATTCAAGATGACATTGACAAAAAAATGAATATCAATATAAACATAAGGTTTTTAAGCATGTTTGGGATCACAACACATATTACCATTCACTTAAACATAGTAATATACATAATTATTGTGATTGCTTACATTTCCAAATTTTGACAACATTGACATTCATATACACTAGTGATAATAGAATAAAAAAAATTAACCTAAACTTTAATTTTAAGAACTTCAAAAATTTCCATGCTACAACCTTGATATTTACTATTTGATGAACCTTAAAGCAATAACTTTGATGAGGCCAACCATACCTTGTTATGCAACTTTGCAAATTGTTAGTTTTCTTCAACATGCACACTTAGCAAACTCATCCTTACAACAACACTAGTGACCACACTTGTTAACAAAATTTACAACAAGATTTTAATTATTGCAGAAATATTGACTACCATTGTGAAGTTCAAAGCAAGGACAACATGGTTTTCTAAAAGCATTACCTTCTTTAATTTGCTTGGGCCATGTTTACTATGGCACAAACTTGCATTTGGAGTGCCTTGTGCCTTCCCTTTTTTGCTCTAGCTTCCTTCTTTCACATCTTTGTTGTTAGCTCCACTACTTGTATGCACACCCTTTGCAACTCTAATTGTAACTATGTTGATGATATCCACATGTTTAGTTATCAAAGGTTGATGCACTAGGATGACCCTCACCTCCCTTTGAGTGATTTGACCATTAAGGAACCTTTCTAAACATGAACCAACAATGGAAGAAAGTGAAGGCTTGGTTATTTCCTTGTTTCACTATATACATATCCAATGTTTTATATAATGTGTCCTCATGCAATGTCCTTGACTTATTCAACACAACTACAAATGTGTAAACTTCACCAAACTTTGACACATTGTGCTCACTTTGACATCATTTGGTTTCCAAGCTTCATGTTATCTTGACACCATCACTCATGGGCTTGTAGCAAGGGCTTGTTTGCTACATAGTGAACAATCACATGATATCAAAATGTGCTTGATTTCTAGCTATTGCCAACATGAGCATCTTGCCAAATGTAAAGAAATGATTTGACAAGTTGTTTTTCCTCATCTATAAAAAAAGATTTCTTTTCACCTTGCTTGTTCATTGTGGGTGTGACAAACTTAGTTTGGAAGATAACACGATCATCATTGATAACATGCAATGGAATGATTTTCCATACATGCCAAAAGGCACATTAAAACCTTCTCTAATGTGGGAAGGAAGATTATTCCGAGGGACAAAGCTTAGAACCTTCTAGTATGGGCAAGAAGATTATTCCCAAGGGCCAAAGCTTTGACCATTGAGGGCAAATCCAAAACAAAATGTCCATAGCTTCACCATATTGGCATTAATCGGACCTATACCAAGCCCCAACTTAAACTAAGTTTTTGCCCATATCAAAGCTAATAATTTTTTAATGTACCCAAGATGCAACTCCACTAGTACTTAGTATATGACCCTACATATTAAAATTGGATGAACGAACATCATAACATGAGGGTTTGGCTCAGCTGAATGATATAACCCTCCAAAACTTTATTAATAAACACAGTGTAGATTTGGAAAATGTACAAAGAAATAAGAGAAGGGAAAAGGGAGAATTTACAAGACATCTAGGTAGCTCAAATTAAATGTCAAAATCTTTCCATGTCAAAAATTGACTACATGTAGTAGGTCAACCATATTTGTTGATGTTGAAAACCGATTGCTTATAGTAGGTTAGCCATATTTGTTGATGTTAAAAACCAACAAATTGTAATAGGTTGGTTGTGATGATCAGAGGTGTGTCCTGATGGGGTGGAAGTCGAGAGGTAACTAGACCTACAGCTACTGCCCAACTTAAGATGGAGGATGTTTGCATTCATTGCAAAATTATTGAAATTTTTTAACAGAGAAAAATTACCAAGACAAAAAGATGAGGGCCTTTTGGCCCTTTCAAGCTCTAATTGGCATTGGCATAATCGTGTAAAAACATATCAACTTGTTTATGTAGACATCCAAATACCTCAATTGCTAAAGGAAGGTATTGATTAGTGGGGTGTTGGTCATGTAACTCTTTTCTTTGGCTTGAGATGCATCAAAGGCAACAAATCTTTGAGCTTCACAAGATGAAGGAAATAAATTCATTCGCGTTGGGTCAATAATGATAACATCAACTAAGGTATGAATGCCATCTTTGGTGAACATATTGTTAACTCGTCAACAAGAGAAGTTGAATGTGGTTGATGGAAGTACATGTAGTTGTTTTTCTCCCACATGGAAGCCAACATTTCACACAATGGTAGTAAAGGTGTTACAAACTACATCATGGGTTCCTGTGTGCTCATTGCCATGAGCGCATTGTAAGAGGTGGATACCCATAGGGTCAATGGGATGTGTGCAAACACATCAAGGGATACTTGCAATTGAGGGATGGGGTAGTCCAAATCACATTTGAAATGTCGTGGAAAAAACTAAGGAACATAATTGAAAGGCTAGGAAGGTTGGTCAAGTTGTAAGTTAAGCACTTGCCCTTGGGCCAAAACATGATAAAATTTGAACATGATGGGTTTCAAATATCTTGTTGGAAAGCATGCTGGAAAGGACATGATGGTATATAATGCTTTAAGATGGAATCTTGAAGTCGATCCATTTGTTGCCCAATGAATTGTTCGAATGGAGGAAAACATGTGCAAGTTGAATGTAGTAGAAGATCACATGCCACCTTAAGGTGTCGCTAGAAAGGGAAGGTGTTGTTGTCAATTCATGTTAAGGTTTTAAGAAAGAAAGGACGTTGATCAACCATAAACCTAACAATTGTAATTAAAGCTACAAGGGCCCAACTCCCTAAATTGGCTACTAGGGTGATGGTGGTTGTTGGAATGAACCCAATGTCACTGAAAGCTATTGGGAGAAAGGCTTATTTATGGGTTAGAAGTCCTTTTAGGCTATCAAAAGTTCTTGGACCCAAAAGGCGCTTAAACATTTGAAGGAATGAAGAATAAAAATAAATGAAGGACTTTATGAAGGTGGAGGAAGGAAGTGTGTACTTCAAAAAAGATACAATGGCCATTGCATGAAATAATGAATGAAAATTCCAAAAGCTACTTGAACATCACTTATTTTGGGGAAAAGGTCCATATTTCAAACATCCTCTAATAGGGCATCTTTGGCGAAGGATGATGTGAATGATGTAGTGCCCTTGGTGGAACCCCCAAAACTCTAATTCCTTTCGATGGGATGGTAAACTAGAATGGGATGTTGAAATTAGGTGACAAACGAGAAGGTGATTGTTAAGGGGTAGGATAATTACATGGTTTTGGATCACTACTACAAAATGTGGGTGCAATTCACTAGTCCATGTTCACTAGACCAATGAATTCACTACTTCTTCACTAGTCCCCATTCACTACAACCAGTGAATTCATTCAAAATCTAGTGAAATCACTTGGCGTACATCGACACCTTTTGTTATAGTGGATGAATAAGGCATTTAGGATAAGGACTAATCATGGAACATTGTAGGTTTGAATTTTGAATTCTTCTTGGTTTTGAATCATGATGATGTGATTTGGGATTGCCCAAATATGGGGGTCATGGAAAAAAAAAATCATTATTAAATACACAATTTTGGGGAAAGTAAGAATAGTTATAGGTACTTTGTAATAAAAAACCACATATTTTGTTTTGACATACCACAAATTTTATTTTGTTGTTTTAATTTCATTTTCAACAAAATATGGAACTTTGTTGTAATTTTAATTGAATTTTTAGTAAAATAGAAAAGTATAAACTTTTGCAATAATTTCTAGATCCACGTTGTTGCGTGAATTTTTTGAAATATCAAAATATAATGAAATGAATTGTAATCTTGTCTTTGGATTTTTTTACATCGTATTCTGAAGTACATATTATGGTTATAGGAAATAACCATGAATTTGGTGTTTAAATGAACTATAAAATTAGGTGTGTTTAGAATCAAAGCAAAAATTGTGAATGTGTGCATATTGTAGTGCAAATCTATTGTTACAATAGTGTGGAATAATTTTGCAAGAACTAAATTCACTTTTACCATTTGGCAATATTACAGAACCCACGAGTGTGCTTAATCAAAGCACATATGTAAATATGTTTTACACACAGCCTAAATGGCTAAATGGTATAAAAGAAATTTTGAAAACAAAAAAAAGGCACGTTATCGGTACAACAAAAACATAGATTAGTCAAGAGAACAAAGCCTTTCACACTGAAGAATGGTGAATTGTATAAAATGGGCCAAGACAACAAACTACGACGATGTTTAACAACTATAGAAACACAGATGGTGATGAAAGAACTACATGAAGGACCATCAAGAGGGCATTTTGCAATTGAAATAATGTAGAGGAAGATATTGGATGTTGGATATTGGTGGTCAACTATGTATAGATACGTGCAAGATTATTACAAATCTTATGATGCATGTCAAATAATAGGAGGATTGGCAATTCAAAGTCTTCTGAAGCTAGTCACAAGTCTTCCAAAGGACCCATTTATGAAATGGGGACTTGATTTTGTGGGGCCAATTGAGCCAGCTTGAAGATATACAAGAAACAAATATATTCTTATTGCCACATATGATGCTACCAAGTGGGTGGAAGCAAAAATATTGAGAACTAATACTGCAATAATTTCAACAAAATTTCTATAAGAATGCATATTAACTAGGTTTGTATGTCCTTTGACTATAATCATAGATCAAGGAGTTTATTTCATTGATGATGCCATCAAGTATTTGAAAAATCATTTTTTGTTGAAACATATGAGTTTTGTCAAGGGAATGGGCAAGTTGAGTCTATCAACAAGGTACTTGGGACACTGTTGACCAAGTTAATTAATGAAAATAAGATAGATTGAGATGAACATCTATCCACAATGTTATTTTCATATAGAATTGTATACAAAATAACAATAGGGTATACAACATATCAATTAGTATGGGGATTATGTCCATTGATGCCCATAAAGTACATAGTGATAATTGTTGGTGGAAATGAGAAAGATAGTTATTTAGTGAGAGTTTTAACTAATAGAATTATGGAGTTGGAGAAGTTGTAGGAGGTTAAAATGCAAGCTACAAAAACAATAGGTATTCAATAGTGGAATAGAGTATTATGGAGTCAACAAAAGAATCTAAAAAAACAATTCAGTTTTGGTGATTATGTTATGTGGCTTCCAAAGGGCAATAAATCACACCTAGGGTAGTTTATTAAGAAATGGTTGAATCATACATAAAACCACATGTGTTGCCAAATAACATTATGTTATTAGTGACAATTGAGAAGTTTGAAAATAACCCTATGTTGGTTAATGTGAATAAATTCAAACCTTACAAATACATGGAATTTGAAGTTCAAAAACAAAAACAACAAATGCTAGTATATTGTGAATAGAATATAGGTGGATTTTAAGAAGAGGATTCCAATGTGGAGATGGAAGATGAAGATTGTGAAATACAAAAACCACAAATATGGAATAATGAAAATGATGAACAAATGAAGGATCCTACAATTAACACAATATTGATTTTAGAACTATAAATGACTAACAAATCCGTGAGTAATAAGTACAAAAATGAAGGATTTGGGTTGCAAAAATCTAAGGATGATTTATTAGGGGTATCAAATGAATCAACAAAAATATTTGCCAAATCATTAGGGGTATTTGCACAATCATTATATTTGTTAGCACAATCAATAGAAAAATTGATATAGTCAATAGATGTATTGCCATAGTCGGCAAATGAGTTGACATAGTTAGCAAAAGGCGTACATGGCAAATGAGGTGGAATCGATACAATTAATGTAAGGAGACTAAAGATGTAGATTAATCAAAAGATGCAATATGAAGTGTTCATTCATAATGATGACACAAAGTGTTTCCACATAGATGTACAAGGGACACAAAAATGGTAGTGATGGGTCATATTAATTTTGAGGATCAAACATTAATTAAAAGACGGCAAGTAGGTAAAAAAATGAATGCAACAAGTGGGAAGCTCAAGGACAAAAAAACAAGATGTAACCATCAAAAGTTGTTTTCATTTATTGCAAAAAGTTGTGAGAATTTTTGAAGTTTTAAAGATCACAAAAACATGAGTGCAGAAAGTGTGATTAAGAAACTACATACAATAACAAAGGGAAACGAAACATAAAAGAGTGAACACAGACAAAGACATGAAGAAAAAGCAGAATTGCTGAGGAAAAAAGAAACTAAAGAGGAGTTGTGAAGAACAGAGCATGAAGGAGTGCTAAATATTCAGTTGTTGGTTGTATGGTCATCGTTGCATTCATCATCTTCAAAATGTGCAAAAAGAAAAGTGTATAATGAGAAGATACAATTTGCACAAACGATAATTCATGATATAGATCAAATTGGAACATCTGAAGTTGAGTTTTTGCACAAAAGTAAAAAACATTGGCATGCAAATGCATAGACATGACCAAGAACAAAATTAGTGGATTTGATGTTCATTGAAAAATCGAAGGAAAACAAAGTTGTGGAGCAACAATTTGTGGAGGCACAAGCAGCGCAAACGGACACAAGGAAGGAGGTACATTGTTGAGGCAAAAGTACAACCATCCACAAAAGTGTAAGCATTAATAGAAGCACAACTAAGGGCAATGGAGATTAAGATGTGTGAATTAGATGCTGCAACAAAGAGAAGACGCACCATCATGGATAGAGTTACATTTTTGGAAAAAGGTATTCACATTCTAGATCCTAAACAATTCATGTGGATATAGACAAAACTGAATATGATAGGCATGTTGAGAGGATGGAAATTGGAAGGATATCAATGAAGAAGAAGAATAGGCTTATAAAGCAAGGCTTGTTCCTTTGTTTTTAATAAGTTAGAAAGCACCAATGCATGATGTCATGTTGGAATTTATGAACACATTCGTTATCAAAGGCAAATATATTTAATTTGGGCATAAGGATAATGTGTATGTCATTAGCAAACAATTGATTATAGATGTTTTTAGAGTATGCACAAAAGCGTATGTAAAAGACATAAAAAGGTAGGTTAGTAAGTCACTAGAATTACAAGCATTACAAAGTCGTAAAATTGCATTTACAAATTATGTAGCAGATCAGTGGAATGCAAAGAATCTGGGTTTGCCATACTCTATCAGATATTTATGATTTATTAGAAAAAAAAGGTGACATATATTAGCAACAACAAGAATGCCATTACATTGATGAAAGAAAAAAAGAGGAAAAAGGTAGATTAGGCACAACCTATACAATAGTTTGGGTAGTGAGTTAGATCAATGGTATTAATATGTCAAAGAAAATAAGGGAAATAAGGATATTTGTCAATTTGCCTTGATACTAGCAAAAATCTTTTAGGATCTATTTATTCACCATAAAGAAAATCCACATAAACCATTGGCCAAGGTAAAGAGAACTAGGGAGGAAATGCAAACAACATTGGAAAATAGAAAAAAATATGTAGCAGGATCTCCAAGAAGTGTTTTTAAGGAGAAGACCAAATCTGAAGAAGGTAGAGCCTCAGGCTCAAGAATTAAAAGGGAATGGGAGAATACATAAGAAAGGGTACAAAAAATGACAAGGGGCAGAGTGGCACCATCTATAGTGCCAATAATGGTACGTGCAACCAAACAGACTACATATGTACCATAGATGACATATCTACAAGAGAGACATATGAAGGAACATGGGTAGAAAGTTAAGAGGGGACATGACACAAGGTTTCCAAAGGGTGAAGAACATTTGCACTTGGATGGGGACATATATGAAGATTAGATGGAGACCACTAGAAGTTCAAAGCATTTCCAATATCATTTGCAACAACAACAACAACAATAGTAGACACAAGAAGGTCTACAAGTGACGAGACTACAAGTGGAGAGAGTGGAAACATAACCTTCTTTTATAATGTTCAGACCACGAAAATTACAAGTACCAATAAGTAAACCAAGATTTGTTAAGGGACAACCATTTGAATTTGGGTTGGGGAGCAAATTGGTGCAAGAGATGGGATTATCATCAAAAGGATCCAAAAATCCTATGACATAAATAAATACACCAAAGTTTGTGGGAAAAGTAGTTGCAGAAGTAATGCAAACATATAAGGCAGTTGAATTATTTCAAACCATGGCAATTGTGAATATGAATATGGGGAATTTGAATTTAAAGGTAAGTAGTTTGAAGAACAAATTAGAACAGTAGATTAAAGCATTCATACAAAAATTGTAGGATGAAAATAAAGGTTAGCACATCATGGATGAAGTCATAGGATGAAAAATTGTAGGAGTTGAAGCAAAAGGCTAAAGTATGGGAAACCACAGAGAGAAAGTGGGTAGAGGCATTATTATTTTATAAACAACAACACGAGGCTTTGGATAAGCAAGTAAAAACATTAACTAAGGAAAAGAAGAAGGAAAATGCTTTAACAAATTTGGAATTGGTGAATTTAAAGAATGCATCTCTATTTGAATTCTAAGAGTTTGGAAGAAAAACAATAGAAGCAGAAAAATAAAAGTTGGTGGAGGAAAATAAGGAGTATTAGAGGAATTTATAAAAGTTGCACGCATAGTTGGAGAGCACAAGAGTAGAGGAAGAGTCTGGACCCAATTGGTGTCAAGAAAAGGTTAGAGGATTATGGACAAATGCCGTTGTATTATACCCTGATGAAGACAAAGAACAAAATGAAGGATTCTGAAATAGAATATGAGGAATGGTGGGAGGTTGTAGAAGAGTATTTTACAAAGGAGTTGGAGAATAATCTAGTTCGACATAGAGCTCATGGAAGAATTTTGAAGTACAAGTTGGTAGTTTATTAAAAGAATTTTTTAGATTTTGTCTATGGCAATCCAAAAAGTACAGAGGTATCAGGCCAAGATGAGGAAACTAAAGTAGGGCCTAATAGAATAGTTTAGGAGGATGAAATGTAGACTGAAGAACCACATGACCTTAGAAGTGGAACAACTCAAGAAGGGGAAATACAAATAGAGAAACCACAAGATCTCAAAGGAAGGGGCCGAGAAGAAAACAACCATAAATAACTCGAGAAAAAGTAGGTGGAGACTATTCTAGCAACAAAAGAAGAGGTATCCAAGATACAACCCTTGGAAGTAACAAACTGAATTAGTCGACAAGGAGGTTAGAACTATAGAGCCAAAGGTAACTACATAACCACTAATTGTTGAACAAATTGAGACTATAGATACTATAGTGGAGGAAATAGATGCTTACAAGGTTGTTAAATGCTTTCATTGCATTTTCTATCATTTCACAAGGATTTTGGGGACGGAATCCAAAGTACAAAGGGGGTAATGTTAAGGGGGTAGGATAATTACATGGTTTTGGATGAGCAAGGCATTTAAGATATGGAAGGTGTAGGGGAAAATGGTGCCAAAATGTGAATTGCTCAAGAATATTCCCCTACACATCCGAGAGCTAAACTATAAATAAGGCATTTATGAACTAGAGCCAGGGTTGTCACGACATCTTTGCGTCCATCACAATGCAAGGGACGCATCTAGACATAGATGTACCCTTACATCACATCAATATACGACCAGCCTAGGTCAACCTAGGGTCAACCTAGGTCAAAGGGACTAATGAGTTGCTTGGGGCAAGATTATGGGCAACCAAAATTGGGCTTGTTTTAGCTAGTGTAAAATCTATAACAATAGAATAATTTCGATCACCAAGCCTACAATGCTAGAATTTTTTTGATCCCCAAAACTATGGTAATTGAAAAAAAATTGTCACCAATAGTGCATTGATTGAAATTTTTTCGTCACCACATGATTAATGATGAAAATGGTTTTGATTGCCATAACCTTGACAACCAAAAGCATTCCGTTGTTAATCATGTGGCAATTGAATTTTTTTTCAATCACCACATATCTATGAGTTGTCCAATTGATAGTGGATTGATTTCCACCATTGATTTGGCAACAAAATTTGATTTGGTGATGGAATTTGGTCTACCTAGTAATAAAATGTAGATCTTACATGTCAATTCTCACTTTTTCCTTAGAAGTGTGTGGGCATGTTGTGTTGTTTAACAACAACCATTACCATATACTTTGGGAAGGAGGGGTGAAACCTTTATGGGTGTTTGAATTTTAGATCATCATATGGCATTTGCAAGTAGTGTTGAATTTCAATTGTAGCCCTAAAGGTGAAGTCCAATCTTATTGTTGAATACATTAATTATATTAATCAAGCTTATTGTTCTTGTGTATAATGTTTTATCAATGGACGGAAGGTGGAACGTGTGAAGTCCATAGTATTTGATGCCATAAAACAAGCTAGGGAAGGTGGAATGCAAGTTTTGCAACAATGTTATTTTGTACCATAAGAATATAATGTTCTTCCATTCAAATTATCGATATGATGGTAATGGGCGAACTGGAATTGCAATGTGTTCAAAGGCAAATACATGGGTGAAAGCATTATTTGCCCAATGTGGTAGACTTGTCCCTCCACCATTAAATGACATGGAAGTACTAGCCCATATTTCGAATGGGCGAACAGAGAATGTGGCCATGGAAAAGCTGAATCCTTTCGTGGAAGGATAATCTATTTCAAGGTTTCAAGTGGAAAGGGCTCAAAATTTCACCCCTTTTACAAATAGCACAGAAGGTCCTAATATATCCACAAATAACAACACTTGAACCTTTCAACATGTTTCATTGCTTAAGGGATTGAATTCAACCAAAAAACAAGATTTGGACAAGAAATGGGCAACATTCTTTTATGAGGCAAACATCCCATTCAATGTTGTGTGACACCCATCATTCATAAAAGTTATGAAAGCGATATCCAAATCTTGAACCTATTACAAACCCTCATCACACCATGGATTGCGAATAGTTTTGTCAAAGCAATCCAAGGTGGATGTGTCTAAACAAATAACTAAGAGGACACAAAATTCGATTCACATATATGGAACAACCATTTGTTTTAATGGTTGGGACAATGTTGCATGGCATCCATTGTTGAATGTAATGTTTGCTTGTCCAAGTGGCAATGTATTCATAAGTTCCATTGACATAATTTGGAAGTAGAAGGATGTCCATTACATATGTAATGCATTGGGTGGATACATCAAAACCATTAGAGTCAACAACATTGTACAAATTTGTATAGACAATGTTTCGAACATGAGAAGTGTAGTTGACCTTCTAATTTATCATTTTCCAAGTCTTTATTTTCAAGGTTGTGTTATTCATTGTATGGACTTGCTATTGGAAGATTAGAGAAAAACAACATGGGCGAAACAAATTGTGAAAAAGGTGAAAGTTGTTGTTTCTTTCATATGACAACACCATGTGCTAGTAGCAATCTTTCGTCATTATGAAACCAACTTAATGTTGTTAAATTCCACTAAAACATGGTTTGCAACCAATTTTTTAATAATTGAAAGGTTATTCAAGTTCACACTTGCCATTGAGCAAATTGTTGTTGACCTTGATGGACAACTTTTGTCAACTCATTGCATGGCAATAATTGTCAAAAGTTGTTTACCAAGGCAAGGGTTGTTCAAACCAACATAAGGAGGGGACGAATTTTGGGATACTTGTGCTAACTTTGTACACATGGTGGAATTGGTTTTAGTGTCATTGAAGGCATTTGATGGCAAACAACCTTACATGGGAAGGGTGTGGTTTATCATGAAAACATTTGAACGACATGTTTTATCCTTACAAGATCTTCCTTTTGAATTGCCATCAAACCTTGTAGATGTGATTAAAGATCAATTTTACTACAGGTGAAAGATGTTGACAACCAACCTACATTATGCAAGGTCACTTCTCAATCCATACTAGTTGGGTGAAACTTGCCTACATGATGATGTAGATGTGAAGGAGGCTTTTAAATAGTGTTTTGCAGAAAACAATTCGTACTTCAACTACCTATGCCCTAACTTTAAGAAAATTTGCAAAGTTTGTGGAAAATCGAAGTCCATTTTTTAACACCCCTCCAATGAAGGACCTAAACTTGCTCCCACATGAGTGGTGGGATTTTTATTGGAGCTGGTGAATACACAATTGCACCCATTGCCCATTGTATTATGGCGCAAATGCATTTTGCATCATCGTGCGAATGAAATTAGAATTAATATCCATAGAAAAATGTGAAATCAATTAACATCGAGTCAAGTGGAGGACCTAATGTACATATACACTAATAATAAGTTCTTGCAAAAACAACCTAGTGCCAACCCCATGGCATGGTACGAAAAGAATATGTTATCCGAAGACTCAATATTCGATGTTGATGAAAGTGAAAATGAAAGAGACTCACTGGACAAGGACCCCACAACATCAAATGAGTTGGATGAAAATGAAATCAAACATGACCCCTTTGAATTCCCTCATGATGATGAGATTCCATTTTCAAGATTGTTGTCCAATTCGACAATTTGGCAAGCTCAAGGGTCTAACAATGGTGATGCTAATCTGAACATGCCATTATTAAATGACAATGTTCGAATGTCTAATGTAGCCCCCCTAGGCTATACATGCTCCAATAGCACCAAGACAAAACACATCCATGCAATCAATGAATTCCATGGAGGTGGAACCCCCAATTAGCGCAAACACACCCTTAGCTTAAATCATCATTTCGAAACCCAATGCACAATAAACATTAAATAACATTTCAGACATACAAATGGACCCCCTCATTAATCCTCCCAATATTGTAGTAGATGACATTAGGGATATTACATTGGAGCCATGTGTGGGCTCGCATATGATCATTAAAACAAGTGCACCCCAAGTTGCGGATCCAAGTCCTTCAAGTCCTAAAGTTGCAATACTAGAGTAATTAGTAGAAGGTGATTCAAATTCTGACCACGCACCAATTAGCTAGTACTTACGACATCCAAAACCCTCAATACCCCAAGTTCCAATGGGGTCAAACTAATTGTTATGGCAACTTCCATGAATTGTCTTTTGCCACCTATTGAAGATTCATCCACATGTCAAATTACTCGAGGGAAATTTTTTACTATTCAACAACAATTATTTTTGTAGGTGAAAATTATTATGAACGATCACACACCAATGATGACATTTTGGATATTGAGGGACGAATGAATTGTGACAATGTTCAAGCCAAAATCATCACAACCTTGTGTGGGATAGACACTTCAAAAGCGAAGGAATGGTGCAACAATAATGATGATGATGACAATGACATCGACATTCCTAATGAGGCAATTGAGGCCCCAAATGATAATGATGACCATGAGCCTTGACCCCAAAATCCAAATTCTACCATTAGTCATCCTCTTAGGTCACAAATCACAAGGGGTTCACAATCGTAGGTATTTAGCATTTTGCAAATTTTTCACATTGATTGAACATTACATGTAATCCACATGGTGGCTTAAACATATTTTCTTCCAACTATATATTTCTTTGGTAATAAAATTGTAACCATATGGTTTGGGGCCCTATTTTGAAATTGGTGTATTTTATATAAGACAATTTCATATCCATAATTCAAATTGGAAACTTTCAATTCCAAGGGCACTTAAAATTATATGCGGGCAAAAAGAAAGGAGCACTTAGCTATAAATTATTGTAATAAAAAAAGAATGAGAAATTACAAAAAGAAATAATATTTTATTTACTCGAACCGAATCACTTGTAATATTTATCAAAAAATGAAATTAATAATACATGATCAAAATGGCATTTCCATGAGTTTATAGATAAATCTTCAAGTGCCAAAAACGTTTGTTCTTCTTCTTATTTATGAATTCAACTAAAAATTAACAGAATGTCATATTATGTCAAAATAATCATGAGTTTGATAAACATGGAACTCTGTCAGAATGTCCTTGTACAACAAGTTATCAATCAAATTGGAAACATCCAAAACAAAGACTCCTTTGAATGCACATTACAAATATTTGACATTGTGATCCTAGGTTATAAACACACTTTCCATGTCCATTACATTCTCAAGTCTAACATATAATGTCAATGGTTTGTCCTTGTACAATAAGTCCTTTGGTAATTGAGAAATATCCACATGATATTGGCCTTCTTCTTGGCCTAGGAAATATATGACATCTGCCCTCTCATAATCCCAAGTCACTATGGTGTGGTTGTCCCAACTGGCATCATGCTCGATTATCTTTTCTTCAACTTGATTGCTCGACATATTTTGTTTTGCAAAAAAAATTGGAATCACAAAAATAACAAAAAAAAGTGCAAGGAGCCCCTCCCCCCTTTCTTTAAAGTGTTGCGCACCAATTGTCCAAAACAACTAAAGTCATACATGTTGAAAAGAAAATGGAGGAAAAATTAGAATCCAAACCTCTTTATATAAGTTAAATTGCGGGTATCCCAAAACTAAGGGCACCCAAAAAATTTGGCGAATGAAAAAAATTGATTGCCATCTGATAATGTTCCCATGTACTAACCACGTGGCTATTGAATGTCCTCGGATGACAACCAAATTTTTTTGATTGCCAATTGGATGTATGGATAATCGATGACCAAAAAAATTCGGTCTCCATTCCTCATTTAAGGGTGATTGATTTTGGTCAGAAACTGGCCAACTATCCATTTGGCGACTAAAAACAACAGAAGGTGATCGAAATTGACACACCCCCAAGCTCCTTGATGGACTCAACTGCGAGTCCAAAGGTGAAAACAATGGAAGGAGAAGGAATTAGAGTGCATTCTCTAATTCGTAGCACTTCGGGGGTAAAACGACATGTTGGAGCTCCAAGATCGGGACTAGGAAAATTGACAAGCAACTCAATTACTCACACAGACCTGCACAAACCAAATAATAAGTTGGTTAGTGCATAGTTGGAGCACTTTGGTGCATGGACAAGCCGTTAACAAACACGGACTCTTAAGATTCACCATGGCCCGAACTTAGTGGAAGCCACCACCTTCCCCCTTATAGTATACTTTGTGCCTAGCCACGGGACTAGCACCCAAATGTCATTTTGTTCTGGGACTCCCAAGTGGGAGTCTCAAAATTCTTAAAATTGGGACTCTCGCAACTTTGGAGTCCAATAACTTTGAGTGAAAACCTCTAATTGAGATGAGGTTTCAAGCAAAGTTGTAAATCTCATTATGAGCTTTCCAACGGTATGTGACACACCACCTGCACATAAGGAAATCAAGGTGATTCTTGACTTTTAATGGTCGAGAATCAAATTGGCAATTGGAGTCTTGACCCTTCTTTTGGCCATAACTTATGTTTTAAGTATGCAAATAGGTCATGTGAGATCATTTCAGACATTTATGTTCCAAGAACTTTCCAATGATGTAAGGAACTCCTCAATCCAATGGGTTTTGACCCTTATGATTGCTTTCTGAAGATTCAAAAGTCCATTGGGACTCAAACTCACAAAGTGGGAGCTCACTTGGGTGCGTGGGGGTTCATTCCCTCACATTCTCCCACACTCCCAAGAGCATGAAATGTGACTCTCAAGCTTCATTCTTAGCTCGCAACTTCATAAGCCCTTGCTTTGGTTACGAGCCCAAGGCTAAGGTTGCGACATTCAAAGAGCAATTTAAAGGGTCAAAATTCATTAGATTAAAAAAGTTTCTTATACCATTGAAAAGCTCCTGAGACTTTTATATTTAAAATGGGCTCGCATGATCCATTTCAGTATTTACAACACAAGTTATGACCAAAAGAAGGGTTAGGAGTCAAAATGTTAATTTGATTTTTGACCACTAAAAATCAAGAATAGCCTTGAATTACATGCGTACAAGGGTTGTGCCACATATCTCTAGAAAGCTCTTAACAAGGGCTACACTTTGATTTAGACCTCATCTCAATTGAAGGTGCTTACCCCAATTATTTCTTTTTTCATTGTTTTCATTTTAGGATTTACATTTGAGTCAATCAAGGAATTTGGGGGTGCATCATTGAATGTAAAATTCCGGATTCGGCCACAAACTTGTTGTAATGGTTTGATGTTTTTTATCCATAAAAAGACAAGGTGCATTGGACCACAAAAGTGGCGAACTTGTGGGAGAAAATTTCATGGTGGACCAATTTCTCGAAAAATTGGTCAAAACAAAAGCGAGGCTTGCACCATGGATGGAAGAAGGCGTTCGAAACTTTCTAGCCCAAATTGGAAGTCATGGTGTGTTATGGATTGTAAGCACATCAAATGTGTCCCTGTTGTCGAATGGAGATAATCAAGGTGGTTATGGTGTGGTGCAAAAGGTGCAAATCAAAAGATTTGATTACATCCCAAACACAATTAAATTAACAAGGAAGACATTGAAAACAGATGACAATCAAAAAACACATAACCAACAATCAGTGGAAACGTTGGCATTATTTTGTGAATGTCCAAGTGTCATCAAATTCCTTGCCATCCACACAAAGACCATGGAAGCATACACATTGTGGTGGATTGGGGGAACTTTTCAATAAATGTTGGATTACAACACAAGGTACTCCCCATTATTGATAATCGTACCTTATTATAACAAAGCAGGATGAATATGGAAAGGTAAACACGACGTATCGCCTTTAGGCGAAATCATGTGAAGTTGGCATGGGCATTCATAAACATTATGAATGCAATGCATCATTGTGGAATTTTGCACAATGACTTGTTTAAGGACAACATTATGTTGCATTTTTTGGTAGAGAAACTAGATGTTTACATAGTTGTGTACGATTGGGGTGAAATTGGCATTTGCAAAAGGTAATCCCATCATTATATGGTTTTGCAAAAGAACAAAATTCTACCAACACAAAAAAATGCGTTGGTAGGTTGCCCCATAATTGTTTTTTATTTACAACGAAGCAATAATTACAAATTCCCTTTAACAAATCGCTAAGCAACATGCCACAACTTTGAGGTTTAAAACATATTCGATGGGCAAGTTAATAAATGTCATGTGGGGTGATGATTGGGATGTAGAATATTTGGTAAACAATTCAACCATTAATGATTTCACCTTGGTTAAAATTATTTCATTATAATATCACTATGTAAACATTGTGTTTCACTATTAGTTGACATCAATATTATAATTTATTATGGTAAATAAGTTTAATTTTATGTTGTTTTAAATACCCTATGTTATTTTATAATAATTGTATATTATTTTAAGCTACCTCAATTATTTTAATGTATACCCTAAGTTATTATACTTTAAGGTATTCTTAGTTAGCTTATTATAAGTTTTTTATTATAAGTTATTTTAAATTAAAGTTTCAACTAACCTTGGGCTATACCTTAGGTTATTTTATTTTAAGTATATATATATATATATATGTATATGTTATTTCAAGTTACACTTTAAGTTATTCAAGGTCATTTTATTTTATGTTATTATAAGTCATTTTATCATAAGTATAACAATTTAGAATATTTAAAATAAAATAAAATAACCTATAATAATATAACTTATAATATCCAATAATAACTTATAATAAAAATAACCACCAATAGTTATTAATAAAATAATCATCAATAGCCACCAACAACCATTAATATAATAACCATTAATAGCCATTAATAAAATAATCACTAATAACCATTAATAAAATAACCATTAATAACCACCAATAACCACTAATAAAACATATAGGCACTAATAGGGTAGGCACTAATAGCCACTAATAGAATAACCAACAATAGCCACCAATAGATTAACCACAAATAGCCTATGGTAATATAACTTAAAATAGTAAAAAATATAGCCTAACACAAGGTGAAATAGCCTTCAATAGCCAAAAGTAACCAACAATAACCACACATAACCAAAAATAACCTAAGATGAAATAGTTTAGAATAACTAAAAATAACTTATAATAATAGCAAATAACCTAAAATGAAATAACCTATAATAGCTAAAATAAAATAAAATAGCCAAAAAAAACTTACAATAATTTAAAATAGCCTAAGGTGAAATAACCTAAAATAGCCTAAAGTAATTTAGAATAACCAAAAATAATATAAGGTGAAGTAATATAGGGTGAAAATTTTGAATATAACCATAAATAGGTGTAAATAATGTAGGGTGAAATAACTTAAATAATGAAAAGTAGCCCTAGAATCGTTGAAAGTAAATTAACATAAATAATATTATTATCTTAGCAAAAAAAATCCATTTATTAAATTTTTTTAAAAATGGTCATTGAAATATTGATATTCAAAAAAACATTTGTTCAAATGATTTTATATTTTCAAAAGGAAATAAATGTAATTATGTACATTATAAATTAAATTAAAGTATAATCATTTCATTTGGACAAATTCTCAATAAAATATGAATTTTCAAAGTTTATGTTTTTGTAATGTTTAAAATGAAGTATTTGATAAATATAATGCAATGTAACACATTATCATAACAAATATGGTGCCTTGATGGTAGGGGTGTTTACTTCCATTTGAGAGGTCAAGGGATCAAACTTCACAAGTGGTGGTTTGTAGTCAATAATGTTAAGTTGATCGAATATTTTCCTATTTAATTCCTTAGAGTAGGTGCTTACTTAAGTTGATTGTATTTAGGCTAGGTTTTTAACATAGCATAGGTAGTGACATGTGTAAATAATTCATATGCTAAAAATCATGAAATTATTAATAATATTAAATATTAAATAATTTAAATTTAATTGATTTCCATGTTGCTTAGTTAATAAATTAGTAAGTGAAATGGTTTAGTAAATTTGTATTTCACTAAGTACTAGTGCACCAATTCCTTATTCGTAACAATTGGGCCTCGTTCATTAGGGGGTTGACCAATTTCACCATGGTAAAAATGTCAAATTTCACTCAATTTAATGAAACCCAAAGTGAATTAAAACACATTTTGGTGTAGTGAACCAATATGTCACTTGGGAAACTTATCCATGACATGTATGACCCAAATCTAGATGCACAAAAAATTATTCAACGTCTCATGCACACATTGATGGGGCCTCCATACAATTGGATTGCACCTAAAAAGTGTTATTGAAGGCAACCATAAACAATTTGTAGTTGTTCAATATGAAATATGGTCTAATTTGCATGATCTTTAAAAAATAACATGCTTTGAACTTACGGATTTTATAAAACCCAATTTTGTAAACAAATCATGTTGTCATGTGTAATCAAATTTGAGATTTTTGAATCCATCCTCTTTACACATTTGAAATTTGTATCTGAATCTATGCTCTATAATGATGATGGGTTTCTTATAAACATAAGATACAATAATCATATACGATTTTACACAAGTATTACTCATCTATTTTTAATTTTTTTGAATTATGGATGATTGGACTTATCATTAATAAATTTCTCTAATAAATGCTTTCATAATTGATAGACATTAATAATGAAAAAGAATCAAATTCATTTATATGGCATTCATTTTGTGTACTTTTGTTTTGGTTTTCATTTAGTTTTGGCATTGCCTACCTAGGCGAGGATATTGTGTTTAGATTCATTGTAAAATATAGTAGGTCTATGTAATAAATTTATTTTGGCCCCATGTAATAAAGTCTATTTTTATGCAAGGATTTTTGAAAGATGATATTTTGGCTTGTGTTGAAACTTGGGATTAATGATAACGTTGTGATATTTTGAAGGAGTTTGATTTCTTTCACATATTTTTTTTCTAAAAATTATATTTTTT
>Ga0116230_10001456_pt1 | contig 22534 bp, 10 predicted proteins | sample S1TSphfallax_3_FD_88678 | JGI IMG/M metagenome (GOLD analysis project Ga0116230, IMG submission 88678) | Host-associated microbial communities from peat moss isolated from Minnesota, USA - S1T2_Fd - Sphagnum fallax MG | ecosystem: Host-associated > Plants > Peat moss > Unclassified | place... | reverse complement strand
TGATGGAGCTTGCCACTAATTTGGTCTTGATTCCTAATCGTTTTGCCATGTATGGAGTCATGAATGAATTGGTCACTCTTACATCCAAGAAACAACCCACAATTTCATTATTTATTTTATAATTCAACTTTAATAATTGGAGGCTTTGCTTTCGTAAGCCCTTATTTCAGCCATGAAACCCCCTTGGATAATCAACTTACTATGGGAAATGCAATCACTTACATGAGGTGGCTTGGGGCGACCTTTCACCAGGTGTCCATTATTGTCACATTGAAACACTTGACCTTGGACAAATTTCATTTTGCCTTCTTCGCTGGTAACTCCTTCACAACAAAGATTTTTCCAAAACAACGTGTGTAAGTTTTTTTTAAAACCCACCTTGTTTCAAAAGGACTTTATCACAGTTCCTTGCACAATGAGAATTTCGGTTCATAAAACAAAAAGTGGGACCACATGGTGTTTTTGATGGTTTTTCAAAAAGTTTATTAAGTAAAATTTTGAAAAGGTTTTGACTTTGGTAAGGGGTGTTTTTAATAATTTCTCCAAGGTGTTTTCATTGTATGTTAATGGTATTTTCAAGGTGTTTTGTAATGTCATTTTCATGGTTTTTGCAAAGGATTTTCAATGCCACTTTCATGGGTTTTTCAAGGTGTTTCTAATCTTTATTAATTTCCAAAATCCTTTCTAATCACAACTTATTTCATATGTTATTTATAGGTGTTAATTTTCATTTTTCATCAAGTGTTATTTTGATTTTATAATCTAAGCTTGGTGTTATTAAATTAACCTTTTCCCAAAAACTAACAAAAGGTGAAATTGGAAACAATGGTCACAAATTCTATTTTATTTATGTAATTTAACTTTTGTCCAACAATTTCATTGAAACAAACTAACCTAAACTTGAAACCTAAATCCTAAACCCAACAATACAAACACCTCTTGGGCCTTGGCATTCACAACCTTCATTCATGTTTTCAATGCATGTAAGAATATTCATTCCAAAAATTAGGAAGGTGAAAACATCAAAATAAACCACAAGAAAAAAATTATAAAATCTTACTCCATTTTTTTTCACTAACCAAAAATAAACATATCGTGATCAAAATTTTGAACCTTCAACTCCCTCATGGAAAGTGCGAATTGAATCAATATAATCACAAAAAAGATAGTGAAGTAGAAGAGAGGAATGAGAGAGCCATGAAAAACAACACAACAATTAGTCAACCTATAATTAAGAGACTTCAATAAAAACAAGATAAAAAATTCATAGCAAATTGCACGACCCTGGAAACATTGTACAATATTAACCTTTTAAAAAAATTTACAAATTGCTTTTTATTATGCATTACAACACATGTTCACAAACTTGTTCCAAAAAAATTTCACCACTCATGTGGCAATTTATGTAAGCCATGACCAAAGACACAAACACGATTACAAGGAGTATTTTCACTAGCATGTCATCAAATTGCTCTAGCACTAGCTTCCACATCAGCTTCCCTAGTTCCTTTTTCAACTCATTCCATCCATAGATTTTTTGTTGCTTTTCAACATTGTTACTATTCAAACGCAAACACAAAAAGAAAATTTGAGTTTCAAACCTAACAATGTCATAATTTAACTCATTTCCTTCCTTCTTTATTTGTCCCCTTCTAGTTATTTTGTTCCTCCTCTTAAAGAGGTAACCATGAACTTGAAGATTTTAAATCAATCTCCCAATTCCTCCCCCCTTGCAACAATAATTCCCATGTTGCCACCACAACATTCGCTAACAATAATCCACTACTTTGCACATGGTAGAATAATATCAAACCCATCGGCTCATCCTTCTTCCTCCTCCTTCAAACCCCTAATAATCCCAATCCTTGAAAAACAAAAAGACTGAAAAAACCAAAGAAAAAAAAAACACACAACAAAAATTTTAGAGAGAAAAAAATAAATCGCATTTGCACTTGATTGATTTATTCCATGTTCGCACATACATCAAAATGAAAAACTAGATCCATTTTTGCTTCCACAACATTACTTAGAAACAAAAATGTCACAATAGTAATAAAAATTCAAATATGTTTGCTTATACGATTCTAGGTTTTTTGAACACCAAAGATTATAAAGAAAGTAGAAGATGACAATGAAAATGATGATGATGAAAATAGAGAGAAGGAGAGGAAGGCAAGAAAGAGGATGAGATTTTGAAAATGGAAATTACAAAATCATTATAAGAGAAGAAAACAAAAAAAACAAAACATGTGTAGTTTTTTTTACGCAAAATTTTGGACTAAACTTGGATAGGTGTTCTTGTGTTCTTGTAGTCTTATGGTCCTTTACTCTCCTATTATGGAGTTTTTAACCTTTTGGAATCTTAAAAAAATTAACACATAGTTTTTTCACAAATCCCCTTTCACAAGTAAACTAATAAATCCCCTTGAAATTAAGGGGGAATCATTTAGAATTTAACATGTAATTTTGAGATAATTGAGTCAAATGGTGAATTTCACTGTGTAATTTAATTCTTTAAGGGGGAAATGCAAAAAGGTGTGAAACACATGGGACATTTGAAGGTATTTTTCTATGTTCATAGGGGGGATTGACAAATTTTTGTTGTGCTTGCCCACTGACTTCTCCTTGATGCTTGGAGGCCTAAGCTTTCTTTGGCCCCACTTGTGTTTATTGTAGCCCTTGCTTCCAATTCTCAAGTCAACTTGATTTTTTAAGGTAATTCCACTTGTAGTTTCACCCTTGGGGTGTGGAAGGCCTTCATCCTCCATGCATCCCGCCATCTTCATTAACCCTTGACAAATATCCAAAATATTAATCTGTTGATAAACTATTTTTTGCACCTAAGGTTTCAGCCCATGCAGGAAGATTAATTTCCAAACATATTCATCCTTGAAGGGGACCACATTTAACATTCAATTGAAGTTCTGGACATAGGTGGCCAAAGAGCCCTTATTGTCCCCTTGGGTGAATTCCAAGAGCTCCATCCCATTTTGAAACACCAAGTGGTGCAATGTGAACCTCCCATTCAATCACAATTTGAATTCCTCCCATGTGAGGGTTTCAAGAAGGTCAAGTGTCTCCTATTTAAGAGACATCTACCACACCTGTGACGTGTGTTCCTTCAATAGAGTTTGAATGAAATGCTTCCATTTCTTGTTAGTTTCGAGGTGTTGCATCTCCATATACACCTCCACTTTGTGCAACCACAACCACACCCATTTTGTCTTGGTCTCCTTCCTTGTGAAGGAGTCCAACAACCTTACGTTTATCTTGGAACACATATCGTTGATGACACCTAATCTTTCCATGATTCAACTCAAGAGCTTGGCCAATTTGTTGTTATGTATCACGATTTCCCCTCATTGCACCATGAACAGTTGGAAGGCATCAAGGAGGGCAAAAAATTCCTTGGACATTTTGACCACCTCTTTTGGACTTGCTTTCTCTTATGTCTTAAGAGACTTGTCCACTTCTTGACATTCCAAGGCCTGCTTGCCCCCTTCTTTTCTTTTTCAATTGATTCATAAGAAAAATCAAGGAATGCACATCCCCATTTGAGAAATGGAAGTCAACGTGCTCATGTGACCCGTCCCTTGGTTTATGAACCTTTTCTTTCCCATTATTTTTTAAAGGAGTCATGGGAGTTTCCACTAGCGAGCCTATGTCCACCTTGGTTTCTCCCTTCTTTCGAGTGACAAGGGAAAATGTCTTTTCATGGGCTTGAGCTTTGCTTGGGCTAGCCTTGTCCTTCTCCTTTGTTTTTGTTTTATTCTTGCGGGGAAGAGCCTTTGTGGTTTCCTCCACCATCTCTTTGATCCTTTGAGCCTTTTTGTCACGAAGCTATTCACCAACCATGGTTTATGTTGAGGTGATCAATTTTTCCATGGACACATTTTTATTTTTATTTATTTATATCTTCTACTTCTTCTTGGCTTTGAGCTCCACCATAACCACTATATTGGGTATCAACCCATTTGAGGCCATTTGCCTTAAAAACTTTTCTCCGTTCCCCCAAATGTTTTAGAAGATTTTCCAACTAACCTTAGGAGTTTATTTTAGTACTAAGTCTCACACCTAGATTCACCTTGGTGCCCTTCCCCATTGCCTCCGTTCTATTCATGTGCCTCTTTAAACATCTACGCCACTCTACACTTGGAAAACCACATCTCACACTTGAGGGTTCACCTAGAAAAACATGTCAATAAGGCCCTTGATCTAGGGCATTACCAAAAGTGGATCCAAACTTGGCTTCTTTTGGTAATGGGGTTACCTTGGGGCCTTACCTTATGTTAACCTCCTTCAAAGGCTTTTAGTTGTACCCTTTTAGATGGTTCCAAATCACTAAGTACTTTTTATAGACGTGCTTGAAGATCATCTACTTTTTTCACCACAAGGTCCAATCTACTTCTAGTGTTTAAAGTTTGGGGCCCCAAGTGAATGAAACACATAGTCCTTGCCTAGAGGCATGGCCCTACACAGATTATAAACAATATTATGCTACAACACTTGCATAAAAATATACATTTGATTGGTGACGAAGAAAGGAAATGTTCACATGATGAGAAAACATAAACAATGATGGTAAGCAAAGGAACAAGAGTGTAAGATACAAGAAATGGCAAAAAAGTTCATCGAGTTGAAAAGGATGAATATTTCCAATTCCTATACATAAACTACCTATTAGTCTTTCAACACACACTCTATTCAATGGACTTATGATGCAACCTTGCAAAATTATGGTTTAGTGTTAAACATTTAATTCACATTAAACCCTCCACACTTTGCAGCAGTGTAAATGGAGGGTAGTTTATATGCCACATTCGGGCACCCTCCATCGAAGCTTTGGTTCCATTACTAGACCTTTGTCCACCACCAACCTTAAAACATGAAAATCTCCACAATGTCTAAAAGCTCCTCGTGGCCTGCCTCTTTTTGGCTGTTTGCTTGCCTGGACTTTGGTCCTTGCCCCTTGTTTCTTTATCTCTCCCTTTCTTGGGTTCTTTCTTTTTATAAAGGTTGGCAGGGTTTCATCATCTAAAACATACCAAAAAAGAAAAGGGTGAGGAGGGAAAAATAAAAAACCAAGGAGAAGAAGATGAAGAAGAAGAAGAAGAAAACCAAGAGAAAGAAGATCCAGAAGAAGAAGAAAATACAATGAAGAGAAGGCCTGCTATAATGGGATTTTTGATCGAACAACTAGGAACCCGAAACTCTTAACTCCCTGAAATTACTGTTGTTCATTTTCGCTGCAAAGAGGCAGTGTGGGTTGTCCCAATGCGATGACACTAAAATCGGGAATCGTCATCGGCGATTTGCATTAAAACGGTTTGTAGACTACTGAGAGCTTCAGCCTTCGTCAGCGTGCTTTGTGCTTTGTGGATGGCGGGCCCCGTGCACGGCCGGCGATTCCCGGAGCTATTAAGAACGCCGAAATTGCCATCCGCTCTGCCATTTCCGCACGCAAGAGGCGCATACCAACGGTCCCACGAAATTTGAAATTTGAAAAAAAACCCAAAAGCACGAGAGAGAGAGAGAGAGAGAGAGAGAGCCAGGCAAGTCGGTCGGTAGGAACGCAGGTAGGTAGGTAAGTAAGTAGACGATTTCGTAGGTAGGCCGGTAGATATCTTGGTGAACCTAGTAGCAGAACAACAGACCTCAAGAAGGTATATATACATACTGTGCTGCCTATTTTTCTACCCGGTCGAGATCTTAAGAAGGTCTATATACATACCGTGCTGCCTATTTTCCTACCCAGTTGCTCTTGCGCTTCTTCTTTTCTTCTGCTCTTGCGTTCACGTGTCGATGATATTGTTGTTTTTGTTGTGTCTGAGTGTGTCTCTTCTTTCTTCTCTCTCGCGTATTTGCAACGCTAGATTCTTCTTCTTCTTCTTCTTCAAGGAGAACGGGTACAGCAACGACTCGAGGAGTCTCCGTTTCACGCGCAATATACGAGCCTGTGTGCATCCATTATATTGCAGCTTCGAAAACATGCCGCAGATCCAATACTCCGAAAAATACTTCGATGACGTCCATGAGTATAGGTATGTCCCTGTGTCTCTGTGCCCTTCACATTGAGAGAGGGAGGAAAGATGGATATGCGAGATGCGCAATGCCGTTTTCTTTGATTTCTTGTTTCTCTTTTTTCTCTTTTCTTCTGAAACCTACCTCAGTGCGCTATCGGTTTGTTTCTCTTGTAGAGGCCGTCTTTTGCTTGTGTTTTGCGTGAGTGAGAGACAAGTAGAGAGCGCATTCAGACGCAGGAAACATGGATAAGAGAGATGTGCAAGCGTTTGGATTCTGTTCTGTTCCTGTCTTTCTTTCTTTCGGAAACCTACCTCAGTGTGCTCTCGATTTCTTTCCCTTTTAGAGGCCGCCTTTGACCTTTGTTTTGAGTGAGTGAGAGAAGAGGAAAGAGGGACAAGATGCTTGGTTTCGGACTACGACTGTATCGTTGACAAGTTAAGACTCTGTGTTCCGTTTAGAGGTTGTAAAGTAACGTCGTAACATTATCCGCTCTCGGAGATTGGCATCTTCCCAGCCTGCACACGGCCTGCGGATATGTTCAAGAGTCTTTGGTCGGTTCTTTAGTCGTCTCACCTGAACCTTGCACCTTCTTGTAAGATAGCTGCCTTAAACTATGTGCAAGAAACCAGTGGCTTGGTTTCGTTGTGCGCATGGCTCTCTCTCTCTTTAAGGTCACAGTTAGGGAAATGCTTTTCCGACTAAATTTCTTGGAAAGGAAATATGCCTGGCCGTCGCAAAGGATCGTACAACGGATCTCCATCTCTCGGAAGGACGCCTAAAATTGAGCAACCGCCAAATGAAAATCGATAGCTGGTCTTCCCAAGAACCTTTGACATATCGCCTCGTAGTTGTGTCAGCAGAGGACGCGGTTTTTCACAGGGCTAAGCAGACGTGAATACTAGTTGTTCGGAGGGCTCGAAGGTCTTCTAACGATCTGAAGTTTCAGCCTAATATGGGTGTGGTGTCAATGTGGGGATTGAATTTGACATTTTTGTTGTAGGCATGTTGTGCTGCCTCCTGACATCGCGAAATTGCTCCCAAAGAACCGTCTACTCTCTGAGGTAAGCCTGAAACATGTTCAATCTGTTCCCATGGTTTGGAGGGGTTTCTAGTTTCTAAATGGAAGAATCCTTAGAAAGCAGTTTCTGTGAATTCTATTAACAGTCAAGTTTCTCCTGTAACAACCTACGGTTTGCTACTGCTGTTAGTGCTGTGTCATCCTTTCAGTGATGAGTTTTTCTTTCTGAAGAGTAACATCGCATCATGTCATGTGAAGCCTCAAAAGATGAGAATCGAAGTGTGTGATTCAACCTTATCCAAAGGGCTTCAGCATGTCCTAGATGATTAGTTTGATAATGGATTTGGTTGGAGGACATAGGTTGAATGGCGAGGAATAGGAGTGCAGCAGTCCCGAGGCTGGGTTCACTATGCCATCCACAGACCTGAACCCCATATCATGCTGTTCCGAAGACCACTTGATTACCAGCAAAATCAGGCACAAGCAAATGCTGCTGCTGCTGCTCCTCAGCATGCTGGCATGAAGGCATGACCACTCCAATTGTAAGTCATTATACCTGTTTGAGGTTTGTTGAGCATAATTTTAAATAAACATCCTTGGACAGAAGACCAATCTGGACATTATCAAAGAAAACTGTATATGATCTTATTTTGAGTGTAGGGACTTGAAAATAGAGGTGTTTTTCTGGTGAAGACTGAAAACACAGAAGTGTGGTTCAATGTGATGTTGTCCCTGTCAATCCAAATCCCTAATTGAGCAGACACATAATAAGAAGTGAACCAGACTGATTTGCAGAAGACTGCCAGTGGAAATTTCTAAATTGTAAGGACAGTAGACATGTCCATGTTTGTGATGCAGCTTATTGCTTTACTTATCAAAAAAGTTTAAGACATGGTGCTGTTTTGTATAGTCATTGAGATTGCAGTGGTGATTTCCAGGAACATCACTGTGGAGGCAGTTTCTCACTGACATTCTTGGAGAGCAATGACTTCTTGAAAAGACAATCACTTGGTTGTGATTTCTTAACCAAGTCTCTTTCTATTCTGAACATGTTATTCTCAGAATGCTTTACTATCGGATAATACTCCTAATGCAGGATATTGGGCATTGTAGGGGTTGGTATGCATTCTGTGTACATGATCCTCATCATTGCTTTTTACTGCTCTATAGTTTTTGAAAGATTTCTGAAGTGGAGACTAGCCTATAGCACACACTGTGAAAGTGATCAACTGTATACCATTCTAAGACACCATGCATCGACAGCTTTATTCTGAACTTGTGCACCATAGGCCTGATATAGATTGCTATCCAGTGTGACAGTGATTGCAAACTAGTCCACTTCTGTGTTTTGGTTTTGTGGTTTTAAGTTCAAAGAGTTCTATGATTTTTCATAATTGTATAATTTTTTGATATTTTCTCCCAATTCTGAACCTGCCAAACTTGGAATGATGAGTGTGTATGGTTGAAGGATCAGAAAGCCACACTGACGCATTGCATCATTAGCATATTGCATCTAATTACCTTTTCCAACAGAGACCTCAAGATTGACATCCACAAGATATGTGAATTGTGAAAGGATTGATGTTTGGTTACCTTCTTTGATGTATGATCCCACCATTGTGAAGGATTCAAAAAGAACTTTTGCTCTGACCTAGAGGGGCTGAAAAGGACTTCCTTCCAAGTCATAAAGTTTTATCATATAGTAGCCACCTTGAGGTTCTGTGTCTTGTACAGAAATTGTCCATTATTTTTTATTTGCTTTGGATAATTTTCAGGTCAAAATCTTTCTGTAAATAAACCACCAAGACTATTGTGAGCAGGTGGCAATGAGCAGACATAGAGAGAGGAACAACACAAGAAAGCTCACAAGTGCTGCCTTCTTCCTATCCTGTGTCTTCTAGGGAGTGTGTGGGGTGTACTACAAAAGTTGCTGATGGGTAAAATGGATTGTGTGTGTACATAGAAACATAGCAGCAAGCTCCTCCTGATCAACCTTGTCCCTCTTCTCCATGTGGTGGTAGATGTGCTACTGCTGCTGCCTTTTTGGTCAAGCAAAGAGTTTGATCTTATACTTGCTGCTCCCAAGACATTGTTACTTTGTGGAATCATTAGCAATTGCTTTTTCTCTTTTGCTTGCAATCCTACAGCATGCCAAGTAGACCCAAATGCAAATCCCTCTGGAACTTCCAAAGTTGACCCCAATGTTATCTCTCTCCCACCACCCCCAATTCATTTCTTTGTAGGACAAAGAAACCTTAGATTTCTTTGTCCCACAAGGAAACCAAAGTTATGAGCTCCGCTTTTCAAATCAGTTTGTTGAATCTACTGATAGGGTATTGCAGCTGTAGATTTTGCTGTAGTCCTGATGCAGTAAGACAATGGAGATTTGCTTAGAATATGGTTGAGCATCAAGAGAAGTCTTGATGCTCCATGAATGAGTGTGCAAATTTGAAGGAATTTTTCACTTGGAGAACTCAATGCAGTAACACTGTGATTAATTAAAGAGGAGATTTCCAACATATGGATTGGATTTGTTTCCTTCTATTTTCTATGTAGTATGTGTTGTGTACTTGGTGTTCTCCTTCCCAGGTCTTATTAATTGCCATTTTCTTTGTGTAAGCAAGCATCATGGCTGAGTCTTCCTTATTTTCACAGAGACCCACAAATTGTCCAACACTTGTCGTATTCAAGAATAAATGCAATCAAACAATGAGAGAGAGCCACCAGTGTTTTGGCAAATTGAAGAAGGGTTTTGCTTTTCAGTTTCAGGTTCCTATGTGCATGAGTCAGGTAAGCTGAATGCAGGCAGGTTGTTCTGAGGGTGCATGACGGTGAAAAGGAAAACTTGGGAGGAGTTTTCAGGTTTTTACAGTAATTAGGGTTTTCTTAACAATGAAGATCTCAAGTGTTAATCACAACTTGGGAATGAGAAGAATGTCCAAAGTTGATGACCAAATTGTGATCCTCTTGTCTGCAATTTGCTCCTAAATGACGATGCAGGGGTGATGTGTTGCAAGAATCGGTAAGCAAATGGTTCCATTAAGAGAGGCCTGCAGACAAACAAACAGACAGACCAAGAGAAGGATCAGGATCTTCATATCTGCAAAAATTCCAAGACTATACAATTATGGTGTTGTTGTTGAAAACTTCTTGCTGTAAAAATCCACTTGGAAAGTAGCATGTTGAAAGTAGCAAGTGTCATGTTCTTATTTTGGGAAGCTTTTCTTTAGATGGGGTGTGTGAATGCTGATGAGGGAAATGAGGTTTCTGACTTGATTGGATTCATAGGGATTGATTTCTTTCACAAAACTTGCTATTTGCAACTCCTTTTGCTACTAAGAGGCTCCACCAATTGACCGTGGTTCTGTGAACCCAACCCTAATGTGGAAACCTGTGATGCTATGGCAATGCTTCCAATACATTTGTAAGGACCAGTACATATTCTCAAATGTAAGTGGTATTTGGAACTTTCAAACAAGTAGAGAGGTATGATGAAGCAAATTTGTAAAGTTAAAGCCGGATGTAGGATTTATTGATGGTTTAAATCGAATGTGATAATTATTGGAGGATTAACCCCGGAGCAAAAAAATTGGTTTGAGGAGAGAAAAACGTTGTTCTTGTTTGCACATTACAACTTTTTTGCAATACAACCCAATTTTATTGAGTGATTATCAGTTTCTTAAATGGTCTTGGGGTTTTCATGATTTAACTAGAACCTATAGTTGGAATACTAAAAACACATTATACAAAGAGATAGAAAGAAGGTTGCAGATGGTGATTTCTCAAAGTTTTTGAATATTTTTTCATAGCTTATTGAAATTGATTTGGTAAAAAGTAAATTACCTAGCTTAGGCTACAAAAAAATAATTTGAAAATTTTGGAACTCCAAGGACTTCATATGAAACTTTTTTTTTTTTATAATGATTTTTCTTCATTTTCTTTTGGCCTCAGAACTCATATGGTAGATAGATTTTGATCCATTATTTTAAAATTTTATTTCAATTCCACTCAACATTTTTGAGTGGTCTTATAGGTGAAATGCATTGGAGACCAAAAAAAAAAAGTAATTCCTAACCCATTCTTCAATTACAATTTTTTTTAAAGTCATTGGAGCTCAATGATGACAACATGAACTCATTGTTAAGTTTGTTGAAGTAGCATGTTGAAAGTGTGAGATGAGTTGAAAATGATAGATTTCCTTTTTAAAAAATTTCCACAATGTTAAAATATGTTTTTCATGAATATATAAAACACTTTACGATTATGTCTTAATGTAGTCGTATAATTATATATTTTTAATCATACATCTTTAAACATCGTTGTGATTACATTGTGACTGCATTATCACGTTACGTGTATAACTAGATATATGGTTTGCAATTACATATCAACTACATTGTTGTGTCTACACGATAAGCCTACTTATATTAATAACCTATCTAAGTTACTTAGGTTCCTTAAGTGATAGGTATTAAGTACTTACGTAGATGAAGCATATCACAAAATTGAGTGTTGAAACCAAAAAATTGGTGTTCTTGACTTGTATGGACCAAAAGTCAATCAATTAAGACAAAATAGCCTTTTTTGGTGGTGGTACATTCATTGTTAACTATCCTAAGGTCCAACTTCCAACTTAGATTGTTTTTTAAAATGTAAAACTGGGGTACTTGTCAGGCAATATATATTATACCCCAATAAAATAGATGGGGACTTTTGGAAAGTAAAGATAAAATATGTATATTTGCTTTGAGATTGAGCCTAAATTTCTCTCCACAAGTCAGCATTGATCCTGTGAACATTGTTTTAAATAAAAGTTGATGATGTCAATGAAACATGTTTTCATATCTGAAAGTGCCAAAAAAAAAACCCCCACAAAAATGTGACACTACTTGAATTCTATGTTTTGGGTACTTTTTCAATTTCAAATTCAATAAGTAAAAACTGTTCCAAAAGGTGCAGGAGGGAAGAGGATGATGATGGTGCATGGGAAATAAAAAAATCTAATATTTGCAACTACTTTTTTGTTATGAGTTAACCACATTACAAGTATCTGGCAAGTAAAATTACAAGTACATTTCTGACAAGTAAAAGTAGAATGTGTAAGTAGACTATTGTTTTGATAGCTATCTGAATATGTTGTTAATTTATTCATCTTTGGGAAGGGTTAATAATGCCAAGAAACTAAGCTCTAGAGGTGGAGAGCTTTGATACACCATCAATAAAGTGTAAGGTAAAGCCCTAGTGTGGGGGGCATTCTGAAAATAAGGGCTTAGGATGAGGCGATAGTTGAGTGTGGCCTTTGCATTTTGGAAATGTTATGAGGCAAAATTTATCATGAACCAAACCTATGTAGATCATGAGGCATATGAATGGGAGGGTTCTTATGCCTTATTCCTCAACAGTGGGACTGTTCTTACACCTAAAAGTAAGCATAATTTCCCTCCCACCCTTGAGGAGTAAGCATAATATCCCTCCCAATTTCTAGTAGGGAAGTTCATAGATATAAGGTGCCCTCCACATACACTATGAACTTTCTCCAAGTGCCTTTATGTGAGGTGGTGAGCTCTGATACCAAACATGAAAACAAAAATCCAAGACACTCTAGATTTGTCTAGATTGTCTTGTTTTTTGGTTTCAAGTTTAAAGTTGTTGAGCACTCAGGTGTAGGATCCTAAACCTAAAAAATTCAACTTTTCTTGTTGATTTCAGATATTGTGTCTATTGGCAATGGTCTTATGATACCAGTTGATTTGCAAGCTAGATTTCAGGGATTGTTCAACCAGCTCTGTCTGCAAGTTTCTTTTAATACTCTCTAAGAAGATATGTTTATGCAAGCATTCCTCCAGATGTGTAGTCTTGTTTGTAATTAAAGTTTGAATGCTAGAAAGAACCTTGATTATATGCAGTTTTGTTGTCAGTTTTGTTGTGTCTTCATTTGTCAAAACATGTACATATGGGGAGACAAGTGTGTGGAGTCTCCCTGGTCATTTGAATTGAGTCACTGCCTTCGGTACAGGTGAAGATGCCCTGACAAGGCTAAGTTGTTCACTGGTCATGTTACAGCTGGAGGAATAGTGAGAGGCTCCAGTTACCTGCCTAGATCGTGAGTTAGCAAGCAATTCATCAATTGTTTGAACAGAAAACACTGCGATGGAAAGAGCTTTTCTATGATGCTGGCATGATTCTTGGAATTGCAGGTTTTGGTACCATATGATGCAAGCAGTGGGCATCAATTTAATTAAGCTGAGGATATAATGTTGGACCATAATGCAGTCCATTGTGTGTCTGCAGCCATGAGATTGATTTGCTACACACCCAAGGTTAATTTGTGGTGGTTCTCAAGAAGCCTCTCATTTGTACTACATGCTGCTGGATTGTTTCTTGTGTTTGACTGAAATGTTCCAGTGTTGTTTGATTTGTTAGAATTGATGATGGGTGGTCAATTGGCACAACCTTTTATGGAATATTTGAACATAGGAGAATCCTCATATTGCAACAAATACCTTCATGTTCATTATCAATTTCTTTTTATTTCTGGCATTCTCGCTTAATATTGCTCATCAAGTTCGGGTTTATTGCTTTCTAAATGAGTTTCTTGCTTGCATTTTGAATCCTTATCCAAAGTCTTGTTCTACAACCTAATCCTCCTGTTCTCTGCAAATAGACAATCTATCCATTGTTTCTAGACATTCTAAGTTCTTCTCAAGAATGAATCCAGTGTTGCCTTTTCTTCTTCTTATGCACTTGTTAATTGTGCATTTTTTTGTTGTGATCATGAATGCAGCAGTGCTGCACTTTTGAAGTTGGTTTTGTCAAGTGGAAAATTCCAGCAACAACACTATCAACACCACCAGCTTGTGCTTTCCCAATTATCATGCAAACTCAAAGACTTCATCAAGTGGTTTGTTTTCATGGTCATCATGGGTAGCAGCTGTAGCAAAGTTCTTCCTGAAACAACCTTGTACATGTCAAGTGCTCATTGCATGTTTCCATACTTTCTTCTGGATGATCACCACTTTGGTTAGATCACAAAATCCTTAGGAGAAACCCTTCTATGACAAGCTATAATAAGCTAGATCGTGAAATATAATAATTTCAAATTTATGAAAACGATTCTTATTTTTTAAAAAAATTATTCATTTTGTCCATTTGAAAATTATCCCTAGGATATGGGTGACTAATCTTAGATGTGAGAAATAATGATTGGAGCTGGCTCTAAGTGATCATCTTGGATGTGACCAACATTGTTGGAGGCCCAAATAAGGAGTATGGGTGGAGAAGCTCTAACAACTGCTCCAAACCTAGTGATCAAAACAAACATAGAGCAATAGGGATATGATCTAAAGAAGTTGCTTCCTTATCAAATAGATTATTGAATTTGATGAGAAGCTTTGAAATGATCCATAAATCAGTCAGTCATTACCTACTCAAGGGAGTTAATCTGAAGCAAAGAAACTCCATATCCAATGTGACTTAAGACTCATGTGCTGCCAAAAAAAGTGAAGAAACAGAAGGGTGACACCAGAAAAAATAGATAAAATGCTTAATTATCACACGTATTTGCCTCTATATTTAGGTCTTGACTCTTGGTTGGTTTGTCCAGTTGCACCATATTGTTCTTGCAAATCTGGACCTGCAGCACCTCCAGATGGAGAAAATACTACACTATGAAGATTGCCCTTCTCTTTACTTGCTTGAAGAATCTGTAGATGATTCTCTTTGAATTCAAGATGCCTGTCTCGTGCACAGTCTGCCTCCTCTGTAGAATATCTCTGTGTCTTTTCCATGGTGAGTAAGCACCGAGACCATCGTGTGCTCAAGATTTGCTCGCATTTGGACACAAGTGTAAAGCAAGGATGCTTTGGGAAATGAGTTTCTGAGCATTCATCTCTGGCTGCTGGGAAGAAGTAGACTAACCTACCCCCCATTACCAGTAGACGTGCTGCCATGTCAAAGAGATCATGGACACATTCCTCAAGTGTGTAAGGTGCTGTTGATGGAATATGATCTTTCCTCATTTCCTCTGGGATAATATAAGCATCCCGTTTTCCATTTAGCATTTTGCGACCACCTGATTTTCTTCCACCTGCTCGCACACCATATGGTGGGTCACAAATTATTGCATCAAAAATCTGCACACCCAACAAGTAACAAAATTACAAAATAGCATGGAAAGTAACTAATTTCCACATACTCTACTCACTTCCCCTTGGATTCTTGACCATAAGATTTGGATCCTAATGTAAAAAAGTGAATGAAATCAGGAAATTAAGCATCTAGCATCCAGCATTTAGGCTTTGGTTTCAATTCTCCAGCTGCTTGAACATTTATTGCAAAAATGTGCTGGCAAAAGAGATAATGAAAACTCATCTCAGAGATAAGATGCAACTTGTTTGTAAGGTCATGTCTATATAGATGTTGAGGATGTCTGAATGGACAGAACTATGAATTTAGCCCTCGTCAAGAGCACATTTACATAGATTTTTCCATCATTCTGCAACAGAGTTTTCATGACATGTATTCTCCTTTTTCCTGAGTTGGGTGAAATTTTCACCTCAGACACATTGTTGCGCCAAGGGGGCATGTTGTTGTCAGCACGGAACAGCCCTAATGGTGGTGCCAAGTTGTACTGCAGACAAAAAAAATACAATGTGGCTGTTAGGTTTCATTTAGGAGCCAGTAAAGTGTGCATTTCAAGTATCAAAGGTTGAAGCCTTACAACTTAGCACAAGTACTACATACAGCACACAAAACTCTAGGTCATCTGTCAAGTTGTCACCAATGTTACTGGCGAAATGAAATTGTGAGGGAAAGTAAAGGGAGAGAAACCTGCTTAAAGTTGCTCCAAACATTACAGTCAGGACCACGGCCATCCCGAACAACTCGGATATCAATATCCGCCCCCTACAAACAGACCATTAAAAAATTCACCAATCTTAAAGACTTAGATAACAAAGAAGCCAAATTACATCCCAACTGATCGCACCAAACAAAGTTTCAAGAGAATCACAACACCCACCATAGTCAAGGCACCAAAATGAGCAGCCGCAATAAGAATACTTCCAGTGCCCACAAATGGATCATAAACAAGCTGGCCTCGCTGCACTAAAGCCTGTGTCGCCATCAAGAGAGCAATCTCAGCATCCATAGCTGTGGGTCCAAGATATTTGCGACGGCTGAGCTCATACTTTGACACCAAGCTTCGATCACCTGCTCCAATCTCTCGGGCAAAGTACATATGCTTTCCTTCCAAAGGGGGCAAGCCATTATTGACTACTTGCCCATCAATCTCTATCAACCAGAATTTGTGTTGTGGATTCTTGAGCTGAACTTGCCCCTGCAATTACAGTTATGAACATCTATGAGATTGCAGAGAAATCTCCAGAACAAACGAGTGCACACATAACCTTGTCAGAGTCACTCACAAAGTGGCAGACCAGCATCTTCATTACCAATAGCAGTCATGAGCTGCCATGACTACCCACTGACTTCATCAGCTCCTGATTGTGAGTGTAGATAAGTACATGAATAATCTGCCTAAAATTGAGGCCAACTATCATACAAAATCTGCATCCAGAGTTTCTGTCATGTTTCCAGAACCAATGAGAAGACTCAGGCATGACATTGGCCAGCTGGCACTCAAGAGACATAGCAATTACAGTATGGCACTGAATATGTTACCATCTTCTAATCTTTTGAAACCCATAGAACCTAGTGATATATGAACTGGGATGTCACAAAAATACAACAATTCAGCTCAGAAGAGAACTGGAGCATAAGAGCAGGGTGCAAGAGAAACAAAATAACTCATGAGAATTGAGAAATCTCCATCCCCCTCAAGAGCAATTTAAAAAAAAAAATACATTAGGAAGAAGCAAAAGTGAAGAAGAGTGTAAACCTGGAAAGGTACATAGTCAATACTCTCGATACAAGCCTTTTGCTCACTGGAACTGAGAACCTTGCCGAAGCGGTCAACCACAATCTTGAAAGTATGATCTTTTGCTAAGTAAGGTGCCTTCCTTTCCTCCGGATAGCTTGACACAGCCTCTATGAGCTCTTCCTTTGAATTCCCTTCTCCCCACACCTCGTACATCCCCTTCAACAATAGACCTGCAGCAGAAAAATGACTACTATCAAAGGTGTGTGTGTGTGTGTGTGTGTGTGTGTGTGAGAGAGAGAGAGAGAGAGACATAAGAACCAAATGAGGCAGACATCAGGGGAACCATTTCCATGCACTGCTTTTGAAGAGAGGAAAGGGGGGGAAGAAGACATACTGCGAGACGCAATCTTGTGGGCAACTTCTTCATTAGGGAGGAAGACATAGTAGAAGGGAGAGTCCGGGTGATGTGCGGGAGCCTGCTTCCACTGCAATCCCTGTCCTGGCTTCTCTCCTTCGCTGAAGCCATACAGCTTGGCCAAAGCCTCCACTTCCGGTAGCCTATAGTCCAGCAATCGATGCAGGAAATAACACAAATACCACATCCTCGCAAAACCCACCTCTCTCTCTCTCTCTCCGACTACTTCACCATTTCCGGTCTGTCGATGGTTTCTCTCGCTTGTAGACGACTGCTAAGCCCTAAACCCCTGCCTCTCTGAGCGACTTTTTTCTTGTACTAAACTCAGCAAACTTCTCGATGGAAGAAGAAGAAGCTGCACTCATTCTTGAGTTTGAATTCTCAGAAAGACCTTCGCCACCTCCGTCCTGTCGATGGTTTCTCCCGCTTGTGGGCAACTGATAAACCCTAAACCCTAAACCCCTGCCTCTCTGAGCGACTTCTTTATTGTACTAAACTCCGCAAACTTCTTGATGGAAGAAGAAATTGCATTCATTCTTCGAGTTTTAATGCTCAGCTCCTGCTACGATTTCACTCCGAATAACAGAAAAAAAACCACAACAACACGGAAAGCTGCGAAGAACACCCACCCACGCACGCACCCACCCGACGTGTATCTTCGTTTCGAGAAAGTCTGGGCGCCGTCAGCTCTCTCCTGAACAAATCGCAACAACACTTTGTAAATCTCGCAAACGCATTCGCAATCGACGAAAAATCTCATACAAGAATGTGAAGGAAGATCGTGTTAAATTTCATGAATCAACAAAGAGAGAAGCAGAAACACAATCCAATCGAACCCTTTCTGTTTCAATTCGGCGGTGTTGCTGACCTTCTGTTGCGACTGATGGGTTGTAGAATTCTCTTGTGCCGTTTGCGCCGCCTTCCTTTGCTACAGAGAATCCATCGAAACTAAATGCTTCACGGTTCAGAGAACAGCGACAGATTCTCACATCCGTATCCTTCTTCTTCATTCATCTCTACAGTAGCAGAAGAGAAGGCGCTTCTGCTCAGGAAACCCTGAAGATAGGCTCGCGCACTACGCTCGGTCATGCGCTCTATTGTTCACTAGGTGTAGTGTTTTCGAAGAAAATTTGCAATCTGGTTGTAGTCTGCTTCACTATTATCATCATCATCAGCTTCTTCTTCTTCTTTATCATGAGTTTCAGAATGATTTTAGAAAAAAAATTATGTGCCTTTAGGGTTTATGGTGTGTGTTAGAAGGTATCAAAATCAATAGTTGTGCATATGCTTACTTGACCCAAAAAAATTACCCATGTGTGTGTGATTCTGGTTTGGTCGTTCGGAGATGGGTGTTTTTGTGAACAGATTTATTAATCTTTTCTCACAATTTGTTGACTTTGAGCCCATTTTTTTCACTTTGCAGATTTGTTAGGGTTTGGTAATGGGTGTTGTATGGAACATTTACAAGGGTTTGGTTTAGGTGTGGGGGCTTGCACATTTAAAGAATTACAACTCAGTATTAAAGAACACAACCTTAAATCCTAAAAAGCACATAGAGCACACATTGAAAAACAACAACATCTGTTAACATGCCAAAAGATGAGCTTCTCTCCAAGTTCAACATTTTTGTTTTCCCCTCAAAATTTGGATAATGCAACAAGTTGGTTGCAACTCTAATAGAACTAGGCAAAACTCTTAAATAACATTTCTAGGAAATATGTTTTCCCTACCAAAGCACATAAAGGATGGGCTACCATTTTTTTTAGAACTTTTAGTTCCTAATGCAATTTTGTTAACATGTCTACATGTAGAACATGGAAAGGAGCAACACCCTCGAGGGAATTCCAATATGAATGTAGAAGCAACATCTTTTGTACATGTCAAAGTAAAGATAGAACAAGGTCAAGGTTCATGGACTCTATAATTTCGTTTTGCATAATGTTCAAACCAACAAAAACACTAATATTTCTTATACCTTTCTACATAAATTTGGTCTATGATTTTCATCTTCACATCTAGTCTAAAGGTTGGTATTGGTATTGCTTGTTTTATCAACTCCTTATTTTTTATTTGATTTCCCCCCTCTACATCTAACTTTAATCCTAACCCTGATCTTGAACCTTGACCTTGTTTTATTTTTATTTTAACATGAGCATGCACTTGCAAATTTTTCAACCATAACTCATTTCCTATCTTCTTGGGTTGAATTCAAGAAGTCAAGAGGTGTGCTCATACTACTTGGCCTAACTTTGAACCTCCAACTCGTTGGAGGCTAAGGCCAGGAGGGGAAAATGATACAAATCCTGCCCCATAAACAAAGGAGGGGCACCATGGGGCCAACCAACAAGGAAATTGCTTCCAAAACTTGGAATTGTGCCCCTTGAACTTGAAAAAACCCCAATACAAAAAGTAGCCTAGGTTAATCAATTTCATACAACATCCATGAAGGGCAAATGGACAAATGAAGCTTTGGAGGAAGCCATGGAAACAATTGAGCAAGGTATATTTTCTTTAGGGGGGGTTAGTTTACTAGTAAAAAACCCCCCCCTTTTGCAACTATCTTTTTAACTACATCTTGATTATAAAACATAATTGAAAGTGACAAAAATAGTTGCAAAGTATTTTTTGCAATTGAAAAATATTTTTTTCAACTACAAACCAAAAAAGTTAACAAGTACATGTCGACAATGACATTCCAATTGAAAATGTTTGCCAGATGTCAACACCACATCAATAGCCATCACTAACCATTTTAGTTGGAAATTATTTTACCAACTTAGTCATGAGATGTTGTCAACTTCCTTTGATTAGTAGATGAACTTCATTTGTTCATTGCATATGATGTTAATAATATATTCAGTTACAATTTCAACTACATCTCAACTGCTTCAAATTTAACCAATGATGTGGTGACACATGGCACACTCAAAGCATTACACCATTGATTGCCCATAGTAAAGATTAAATCATAAGGCTAATTATGTTGCAACTACAATGGTCAATGGTGGAATGACATGTGTTGTAATTTAATAGGGTTTGGGGTGGACCAATAGGTTAATGCCACTTGGCATAACCTAAGTTTATAGATGTATGTGGTGCCTAATCATAGGCAATCACCTAATTACCTAGGGATGGGTTAGGTTTAAACCTAGGCCCCTTTGTTTATGTTTAGGTCAAAACTAAATCTAGGCACCTAAACTAATTATAGGCATTAGGTTAAGCCTATACCTAAGATACAAATAAAGTCCTATTTCATTTAATTTAACCTTTAAGGTTGGGCATTTTTTATTTGCTCATCCAAAATGGCTATTACATTTTCATGTTTATTTTGGTTCTCCATCATCCTAATGCATTTGCTTTATTTAGTTTGGATTATCGAAATGGAATCCAAATAATATGGGAAAATATTTTAATTTCCACTATAGGAAAACAAGCCTAACAACACATACAGGTCTACAACTTAAAACTTATAGATTTTCATTTTTTATTGGATTTCAATTATGTAAAAAGATATGAGAACGTTAAGGTAAACTTTACATTATCTCTTCAAGATCCGAAAGCAAAGGAGCAACAAAAAAGAAGCATAGAACATGTCAAAATCAAATAATGTGTTTATTCCAAAAATGACCCATTATTTCAGAATGCCATATTTTATTCATATTTTATTCAATTTGAATGATTTAAAGAGTTATGGGTGCACCAAGTTAAACTTTACATTAATCCTTAGGCTTCAATTGCAAATAACCATTGGAGAAGAACCACAAAGAGCACAAATGTACTAAATTGGAATGTGTGAATTAAGCTTATGACCAAACATTTACCTCCCCTACTTTCAATGCCCATATCTTTTTCATTTCTTAAATCTATTTTGAGAATGAAAGCATGTTAAATGTACTTGAGATATTCTATTTGTCAAACTAACAAAAGGTATAACCAAAACCCATCACAAAATTACTATACATATAATCTTTTTAGTTGAATGATTACTAACAACATATTTTTTCATTATTTTGCATTAATTTTAAATTTTCACATTTAAAAGTAGGTTTTGATTATATTTTCCTAAATGTAAGTAACTTTGAAAACTTATTTTTTATAGTGTAATATTTGATTCAAGTAAGTATATTTTATCAAAATGAAATTAAAAAGGTTTTTTGGTGATGCCTTTTAATAATACACAATAATTTCTATTTTATAACCTCATACTTGTCTATTTCATTAAAAATTTTAATGAAAAAAAATGTTTAAACATCATATTCATGAGACAATTTCAAACATACTTGTTACCTATTTTTATTATTTTAGAAATATTTAAATTTTATTATGTTTATAATAAACCCAATTAAAAACACAATGGTTTCAAAATCAAATTTAGGTAAATCTTAATATATTTTATGGTGTTTTGAAAAAATTTGTTTTAATTTCAACTTCATTTTTGTTCATCAAATTTTTTGTATTATTTACCAAGCTTACATCCTTGAGTGATTTAAGTGGCCATGGCTACTTCAATTGAGTTCTAAAACATCATTATGAACTTGAAAAACAAAGAAAGGATGTATTAAGATCTAAAGTCCTTGAATAACTTGAATGTATGGTGGTTAATTACTTTACCTTAGTTGCAAATTGTAATAACATAATTGCAAATCAATTAGTTACAACTAATTTACAAATTAATTTTAACTTAATTAAACCTAGACTTTAACTAATTGTTTACCTAACCTAAATTTAGTTAATTATGTTAATTACTTGTAGTAAATACTCAACAAAAAAAATTTGTTCCATAATTTAATAATCGATTAAAAACATTCTAATAAAAATTTATCATTCATTTTTAATTTAGAAAATTATAATTGTAAATATTTCATTAGATATAATATATTTATGTATTAATTAAATATATTTTTAATAAATAATATTTTTAATAGAATTTATAAAAATGAAATTAATGTAGCAAATGTAAGCTAGGTTATTATTTAACTACTATTATGTAACTTGTTGTAACTATTATAAATTAATATAATATATATTGAATAAAGATACAAATATAATAAAAATATTGAAGTAAATAAAATAGTGCTAAAAGAAATATATATTTTGAAATTATATAATCATGCATTAAATGTATGTACTAACTATGCATATTATTATTTAATATAATATAAAATATAATGAATTAAATAATTTGAAGATATAATTT